>Ga0308173_10002077_pt1 | contig 10525 bp, 12 predicted proteins | sample PhyPR1_FD_203716 | JGI IMG/M metagenome (GOLD analysis project Ga0308173, IMG submission 203716) | Soil microbial communities from UC Gill Tract Community Farm, Albany, California, United States - DLSLS.P.R1 | ecosystem: Environmental > Terrestrial > Soil > Agricultural land | place: USA... | reverse complement strand
GACCCGACCGACCTGCTCAAGCTCTACCGGGAGATGGACGACCGCGGCGAGGAGCCGGTGGTCGTCTACCACTCGCACACCGCCACCGAGGCGTACCCCTCGCGCACCGACATCGGCCTGGCCATGGAGCCGAACGCCCACTACGTGTTGGTCAGCACACGCGAGCACGGGAATAGCGAGGGCCCTGTGGAGTTCAGGTCCTACAGAATCGTCGACGGCGAGGTGACCGAGGAAGAGGTCGCCGTCGTCCCTACCGAAACCCCGAGGAGTCAGGACTGATGGCAGTCGAGGTCCGCATCCCCACGATCCTGCGCACCTACACCGACGGCGAGAAGGCCGTCAGCGGTGAGGGCGCGACCCTGTCCGAGGTGATCGAGCACCTCGAGGCGAACCACCCGGGCATCAAGGACCGGCTCGTCGAGGCCAAGGACGGCCAGAGCGACCTGCGTCGCTTCGTCAACGTCTACGTCAACGACGAGGACGTCCGGTTCACCGGCGGCCTGGACACCTCCGTGAGCGACGGCGACCAGGTGGTCGTGCTGCCCGCCGTCGCCGGAGGCTGAGTGGCCTCGTGCGCTTCGACTCGACGCTCGGCTCCGTCGGCGGGACACCGCTGGTCGGTCTGCCGCGGCTGTCGCCGTCCGCCGACGTACGCCTGTGGGCCAAGCTCGAGGACCAGAACCCCACCGGCTCGATCAAGGACCGCGCGGCCCTGAAGATGGTCGAGGTGGCCGAGAAGGACGGCACGCTGCGTCCCGGCTGCACGATCCTGGAGCCGACCTCCGGCAACACCGGCATCTCGCTGGCGATGGCGGCCAAGCTCAAGGGCTACCGGCTCGTGTGCGTGATGCCCGAGAACACCTCCGAGGAGCGCCGCCAGCTGCTGCGCATGTGGGGCGCCGAGATCGTCTCGTCGCCGGCCGCCGGCGGCTCCAACGAGGCGGTCCGGGTCGCCAAGCAGGTCGCGGAGGACCACCCGGACTGGGTGATGCTCTACCAGTACGGCAACCCGGCGAACGCGCTGGCGCACTACGAGGGCACCGGCCCGGAGATCCTCGAGGACCTGCCGTCGGTGACCCACTTCGTCGCCGGCCTCGGCACCACCGGCACACTGATGGGCACCGGCCGGTTCTTCCGCGAGCACAAGCCCGACGTGCGGATCGTGGCCGCCGAGCCGCGCTACGGCGAGCTCGTCTACGGCCTGCGCAACCTCGACGAGGGCTTCGTCCCCGAGCTGTACGACGAGACGCTGATCGACGCGCGCTTCTCGGTCGGACCCCGCGACGCCGTACGCCGGGTCCGGGAGCTGCTCGAGGCCGAGGGCATCTTCGCCGGCATCTCCACCGGGGCGATCCTGCACGCCGCCCTCGCCCAGGCCGGCAAGTCCGTGAAGGCCGGCGAGAAGGCCGACATCGTCTTCGTGGTCTGCGACGGCGGCTGGAAGTACCTCTCCACCGGCGCCTACGAGGGCACCATCGACGAGGCCGAGGATCGCCTCGAAGGGCAGCTCTGGGCGTAGGTCGGGCGGCCGGCCTGCTGTCAGTTTCCCAGGGTCCCCTGGGAGACTGTCACACCCTGCCGTTGCAACACCGGGGGTGTGCCGGTTCTGTCAGGGGTGTCGCCGACGGGACGTGCCGGGGACACCGAGCGCAAGACGGCAGACGGGGACCGAGGCGCCGGGTTATCGTGACCGCGCCACCCCCACGCCGAGACCCGGGAGCGCCGCGTGCGTGAGATCGTCGTCTTCTCCGGAAGCGCCCACCGTCCGCTGGCCTCGGCCATCTGCGACTCGCTCGGGGTGCGGCTGTCCTCGGTCGAGATCAGCCGGTTCAGCAACGACTGCCTCCAGGCGCAGCTGCAGGCCAACTGCCGCCAGCGCGACGTGTACATCGTCCAGCCGCTGGTGCCACCGACCCAGGAGCACCTCATGGAGCTGCTGCTGATGGTGGACGCGGCCAAGGGCGCGAGCGCGGCGCAGATCACCGCGGTGATGCCGCACTACGCCTATGCGCGCTCGGACAAGAAGGACGCCTCCCGGATCTCGCTCGGCGGCCGGCTGGTGGCCGACCTGCTGGTGACCGCCGGGGTCAGCCGGGTGCTGACGATGACGCTGCACGCCCCGCAGGTGCACGGGTTCTTCTCGGTGCCGGTGGACCACCTCTCGGCCCTCGGCGTGCTCGCCGAGCACTTCCGCGACCGGGACCTCAGCGACTCCGTCGTGGTCAGCCCGGACCTCGGCAACGCCAAGACCGCCACGCACTTCTCCCGGCTGCTCGGGCTGCCGGTCGCGGCCGGCAGCAAGCAGCGGCTCGCCGACGACCGGGTCGTGATCGACGCGATCGTCGGGGACGTCGAGGGCAGGCACGCGATCGTGCTCGACGACGAGATCGCCACCGGCGGGTCGATCGTCGAGCTGCTCGACAAGCTGGAGAGCCTCGGCTGCACGGGTGCCTCGGTGGCGTGCACGCACGGCCTGTTCGTCGGCAAGGCCGTCGAGCGGCTGCGCGACCACCCGTTCGTCCGCGAGGTGATCACGACCGACACCGTCCCGGCCCCGGGCCACTGGCCCGAGCTGCGGGTCCGCTCCGTGGCCGAGCTCTTCGCGGAGGCCATCTCCCGGGTGCACGCCGGCGAGTCGGTGAGCAGCCTGTTCGACGGGGTGGATCCCACGCTCGGGCCGCCCCAGCCGCGGCTGCCGTTCCCGGCCTGAGCCTGCATCCACCCATCCGCACCGCCGAGCAACAGCACGCGGAGAGCGGTGGATCAGGGCTGAGACCGCCGAGCGGAACCCGGCAGCGACCTGGCAGGCTGGGTGTCTCGGATCGGGGTGGAAGGGTGCCGATGCTGTACGAAGTCATGCACACCGTGGTGCCGCCGCTGGCGAAGCTCGTGTGGCGGCCGACCGTGGAGGGTCTCGAGAACCTGCCCGCCACGGGTCCGGTGATCGTGGCCAGCAACCACCGCTCGTTCGCCGACAGCATGGTGATCCCGATCGTCACGCCCCGGCACGTGGTGTTCCTGGCCAAGGAGGACTACTTCACCGGGACCGGCATCACGGGGACCCTGCAGCGGGCCTGGTTCGAGGGGATGGGGATGGTCCCGGTCGACCGGGACGACACCAAGGCCGCGCTCGCGTCCCTCGACATCGCCCTCGACGTGCTCCGCCAGGGCAAGGCGTTCGGGATCTACCCCGAGGGCACCCGGTCGCGCGACGGTCGGCTCTACCGCGGCCGCACCGGCGTCGCGCACCTCGCGCTCACGTCCGGCGCGCCCGTCGTACCCGTCGGCCTCACCGGCACCGAGCACCTTCAGCCGGTCGGCTCCACGCTGCCGCGGCTGGCGAAGGTGACCGTGCGGTTCGGCGCGCCGCTGCGCTTCGAGGGCCGGTACGACGGGGTGCCGGCCGGTCGCGCCCGCCGGGAGGTGACCGACCTGGTGATGAACGAGATCCAGAAGCTGTCCGGCCAGGAGTTCGCCGGCGTCTACAACGAGCGGCCCGCCGACGCCGGCTGAGCCGACGCCGGGTGAGCCGACCCGGCTCAGCCGACCCGGCTCAGCCGACCAGGGTGGTGTGCGGGTGCACCGGCAGCGGGCGCGGCGGCAGCGGCCGCTGGCTGAAGTCGAAGTCGTAGGCCAGGTTGCCGAGGCCGGGGTTGTTCTCGCGCACGTCGGGGCGGCCGTCGGGGCGGCCGTCGGTGCGGGGGTCGAGACGCTCACCGCCGAGGAAGTCGTCCTCGATGAACTTCACGTACGCGTCGAACGACAGCGTCTGGTGGTCGACGTAGCCCTGCCGTGCGTACGGGCTGATCACCAGACCCGGTACCCGGAGACCGAAGCCGTCGTGGTCCACGGCGGGCGGCTGCACGTGGTCGTAGAAGCCGCCCCAGTCGTCCCAGGCCAGGAAGATCGCGGTCGACCGCCAGTCGTCGCCGTGCATCACCGCGTCCACGAGCCGGGTCACGTAGGACTGCCCGGCGCTGACCCGGCCCGGCGGGTGCTCGCTGGTGCGGCCGGAGGGGATCACCCAGCTGACCGCCGGCAGGTGCCCGGTGCGGGCCTGGTGGACGAAGCTCCGGGTCGGCTGGATGTTGCCGAGCTGGTGGTCCTTCTGCACCGTGACGAACGACGGCAGCGGGTTCCACAGGCCGGGTGTCTCCGGTCGCTGCCCGACCCGGGGGCAGGTCAGCAGGCTGCCGTTGCGGCAGTCCGGCTCGGAGCCCGGCAGCACGTAGTAGCCCCAGCTGACGTGGTGCCGGTGCAGCAGGTAGGTCAGGTCGGTCCAGGCGAACACCGGGTCCCGGGGCGCGGTCTGTCCCGGCGTGCCGACCCAGCCGTCCAGCGGCCGGTCGCCGGGGTGCTCGGGGGCGTTGGTGCACGAGGACGCCGCCCGGGTCGTGCAGCGTGCCGACCACTCGGAGACCTGCCACAGGTGCTCGGGCAGGCTCCAGGAGCGGATCGGCTCGAACATGTGGTCCTGGAGGACGTACCGGTGCGCGAGCGCCCAGTAGTTCGGGATGTCGCTCTGCGTGTGGTAGCCGAGCACGTCGGCGCCGGACCCGTTGCTGCACTGGGGGTCGTTGGCGTCGTGGCAGTGCTTGTCGGCGAGCACGCCCTGCCGCAGGAAGCCGTCCATCCGGCCGTTGTCGACGTCGCCGACGTGGCTCTGGAAGGTGTGCGGGCCGCCGCCGTTGACGTCCGCGTGGTCGGCGTACAGGTGGCGACAGGGCAGACCCGGGGCCGGCGACTCGCAGGCCACCGACCGGCCGTCCCGCATCGGGATGCCGTCGGCGCCGGGGTAGGTGCCGAAGTAGGAGTCGAAGGACCGGTTCTCCTGCATGACCACCACGACGTGCTTGATCGTGTGGATCCCGCGCACGTCGTTGATCGGGGACGTCCAGGTCCGGGCCGAGCGGGGGGCGAGGGTGCGGTGCGGCCTGCCCTGGGCGACGTCGGACTGGCAGGCGGTGAGCCCGAGCAACCCGAGAAGCAGTGAGGCGGCGCCCAGCAGCGAACGTGCGGTCGTCACGGGCCTCATTCTGGGGTGGCTGCCTGAGAGATGCGTAAGACATCCCGAAGAGCTCACGTGACGACGGTCGCAGGTGACGTCGGTCGCGTCCATGGCTCCTCCGGGGGTGGCTTGTCCTAGCCTGGTGGGGTGGCAGATGCTCCGATCGGGATCTTCGACTCAGGCTTCGGTGGGCTCACCGTGGCCCGTGCCGTGCTCGACCAGCTGCCGCACGAGCCGGTGCTCTACCTCGGCGACACCGCCCGCCAGCCCTACGGCCCCAAGCCCATCGGCGAGGTCCGGGAGTACGCCCTCGAGTGCCTCGACCACCTCGTCGACCAGGGCGTCAAGGCGCTGGTCATCGCCTGCAACTCGGCCAGCGCGGCAGTGCTGCGGGACGCGCGCGAGCGCTACCCGGTGCCCGTCGTCGAGGTGATCCACCCGGCCACCCGGCGCGCCGTCGCCGCCTCGCGCACCGGACGGATCGGCGTGATCTGCACGCGGGCGACGGCCGAGTCGATGGCCTACGACGACGCGTTCACCGCGGCCCCGCACGTCGAGCTGCACACCCGGGCCTGCCCCCGCTTCGTCGAGTTCGTCGAGGCGGGCGTGACCAGCGGCCCGGAGCTGATGGCGGTCGCGCACGACTACCTCGACCCGCTCACCTCCGTCGGCATCGACACCCTGATCCTCGGCTGCACGCACTACCCGCTCCTGACCGGGATCGTGTCCTACGTGATGGGCGACCAGGTGACCCTGGTCTCCAGCGCGGAGGAGACCGCCAAGGACGTCTACCGGCTGCTCGTCCAGCACGGCCTGGAGCGCGACCCGGCACTGCCCGCGCCCGCGCACCGCTTCCTCACCACCGGGCAGCCGGCCGAGTTCGCGTCCATCGGCCGCCGGTTCCTCGGTCCCGAGCTCGAGCAGGTCACCCAGCTCGCCACGGCCACCTCGTGGGTCACCGTATGACCCCCCACCCCACGAAGCCGCTCGCCTCGCTCTCGCCGGCGCAGGGACCCCGATGCGCCTGACCGTGATCGGCTGCTCCGGGTCGTTCGCGGGTCCGGAGTCGGCCGCCAGCTGCTACCTGCTGGAGGGCGAGCACGAGGGCCGCACCTGGCGGGTGCTGCTCGACCTCGGCAGCGGCGCGCTCGGCACCCTGCAGCGGTACGTCGACCCGGTGACCGTGGACGCCGTGCTGGTCAGCCACCTGCACCCCGACCACTACTTCGACATCAGCGGGCTCTACGTGGTGTGGAAGTACCACCCCGGCGGGCCCCGTCCCCGGATCCCCGTCTACGGCCCCCGCGGGGTCGGCGGCCAGTGCGCCCGCGCCTACGGCCTGAGCCGGGACCCGGGCATGTCCGGGGAGTTCGAGTTCCACGAGTACGACGGCCGCCCGATCCGGCTCGGCCCGTTCACCGTCCATGCCCGGCAGCTGGTGCACCCGATCACCGCCTACGGCCTGCGCGTCGAGTCCGAGGGGCACACGGTCGTCTACTCCGGCGACACCGGTCCGTGCCAGGAGCTGGTCGACCTGGCCGACGGCGCCGACCTGCTGCTGTGCGAGGCGGCGTTCGTGGAGAGCGGCGACAACCCCGCGGACCTGCACCTGACCGGCAAGCAGGCGGGGGCGGCCGCCGCCGAGGCCCGCGCACGACGCCTGGTGCTCACGCACATCCCGCCCTGGCACGACCCGGAGGTCCCGCTCGCCGAAGCCCGCGAGGCCTACGACGGGCCGCTCGAGGCCGCGGTCACCGGGTCGACGTACACCTTCTGACCTCGTGCCCGGTCCCGGCCGCACCGCGACGTAGGGCCCAGCGAGCGGGACCAAAGCCCCTGTCCGGGTGACCCGGCCCGCGCCAAGCATGAAAAGAGACGCCGTCCGCGCGTCCGGTCCCATCTTGGTGGTGGTTCACATGAGCTCGACCGACCTCCTCCTGGCGGTTCACTCGGGGAGCTACGTCCACGTCGGAGTCATCAACGTCAGCGTCACCAACCTGCTGATCGTCCTGGGCATGGTGGTGGTGTTCGTGCTGGCCCTGGTCCTGCCCTTCCCGGGCGCGAAGGACCTCGGACCGGAGCGCGGTGAGCGGTCATGACCGCGCTGCGCACGGCGACCGTCGGGGAGGCCGAGCACCCGTCGACGAACTGGACCACCTGGCTCCGCGGCCGGATCAGCGGGCTCGTCCCGCCCGGCCAGGCGCTCCCGGACCGGCAGCCCGCCTACGTCGTCTCCTGGATCTACGTCTTCGGCGTGCTGACGCTGGCCGCGCTCGTCGTGGTGCTGGTCTCCGGTGCGGTGCTCGCCGCCGGCGGCGTCGCCTGGTGGCACGTCTCGAGCCTGGGCCACTTCGTCAACTCGATGCACCTGTGGAGCGTCGAGCTGTTCTTCGCGTTCATGGTCATCCACCTGTGGGGCAAGTTCTGGATGGCGGCCTGGCGCGGCAAGCGGGTCTGGACCTGGGTGATCGGGGTGCTGGCCTTCGTGATGTCGATCGGCACCGCGTTCACCGGCTACCTGTCGCAGTCGAACTTCGACGCGCAGTGGATCAGCGCCGAGGCCAAGGACGGCCTCAACGCGGTGGCCATCGGCGCCTGGTTCAACGTGCTGAACCCCGGCCAGATGCTGCTGTGGCACGTGCTGCTGCTGCCGGTGGCCGTCGGTGTCGTCACCGTCTGGCACATCGTGCTGGTCCGCCGGCACGGTGTCGTGCCGCCCCTCGACACCGTGCGGGGTGACTGACATGGCCACCACCGCCGTGCGCCGCCGCCCGACCCTGCACCGGCCGGTGCCGCCCACCCCCGACGCCCACGACTTCGCCACCCGGCCCTACGACCTGGTGAAGGAGTTCGTGCTCGCCCTGCTCGCCGTCAGCCTGCTCACCACCGGGCTGGCGGCGGTCTTCTCGTCGCCCGACGAGCCCGCCATCACGTTCTCGTCGTGGGCGAAGGCCGCGCCCGACGACGTGCTCGCCACGGCGACCGCCGAGCTCGCCGGCACCAGCGCGAGCGCGACCTACGGACCGCCGTACAACGCCAACGCCGAGGGCCAGAAGCTGCTCGGCATCCCCACCCAGAAGCTGGGCGGCGTGCGGATCCCGGTCGACTCCGCCGACCTGGTGCTGCAACCGATCGGGCAGGTGTCGCGCGACCTTCCCCTGCGCGCGGCCCTGGCCGTGTGGCGCGCCGCCCCCGCCGCCCGGCAGACCGCGTGGGCCACTCGCTACGGGGATGCGCTCGCGAAGGCCGGCGGCCGGCCGGTGCCGGCGTCCCTGGCGTACGGCCCGGTCCCGCTGCTGGCGAGCCGGTTCCTGGACCTGGCCCGGTCGGGTGGTCTCGAGGGCAGCCTGACCTCCTCGGGCAACTTCTACGGCGGTGACCAGACCCGGTCCCTGCTGCTGCTCTCGGACGGGGCGTACCTCGAGGACACCGCGCGGGCCCAGCAGCTCGGCGGCGACCAGTGGGGGATGATGAACGAGACCGGCAACTACCCCGGTCAGCCCTGGATGTGGCTCTACACGTTCTGGTACCAGATCCCGCCGTTCTCCACCTCCGAGAACGCCGACGCCCAGGTCTGGGGACTGATGCTCGTGCTCACCGCGGGGCTGATGTTCCTCCCGCTCATCCCCGGCCTCCGCTCCATCCCGCGCTGGATCCCGGTGCACCGGCTGGTCTGGCGGCGCTGGTACCGCAGCCGCGCGGCCGCGAGCACGCCTGCGCCCCGGGAGTAGCGGGCCCAGCCGTCGTCGGGCCGCCGGGTGCCCGTCGGTAGGGTCGGCCGCATGACGCGCGCAGACGGACGATCCAACGACGAGCTCCGCCCGGTGACGATCACCCGCCACTGGCTGGACCACGCCGCCGGGTCGGTGCTGGTGGAGTTCGGGAAGACCCGGGTGCTGTGCGCCGCGTCGGCCACCGAGGGCGTCCCCCGCTGGCGCAAGGGGTCCGGGCTCGGCTGGGTGACCGCGGAGTACGCCATGCTCCCCGCGGCGACGAACACCCGCTCCGATCGCGAGTCGGTCAAGGGCCGGATCGGCGGCCGCACCCACGAGATCTCCCGGCTCGTCGGCCGGTCGCTGCGCGCGGTCATCGACTACCGGGCGCTCGGTGAGAACACGATCGTGCTCGACTGCGACGTGCTGCAGGCCGACGGCGGCACCCGGACCGCGGCGATCACCGGCGCGTACGTCGCCCTCGCCGACGCCGTGGCGCACCTGAAGTCCACCGGCGCGGTCAAGGGGGAGCCGCTGACCGGGTCGGTCGCGGCGATCTCGGTCGGCATCGTCGACGGCGAGCCGCGGCTCGACCTGCCCTACGAGGAGGACGTCCGCGCCGAGACCGACATGAACGTCGTGATGACCGGGGACGGCGCCTTCGTCGAGGTGCAGGGCACCGCCGAGGGCGCGCCGTTCGACCGGGCCATGCTCGACAGCCTCCTCGGGCTGGCCGAGAAGGGCTGCGCCGACCTGACCGGGCTCCAGGCCGAGGCCCTGGCGCGATGACCCAGGTCTTCCTCGCGTCCCGCAACGCGAAGAAGCTGGTGGAGATGCGGCGGATCCTGGTCGAGTACGTCCCCGACATCGAGGTGCTCGGCCTCGACGACGTGGAGCACTACGACGAGCCGGTCGAGGACGCGCCGACCTTCGCCGGCAACGCCCTGCTCAAGGCCCACGCGGCGGTCCAGGCGACCGGGCTGCCGTCCCTCGCCGACGACAGCGGGCTGTGCGTCGACGCGCTCAACGGGATGCCCGGCGTGCTGTCGGCGCGCTGGGCCGGATCGGCCAAGGACGACGCGGCGAACAACCGGCTGCTGCTCGAGCAGCTCGCCGACGTCCCGGACGAGCGCCGCGCCGCGCACTTCACCTGCGCGGTCGCGTTCGCCTACCCCGTCGGTGCCGGCGGGGTCGCCGAGCACGTGGTCCACGGCGAGATGCCGGGCCGGGTGATCCGCGAGACCCGCGGCAGCGGGGGGTTCGGCTACGACGTGCTCTTCGTCGCCGACCAGAACACCGCCGACCGGGACGGCGACGGGCGCACCTCGGCCGAGCTGAGCGTCGAGGAGAAGGACGCGATCTCGCACCGCGGCCACGCCATCCGGTCGATCGCACCCCTCGTGGCCGACGTCCTCACCGGCCTGTAGGCCGGTCAGACGGTGACGGCCACCTTCCCGAGGCCGTTGCCCTTCTCGACGGCCCGGTGTGCCTCGGCGATGTCGTCGAGGTCGAACACGCCGGACAGCACCACCCGCACGTGCCCGTCCTCGACGAGCTCCCGGAGCGCATCCAGGGTGTCCCGGTCGGGGCGGACGAAGACGTAGGTGCCGCCGAGCCCGCGCACGGTGTCCGGGTCGATGACCGAGGCGATCCGGGTGCCGCCCGAGACCTGCCGGGGGGCGTCGGTCAGCGCGTCGCCGCCGACCAGGTCGAGCACGGCGTCGACGGGCTCGGTGAGCTGCTCGCTGACCGGCCCGGCGTGGTAGTCGAGCACCTCGTCGGCGCCCAGCTCGCGCAGCGCCGC
>Ga0308173_10002076_pt1 | contig 10527 bp, 7 predicted proteins | sample PhyPR1_FD_203716 | JGI IMG/M metagenome (GOLD analysis project Ga0308173, IMG submission 203716) | Soil microbial communities from UC Gill Tract Community Farm, Albany, California, United States - DLSLS.P.R1 | ecosystem: Environmental > Terrestrial > Soil > Agricultural land | place: USA... | reverse complement strand
CTGCCGATCTCCAGCGAGATCCTGCTCGACCGCGAGCGCTGCGTGCTGTGCGCGCGCTGCACCCGGTTCTCCCAGCAGGTCGCCGGCGACCCGTTCATCGAGCTCTTCGAGCGCGGGGCGCTGGAGCAGGTCGCCGTCTACGAGGACGAGCCGTTCGAGTCCTACTTCTCCGGCAACACCACGCAGATCTGCCCGGTGGGCGCCCTGACCAGCGCGCAGTACCGGTTCCGCGCCCGCCCGTTCGACCTCCGCAGCGAGCCCAGCGTCTGCGAGCACTGCGCGTCCGGCTGCGCCCAGCGCACCGACTACCGGCGCGGCAAGGTCACCCGCCGGCTGGCCGGCGAGGACCCCGAGGTCAACGAGGAGTGGAACTGCGACAAGGGGCGCTTCGCCTTCCGCTACGCCACGGCGAACGACCGCCTGACCACCCCGCTGGTGCGCGGCGACGACGGCGAGCTGCACCCGGCGTCGTGGCCCGAGGCCTGGGCCGCCGCGGCGGCCGGCCTGCTCGCCGCCCGTGACGACGGCGGCGTCGGTGTCCTCCCCGGCGGCCGGCTGACCGTCGAGGACGCGTACGCCTACGCCAAGTTCGCCCGAGTGGTGCTCGGCACCAACGACGTCGACGCCCGCGCCCGCGCGCACTCCGCCGAGGAGCTGGCCTTCCTGGCCGCCGAGGTGGCCGGTACCGGCCCCGGCACTGGCGGCGTCACCTACGGGGACCTGTCCGCGGCGCCCGCCGTCCTGCTGGCCGGGTTCGAGCCGGAGGAGGAGTCGCCGATCGTATTCCTGCGGCTCCGCCGCGCCGTGCGCACCCGCGGGCTGCCCGTCTTCGACCTGGCACCCTTCGCCACCCGCGCCACCGACAAGCTGTCCGCGACCGTGCTGACCACGCTGCCCGGCGCCGAGGCGCAGTCGCTGCGCGCGCTGGCCGAGGGCAGCTGGGGTGGCCCGGCCGTCGAGGCGCTCCGGCAGCCCGGTGCGATCGTGCTCGCCGGCGAGCGGCTGGCCGAGGTCCCCGGCGCGTTCTCCGCGCTGGTGGCGCTGCGCCGGGCGACCGGCGTCCGCATCGCGTGGGTGCCGCGCCGGGCCGGTGAGCGTGGTGCGGTCGAGGCCGGCGCCCTGCCCGGCCTGCTGCCCGGCGGCCGGTCGGTCGCCGACGCCGCGGCCCGTGCCGACGTCGCCCAGCGCTGGGGCATCGACCTGGCCGACGTGCCCGCGGCCCCCGGCCGGGACACGACCGGCATCCTCACCGCGGCCCGCGACGGCGCGCTCGGCGGCCTGCTGGTCGGCGGCGTCGACCCGGCCGACCTGCCCGACCCGGCGCTCGTCGAAGCAGCGCTGGCCGCGGCCGGCTTCGTGGTCAGCCTCGAGCTGTTCCCGAGCGCCGTGACCGAGTACGCCGACGTCGTCCTGCCGGTGGCCACGGCCTCGGAGAAGGCGGGCAGCTACCTCGACTGGGAGGGTCGGGCGCGCACCTTCGACGCGACCCTGCACGGCACCGGGGCGCTCCCCGACGGCCGGGTCCTGCAGGGCCTCGCCGACGAGATGGACGCCGACCTGCGGCTGCCCACCCCCGAGGCGGCCCGCGCCGAGCTGGCCGCCCTGGGCACGGCCCGTCGTCCCGGTGAGGGAGTGGGCCTGGACGTCCGGCCGCCGGCCGCGCCGTCGCTGTCGGGCAACCAGGCTGTGCTCGCCTCCTGGCGGCAGCTGCTCGACCTCGGCACCCTGCAGCGCGACGAGGTGGAGCTGGCCGGCACCGCCCGCCCCGCCGTGGCCCGGATCGGCGCCGGCACGGCGGCCGGCCTCGGCCTGACCGACGGCGACCGGCTGACCGTCGGCGGCGCCACCGGCTCGATCACCCTGCCGGTCCGGGTCACCGCGATGCCCGACGGCGTCGTGTGGGTCCCGATGCGCGCACCGGGCAGCGAGGTGCGGGCCACGCTCGGCACCGGCCCCGGAGGCGTCGTGCAGCTGTCCGCCTCGACCCCCGCGGGAGATGCCCGATGACCGTGCTCGCCTCGGTGAACCAGCCGACGCTCCAGGACTTCGGGCACGACGTCTGGTGGATCGTGCTCATCAAGATCGTGGGGATCTTCGCCCTGCTGGTCGTGATGACGCTGTTCGCGATCGTGTTCGAGCGCAAGGTCGTCGCCCGCATGCAGCAGCGGATCGGGCCCAACCGGGTCGGCCCCCGCGGCTACCTGCAGAGCCTCGCGGACGGGCTGAAGCTGGCCTTCAAGGAAGACATCATGCCGGCGCTGGCCGACAAGCCGGTGTACTTCCTGGCCCCGATCATCGCCGCGATCCCGGCGTTCCTCGCCTTCTCGGTCATCCCGATCGGGCCGCAGGTCAGCATGTTCGGCCACCACACGCCGCTGCAGCTCACCGACGCCCCCATCGGCGTGCTGGTCGTCCTCGCCTGCTCGGCGATGGGCGTCTACGGCATCGTGCTGGCCGGCTGGGCGTCGGGCTCCACCTACCCGCTGCTCGGCGGGCTGCGCAGCGCCGCCCAGATGGTCAGCTACGAGATCGCGATGGGGCTCTCGATCGTCGCGGTGTTCCTCTACGCGGGCTCGATGTCGACCTCGGAGATCGTCGCGGCGCAGGCCGACGGCAACCAGCTGTCGTTCTTCGGCTGGAACGTCACCGGCCCGAGCTGGTTCGCCGTGCTGCTGCCGGTCTCGTTCGTCATCTACGTGGTCGCCGTCGTCGGCGAGACCAACCGTGCGCCCTTCGACCTGCCCGAGGCCGAGAGCGAGCTGGTGGGTGGCTTCCACACCGAGTACTCGTCGCTGAAGTTCGCCCTGTTCTTCCTCGCCGAGTACATCAACATGGTCACCGTCTCGGCGCTGGCCGCGACGCTGTTCCTCGGCGGTTGGCGGGCCCCCTGGCCGATCTCGATCTGGGACGGCGCCAACACCGGCTGGTGGCCGATGCTCTGGTTCTTCCTCAAGGTCGTCGTCGCGCTGTTCGTGTTCATCTGGCTGCGCGGCACCCTGCCCCGCCTCCGCTACGACCAGTTCATGCGCTTCGGCTGGAAGGTGCTGGTCCCGACCGCCCTGGTGTGGATCCTCGTCGTCGCCACCATGCGCACCGTCTCCCGTGAGGCGCACCTGTCCACCGGCCAGGTGGCGGTCTTCGTCGGTGTGCCCGTCGCCGTGGTGGTGCTCGCCGGTCTGCTCGTCGCCAGCCGGATCAGCAACCGCGACACCAGGATCATGGCCGAGGAGGCCAGCGCGGGCGGGGTCCACGCGATCGACCCGGAACCGGAGATCCTCCCGGCGGCCGGCCCGCGCCGCCGGCCCACCGGGGCGCCCAGCCGGTCCGAGGGCGGCTTCCCGATCCCGCCGCTGGACCTGAAGGTGCCGCCGTCGCCGCGGCTGCGCCGGCAGCCGGTGGCCACCGACGGCACCGTCGTGGGCACGGGACGTCGCGGCACCACGAGCATCCAGGAGGACAGCGATGTCTGACCGCAACCCGACTCGGCGCTCCGGGGGTGAGGTCGAGCGCTCGCGCGGGGACCACATCGCCCGGCCGGGGGTGCGCGACAGCCTGCTGCCCGCGCCCGCCCAGGGCTTCGGCGTCACCTTCGCGCAGATCTTCCGCAAGGTGACCACCGAGCAGTACCCGTTCGAGCCGAAGGTGACCAAGCCGCGCTACCACGGGCGGCACGTGCTCAACCGGCACCCCGACGGCCTGGAGAAGTGCGTCGGCTGCGAGTTGTGCGCCTGGGCGTGCCCGGCCGACGCCATCTACGTCGAGGGCGGCGACAACACCGAGGAGGCCCGCTTCTCACCCGGTGAGCGGTACGGCGCGGTCTACCAGATCAACTACCTGCGCTGCATCTTCTGCGGGCTGTGCATCGAGGCATGCCCGACGCGGTCGCTGACGATGAGCAACGACTTCGAACTGGCCGACGACAACCGCCAGGACCTGATCTACACCAAGGAGCAGCTCATGGCGCCGCTGCTGCCCGGCATGGAGGCCCCGCCGCACCCGATGCGGCTCGGGGACGACGAGAAGGACTACTACCTGCGGGTGCCCGGGTCGGCGCCTGCCGAGCCGGTCACGGAGGAGCGGGTATGAGCGTGCTCGCCGCGGCTGCGGCCCCCGTGCACCTGGGCACCGGCGAGGCCGTCGTCTTCTGGATCCTCGGACCGATCGCCCTGGCCGGCGCGCTGGGCATGGTGCTGGCCCGCAACGCCGTGCACTCGGCGCTGTTCCTGGTCAACACGATGCTCTCGTTCGGTGTCTTCTACGTCGTGGAGCAGGCCCCGTTCCTCGGCTCGGTGCAGATCATCGTCTACACCGGCGCGATCATGATCCTGTTCCTCTTCGTCCTGATGCTCGTGGGCCGCGACTCCTCCGACTCCGTCGTCGAGACCCTGCGCGGTCAGCGGGTCGCGGCCACGATTCTCGGGATCGGCTTCGCGGGCCTGGTGGGCGCCGGGATCGCGCGCGCGACCCAGCACCTCCCGGCGACCGGCCTGTCCGCAGTGCAGCAGGGCAGGGGCAACATCCCGGCGATCGCCGAGCTGCTGTTCACCCGGTACCTGCTGGCCTTCGAGGTGACCAGCGCGCTGCTGATCACCGCGGCCGTCGGCGCGATGGTGCTCGCGCACATCGAGCGCGAGCCCGGCAGCCGGCAGAGCCAGAAGGAGCTCTCGCGGGCCCGCTTCCTCACCGCGCGACCGCAGACCCTGCCCGGCCCGGGTGTCTTCGCGCGGGGCAACTCGGTCGCCGTCCCGGCCCTGCTGCCCGACGGCCGCCCGACGGAGGAGAGCTACGCCACCGGCCTCGAGCCGCAGGCGGTCGAGGAGATGCCGCGGCCCACGGGTCGTGAGCAGCTCGGCGGCCCCGACGCGGCGCTCGGCACCCTCGACCCGGCACCTCGCGACGTCCCCGGCGGGAGCCCCCGATGACCCTCACGCACTACCTCGTGCTCGCCGCGATCCTGTTCACGATCGGTGCGGTCGGCGTGCTCGTGCGCCGCAACGCCATCGTCGTGTTCATGTGCGTGGAGCTGATGCTCAACTCGGCGAACCTGACCCTGGTCACCTTCGCCCGCGCGCACGGTGGCGTCGACGGCCAGGTGATGGCGTTCTTCGTCATGGTCGTCGCGGCCGCCGAGGTCGTGGTCGGCCTCGCGATCATCATGTCGATCTACCGGACCCGCAGGTCCGCATCGGTCGACGACGCCAACCTGCTCAAGTACTGACGGGGATCCGGAGTGGAAATCATGCCCGCTGAAGGGCTGCTGGCCTGGTCCTGGCTGGTGATCGCGCTGCCCCTGGCCGGCGCCGCGGTGCTGCTGGTCGGCGGCCGGCGGACCGACCGGTGGGGGCACGTGCTGGGCACGGCGACCGTGCTGGGCTCGTTCGTGCTCGCGCTGCTCGCGGCGATCCAGCTCTCCGGGCTCGCGCACCGGTCGGTCGGCGTCGACCTGTTCACCTTCATCTCGGCCGGCTCGCTCGACGTCCGCGCCGGCCTGCTGATCGACCCGCTGTCGGTCGGCTTCATGTTGCTGATCACCGGTGTGGGCGCGCTGATCCACATCTACTCGATCGGCTACATGGCGCACGACCCCGGGCGCCGCCGCTTCTTCGCCTATCTGAACCTGTTCGTCGCGGCGATGCTGCTGCTGGTCATGGGCAACAGCTTCGTGGCGCTCTACGTGGGCTGGGAGGGCGTCGGCCTGGCGTCCTACCTGCTGATCGCGTTCTGGTACACCCGCCCCGCGGCGGCCACGGCCGCCAAGAAGGCATTCATCATGAACCGGGTCGGCGACGTCGGCCTGGCACTGGCGATCTTCCTGATGTTCGCCAAGCTCGGGACGACGTCCTACGCCGGCGTCTTCGGCTCGGTCGGCACCCTGGCCGGCGGCACGATCACCGCCCTCGGGCTGCTGCTGCTCCTGGGCGCCTGTGGCAAGTCCGGGCAGTTCCCGCTGCAGGCGTGGCTCCCCGACGCGATGGAGGGCCCGACCCCGGTCTCGGCCCTCATCCATGCCGCGACCATGGTCACCGCCGGCGTCTACCTGATCGCGCGCTCGGCGCCGATCTACGACGCGACGCCGGCCGCGCGCACGGTCGTCATGTGCATCGGGGCGCTGACCCTGCTGATCGGCGCGATCGCCGGCTGCGCCTTCGACGACATCAAGAAGGTGCTGGCCTACTCGACGGTCAGCCAGATCGGCTACATGTTCCTGGCGGTCGGCCTCGGCCCGGTCGGGTACGTCGCCGCGCTGGCGCACCTGTTCGCGCACGGCTTCTTCAAGGCCGGGCTGTTCCTCGGTGCGGGCTCGGTCATGCACGCCATGAACGACCAGGTCGACATGCGCCGGTTCGGGGGCCTCTGGAAGAAGCTGCCGATCACCTTCTGGACCTTCACGCTGGGCTACGTCGCGCTGATCGGCCTCATCCCGTTCTCGGGCTACTGGACCAAGGACGCGATCATCAATGCGACCTTCGACCGGGGGGACTGGCTGGGCTACGCCCTCGGCATCGCCGCTGTGCTCGGTGCCGGCCTCACCGCCTTCTACATGACCCGGCTGATGATCATGACGTTCTTCGGTCGGCCGCGGTGGGAGGACGGAGTCCACCCGCACGAGGCGCCCGCGGTGATGACGGCGCCGATGGTCGTCCTGGCGGTCGGCTCGGTGGTCGCCGGTTATGTGCTGGTCGAGGCGTTCCCGCTGTCGCACTGGATGGCACCGCTCTTCGGGGCGCCCAAGGAGGCCACGCACGTGATCGCGCCGCTGACCTTCGGGATCGGCATCACCCTCGTGGCGCTGCTCGGCGTCGCGCTGGCCTGGCTGTTCGTCGGCCGCCGAGAGGTGCCGGTGACCGCGCCCGTGCGGGTCTCCCCGGTCGTCCGCGCGGCGCGCAATGCGCTCTACGCCGACACCATCAACGAGTCGCTGTTCATGCGCCCCGGCCAGTGGCTCACCCGCGCGCTGGTCTTCTTCGACAACCGCGGGGTCGACGGTGCCGTCAACGGCATGGCGGCCACGCTCGGCGGCTCCTCGGCGCGACTCGGCCGGACCCAGACCGGCTTCGTGCGGACCTACGCCCTCGGCATGCTCGGCGGCGCCGTGCTCGTCGCGGCTGCGCTGCTGGCGGTGACGGCGGGATGAGCGCCACCACTACGACGGGTCGAGAGGCGACTTCCCTGTGAGCAACTTCCCGTTCCTGATCGTGATGATCGCGCTGCCCGCCGTCGGCGCGGCGGTCGTCGCGGCGCTGCCCAAGGACCAGCACGGTCGCGATCTGCTCGCCAAGCAGGTGGCCCTGGGGATCAGCCTGGTCGAGCTGCTGCTCGCGATCCTCGCGACGGTGGCCTTCGACAGCGGCGGTGCCCGCTTCCAGTTGACCACGTCGGTGAGCTGGATCCCCGCCTTCGGTGTGCGCTTCGCCCTGGGCGTCGACGGCATCGCGCTGGTGATGCTGCTGCTCATCGGCGTGCTCGTGCCGGTGGTGATCGGCGCCTCGTGGAACGACGACGCCCCGGGCTCGGAGATGGCCGCCGTCGGTGACCGCTCGATGCGCGGCTACGTCGCCTGGCTGCTGCTGCTCGAGGCGATGATGGTCGGCGTCTTCGCCGCCACCGACGTCTTCCTGTTCTACGTCTTCTTCGAGGCGATGCTCGTCCCGATGTACTTCCTGATCGGCAGCTTCGGCGGCCCGCGCCGGCAGTACGCCGCGGTGAAGTTCTTCCTCTACAGCCTGGTCGGCGGGCTGATCATGCTCGCCGCCGTCATCGGGCTCTACGTGGTGAGCACCAGCCAGTTCGGCGTGGGCACCTTCGCCTTCGACGCGCTGCGCCAGCTCGACATCACCCCGGGCGTGCAGAAGCTCCTGTTCCTCGGCTTCTTCATCGCCTTCGCGATCAAGGCGCCCCTGGTGCCGTTCCACACGTGGCTGCCCGACGCCGGTGCCGAGGCCCCCGTGGGGGGCGCCGTGCTGCTCGTCGGTGTCCTGGACAAGGTGGGCACCTTCGGCTTCCTGCGCTACTGCCTGCCGCTGTTCCCCGACGCGTCGCGTGCCTTCGCGCCGTGGATCCTGGTCCTGGCGGTGGTGGGCATCCTGTACGCCGCGCTGCTGGCCATGGGCCAGAGCGACATGAAGCGGCTGATCTCCTACACGTCGATCTCGCACTTCGGGTTCATCGCGCTCGGGATCTTCGCGTTCACGACCGAGGCGGGCACCGGCGCGGTGCTCTACATGGTCAACCACGGCCTGGCCACCGGCCTGCTGTTCCTGGTCGTGGGCATGCTGATCGCCCGCGGCAGGTCGCGGCAGATCGGCGACTACGGCGGCGTGGCCGCCAAGGCGCCGCTGCTGGGCGGCGCCTTCCTGGTGGCCGGCCTGGCCTCGCTGGCGCTGCCGGCGACCAACAGCTTCGTCAGCGAGTTCCTCGTGCTGATCGGCTCGTTCCACCCCCGGCCGGTGTTCACGATCCTCGCCACCGTCGGCATGATCCTGGCCGCGCTCTACATCCTGCTGATGTACCAGCGCACGATGCAGGGCCCCCCGCGCGGCGTGCTGCTCGCCGACGCCGATGCCGACGACGAGCCCGCGTCGCCCGGCGGCGGCGCGACGACGACGGTCACCGCCCCCCGGCGGGTGCTGAAGGTGCTCGACCTCGACCGGCGCGAGCTGGCCATCGTGACCCCGCTGATCGCCCTGATCATCGCGCTGGGTGTCTATCCGCAGCCGATGCTGCGCCTGATCGAACCGGCCGTGCACGCCACGCTCAGCGACATGGGCGGCGCCGGCTCCGCAACCGAAGGAACTCCCCGATGATCGCCGCACCGCACCTGTCGCTGGCCGCGCTGGCGCCGTTGCTGTTCGTCTTCGGCGCCGCGTGCGTCGGGGTGCTCGTCGAGGCGTTCACGCCGCGGGACACCCGGCACCCGGTGCAGGTCGCCGTCGCCCTGGTGGGCACCGTGGGCGCCTTCCTGAGCACCCTGGTCCTGCACGGCACGCAGAAGGTCACCGCGGACGGCGCCCTGGCCGTCGACGGCGCGGGGCTGTTCCTCCAGGCCACGATCGCCGGCCTCGGCGCGCTGGCGATCCTGCTGTTCGCCGAGCGGGCCCTCGACCCGGCGCGGTCGGCGTTCGTGGCCTCCGCCGCCGTTCCGGTCGGCAGCCCGCGCGACCGCGAGCTCGCCACCTCCGAGCGGGTGCAGACCGAGATCTACCCGCTGACCACCTTCGCCGTCGGCGGCATGATGCTGTTCGTCACCGCCAACGACCTGCTGGTCATGTTCGTGGCCCTCGAGGTGCTCAGCCTCCCGCTCTACCTGATCAGCGGGCTGGCCCGGCGCCGCCGGCTGCTCTCGCAGGAGGCGGCGCTCAAGTACTTCCTGCTGGGCGCCTTCGCCTCGGGCTTCTTCCTGTACGGGCTCGCGCTGGTCTACGGCGCGACCGGCAGCGTCCAGCTGCGCGACATCCGCGCGGCGGCGGTGTCCGGCGGTACCGACGTCGTCCTCGTGCTCGGGCTGGGGCTGCTGATCGTCGGCCTGCTGTTCAAGGCCAGCGTCGCCCCGTTCCACACCTGGACGCCGGACGTCTACCAGGGCGCGGCGACCCCGGTCACCGCGTTCATGGGTGCCTGCACGAAGGTCGCCGCGTTCGGCGCCATCCTGCGGCTGCTCTACGTCGCGTTCGGCACCAGTGAGTGGACGTGGCGGCCGCTGATCTACGGCGTCGCGATCGTGTCGATGGTGGTCGGCGCGGTGCTCGGCCTCACCCAGACCGACCTCAAGCGGATGCTCGCCTACTCCTCGATCGCGCACGCCGGGTTCCTCCTCACCGGCGTTCTCGGCATCCAGAGCAACGGCACCGGCTCGGGGCTGTCGGCGACGATGTTCTACCTGCTCGCCTACGGCCTCTCGACCATCGGGATCTTCGCCGTCCTCACCCTGGTCCGCGACGGTGACGGCGAGGCCAGCCACCTGTCGCAGTGGGCGGGGCTGGCCTCCCGCTCGCCGCTGACCGCGGCGGTGATGAGCCTGTTCCTCCTCTCCCTCGCCGGCATTCCGCTCACCTCCGGCTTCACCGCCAAGTTCGGGGTGTTCCGGGCGGCGATCGAGGCAGGGGCGTGGCCCCTCGTGCTGGTCGCGCTGCTGGCCAGCGCGGTGGCGGCGTTCTTCTACCTGCGCGTGATCGTGCTGATGTACTTCTCGCCGCCGGCCGCCGACGGTCCTACGGTCGGCGTCCCGGGCCTGCCGACGACGATCGTCCTGGCCGTCACCGCCGTCGCGACCCTCGTGCTGGGCATCTACCCCGGGCCGGTGCTCCACCTGGCCGAGCAGGCGGCTATCTTCGTCGGTTGATGAGCGGAGCCCGTGCCGAAGTCGACGGCATCCCCACCGAGGTGCCGAGCGAGCGATGGCGCCGGATCTCCACCCCGGCCTCGACCGTCGGCCCCTGGCTGCCCGAGGGCCCGCTCGGCGCGTCGCTCGCCGAGGGGCTGGCGCGCGTCGAATCGGCGCTCACCGACTCGGTCGGCAGCGAGCACTCG
>Ga0308173_10002075_pt1 | contig 10528 bp, 9 predicted proteins | sample PhyPR1_FD_203716 | JGI IMG/M metagenome (GOLD analysis project Ga0308173, IMG submission 203716) | Soil microbial communities from UC Gill Tract Community Farm, Albany, California, United States - DLSLS.P.R1 | ecosystem: Environmental > Terrestrial > Soil > Agricultural land | place: USA... | reverse complement strand
CCCCGGCCGCGCGGGCAAGTCGGGCGGTCGCGAGTCCGATGCCGGCGCTGCCGCCGATCACGACGACGGTCTGCCCGAGGAGCTCGGGTTCCCGGCTCGTGACGGCGGTGGTCTGGGTACTCACGACACCGCCCCCACCGGCTGCTGCTCCGAGCTGAGCACCTTACGCAGGGCGTTGAGCACGTCCGCGTAGGACTCGGAGACCAGCGCGACGCGCAGCCCGCCCTCGGCGAGTGCTCCCGCGCAGTGCTCACCCGACGAGCCACCGCCTATGACGATGACGCCGTTGTCGCTGATCATCGCAGGACGGCAGCCATGTGCTGCCGGGCGTCGGCGTCGGCCTGCTCGGGCGTGCGGCCCTGCTCCCGGGCGACGACGTAGGCGGCGTAGAAGCTCGACCAATGGTGCGGCGGTGCGGTCGGCTCGTATCGGCCGTGGTGCTCCTCGGCCTCGCGGAGCAGATCGGTCAGTGTGGCGACGTCCATGATGCCTTTCCTCCTCGGCCTCGGCGGATCAGCGCCCGGGCAGGCGCTCAGTGATCTCCTGCAGCAGCCAGACGTTGCCGTCCGGGTCGGTGAAGGACGTGAAGGACGCGTAGCTGCGGTGGTCCGGATCCGGTCCCGGCTCCTGCTGCACCCCGTCGCGGTGGAATACCTCACCGACCGCGGCGCCGTGCTCGGCCAGCTCGACCCGGGCCTTTTCGATGTCGGTGACCACCAGGAACGGGGGCTGGGCGGAACTGCCGGTGCGGAGGTGGATCGAGCAGGCCGAACCGGGCGGCGTCAACTGCACGACCCGGTTCTCGCCGGTGCCCAGGTCGGCGTCGAGCCGCCACCCCAGCTCCTCGTAGAACTGCTTGGCCCGTTCCGTGTCGGACACGGGCACGACGACAACCTCGAGCTTCATGTCCACGGTCGGGGCCCTTTCGCTTCGAGGAGCCGGCGCCGGTCCACGCCGGCCGCAGCAGCATTGCGCGACCGGCCCTCGAGTCGCCCCAGGGAGAGTCACTGGTCTCCAGCCCAGGCCCTGGGGGCCCGAATCGCCGCCAAGACCAGGGATTCCTGCCGCCACGGGCCGTGGGGCTACGAAAGTCGAGCGCGAGTCCCATCTGGACAGGCGCGTCGGACCTGGCGCGGCGCTGCCCGACCACACCGGACCCGTCCGCACCGCGATCGCCGCCGTGGATGGAGGAGTGCCGGCGCCCACCTTGGACTCCGCGCTGTTCTCCCGGTTCGGTTCGCGGGACCTGGACCGTAGGGAAACCAGGTGCTACCGCCATGCACAAGGCGTCCGGGGGTCCCGCCGAGCAGCCCGACCGGGTCGACGCCACGTAGTGCCGGACGCTGGACCGGACGGCTTCGTCGACGCCTTCGCGCCTCGAACCGCTGGTTCGACGGGCCGCCGTCGCCGAACGCGCCGTGGCGCCGTCCACCTGACCCTGGTCAAACCCGACCGGACGGCCGCGGCTGAGGACTCATCCGCCGGCCCGCCATGGCGCCCGACCCCGCGCTGACAGCCGGGCAGGCGTTGCCGGGCCCGTGTGCCGGTGCAAGACTGACTCGTTGACATCCCGAGGCGGTGCGGTATGTCCAATGGGCGATCTTGGCCGGAGCTGCGGGGACGTCAGCACGAGTGCGACACGTTGTGCCAGTTGCTGACCGCGGTGCAGGCCGGCGACAGCCAGGTCTTGGTGCTGCGCGGGGAGGCCGGCATCGGCAAGACCGCCCTGCTCCGGTTTCTGGTCGATCGCGCCGCCACGTGCCGGGTGGCGCGCGCTGCGGGCGTCGAGTCGGAGATTGAGCTCGCGTACGCGAGTCTGCACCAGCTGTGCAGTCCTTACGTTAACCGTGCTGGCCAGCTGCCTGCCCCGCAGCGGAACGCACTGGACACGGCATTCGGGGTGCGCCCGGGGAGCCCCCCGGATCGCTTCCTCCTGGGCTTGGCGGTGCTGGGCCTGCTTGCTGTCGTGGCCGCGGAGGAGCCGCTGATCTGCGCGGTGGACGACGCGCAGTGGCTGGACCGCGCGTCGGCGCAGACGCTTGAGTTCGTCGCTCGTCGACTCGGCGCAGAACCGGTGGCCATGGTCTTCGCCATCCGCGAGACCGAGGAGCCCCGGTTGACCGGGTTCCCGGAACTGGTCGTGCGCCCGCTGGGCAGCGGCGATGCCGCAGCACTGCTCGAGTCGGCGGTGCCCTGGACTCTCGATCCCCGCGTGCGGGACCGCGTCGTGGCCGAGTCCCACGGCAACCCGCTCGCTCTCCTGGATCTGCCGCGTGGCGTGACGGCGACGGAGCTGGCCTTCGGGGGCACCGGGGAGAGCGACTCCAGGCCCCTGGTCAACCGCCTCGAGCGACGGTTCGTGCGCCAGCTGCACCTCCTCCCCCGGCGGGCCCGGCAGCTGCTGCTGACTGCGGCCGCGGAGCCGGTGGGCGACGTTGTCCTCTTCTGGCGGGCGGCGGGTCAGCTGGGCATCGGTACCGATGCGGCGACCGCTGCCGAGGCTTCCGGGCTGATCGAGCTGGGCGACCGCGTCCGGTTTCGGCATCCGCTTGTCCGCTCGGCGGTCTACCACTCGGCGACACCAGCGGAACGGCGGGAGGTCCACCGTGCCCTTGCCGAGGTCACCGACCCGGACATCGACCCGGACCGCCGAGCATGGCACCGCGCCCGGGCGACGGTGGGCACAGACGAAGCGGTCGCGGCATCGCTCGTACGTGCCGCTGACCGCGCGCGCTCGTATGGCGGGCTCGCGGCAGCAGCCGCCTGTCTGGAGACGGCCGCCGCGCTCACCCCTGACCGAGCTCGGCGGGCACGACGCTCGATCGACGCCGCGCAGGCCAAGGCGACCGCGGGTGCGTTCGACGACGCGTTGTCCCTCACGACGGCCGCCCAGGCGGGACCCCTCGACGTAGCCGGGCAGGCACGGATAGACCTGTTGCGCGCGCAGATCGCGTACAACTCCACCTATCGGGATGAGGCCGTCCCGATGCTGCTGGCCGCGGCGCACCGGTTCGAGCCGCTCGACGGGAAGGTCGCCCGGGAGACCTACCTGGCCGCGCTGTCAGCCGCGGCGTCCTCGGGGCGGCTGGCTTCTGGATCTGCCTCGGGCATGCGACAGGTAGCGCGGGTGGCGCGCGAGGCGCCCCGGCCGGAGGTCCCCGGCAAGGCCGATCTGCTCCTCGCGGGGATGGCCGTGCTGTACACCGACGGGTACGCGGCTTCGGCACCGCTGTTGCACCGGGCGGTGCAGGCGTTCGCCCGCGCAGACCTCACAATTGACGAGGCCTTCCACGGTTCCTGGGTCGCGGTGGCGGTGGCTGCCGACCTGTGGGACGACGTGCACTGGGACGTGGTGAGCCAACGACTCCTAGACGTCGCTCGCAAGGCGGGCGCCCTCAGCCTGCTTCCTGTCGTGCTGACCAACCGCGCCATCTTCGAGATCCACAGCGGGAACCTGACCGCCACCGCGTCGCTGATCGCGGAACGGCGTTGGCTGGCCGAGGTGACCGGCGGTGAGCCCCGCCTGACACCCATGCCGGAGGCCTGGCTCGCCGCCATGCGCGGCGACGACGAGCGTGCCGAGCTGTTGATCCAGGACACCGTGAACAAGGCATCCGCTCGCGGCCTCGGCGCCACCCTCACGATGATGCATGTTGCCCGTGCCGTTCTCTGCAACGGCCGCGGCCGGTACGAGGAGGCGCTGGCAGCGGCTCAGGAAGCCGCGACCGACCCGCTGGAACTCGGTGCGACGAAATGGGCGCTGGCCGAGCTCGTCGAGGCGGGCGTTCGCTGCGGCCACACCGACGTCGCAGTCGCGGCGTTCCGGCAGCTGTCCGCGATGACCCGCGCCAGCGGAACGGACCTGGCACTCGGGATCGAGGCAGGCAGGTGCGCCCTGCTGCGTGAGGACGACGCCGCGGAAGCGCTCTACGGAGAGGCGATAGTGAGACTCGGCCGTACCCGGATGGGCGTCGAGCGAGCGCGGGCGCGGCTCCTCTACGGCGAATGGCTGCGCCGGCGAGGTCGCCGCGTCGACGCTCGGGCCCAGCTCCAGTCCGCCCATGACGCACTCAGCGCCATGGGGGTCGAGGCGTTCGCGGATCGCGCCTGGCACGAGCTCCTGGCCACCGGGGAGACGGTCCGCAAGCGCACGGTGCAGACCTACACGGAGCTGACCGCCCAGGAAGCGCACATCGCCCGCCGCGCCGCGGATGGGCTCACCAACCCCGAGATCGCCGCCGAGCTGTACCTCAGCCCGCGCACCGTCGAGTGGCACCTCCGCAAGGTCTTCACCAAGGTCGGCGTCACCACGCGCCGGCAGCTGCGGCGGTCGTTGCCCGCCCCTCTGTGACGACCATGGGATCTCCCGGGTGCGACACGGTGCCGGTCGAGCTGGACCAGCGAGCCTTCTCCTTCTGGTCGCCACAGCACGGCCGCTGGGCGGTGGAAGCGGGCGACTCCGTTCTCGGTGTGGGGCCGAACTCCCCGGACCTTCCGCTGACCAAGACCATCACGGTCGAGGCTCCGACGCTTGCCGGGCCACTGAGCCGAGACTCCACCCTGCAGGAGCGGATGAGCGACCCGGCAGGCAAGGAGCTGGCCGAGCGCGAGGTCGCCAATGGCCAGTCGGGGGCTTGACGCCGCACCCAACTCCCAATAGAGTCCATTAAAACCCAAGCAACTTCAACGATGGTGTGAGGGCGTGACAGCTGATGGCACGGGAACTGCTCGCCGGGTCTCGACGTCGGGACGAATCGGTCGAGCTGCTCCTGGGCTCGGGCAGGTGCCCGCGCCCCAGCACCGAGTTCGGTGCCCAGGCCTCGGCAAAAGCGATTCTCGACGCCGCATGCACGCCCTGGCCCACGCACTGACTCAGGTCCCGGATGCCGCGTCACGGCGCTTGGCGTCGCTTCGATGGCGAGGCCGGAGTGCTCGTCGGATCCGAGGGCACCCCGTCGGCATCGCCTGGCACGACCACCGGGGCGAGAAGCCACGCCCTGTCCGACTTGTTTGAGCCCTCTTCGACGAGATCACCTTCGACACCGTCCGATACCCACCACCGCGAGAGGTCAGCGTCATGTCCACCAACCGCCGCATCGTCGTGACCGACGTCAGGACCATGGAACTGCGCGAAGAGCCGATACCCGCGCCCGCGCGAGGCGAGGTCCGGGCCCGCACCACGTACATCGGGGTGTGCGGGTCGGACACCCATGCCTTCCACGGCCGTCACCCGTTCATCCCCATCCCCTACATGCCCGGTCATGAGGCGACCGGCGTCGTCGATGAGCTCGGTGAGGGCGTGACGACGGTCGCAGTCGGTGACCGCATCGTCGTTGAGCCGACGTTGCCCTGTTGGGAGTGCAAGCCCTGCCGAATCGGTTCCGAGAACCTGTGCGAGAACCTCCAGTTCTTCGGGTGCGGCTACCCCCAGGGCGGCATGGCCGACCAGTTCGTCGTCCGCGCCGACCGGCTGCACGTCATCCCCGACGACATCGGCGACCTCGACGCAGCGCTCATCGAGCCGCTGTCCACGCCGGTTCACGCGGGCCGCATCGCCGGGCCGCTTCAGGGACGCTCAGTCGCCGTGCTGGGGGCGGGCACAATCGGACTGCTCATGCTCGCGGTCGCGCGGTGGTCCGGCGCCGCCAAGGTCGTCGTCACCGACCCGCTGCCCGCCAAGCGTGACGCGGCCCTTCGGCTCGGTGCCGACGCCGTCGTCGACGCGATGGCCCCGGATGTGGCCGCTCAGGTCCGAGCCGCGCTGGGGGAGAGCGCCGACGTGGTCTTCGACTGTGTCGCGGTGAGGTCCACCACCCTCGCGGCGATCGACATGGCCCTCAAGGGCGGCACGGTGGTCATCCTCGGCGTCCCTGCTGCCGACTTCGAGCTGCCGATCCGCATCATGCAGGACCAGCAAATCCGCCTGCAAGGCAGCGCGACCTACGTGCCGCAGGACTACGCCACCGCCATCGAGATGATCCAAGCAGGCGCCGTCCGGGCCGACGACTTCATCACCGGTCGATTCCCGCTGACCCGGGCTGAGGAGGCGTTCGACGCATCCTCCAGCGGGGAGCACATCAAGGTGCTGATCCATCCATGAGTCCCAGTCACGCCAAGGACACACGCGACCTACAACCGGCCAGCGCACGGCACGCGGCCATCTTGGGCGCACTCCGAGCCCGCGGGCAGGTCAAGGCCATCAACATGGCCGACGAACTCGGCGTGACCCACGAGACCATCCGTAAGGACCTGCTGACCCTGGAGTCCCACGGGCTGCTGCGGCGGGTGCACGGCGGGGCGGTGCCGGTGGAGTCGCTGTCCTTCGAACCCAGCATCAACGAACGGACCGCGATGGCCGCGGAGAAGCAGCGGATCGCCGCGGCGGCGGCCCACTTCCTGCCCCCGAGTGGTGCGGTCCTGATCGACTCGGGCACGACGACGGCGGCCCTCGCCGCCAACATGCCCCGCGGGTCGTCGGTGGTCGCGGTCACCAACTCGTTGCCGATCGCGCTCGCGCTGATGGGCCATCCCCAGCTGACCGTGCACATCCTCGGCGGCCAGATCCGCTCCACCACGATGGCCACGGTCGACGCGTGGGCGCTGCGGCACCTGCAGGAGGTCCGGACCGACGTCGCGTTCGTCGGCACCAACGCCTTCTCGTTGAGGCACGGCCTCAGCACTCCGGATGCGGCCGAAGCCGCGGTCAAGCGCGCCATGGTCGAGTCAGCGCGTCTGACCGTCCTGCTCGCCGACCACACGAAATTCGGCCGGGAGGCGTTGTTCAGGTACGCCGACCTAGAGGCCATCGACGTCCTGGTCACCGACGACGGGATGAGCGAGTCAGACGCGCGGTCCCTCACGACCGGTCCGCGCATCGAAGTGCTGCGCGTCTGAAGGGGGCTTGGCAGCTATGCATTTTCGCTTCATACGAAGGAAGGGTTGAGCCATGGCGAAGAAGGTGCTGACGGTCGGCGAGATTCTCGTCGAGATCGTGGCTACCACCAAGGGCGACGGATTCCGCGAACCGCAGCCCCTGGTCGGTCCGTTCCCATCAGGCGCACCAGCGATCTTCATTGACCAGGTCGGCCGTCTCGGGACGCCGGCAGCCATCGTCTCCCGTGTTGGCGATGACGATTTCGGTCGGCTCAACCTGGATCGGCTGGCGGCGGACGGGGTCGACGTCTCGGGAATCGACGTGGCGGAGGGCGAGGCCACCGGCTCGGCCTTCGTCCGCTACCGACCCGACGGCTCGCGCACGTTCGTCTACAACATCGCCCACAGCGCGACCGGCAAGCTGATTCTCACGCCCGACGCCGAAGCGCTGATGGAAAGCTGCGACCACATGCATGTCATGGGCACCGCGCTCTCCGCGCCCGGCCTCGCCCAGGTGGCGCGTGAGGCCATCGCACGCATCACGGCGCGGGGCGGGACGCTGAGCTTCGATCCCAACCTGCGCCCCGAGATCCTCGACACCCCCGGCCTGCGTGAGGCTCTGGACGAGGTGCTTGCCCAGAGCGACCTTTTTCTGCCGTCGGGCGAGGAGATCTACCTCTTCACCGAGGCGGACGACGAGGCTGCTGCGGTCAAGGAACTTCTGGACCGCGGCGTTGGCGACATCGTGATCAAGCGCGGAAACCAGGGGGCAAGCCATTTCAACCGGGGCGGCCGCACCGACGTGGCCCCCCTCTCCGCGGACGAAGTCGATCCGACCGGCGCAGGTGACTGTTTCGGTGGTGCCTTCGTGAGCTTCTGGCTCGCAGGCGCATCGCCCGAAACCGCACTTCGCTACGCCAATGCCGCCGGCGCCAACGCGGTCACCAAGGTGGGCCCGATGGAGGGCGCCGCCACCCGAGACGAACTCGATGCCCTGCTTCGGCAGACGAAAGGATGATCCCATGACCCCGAACCCGCTGCTGGATATCGCGACGTGGCTAGACCGCGCCGGCCCGTCGGGCATCCCCTCGATCTGCTCGGCGCATCCCATGGTGCTGGAGGCGGCGATGCGCGCCACGCTGCCGACGAGACTGCCGTTGCTGATCGAGGCCACCTGCAACCAGGTCAACCAAGATGGCGGCTATACGGGCATGACCCCGAAGGACTTCCGCAACTTCGTCGAGCGGATCGCCGCCGAGAACGGCTTCCCCACCGAGCGCCTCATCCTCGCCGGCGACCACCTCGGCCCCAACCCCTGGAAGAGTCTCCCCGCCGAGGAGGCGATGGAAAAGGCCGTGGCGATGATCAGCGCCTTCGCGGCCGCGGGATTCAGCAAGCTGCACCTCGACTGCTCCATGGGCTGCCAGGGCGAGCCGGTGGCGCTGACGGACGACGAGACCGCTTCCCGCGCCGCCCGCTTGGTCGCAGCGGCAGAATCCGCTCTGCCAGGCGGAGACACTCCTAAGCCGGTCTATATCATCGGCACCGAGGTCCCGATCCCCGGCGGCGCCATGCATGCCATCGACGAACTTGAGCTGACCACCCCGGAGGATGCCCGCAGGACCGTCCAGATTCACGAAACGTCCTTTGCGCAGGCCGGACAGTCGGACGCCTTCACCCGGGTGATCGCCGCCGTCGTCCAGCCGGGCGTGGAGTTCGGCAGCCATAACGTGGTCGACTACAACAGCAGCAAGGCTCGGGCCCTGAGCGCCACACTGAAGGACATGCCTGGCCTGGTCTTCGAAGCGCATTCCACCGACTACCAGACCCGAGCCAACCTGACCGACCTGGTACAGGACGGCTTTGCCATCCTCAAGGTCGGGCCAGGCCTTACCTTCGTCCTGCGTGAAGCCCTCTACGGCCTCGACGCCGTCGCCGAGGAACTGTTTCCCGGCAGGCGGGATGAGACCCTGCGCGCCACGATGGAACGGATCATGCTGGCCGCGCCGGAGAACTGGGCCAAGTACTACGAGGGCAGCGATACCGAGCTCGCGCTGCAGCGGCATTTCTCTTACAGCGACCGCATGCGCTACTACTGGCCCCAGCCCGAGGCCGACGCGGCAGTGAAACTCCTGTTCGAAGTTCTAGGAGACACCGAACTGCCGGAGACCCTGATCGGCCAATATCTGGGGGCGCGCTATGAAGCCGTTCGCAACGGGCGCCTTGCCCCCGTCGCGCGCAGCCTGGCCCTGGCATCCGTGGAAAGCCTCATGCAGGACTACATCTCGGCATGCGAGGGATAGCGCCAACTGAGGCGCCGTCGCCCCACGGGGGTTTCTGAACACTGTGTGGGGGTGATGCTTACGTGTCGACGCGAAGCTCCGCCTAGCTGGCGCGATTCAAGGGCCAGTCACGGATTCACACCGAGTCCGATCTGCGAGGCTACGGAGGCGCATCGACATCGGCCGCGGTCAACAATGAACGAACAGGCCGTCCTCAAGGAGTAGCTGAACAACGCCGCTCACCACACCGCTGGCGACGAGCCAAGCGCGACTTGAGATCGGGTCGGCGCGTTCGCCGCGACCAGGGAGATGCTGCCTCTCATCGGACTGCGCGGTAGATGTACTCGGCCAGGACATTGATGACAGAGCTTGATCTGCGGGAGGACCTCCGGGCGTAGTGGCGGTGTCTAGTTCTTCACTCCTCCGGAGGTCCTCGTGGCTCACGCTAATGCTCGTCTGACGGTTCATGGCAGGGCGCTGTTGGTGCGCCGGGTGGTGACCGAGGGCCGGCCCGCTGCGCACGTGGCGGCTGAGCTGGGTGTCTCCAGGCAGTGCGCCTATCGGTGGGTGGCGCGGTTCCGCGCCGAGGGGCCGGCCGGGTTGCTGGACCGCTCCAGCCGCCCGCACCGCAGCCCGCGACGGACCTCCCTGCTGTCACGTCCAGTTACGGGGTGTTTCCGCTGGTCGGGCGCTTGGCTCGGCTCGGCTGGACCCTCGGCGGCTCGCCGGGCATCTTCGGGGTGCCCACCCCGTGAGCGTTGTGCGTTGGTGCTGACGACGCGTGCTCACGCGCAGCGTTGTGGCCCAGGTTATCGGGCGAGTTATCACCGCCCACGACGCCGCCTCCATCTGAGTGGCGGCGCAACCGCATCGCAGGCGCGGTCGCATTTCAATTCCACATGATGGCCGGTTCCCCGGGCGCCCCCGAGCCGCTCACCCGTGCGCCGGGACACCGCTCTCGGACATCGGCTGAAGTAGGTCCTGCGCTGGCCCTCGGAACGCTGGAAGGCCTGCGGCCGGGACGAACCCGGCTTGAACGCGGGAAGGATCGAGATGGCCAGGAGTCACTCCGGGGTGTGTTGATGCCTGGCGCAGCGCTGACGGCGCACCGCCATAGACCATGCTCCATGGCCTGCTGGTGCGCTCGGCTAACGCGTTCCCCTATCCGCTCGCTCTCAGCCCTGCTCACCGCTCCCAGCGCGCGCGCCACGAGACGGCCTCCTTCAGCTGCTCGAACGGCTGCAGGCCTTGGAGCTGGCCCACTCCCCCCTCTCACCACACGACTTCGAAGCCCTTCACACCGTCACCCCGACCGCGGCATGATCTGATCACCACACCACCACCGTCCGGGAAACCGTGGAAGGCTCCGCCGG
>Ga0308173_10002073_pt1 | contig 10529 bp, 10 predicted proteins | sample PhyPR1_FD_203716 | JGI IMG/M metagenome (GOLD analysis project Ga0308173, IMG submission 203716) | Soil microbial communities from UC Gill Tract Community Farm, Albany, California, United States - DLSLS.P.R1 | ecosystem: Environmental > Terrestrial > Soil > Agricultural land | place: USA... | reverse complement strand
CGGCATTACCGCCGCCACCGCCGCCACGTGCCGCCCCGGCACCAGCACCCCGTGCCGCCGCTGCTGCGGCGCGCTGCGCCTGGATTTCCTGAATGGGCTGGCCTGTCGCCGGATCGATGACGTTCATCGCCATGTTGGTGATGTAGGGCAGGTTCCAGATGCCCTTTTCACCCGGCACGCGTCCCAGATTGACGGTGCCGTCCGCCAGCTTCGGCGTCGGCAGGGCCGGGCCCGCGTTGCGGCCACGCCCGCGGCCGCCCTGGGCGGCCTGGGGCGCAATCGAGCCTTCCTGCTGGATTTGGCCGGCCGCCGGTGCCTGCTGCGCCTCGAGCCACGTGGTGGAGGCGAACAGGGCGGCGGCCGCCGACACGAACAGTACAGTGCGTAAACTGGTCTTCTTCAATTGGGTGCCCCGTTTAGTTCGCCGCGTTTCCCTGGCTCGAAGCGGCGAACAGGCGCTGACCTGATTCGGCCATCGTCACTGCCCGGGCGTTACCGGTGTGGCTGCCGTCCTTGGCGAGGCTGCCCTCGACCGTGACCTTGTCACCGACCTTCATGGTGTTGCGCGTCCAGCCGGCCCGCATCAGGCCGTTCGGGCTGCCCATTTCCATGCCCCAATTGTTGACCTTGCCGGTCTTTTCGTCGGTCACGTCGATATAGAAGTAGGTGTGGGGGTTCATCCACTCCACCTTCGTGACGGTGCCCGTCATCTTGAACGGCTTGTTCGCGTCGAATTCAGCGGCGAACGAATGGTGTGCGACGAGTGGCCGCGCGGCCAGCAGCAGCGCGAATCCGGCAATCACGAGGGCAAACTTAGTACGCATCGAACATCTCCTCCAGCGGAAAGACCCCTGACGGAACCGTAATTACAAAGGACAAAAGCGAAACTGGCCGATAAGACTGGAAACCCGTCGCCTAAGCGCCGAAAAAGGTACAGCGGCGTCTCGTTGCGGTCAAGGGCACGACATTGTACTGCACGCTTCTTGCGGTAGCCAACCCGCTGGCTCCATTGGTATTTACGACTATTCCACAAAATCATTTCACCTTGTGCCGCTTTCTTTTCTCGTGAGGGTCGTGTCTAACACCGGAAAACCGCGCCTCGTCGCCCCGATCCTGTCGGTGCTGACGCTATCCCTGGTGACCGCCTGTTCGGGAACTGGCCCCCCGACGGCTGCCGACCGTCTCCATCCGTGCGTCACCGACGAGGGGCCGAACGATGCCCTGTGCGGCAGCCTGCGCGTGTACGAAAACCGCCAGACGCGCACCGGCCGGCAGATTTCCCTCAATATCGTCGTCCTCCCGGCGGTTGGCTCCGCCCAGGCGGACCCCCTCTTCTTCCTGGCCGGCGGACCGGGTCAGGGCGCAGCTCAACTGGCGCCGCAGCTCCGCCAGGTCTTCCGGCCGATTCAGAAGCGCCGGGACATCGTCCTGGTGGACCAGCGCGGCACGGGCAAGTCGCATCCACTGGAATGCCGGAGCAACCAGGAGTCGCTGCGCGGGTTGATGGAGTCCGAGACCAGCACAGCGGATCGCCTTCGCCACTGCCTGGACGGCTACGACGCCGACGTCCGGCTGTACACCACACCCATTGCCATGGACGATCTGGAGCAGGTGCGCGCCTGGCTTGGCTATCAACAGGTCAATCTCTACGGCGGGTCCTACGGCACGCGCGCGGCGCTCGTCTACCTGCGGCAGCACGGTGAGCACGTCCGTTCGATGGTGCTCGACGGCGTGGCCCCGACCGACATGCGACTCCCGCTGTTCGTCGCCCGCGACGCACAGCACTCACTCGACAGCTGGCTGGCCCGGTGCGAGGACGACGCGCGGTGCGCGGCGAAGTACCCGGACATCCGCGCCCGTGTGCGCGCGCTGCTGCAGCGTCTCGACGCCGCGCCGGTGCGGCTTCGTATGGTCCATCCCCGCACCGGGGCCAGCGAAGAGACCCGGATTGACGCCCGGATTGTCGCCAGCCTGCTCTTCGGCGCGCTCTATTCGCCGGTCACCGCGTCGCTGCTCCCCGCACTGATCGATCGCGCCGAGCATGACGATTTCGAAGCGCTGCTCGCGCTCGGCATGGCGGACGACGCCACCGACAATCTCAGCGTGGGCATGCAGCTGTCGGTGCTGTGCAGCGAAGACGCGCCGCTCGTGACGCGCCGCGACCTCGAACGCGAGACCGCGGGCAACCTGTTCGGCGGCCGCCTGTTCGCGGACCAGGTGACGGCCTGCGGGTTCTGGCCGCGCGGCGCCATCGACGCCAGCTATTACCAGCCGGTGCGGTCCGACGTCCCGGCGCTCGTCCTCTCCGGCGAATTCGATCCGATCACGCCGCCGGTGTGGGGGCAGGAAGTGGCGTCGCAACTGTCGCACGCGCGCCACTTCACGGCGTCGTCGAGCGGGCACGGCGTCATCGGGACCCCGTGCGGCGTGCGCCTGATCGACGAGTTCCTCAACGCCGGCAATGCCGACGCGCTGGACGGTGCGTGCCTGAAGGCCGTGAAGGCGCCGCCGTTCTTCCTCTCACCGGCCGGTCCAGACCCGAAGGGACAAGTCAGCGCTCCGTGATCACCATCGATTCCATCCACAAGCGCTTTGGCGACGTCCACGCGGTGAACGGCGTCTCGTTCACCGCTGGCAACGGCTGCGTCACGGGACTTCTCGGTCCCAACGGCGCGGGGAAAACCACGACGCTCCGCATGCTCTACGCGCTGATGCGCCCCGATTCGGGACGCATTCTTGTCGACGACGTCGACGCGGTGGCGCATCCGCAGGCGGCACAGGCACGGCTCGGCGTGTTGCCCGACGGCTTTGGTCTCTATCCGCGCCTGACGGCGCGCGAGCACATCCGGTACTACGGCGAGTTGCACGGCCTCAGCGGACAGGCGCTCGACCGACGGGCCGACGAACTGTTCGAGCTGCTGGACATGCAGGCGATCGCCGACCGCCGCACCGCCGGCTTCTCGCACGGCGAACGGACCAAGGTGGCCATCGCGCGCGCACTCATTCACGACCCGGCCAACGTCCTGTTCGACGAGCCGACCAACGGCCTCGACGTGATGAGCACCCGCGCCGTCCGTGAAATCATTCGCCGGCTCCGGGACCAGGGCCGGTGCGTGCTCTTCTCCAGCCACGTCATGCAGGAAGTGTCGGCGCTGTGCGATTCCATCGTCGTCATCGCGTCGGGACACGTCGTCGCCGACGGCACGCCCGACGAACTGCGTGAGCTGTCGGGCCACGCCAATCTCGAGGACGCGTTCGTCTCGCTCGCCGGCCTGCGGGAAAGGACGGCATGAGCGGCATGGGATCCCCGTTGTTGCCGGCGCGGCGCCGCATCCGCCAGGCGATCGTCATCCTGCGCAAGGAGCTGCGTGACTCGTTCCGCGATCGGCGCGCCCTGTTCTCGATCTTCTTCGGCGCGATCTTCTTCCCCATCGTCATCACGCTGATGATGAACCGCGTCGCCGATCGGGCGCGCGATGCGGAGACGCTGGCCATTCCCGTCCTCGGCGCCGAGAACGCACCGGCGCTCATCGACTGGATCCGCCAGCAGGACGGCGTCACGATCGTCGATGCGCCGGCCGAGCCCGAGCTGGCCGTCCGCAACAAGGACGTGGACGTCGTGGTGATCATCCCGAAGAATTTCGGCGAGCGCTTCAGCGGCTCGCGTCCGGCACCGGTCCGCATCGTCAGCGACAGCTCGAACAGCACCGCGCAGCCGGCCGTGCAGCGCGTCCGGCAGCTGATCGCCGCCTACAGCGGGCAAATCGCCAGCCTGCGCCTGATCGCGCGCGGCGTGAGCCCGACGATTGCCAACCCGCTGCAGATCCAGGAGATCGAGGTGTCGAGCGCGCAGCAGCGCGCGGCGGTCGTCCTGAGCTTCATCCCGCTGATGCTGATGATCGCCGCGTTCACCGGCGGGATGCAGATCGCGACCGACTCCACCGCCGGCGAGCGTGAGCGCGGCTCGCTCGAGCCGCTGCTGGTCAATCCCGTGCCGCGCGGCGTGCTGGTCTCCGGCAAGTGGCTGGCGGCGGCGTTCGCGGCCATGCTCAGCGTCGCGCTCACGGCGGGGCTGTCGGTCGCGCAACTGCAGCTCGTGCCGCTGCAGGATCTGGGCATCCGGTTCCAGCTCGGACGCAACGAGGTGCTCGGCATGCTCGCGGCGATCCTGCCGCTCTGCCCGCTGACCGCGGCGGTGCAGACGTACATCGGCACCTACGCGCGCAGCTTCAAGGAAGCCCAGAGCTATATGGGGGTTCTCATCTCGGTGATGATGCTGCCGGCACTCCTCAGCAGCCTCTACCCGATCGCCGATCGCGTGTGGATGTATCCGGTGCCGGTGATTGGCCAGTACCTGCTGTTGACGTCCTATCTCGGCGGCCGCGCCCCTGGCATCCTGCCTTTTGCGCTGTCCGCCGGCGCCGCCGTCGCACTCGCGATCGTGTTCATCCAGATCACGACGAGGCTGTTCCGCAACGAGCGAATCATCTTCGCAAGATAGCCGAGCACCGACGATCGCCGCGCGCGATCTCCTCTGTCAACGCCAAGTCGGGTATCCTCTGCCGGTGCCTCCCGACTCCTCGAACCCGCAGGTCACCCGCAAGGAGACTGACGACGAGGCGACCACGTGCCCGCGGTGTGGAGAATCACACGACCTGGCGAAGGTGAAGGGCTGCGTCAAGTGTCTCAAGTGCGGCTTCAAGTTCGACTGCAACGGATGGTGATGACGATGAGAAACGTTTGTGCCGCGGCTCTCGTGTTCGGCTTGCTGTCGGCGGGTGTGGTGTCGTCACAGCAGCAGCCCGCAGCCCCCAATGCACCGCCCGGAAAAGACGTGTCGTGGGCGTTCCCGGTGAAGAATGGCGACCTCACGCCGGAACCAGAAGGACCGAAGCAGATCCCGGGCAGCACGAAGAGCTACACCCAGAAGGAAATCGACGACCTCAACGTCGCGGTGGACTGGTTTCCCAACGACCACCCGCCCGCTCCGTCGATCGTGATGAAGGGACATGGCGATGCACTCGCCTGCGGCGTGTGCCACCTGATGAACGGCGCCGGACATCCGGAGTCGGCGACGCTCGCCGGGCTCAACGCCGAATACATCAAGCGCCAGATGGCGGACTTCAGGAGCGGCGTCCGCAACGAGCCGAACCGCATGAACAAGATCGCGCAGGCGCTGTCACAGGAGGAGATCGACCAGGCGGCCGAGTGGTTCTCCAAACTTCCGCCGGCAACGGGCTGGACGACGGTGACGGAAGCCGCGACCGTGGCGAAATCGTTCGTCGGCGGCGGCCGCATGCGTTTCGCGCTGCCCGCCGGCGGCACCGAACCGATTGGCGTGCGGATCATCACGCTGCCGCAGGATCAAAGCCGCGCCACCAAGCGCGACATCCACTCCGGGTTCAAGGCCGTCGTGCCGCCGGGGAGCCTCAAGCGCGGCGAGACGCTGGTCAAGACGGGCAGCGCCGGCCGGACGATCTCGTGCGGGACCTGTCACGGCGACATGCTGCAGGGGCTCGGATCGATCCCGCGGCTGGCCGGCCTGCAGCCGATCTACATCGCGCGACAGATCTATTCATTCCAGGATGGGGACCGCCACGGGCTGGAAGCGGCGGTGATGAAGAAGCCGGTGGAGAAGCTGACGGACGCCGACATCGTGGCGATCGCGTCCTACATCGGCGGGTTGAAGAACTAAACCAGAGATCAGGTTTCAGGTATCAGGTATCAGGAATCAGAGGGGCGAAGCCATCGGGCTCCGCCCCTCTTCAAATCTGCGCTAGCGGTTCTGGTTGCCCTGGCGATTGCCCTGGTTGCCCTGCCCCTGGTTGCCCTGGCCTGACTGCCCGCCCTGCTGCTCGCGGCCCTGGGTGCGATCGCGGTCCTGCTGGCCTTGATGGCCCTGCTGGCCCTGGTGCTGACTGCCCTGACCGGACTGTCCGCCGCCCTGACCCTGCCCCGTACCGCCTTGTCCTTGATTGCGCTGATTGTCTGCCATGGACATCTCCTTAGTGGCGTCTTGGCCGCGGCCATCGTAGTCACCACGTGATCGCGGGCGCTAATGAGCTTCAATCGTGTAGCTCAACTGAGGGCAGACGGTAAGGCAGATGGGTTATCGTCCGCATGATGCTGATCGTTCTGGGTGGGCTGCCGGGCACGGGCAAAACGGCGATCGCGCGGGAGCTGGCGGGCGCACTCGGCGCGGTGCACATCCGGATCGATTCGCTGGAGCAGGCGATCCTCGAATCGCGCCTGGCACCCGCATCGGTCGAGGACGCGGGTTATCGCGTCGGCTACGCGCTGGCCGAGGACAACCTGCGCCTCGGCCGCATCGTCATTGCCGACGCCGTGAATCCGCTGTCGATGACGCGCGACTCATGGTTGCGCGTGGCCAATCGCGCGCAGGTGGCGGCTGTCGAAGTCGAGATCGAGTGTTCCGATCCGGCCGAGCACCGGCGGCGCGTCGAGGAACGCTTCGGCGATTTGCCCCACCTGCCGGCGCTGACCTGGGAGGATGTCCTCAGGCGCGATTACGAGCCCTGGCGGCGCGAGCACCTGGTGATCGACACCGCCGGCCGTTCGATCGACCAATGTGTGACGCTCCTGCGCGCCGCGCTGCCGTCAGGCACCCTCGCCGTCTGACACGCCGATCCTGAGTCACATCGTCGCGACGCGTGATCGACCCGACGACTCCACACACTGCACCCGGATGCTGTCGCGCGCGGCGCGGCGCCTGCCCGCATCGTCAGGACCGGCATCGAGATTCGGAAGATTCTTGAACGGCAGATCGAAGCTGCCGAGCGGTTCAACGCGCACCGGCGACGTCAACGTCGCGCGCGTTGGCGGTGTTCTCAGCGACACACAGCAACGTCGAGTGCCCGAATCAGCGCGACATTATGCGTCGTGGCACACGTTTAGCGCTTGAACCGCGCGGCGCTGCTTGTTACATTGCATCCTGTTGTTGGCCACCACCGCACGGGGCAGTGTCGCTTCGCTCGATACTGTGCGGTGCAGGTCCCTCACGAGCCACGACAGTCTCCCCATTCGATCACTGACGACCGCGGGCGCCGCCCAGCCCGCGAGGTGTGCCATGGATTCAACGTTCGGTGCTCGTCTTCGCCAGCAGCGCGAAGAGCGCCAGGTCACGCTCACTACGATTGCGACGCAGACGAAGATCAAGGTTTCGGTGCTCGAGGCGCTCGAGAGCGACGACGTCTCGACCTGGCCCAAGGGCCTGTTCGGGCGCGCGTATCTGCGTGATTACGCCGCCGCCGTCGGTCTGGATGCGGAGAGCCTGGTCAACGAGTTCCTCTCCTTGCACCCGGAATTCGCGTATGTGGCGCCGCAGGTTGAGGAGGCGGAGGCTGAAGAAGCGCGGCGGGGGGCCGCACAGAAGTTCCGCCGTTTCGTCAGCTCGGCATTTTCGGGACGTACCCCGCGGATTTCCATCGCCGCCCCCGGGCGGCCGCCCGAGCGGCTGGACTTCGAAGACCCCCGGGACCTCGAGCCGGACGACCACCACGCCGAGTCCGACGGGATCGGAGATCTCGGACCGGTGCTCGCCGGCCCCTCGATGGCACACGTGCTCGCCGAAGCCGAAGACCGTGGGCCGGCCCCGTTTGCCGAACTCGACGCCCGCGAAGCGCACGAAGAGATCGCAGAGCCGGCGGCGTCGCCACATCTCCCCGCGCCAGCCGCCGCCGGCCGCGAGATCAGCGTGTCGGCAATCGCCGACGTCTGCACCCGTCTCGCCCAGGCGCTCGACTGGCGTGAAGTGACCACGTTGCTGGCTGACGCTGCGCGGCTGCTCGATGCGGTCGGCGTCATCGTGTGGCAATGGGATCCGCGCGCCACGGCGCTGCGGCCGTCGCTCGCCTGCGGCTATTCGGACTCCGTGGTCGCGCGCCTCCCGGAAGTCCGCAGCGACGATGCGAACGCGGTGGCGACGGCGTTCCGTTCCGGCGAACAGTGCGTGGTCGACGGCGCGACCGGTACCGTGGCGGTGGTGGTCCCCTCGTTGAGCGTCGGCGGATGCGTCGGGGTGCTCGCCGTGGAGTTGCGGCCCGGCACGCGCGAGCGCGAGTCGGTCTGCGCGTTCACGAATATCCTGGCCGCCCAGCTCGCGACCCTGCTGCCGTCCCCGGAACCCGTCGAAGCGTGAGCCTGGTCCGCACGCCATCCTCGTGGCTGTTCATTCGCCACAACGAGACCGTGCGGGTCTTCCGTCCGGGTCCCCCGTATCTGCAGCTGGCGATCGCCGGACCACGTGGTACTCGCCGGACCCTGCGCTTCGATCGCGAGGCGGACCTGCAGGCGTTCCAACGCGATCACGAGCAGCAGCTGATCAAGGAGGGATGGCATCTGGAAGGCGCCGACGTCGAACGCCGTTCAGGGGCCGAACGGCGCAGGAGCACACGCGGACCCGACCGCCGTCATCCCTAACGGGCAATCTCCGAAATATATTCGGCCAGGGTGGCGGCCGCGGCCGGGACGAACTCGATCCCGGCACTGTAGCGCGGGCCCTCTCGCGGCAGTTCCAACTGGACCCAGACGGCGGTTCCGGTCAGTGCCCGGTCGCCGTCGCGCAGCGACACGCGCACCCGCTGCCGCGGCTTGACCGGCGACGACGACACGATATGGGCGCCAATCGTCGAGATGTCGAGCACCGTGGCTGCACCGCCGTCGAGAAACACGCGTTCGTGGAGCTTGTGCCGAGCCGCGCGACGCACGCCGGCGATCCGGAACTCCCCGCCGCTTCCTTTCAGTTCCATCGTCAGCAGATCGATGAACGCCTGGCCGCGTGCGGTGGCGGCAAAGTGTTTCTCGACCACGACGAGTGGCCGGTCCTGCCCCTCGAGCGCCTCGATCACGTGCAGCGCGTCATCGTCGGCAAACGCGCGCGCGTCGCGGAAGTCCGGTATGTCCTGGAGGATGGGAAGGGCTTCACGCGGGGCGATCAAGAACGTCGGGCGCACGCTTCTTCAGTGTATCAACGAGGGTGCTGGCAGGTGGAGCAGGAGGCGGTCCCCGCCCCCGCGATCAGGAACGCGCGAGCCGCAGGGGCGCCGCCGTCCGCTGGCGCAGGCGCCGGAATTTCGGCTCCCGACGCAGCGCGTCCACCTTGGGATCGACATCCAGCGTATACATCCAGGCTGAATTTTCCACAGCGGCCCGTTCGAGTTCGGCCATCGCCTCCCCAGGCTGGCCCAGCGCGCTGCGAAACACCGCCATGTAATAGGCGTCGATGTATTGCGAGCGGCGCAGCGCTTCCAATCCCTCGAGCATGGCGCGGGCGTCGCGCCGGCGCCCGAGCATGGCGTGACACGCGCCCTCCAGCGCGCGGAGCCACGGCAGGTCCGGCGAGATGATCGAGGCGATCTGATACTGGGCAAGTGCCTCGTCGAGCCGGCCGGCAAAGAGCAGCGCCTGACCGTAGTTGGCGCGAACCACCTGCAGGTACGGGTGCAGTTCGATGGCCTGTTGCCCCAACGCAACCGCTCCATCGAAGTCACGCAGCCAGCAACGCACCAGCACCTCGGTCGCGGCCATGGTCGGCAGCAACGGATCGAGCTTCTTGCCGCGGCCGATCACGTCGAGCGCCTCGTCGAACCGGCCCAGCGATCCGTAGAGCATGCCGAGGCGGACGTAGGCGGTGGCCAGTGACGGCTTTTCCTCGAGCGTGCGCAGGAACTCGGCTTCCGCCTCCTCGGGCCGATGCTCGAAGACGCAGAGCCCGAAGGCGCGATTGCACCGCAGTTCCGGACGCGGGCCACTCAGGCCGACGGCCTGGTCGTGGGCTTCGATGAATTTCGGATAGGCGTCGAGCGGGCACTGAATCCCGAACACGGCGAGCGCCAGGTACGACGCCGACAGCCCTTCGAACGCGCGAAAGTCAGAGGGGCTCTCGCTGATGGCGCGCTTGAAACATTCGATGGCACGCTCGCAGCCCGTGCGCGTCCGCTGGCTCCAGAAGTGCCAGCCCTGTCGCACGAGACTGTCCGAGCTCGGCACTTCGAGCGCATAGCCGGTCTTCTGGCGATGCACGATCCAGCGGCCGTACTCGCTCAGTTGCCGCCGGACATCCGCGATCGTCACGTCCACGGTGTGACGCGAGACGTGCGTGCCCTCCCAGGCCTCGGCGATCATCGTCTCGTAGTCGACGAACGCGCCGAGGTGCTGCGCCAGCACACGCAGCGCCTGGAATGCCTGTGGCCGCAACCGGACATCCACACCGTCGCGCGTTAACCGGCGCGCCGCCGTGCTGAGGGAAAACGGCCCGAACGTGAACTCCGCCATCGGCGGCCGTATTGTGGCACGCTACGGGGCGGATCGTGGAAGTTCGAAGTTCGAAGTTGGAAGTTCGAAGTTGAAGTTTGAAGTTTGAAGTTTGAAGTTCGAAGTTGCAGAAGGGGTGGGAGTTGAGACTTTCGATACGCGCCCTCAAAACGCATGTGTGGCTCGTGCTCGTTGTGGCGGCGGCAGCGGCACAGGGCAATGCGCCGATCGTTCAACAGCTGGCGTTCGCGCCGTAT
>Ga0308173_10002072_pt1 | contig 10529 bp, 4 predicted proteins | sample PhyPR1_FD_203716 | JGI IMG/M metagenome (GOLD analysis project Ga0308173, IMG submission 203716) | Soil microbial communities from UC Gill Tract Community Farm, Albany, California, United States - DLSLS.P.R1 | ecosystem: Environmental > Terrestrial > Soil > Agricultural land | place: USA... | reverse complement strand
GTTGTGCGCGTGTATGTCGCTCGACGTAAGAACTGTGGCGCGCGCGCTTGTAATGCGCCGGTTTCGAACATTGATCTCCGTCTCCTGCGCGTTCTGAATATCGGGATTCACGATGGTCAGAACGACGTGGCTGCCTTGCACCGAACAGGAGCCGGAGAGCGCAGGCAACCCGTGCGCGGCTGCTTGAGTTAACGCCGGCGCGGATATGACAGTTCGTACCGACGTGCCGCCCTGATGCGGAGCGTACATATCGAAGACATGAAAAATTGGCGTCACCGTGAAGCGATCCTCTACTGCCACGAACAACGCGTTGATGTTGTTAATGAGCTGGGCATCGTTTGCCATCGCTACTTTGTCGGCGTGCCGATTGAATATGTCGAGCGTGATACCGGAGACAAGCGCATCGCGAAGCCCCGGGTAGTACCCAAACAAGTAACTGGGAGCGATGCTCGGGTCGGTGTCGTGCCATGGGCCCCACTCATCGACAACCAGTTTGACGTGGTGCTGGGTGTCAATCTCGCCCATAATCTGCCAATGATTGTTAACGAGTTCCTCCATACGCGCGGCATCGTGGAGCAACCGATACCAGGCATCCGGCGCAAACTGAGTTGAACTACCGGACGCAGGACCTCCGCAATAGTAGTGGAGCGCGGTTCCAAACACGTGGCGAAGGGCGCCTTTCCCCTTCTCGATTAACTTCTCGAAGAAGCTGCGCGTCCAAGCGTAGTCCGCGACGTTGGGGCCTGAGGCGATGAAATTCAAATTGAGACCATAGCGCGGCACCCATTCGGTATAGCGGCGAAATTCGACGGCGTATTCGTCACCGGTAAAATTGCCGCCGCAGCCCCAGCTTTCGTTGCCGACGCCCCAGAAACGAACAGGAAACGGATCGGGACTACCGCCCTGAGCGCGCAAACCGGCCATTGAGGTGGTACCGGCGGGCGAATTGCAATACTCCACCCATTCGGAAAAGTCAAATGCTTCGAGACTGCGCAGGTTGGCGGCGAAATACGGCTCCGCGCCCGCGAGCTTACAGAACCGGGCAAACTCATTTGTTCCGAACTCATTCGGCTCGTATTTCTGAGGCCCATCGGGAGCCTTCCAGAGGTACGGATCGTTCGCCCAAAAATTCGTGCGCCTGGGACGCTGGCTGCGCGGGCCAACGCCATCGCGCCAGTTGTAGCTGTCGGCAAAGCAGCCGCCGGGCCAGCGGATGACCGGGGCTTTAATCTGCTTCAAATGATCGATAAGCGCCTTACGGATGCCGCCGACGTTTGGAATTCTCGAGCTCTCGCCTACCCAGACGCCATCGTAAATAACGCCGCCGATGTGCTCAGTAAAATGCCCGTAGATGTGCGGCGAGATGACGCCTATTGGTTCATCGGGAAGAATATCAATTCTGGCGTTGGCCGAAAACGAGGTTCGCGGCGCAACAAGAGCGAGTCCGGAGAGGAGAAAATGTCGTCGAAGCACGGCAGATATGGTATCGCTTTCGTTCTATTTCCGGCCACCGTACGTTTGCTCAATCGTTTGCTGGGTCCGCGTCCTTTGCCGCAGAAGCGCCAGTCTCTTCATAAGCGCGGGAATTTCGCTCGCCTGATTGCCTCTCCGCAGCGCCAGAATCAAATGATAAAGCGCAGCCTCATCGTTCGGATTGGCGCGGAAAGCGAGCCGGCTTTGCTCAATCGCCTGCACAGTTTTACCTTCTTGCAGATAAAGGCGGCCCAGCAAATCTCTCGCAAGCGTGAAATCGGGTTTCAGATCGACCGCTGCTGATGCCGCCTTGATTGCCTGATCAAATCCCACGCTGCCGGGGGCAGCCCCTTCGCGAGATAGTACCTCGGCGAGAAGATAATGGGCAAACGCGTCATCCGGCTGTTTCTGAAGCCGCTCGCGCGCTGTTTTCTCGGCGTCCGGGAGATCGCTTCTTTGCAATTCGGCCAATCCCTTGGCGGCTGCTCCAAGCTCGACATTCGGATCCAGCCGCTGCGCGGTATTGAAATCTCTCGCCGCCTTATCGTATTGGGCGAGTTCGCTGTATAGCATGCCTTGCGCAACGTAAAGAGGCGCGGCATCCGGCATCCTTTGCAACCCTGCGTTCACAACCTCCATACCTGTTTGAAACTGCCCATGCGCCAGGCAAACATACGCGAAGTCGGCGTAGTATTGCGCGACGCCTGGCTGCAAGGCGATCGCCTTGCGCAATGCCGCCTGAGCCTTTTCGCCCTCCGACATTGCTTCATAAGCCTCCCCAAGCAAATCGAGAGCCTCGGCATTGTTTGCTGGCTGGGCGGTTAGCGTGAGAACGGCATCGTTGAAACTTCCGGCAAGAAACTGAACAGCGGCCAAGTCGTACGCGGCCGCCGGATCGTGCGGCTTCAACTGGCAGACGCGGTGAAATATGGCGATTGCGTTCTGTGCGCGATTCTGCTTTACCAGGCAGGAGCCGTACTCCCGCAACCCACCAGTATCCGATGCGGAGCCCGGGTGACCCTTTGCAAATTCAATGCGGGCAGTTTCGCAATCTCCCCGCTTGAACGCGATAGCAGCCAAAAGAGAATGGCTGGTCTCATCGCCTGGCCGGATCTTCAGGATACGCTTCAAAAGCACCGCTGCGCGTGGGCTGCCCGCTTGGTACTCAATCTGTGCCGCACCTTCCAGCGCTGGCAGATAATCCGGCGAAATCTGCAGCGCACGATTGAACGACGCGAGCGCCTGAGAGGCTTCACCCGAATGCTCCAGAGCCAGCCCGTTCAGGGTCAACAGCCGGGCGTCGCGCGGAGATTGTTCTAACACGCGATCGAGCAGTGCTCTCGCTTCGGCGTATTTCCCAGTCTGCAGGTCCGAAACGATTTCGTGCCCGACATCCGGATGGCTCTGCCCGAAGACCAGTGCCGCGCCTGCAAACCAAACTGCCATCTTCGCCCAGCGCATTGCGTCTTCCATGATTCTACGGGTCTGCAAAGATGTTGTTAGCATCTGCATGGCAGCTCGCAGTCTCTTCCCTTTCGTGCTTGCCGGTATCGGTATTGCTTCTTTCTGCCTGGCAGGAGGGCATGGTTCCGGACCGGTCACGTTTGCCGATGTCACCGGTGCGAGCGGCATTCATTTCCAGAATCACAATTCAGCAACCCGGGAAAAGTACCTGATCGAGACCATGACCGGCGGAGTCGCCATCTTCGATTACGATAACGACGGCTGGCCAGATGTTTTTCTCGTAAACGGCGCCCGAATTCACAGCGGCCAGCGTGATTCGGAACCGCCCGACAAGACCGATCCCCAGTTTTGGAACAGGCTTTACCGCAACAATCATGATGGAACGTTCACGGATGTAACGGAGAGGGCTGGCGTGCGCGGAACCGGCTATGGCATGGGCGCGGCAGTGGGCGATTTCGATAACGACGGTTACGAGGATCTACTCGTCACAAACTTTGGAAGCGTGATCCTTTATCACAACAATGGTAACGGCACGTTTACGGATGTGACGGAAAGGGCCGGGTTGCACACGCAGGGTTGGATGTCGAGCGCAGGCTTCTTCGATTACGATAACGATGGCAAGCTCGACCTGTTTATCTGCCGGTATCTCGATTGGAATTTTTCAAAAAATAAGTTCTGCGGGTCGCGCGCGGCAGGCGGGCGTTCCTACTGCCATCCCGATAACTTCAAGCCCATTTCGGACTACCTATTCCACAACAATGGCGATGGGACGTTTACCGATGTCAGCGCGCGCAGCCACATAGCAGCATCGCCGGGGAAGGGGCTGGGTGTTGCATTTGCGGATTTCAACAACGATGGGCGAATGGATATCACTGTCGCGAACGATTCGTTCCAGCAGTTCCTGTTCATGAACAATGGCGACGGCACCTTTACCGAGAATGGCTTGGCGGCCGGAGCCGGCTACACAGACGAGGGCAAGGTATTCGCGGGCATGGGGACCGACGCCGCGGATGTAGATGACGACGGCTGGCCTGACATTGTGACGACCGCGCTCTCAAACGAGACCTACGCGTATTTCCACAACAACGGCAACGGCACGTTCAATTACGATACGAATGTCTCCCGCTTGGGTGAAATTACACGCCTATACGGCGGCTGGGGCATGCGAATTTTCGATTACGACAACGCCGGTGTAAAGGACCTGTTTTTCGCCGACAGCCACGTAATGGATAACGTGCAGAAGATGCAGCCGCATCTCGAATACCTTCAACCGTTGCTTTTGCTGAAACAGGTAAACGGCAAGTTCGTCGATGTATCCGGCGAGTCAGGCGCCATCTTTGGTCAGAAATGGGCCAGCCGAGGCGCGGCCTTTGGAGATCTCGACAACGATGGCGACATCGATATTGTTGTCGTCACCTGCGGCGGCCCTGCCTACGTGCTTCGGAATGAGGGCGGGAACCGAAACACCTGGATTGGCTTGGATTTGCACGGGACGCGAAGCAATCGCGATGGCATCGGCGCGAAGGTCAAGCTGACATCGGAATCGGGCAAGGTGCAATATGGCATGGTGAGCACGACGGCCAGCTATCAATCGGCTCAGGACAGGCGGCTGTTCTTTGGGATCGGACAGGAAGCGGCAATACGGAAGGTCGAGATTTCGTGGCCAAGCGGCGGGAAGCAGGTCATTGAGAATCCGCCAGTGCGGAAGATCCTACAGGTGACGGAAAAATGAGCGCTATTTTCGGAGCGCAGTAATTTTAGGAGCTTGATCCTCTTCGCTCTTCGTCTTCTGAAAGGTAAGCATTTCGGCGCGAGCCTCGGCGGCGCGTCCCATCGATTGTAATAGCAGCGCCAACCGGTAATGCGCATGAGACAGCGCGGGATCAAGCACAATGGCTTTGCGGAGAAGTTCTTCCGCTTGCTGCGGCTGCTTCGGGGCGAGCATTTCTCCCAGCGCAGTGAGTTCGTGAGCTTCGGGGCACTTCTGTACACCCTGCTGGAGGACCGCGACGGCGTGCTTGCCATCGCCGTGCTTTTTGAAATAGTTTCCCAAGCTAAGGAAGGCCCAGGAATATGGTTTGGCTTGCGCTTCGCTGTCCGCAATCGCCCCACGATAAAGCTGAAGGGCGGTACTGTCCAGGCCAAGCGCCTCCGCGCACAAACCCAGATAGGTGGCGGCTTTGTAATCGCTGGGATTGAGCAGGAGTGCTTGCCGCAGCCATACGGCCGCCTGATCCGGCAGGTCCGCATCGTAAAAGAGCCGCCCTAAGCAATAGCGGGCCTGTTCATCTTTCGGATTCAGTTCGGCAGCTTTCAGCCAAGCGCGATAGGCGCCTTGGTAATCCTTGAGTTCCAGGTCGGCGAGTCCGAGGCCACGGTAGGCATCTCCGTACAAATGATTCAGTTCGATCGCACGGCTAAAGGACTGCTTGGCCTCGGTAAACTGGCGGTTCGCGAACTGTTTCGACCCGAGATCATAGAATTGCGCCGGCGAATTGACCGACAGCCAAAGCAGAAAGAGTGTAAACAAGTCAGAAATTCAGCCGAAGCGTGAACTGCACAATGCGCTGCTGATCGATCGTACCGTTCACCTGACCGAAATTGGAATCGTATGGAGCCGTATCAGGCACGCTGAAGATATGGCGATTCGGCGCGTTCAGCAATTCTCCCTTTGCCTGCAGACTGAGCCGTTCGAAGATGTGAAAGTTTCTAATTATGCTGATGTCCTCGTTATAGTAGTTTGGCGCGCGCGCATCGGGGTTGTTCCTTGGATAATCGCCAAGATAGTAAGCTCCGCCTCTGGCATCTTGAACGGTTGTCGAACTCCCGGAACTGACTAGCTCCGTGTTCGGATCGGCGAAACCGCAGCCGGCCTGCCCCGCATACGTACAAGGTCCGTTGAAATAGCGGTTCGCAAAGGGGTCGAATGTGCCATTCAGCACTTGAGGGCTGAGCGGCGATACCCCTTGCACGCGGTTGAACCGGATGCAGTTCTGCCACCCGGGGATACTGTTCGAACAGCCGAATGAGATGGGCACGCCGGTCTGATAGCGCAGTACCGCGCCGACTTGCCAGCCTCCTAAAACGGCCGCTCCGATTCCGTGATTCAACAGAGCTTTGCCTCTGCCGAACGGAAGCTCATAGAGGAATGACAACGTGAACATGTACGGGATGTCCTGACTGCTGAGCGCTTTCTCGCTATTGAGATCGGCCGGATTCTGGATCTGCGAAATTCCACCATTGATGCCGGGCAGGATGCTATCCGCATCGGTGAGCGTTTTTGACCAGGTGAAGGATCCTTGCAGGCTTAACCCGGCGCTAAAACGCCGCTGTAAAGTGGCTTGCAACGACTGAAAAGTCGATTGCCCAATGTTCTGCAGCACATCCATGTATATGTAGTCGTACTGAGGGAATGGCCGGATCGCCTGGAAGACGGGTGCCCTGGAGCCCCAGTCGGCAAAAAAGTTCGGGTACGGCGCGGTTACTCCCACCGTGTTTTTCGTCACGGGCTGATTGAGCGCCGGTCCCAGATTCAAATCCTGAATCGGAATATTGTTCCAGTTCATAATGGCCGACCGCAAATTCTGCGCTCGCGAGCCAACGTATCCAAGAGTGGCGATCATGTCTTTCGACACCTGGCCCTGCACCTGGAAGCTCCAGCTTTGAATGATCGCGGGTTGGCCGAAGCGGGGCTGGATCCAGTTTGGATTACCTTTGTTCACCACGGAGGGGTTCAATGTGGGTGGCGGCGGAAAAGCCGGAAAGCCGTTGTCCCAGTTGAAAGCGGGATCGAATCCGTTCGGGCTGCTGAAAGTAGGTGTCGCCGAATAGCCCTGCACCTGATCGCCGCCGAAATCGGTATATTGCAGCGGTCCATACAGGATGCCGTATCCTCCGCGAATCACGAATCTTCCGCCGCCCGGATTGTAGGCAAAGCCAAAGCGGGGCGCAACGTCGTGAAACTTCGTATCCGCCCACTTGGGGTTACAGCCGCTGCAGGTATTACCAAAAACCAGCCCGCCGGGAAGGTTGCCGGCTGCTGGATTCGGGGTGTTGGGATCGAAATTGGAGGTGTCGTTGTGGGACTCGCTTCGCGGTACGTCAACGCTATAGCGCAACCCGAGATTCAGAGTCAAGTGAGGAGTTACTTTCCAGTCATCTTGAGCGAATCCCGCGTAGTATTGGAATGTCCAGCGAGGCACGTGCCCTTGCAGGAACGCATTGGCGTTGTTGAGATCGCCGAGCAGAAAACTTGCAATCCCGTTTCCGCTGGATCCGGATACCGACTGATCCGCAGCAGTCTGAGCGCGGGAGAAGTTGTAAACGCCCGTGTCGGTATCAAACGCGTACGTTGCGTACAACTGGTTGCGGAAATCGAAACCGAAACTGAAGCTATGTTTGCCTTTGATCCAGGTGAGAATGTCATTGAACCGCTCGCCGTTGTCCACGTTGTCATCGGCGTTGGCCCTGCCTATGGCCGGGACACCCTCACCCATGTTCACGATAGGAAACTCGATTCCGCTAAGGCCAGAAATGCCCAACTTCGCTGCCCAGTTAAACTTCCCCGAGATGGCCTGCTGAGCGCCTGGTGTGTAGTTCTGGCTGTTCGTGCGGTTGTATCCGAGCGCAAGATGATTCAACAGCGTTGGAGAGATGATGTAATCCCAGCCTGCACGACCGTAGTGGGTGACGAAGTTCTGGTTCCAGCCGTTGGAATCCGCGGGAGGCGGGAACGTGTAGAAGCCAGCTCCCGCATAGCGCGCATTATCACGCGTATCGTACATACCGAAGATCTTGCTCTTATCTGAAATGGATTGATCAATCCGAAGCGTGTAGGTTGTATTCTGCAGCGGCGTCGAGCTGGAAAGAGCGTAATTTACGCCATTCGGTTGAGTGGCGATATTCGGAGAAGGCAAATAACCCAGAAAGTTTCCGGCGACCGCTGAGATACGGGAAGTAGGAATTTTGTTTCCGGCGAACGGTAGACGGCAGGGAACCCCCGTCGGGCCTACCGCAGTCGTATTCGGATCGAAAATTTCGCCCTCATAAATCGGTGCGCCAGTGCAGGGATTCGTACCGAGCACGTTCCCGGTGTTCAGCGACCCCGAGAAATCGCCGGTGCGCTCGGCGGCGGTGGGCACAATACTGGTATTCGTTCCACCGATGTGCTGGTTATATTGTTCCCAGTTGAAGAAAAAGAACGTGCGGTTCTTGCCGTTATAGATTTTCGGAATCCATACCGGGCCGCCCAGGTTACCGCCGTAATCGTTCTTCTTGTCGACGGGACGAACATATTTGGCCCGGCAGGTGGAGTCGCCCGGAGCACACTGGGCAGCATCAGCATTATTGAACCAGGAATTCGCATTCAGATCCTCGTTTTGCAGAATGTCGTAGGCGGTGCCGTGAAACTGGTTCGTGCCGGATTTTGTTGTGAACGTTTCGATTGCGCCCGTCGTTCGGCCGTATGTCGCGGGAATAGTGGAAGTAAGAATCTTAAATTCGGATATCGCTTCTACGGAGGGCGCGGCTTCGTCGAAAGAGGAGCCATTTTCCGTTCGCAGAATACTTGTCCCGTCCAGCAGAACGTCCGCTCCGAAATTCTGACCGCCGCCGAGTTTGGAAATGAAAATCCCGTTATTACTGTTCGCCGTGCCAGGGCCCGCCGTGCCTGGCGCCAGGAATATGAAAGCTTCCGGAGAGCGAAGAGCGCCGACGCCGCCGAGCGCCAGCGGCAGTTCAATCACTTGTTTGGAGCTGATGACTGTCCCAATATCGGAGCTCTCGGTTTCAATCCGGGTTGTGTCGCCCACCACAGTTACGGTTTGCTCGGCTTTCCCGACATTCAAGGAAATATTGACTGCCGTGGTGGTACTGATCTGAACGCGTACTCCGGTTTGCGTTTGGGACGTAAAACCCGGGTGCGACACTTTGAGGTCGTACAATCCGATTGGCACATTCGGAAAACGGAACGTGCCGCCCGCGCCGGTGATGGACGCCTGGGTAAAGCCGGTAGCTTCGTTCTTGGCCGTGACACTGGCGCCTTCAATAGCGGCTCCAGTCTGGTCGACCACTGTACCGGCGAGAATCCCTTCATTCGTTTGCGCGTTCACTCTCCCGGATAGGAACACAAACGCAGAGGTAAACAGGAGGAGACCGAGAAGCCTCCGATTCAGCAGAGACATTGATAACCCCAAGGCCGAAATTGACGCTGAAACCGCGCCTTCACAGCTTAAAGCCTGTGGTGGCATTATAATTTAACTGCAAACGCTAACATAATCGGCAATAATACGGAATTGTTTGTTAGTTACCTATTTAGATTCGCTAGCGTCTATACGGAAATTTTTGGGGGCGGTCCCCTACGTGCTGTGTGTGTTCGCTCTTGGGGCGCTTGGACAATCAAGCATTATCGAGAACGCAACCACACAAATCCAACGCGGCAATTTCCAGGAGGCAAAAGTTCTGCTTGAGGACGGCCTGAAAGATCACCCGTCCCAACCCGATCTCTGGAATCTGCTGGGCATTGCCGAGACCGAGTTGCACGATATCAGTTCCGCGAAGAGCGCATTTAGCCGCGGGCTCGAACTTGCTCCGGATTCGATTTCTCTTCGCGAAAATGCCGGCCTGCTTTTCTACCGGCAAGCCGATTATGCGAATGCAAAAGAACAACTGGCACGCGCCGTAGCACTCGGCAGCCAAAAGCCAGGAGTGCTCTTTAGCCTTGCGGCATCGAGGCTTCGCACAGGCGAACCGAAGCAAGCACTGGCGGAATTGAAATCCCTGGAAGCGCCGCTCGGCAATGTTAGCGCCTATTGGGACGAACGCGGAAGAGCGGAATCGTTAGGCGACCCGGCCGCCGCGGAGAGAAGCTTCGATCGCGCGCTGGAATTGCAGCCGGGCGATTTGACTGCGCTGAACGGGGCCGCTTCCGCCGCGGAAAAACAGGGCCTCGATGAAAAGGCGCTGGCGTATCTCATTAAGGCTCGTCGTGCGAGTCCTGACGATGTAACTACGCTGGCGCATTTCGGATCGGTTTGCATACGCCGCGATCTGGGTCTGGATGCGTTGGATGCGTTGAACAAGGCGCACACTCTGGATCCTTCCAATAACTCCGCGTTGTATTTACTGGCCCGTGCAAATGTTTCTCTTCAGAACTGGCAACGAGCCTATGACCTGTTCGACAGCTTTTCAAAGCGCGAGCCGAATTTTGCGCCCGCCTATTATGCGATGGGCTGGATCGACCGCAAACTGAGCCGCACTGAGGACGCCCGCAAGAATTTGGAACATTGTCTGAGGCTGGCTCCGGGGATGACCGGGGCGCGATACGCTCTGGCGGAACTCGAACTGGACGACGGGCATGTGGACGCGGCAGAGAAACTGTTGCAGATCATTCTGCACGAGAATCCAAAGCATGCCGAGGCCAACCTTGCCATGGGAGGAATTGCAATGCGGCGCGGAAATCTGCAGCAAGCTCAGGCTTTGCTCGAAACCGCGGTTCGCTCCGACCCGAAACTAGCCGCGGCACATTACCAACTCTCGATCCTGTTCTTTCGCGAGCACAATTCGAAGCGAGCGGAAGCGGAGAGATCGCTGGC
>Ga0308173_10002069_pt1 | contig 10533 bp, 8 predicted proteins | sample PhyPR1_FD_203716 | JGI IMG/M metagenome (GOLD analysis project Ga0308173, IMG submission 203716) | Soil microbial communities from UC Gill Tract Community Farm, Albany, California, United States - DLSLS.P.R1 | ecosystem: Environmental > Terrestrial > Soil > Agricultural land | place: USA... | reverse complement strand
TATACCCAACCGGGCGGGCACATCGAACTGACGGCGACCTCTGTCGAGGCGGAGATTGTTTTGGCAGTCGGCGATAACGGCATTGGCATTGAGCCGGACAAGTTGTCAGCGATCTTCTCGATGTTCTCACAAGTCAACCCGGATCATCACCGGCAAGGGGGTCTTGGCATCGGACTGGCGCTGTCGAAATCACTGATCGAACTGCACGGAGGCCGTCTAACGGCATCAAGCGCCGGAAAAGACAAAGGGAGCTGTTTCTGATCGGACGGCAAAACTGACGGTATGACGATAGACCTCGACGAACGGTCGATCAACGACCGCCGCGAGCTTCCCAAACCGGCAGGACACGGCACGCAAGAATGGCGGTCCGCCTGAGAATCTGAGAGAGAACCGATGATCGTTTATCACGGAGGAGCGGCGTTCGAGCCGAACGTCCTGCGCGACGGGAAATCGTTCGTCGCAACAGCGTCCATCTTCGAGGAGGATGGTCATGTGACCTCGCTCGGAAGGTGGGGCTTATTCGCCAACGAAGAGTGTGCAATGCACTTCGCGATTCTGTCGGCGACGGCGTTTATCGAAGGCGATGAATTGCCGGTGCCGCCCATCAGGTTGTTGGCGTAGGGTGACTCATCTGGCCGGGCGGCCGCGATCGACATTCGGTCTAGAGCCAATAGTCCACCAGTCGCTGGCGGCCTGCAGACCCTCCGGATAGTACGGGGCGTACCATTGCGGCATGGCTGCAGGTCGAGCCGTATGAAGCAATCATCAAGTCGGAGGTTCGACGTGAGCCAGGAGACAGTCCCCATCAACACCCGCGAACTGCGCGACGCGTTCGGCGCGTTCATGACGGGTGTCACGATCGTGACCACCGCGACCGACGACGGCAAGCCGCGCGGCTTTACCGCCAACTCGTTCTCGTCCGTGTCGCTCGATCCGGCGCTGCTGTTGATCAGCATCGCCAAGACGTCGAGCAATTACAAGGCGTTTTCGTCGACCGGCCATTTCGCGATCAACATCCTTGCGGAAGGACAAAAGGACTTGTCGAATACGTTCGCTCGTCCGAGCGACGACCGCTTTGCCAACGTTCACTGGCAAATGAGCGCGAACGGTAATCCGCTGCTCGACGGCGTCAGCGCATGGTTCGACTGCACGACGCACCACATCGTCGATGCGGGCGACCACGCGGTCATCATCGGCAAGGTCGAAGCGTTCCGTTCGGCGGGTTATGCAGGTCTCGGCTATTACCGCGGCGGCTACTTCACTCCGGCGAAGGTTTCGGCCGAAGTCATCGCCGGCCCGAGCGTGATCGTCAGCGCCATCATCGCGAGGGATGACAAGGTCTTGCTAGTGAGAAGGCCCAACGACACGTGGGGCCTGCCATCGCGCGAGATGGGCAAGGAAGGCGCGGACAAGACGCTCGCGGCCCTCTTTCGCGAGTATCAGCCAGAGGCATCGGCGAGCTTTATCTACTCGGTGTACAACAACACGGAAACCCGGCATCAGTACATCACGTTCCTGTGCAGCGCGCCGGATGATTCCGCCGCCTCGGGCAAGTTCGTCGATCTCGACGATATCGGAACGCTCACGTTACAGGACAGTGCGCTTGCAAGCATGCTCGAGCGCTACCGCAAGGAAAGCCAGCTGGGGAACTACGGGCTGTATCTGGGCGACCATAGCAGCGGCACCGTTCGCCCGCTCCATCCATGAAGAGTCATATCACGGCGATGCGCTATAGCCCGCTTTCCCTGGCGCGGAAGTTCGCCGTGGTGTTGCGCCATCGTTGGAAGAGCGTTGCTCCGCTGGGGCAAGTCGCGACATTCGGCGTCGGTCAGGTGCCGCCCGCAGCGCACCTCGCGAGCAGCAGCGACCTGAACCCCAAGTACGCGACGGTGGTTGCATGACCTTTTTTCAGGGTGTCACGAGGAGTCGTTTATCGTGCAGGTCGTAGGTTCGGTGACGGCTGCCCCTTGGATAGACATCGATACCCGTGTCGTCAGGCGGGAGCCGCCACTGACCATCAGCACAGCTACTTGTCGCTGCTGCCGATCTGGTTGTGCCTGTGTGAATGCGTGGCAGCATGAACGAGTTCGTAGTGAGCGCCTTTGCCGCTTCGCGTCGGCGGAAAATGCTCGGACTCGACGCATGTCACCTGAAAACACCAGCCGCCGTCACCTTCCTTGACTACCTTGTAGATGCCGGGCTTGTGTTGGCGTGCCATGTTCGCCGCCTCATATCCCCCGACTGCATTGATAACGCCGGGACATCAATGCTTAAGAAAATTGCACTTATCGTGTCAATTTATTTGCGTGATTATCTGTACTCAAGATTCCAGCCAAAAAGTGGAACGCAATAAAACGCATCGGAGACACGCCATGCACGACGCAAAACGCATTCGACGCGGCTGACGAATGCCACCCGGGGCCGCTAACTCTCGTGGCCCGGCCTCAACCCATCCCGGACATCGCTACCCGAGCGCAAATGGCGCGGCGGCCGCTTTGTCACGTCCGGCGCTCGTTCGAACACCCGCTCTTATCTATCGCAATGCCCTCAGGAGACAAACTTCATGCAAATCACCGGTATGTTGCACGGCGCGCGCCTGCTGCAATTCGTCGGATTCCCGGCGAGTGAAATTCTCGGCCCGAGCGCGAGCGAGGAGGAGATCAAGACCTTGATCGATCGCCATCGCCAGATTTTCATCAAGCCTGTCTTCAAGGGCGGAGTCGGGAAGAAGGGCAAAGCGGGCTTGCTCGGCCGCGCCGCCGATCTCAAGACGGCGCTGATCGAGAAAGAGCGGTTGTACTTTGCCCAGCATGCCGTCGGTCACCTGACAGCGAAGGCGAATGGCGTGACGTTCGAAGCCGGCGTGCCGGCCGAGCATGAAGTCTATTTCTCGATCACCGATTCCACCCGCTTTCGTGCACCGACGATGACGCTCTCGCACAAGGGCGGCATGGATATCGAAGAGGTCGATCCGAAACATGTGGCGATGGTGCCTTTCGATGCGTTGACCGGCCTCAAGGCGTTCGTCGTGGCGAACGCGCTGAGCGAGATCGGCGCGCCGAAGGAAATCATCTCACCGCTCGTGCAGCAGTTGCCGAAACTCTGGGAGCTCTTTCACGACTTCGGCATGACGACGCTGGAGCTCAATCCGATCCGGATGCGCGAGGACAAGAACGGACGGCTGACACCGGTCGCCTGCGACTTCAAGTGCGGCTTCGATCGCGACGACCCGCGCTGGACGCGTCTCGGACTGCCCCAACACCTGTTCGCCGCCGACTATTCCGACTTCGAGCAGGAGATCAATCAGTTGCGCACGCATCAGGGCCAAAGCGATGTGTACGTGATCAACGACAAGGGAACGATCCTCGCGCCGACGTTCGGCGGCGGCGCCAACTCGCTCGTCACCGAGATGCTCGGCGACGCCGCGATCATTTCGTCGGATTTCGGGGGCAATCCGCCCTACGCGAAGATGAAGGAAGTAGCCCGAATCTGTTTCAAGCACTGGCTCAAGCAGTCGAACGTGCTTTTCATCATCGGCGGCAAGTCGAACAACACCGACATCTTCGAGACGCTGCGCGCGATGGCCGATGCTCTTCGCGAGCACTTCAGCGAGCATGGACCGACGCCGCTCTACGTGGTGCTGGGGCGCGGCGGGCCGAACCTCGTGCGCGGCATGGCGGCGTTGAGAGACACCTGCGACTCGCTCGGCCTGCCTTACAGACTCTTCGGATTCGACTCCGACATCAGCGAAGTCATCCAGTACGCACGAAAGGCCGATGCGTGGATGCGAGAGGGTGGCCGGGCCGAGGTCGCAGCACGGATCGGCGCGACTGCGGTGAAACCCGAAACTGCACAGGCTTGAGGAGCACGACATGCATAAACAACACAGCAACCCGTTCAAGTACTTCGTCGGCGTGAACTCGCTTGCGCAGATCGCCACGCGCGACGATCGCGTGTGCGTGCTCAATATCCTCGGCGGTGAGTCTTCGGATGTGACGCCCGTGAGTCATGCCTTCTCGGGCGGCAATATCGTCTTCGGCACGTCACCGGGGAAGGGCGGGCAAACGCTCTCCACATCGGCCGGCGATATTCCGGTGTACAACAACGTCCGCGAAGGGCTGGAGGCAGGGCACCGCTTCAACTGCGGCGTGGTGTATCTGCCGCCATCGGCTGCCCGTGACGGCGTCGCCGAACTGATTCGCGTCAATCCCGACCTCAAGAAGATTTTCATCATCACCGAGAAGATCGCCGTGCATGACGCCCGCGAAATCCGCGCGATGGGTCAGCAAGCGGGCATCGACATCTTCGGGGCGAACGGGCTGGGCGTTGCTGACTCGTGGAGTCGAGTGAGAATCGGCGGAGCGCTCGGCGGCGACAATCCGGACGATTCCCTGCGCAAGGGTTCGATCGCTATCTTCTCCAACTCCGGTGGTTTCAGCACGACGATCGCACAATATCTGCGCATGAGCGGCTGGGGCACGTCGACCGTCATTTCGAGCGGCAAGGACGTCTACATCCACTACGCCGCGGCGGAATTCGCATTCGCGCTCGCCAACGATGCGCGCAGCAAGGCCGCCGTGCTCTATTGCGAACCGGGCGGCTACTATGAAGCCGATGCGACCTTTACCAAACCGGTGGTTGCCTGCGTGGTGGGGCGGTGGAAGAGCCGGCTGACGCGCGCGGTCGGTCATGCTGGCGCGATGGCCGGCGGTTCCGATGACGCACAAGCGAAGGAACGCTGGTTCATGGAGAAGTTCGGCGTCGACCGGCTCTTCAGCCCCGACGATCCATGCTGCTCGGCCAAGGGCGCGGTCGTCACGAACATTGCGCATATCCCGGCGGCGCTGACCGCCGTCATGCGCGCCAACGCGACGATGCCCGACTTCGAGCCCGAAGGCAGCCTCGCGCTCAAGCCGTGGTTTGGCTCCGATCAGGGTATCGAATTGCCGTCTGATCTTGCGATTCCGGTGGTCGGCGCGGTCGCTCCGTATGACGAGCAAGTGGTGCAGGTCAACAGCCAGATCGGGGCGATTGCGCCGCGCCAGACGCTCAAGGACGCATCGGGCGCGTCGCAAATGGACGCGAAAACGCAAGTCAGCAGCCTGCACGGAACCTCGATGCTCGACGCCGCGACGCGCTCCCTCGAAGCGAACGTGAACCTTGCCTTGCTGCACGAATCCGGCGGCGAGAACGACGAGAGGCTGATCAACGTAGCGATTGCGGCATCGGTCAATCTGCATGGCACGCCGGAACTCGTCGCGGCCCAGGCGGCGCGCGAGGCGGGCAATGCCCCCAACGCGATTCTGGCGGCTGCGGCATCGATCGTCGGGCCGAATCGTCAGCGCGCGGCGCGCAATGCCGCGAAATGGCTGATCGATCGCTTCGCGGCTGCGGGCCTCACCAACGCGCTCGATGAAAGCTTCGATATCCGCCAGATCGACACCGCCGGCTGCGAGTCGCTCTTCGCAGATGCCCGCGATCCGCGCGCCGAAGCGATGCTCGCGGGACTTGCGAAGCGTGAAGCCAGGTCGGTGCTGATCCGCTGGCTGGCGTCGCAGCCGGCGCACCCGACGGCGGATGCCGTGCTCGCCGCGATCACGACCACGTTGGCGTGGGGTCCGCTCATGCGCAAGCGTGTGTCGCGCGTGACCGCAGAGAGCTTGCCCTGGTGGACGATGCTGTTCGGACGTCTGATCGGCGCTTCGGCGGACGCATCTCGTCACGCACCGGAAGGCTTCTGCGGCTTCACCACGGAATCGCTCTTGGGTGAACGGAGCCTTGCCGAGGTTTGTTTCGCCGCATTGCTCGATTTCGAACCCGGCCGCGACGATCTTTTCGCCTTCAAGACGCTCGTCGGTCTCCTGCTTACCAACGGTCCAGGAGCCATTTCGGCGCAAGGTGCTAAAGGCGCCGTCTCGGCCGACGGTCCGGAAAGCCCCGAGCGCGTGCAACTCAACAAGGCCCTGGTCGGCTTTCTTTCGCATACCGGCTATACGCATGGCGGCAACGGGTATGAAGGCGTCGCGTTCCTGATCGAAGCGTTCCGGAACAGCGGCCTCGACGATCCGGCCGACCCTGGACATGACGTGGACCTGCGCGCGCTGGCCGAGCGCGCGGTCGAGCGTTACGCGCAGTACAAGGCACGGCAGAAAAGCGCGGGTAGCCTCGACATCGCGAAGCTCCCGGGCGTCAATCATCCGGTGTTCAAGGACAGGCCCGTCAATCACGACCCCCGCGAGGTGTTCATCGCGAACTTGTGCGAGAAGCGCGGGGACTACAACGTGTTCCATGCGTTCTATCGCGAAGTCGTACAGGCGTTGTTCGATGCCGGCGTGTCCCGCAACGTGTACTGTGTCAACATCGATGCGGTGATCGCGGCCCTGCTGCTGAAGATGTTGTGGCAGCCGCTTCAACGTGGCGAATTGACCGAGCGCGATCTCGAAAGCGCCGCGTTCACGATCTTCCTTTATCCCCGCATGCTCGGATGCGCGGCGGAAATCGACGATCACCTGAACCGGGGACGCAACATGGACACCCGCACGCCAGCCTCTCAGTGCCGTTTCGTGGCTTGAAAGCCACCCGGCGCTGATAGCCAGCGAACATCAATTGTTTCTGTACCGCCGCGCTCCTCGGCAGCGCGGCCGTCGCGGCGAATGTGCATTGAAGCCGGTCCCCGTTCAACGTCAGCAGCCCGGCGGAATGCTGATGTAGGCGGGGTCGTGCGGAAGGACCGCACTTGCCTGCATGGGCGAACTTACACTCACGACCCAAAGCGGTGGTTCGAGATAAGCGCGATCCAATGGCGGCGTTCGTGTGAAAAGCGGACTTCCTCGCCAGAGACCACCTCATTGCATCGTGTCCCGCCGATGTGATGCACGCCGAGTCCGCGCCGTTGCCCGCCAGCGTGTCGCAAACCTCCATCTGTTCGATGGCCGACGTCACTCATCCCGCGAATCAGGGTTTGCTTTTGCTCGGGCCACCAGTGAGTTTGTCAGCCGGCTTACGTGCACCGGTCGCTGAATTGCTGGCGCCCTTGCTGCGTAGCTTTTTCACCTCGAACGGATTAGTGCTGGACAGGCTTGGGCCTTCACTCGCGGCCACAACGCGCTCCACTGCAGGCTTGCGTTTGTTTAAGCCACTTTGCGGGCGCGGCTTTTTGGTAGGCATCTGCATGGCGCCAGAGGTCACTTGCAGCACTTTGGGCTTCTTGGCCTTTTTAGGTTTCTTGATAATCTGGCCCGTCGCGCTGGTTTGCGGCACGCGGTGTTCTGCTTCAAAACCCGGCTCTTCCTCGCGTGGCAGCGTTCGCCGAATCAGCGCTTCAATCGCGGCCAGCTGTGGCGCCTCATCGGCACACACGAGCGACACCGCCACGCCGCTGGCGCCCGCTCGGCCGGTACGGCCAATACGGTGCACATAGTCATGCGCCACGATCGGCAAATCAACGTTGATCACCAACGGCAGGTCGTCGATATCCAGCCCGCGGGCAGCCACATCGGTGGCCACCAGCATATCTACTTCGCCTGTTTTGAAGCGCTCCAGCGCACGCAGCCGCGCGGGTTGCGGTTTGTCGCCGTGGATGGTGTCGACCGCATAGCCCGCTTCATCTAACATGGCCGCCAGGTAATCCGCGCCTTTGCGGGTTTTGACGAAGACCAGCGCGTGCTCCCAGTTCTTTGCAGCCACGAGGTGCATGAAGAGGTCGGGCTTGTTTCTTTTATCAACGGTCACCACCCATTGCTCGATATTGCTGGCCGTTGCATTGGGCGGGCTGACGCTGATATCGACCGGGTTGCGCAGAATGCTCGCCGCCATGGCGCGGATGTCATCGGTGAACGTCGCGGAGAACAGCAAGGTCTGGCGCCGTGCGGGCAAGGCAGCAAAGACGGCGTTGAGTTCGCGCGCAAAACCCAGATCCAGCATACGGTCGGCTTCATCCAGCACCAGCGTTTGCACTTGATCGAACTGCACTGCGTTCTGGCGATTGAGATCCAGCAAACGGCCCGGCGTGGCAACGAGCACATCCACGCCTTTGCGCAACTTCATCATCTGCGGGTTGATACTCACGCCGCCGTAGGCGGCCATCAATCGCACATCGAGGCCCTTGCCGTAGTCGATAAAGCTTTGCAGCACTTGTTCAGCCAGTTCACGCGTGGGCACCAGCACCAGAACACGCACGCGGTTGCTGGACACCGACGGGCCGTCTTGCACCAGCCGTTGCAACAGCGGCAGCGCAAAACCCGCCGTTTTGCCAGTGCCGGTCTGAGCCGCAGCCATGACGTCCCTGCCACTTAGCACGGCAGGAATCGCCTTGGCCTGCACCGGTGTAGGCGTCTGGTAAGTGAGGTCCTGCAGGGTACGCAGTAATGGATCGAGCAGGCCAAGCGAGGCAAAAGACATGTTCGTATTCCGGGCCAAATCTGCAATTTTAGCGGTTACGGCGCTGATGGCACCGGCGCGGATCGCGTGATCGACGATGAGCTCAAGCGCTCCTCTCGCCGCGTTAGCGCATTCGTTTCTTCCGCAAAGACACGACGCCACGGCGTGCACCGTCGAGCAATGGCCGCCCTAACAACCCCCCGATACCCGTAACGAAACCGCCTCAGGCATCGACACCACCACCATCCCGCATCATCGCGAATGACGATGGTGCCTTTCCCAAATAGCACGTACAAAGCGTCTCGTCTGGCGCATCATGCTCGCACAACATTGACTCGCCGAACGAAGGCGTGCCTTCGCGAGCGGCGCATTGACGGAGCGAGACGAAGCGATGCAACCCGAACACGGACCTGCCGGCCCGCAGACGCTTTACGACAAGATCTGGAACAGTCACCGCGTCATGTCACGCGATGACGGACAGGACCTCCTGTTCATCGATCGGCATTTCATCCACGACGTCACCGCGCAGTCCTTCGACATGCTGCGCCAGCGCGGACTCACGCCGCGCTCGCCCGACCGCATCTTCGGCACCGCCGACCACTATGTGTCCAGCGCGGCGAACGGCCTGTCGGCCGTGACCGATCCCGAGCGGCGCTCGATGATCCAGGCGCTGCAGCGCGATGCCGCCGAGTCGCGCATCACCTTGTTCGACATGGACGATTCGCGTCGCGGCATCGTCCATGTGGTCGGCCCCGAGCAGGGATTGAGTCTGCCCGGCATGACCGTCGTGTGCGCGGACAGCCACACGTCGACGCACGGAGCGATGGGCGCGCTCGCGTTCGGCATCGGCGCGACCGAGGTGGCGCATGTCCTCGCCACGCAATGCCTATGGCAACGCAAATCGAGCAATATGCGCGTCACCCTCGATGGCACGCCGGGCAAAGGCGTCACCGCCAAAGACCTGATCCTCGCGGTCATCGCGCACATCGGTGTGGCGGGCGCTGCGGGCCACGTGATCGAGTACGCCGGCTCCGCAATCGCCGGCCTGTCGATGGAAGGACGGCTCACGCTATGCAACATGACCATCGAAGCCGGCGCGCGTGCCGGCATGATCGCGCCGGACGAGACCACTGTCGCGTACCTCGCCGGGCGTCCGTACGCCCCCGAAGGCGAACAGTGGGACCGCGCGATGGCGCACTGGCGCACGCTATTCACCGACCCAGGCGCGCGTTTCAATCGTGAAGTGCATATCGACGTGGCGGGCATCGCCCCGATGGTGACCGGGGGCACCACGCCGGAATACGCCTGCGCCATCGACCGGCGCGTGCCCGATCCCGCGATGCAGCCCGATCCAGATCTTCGGGCGGCCATGTCGAGCGCGCTCGACTACATGGGGCTGGCTCCCAACGAGGCGCTGGAAGGCGTGGCCATCGACCGGGTGTTCATCGGCTCGTGCACGAACGGGCGCATCGAGGACATGCGTAGCGCGGCCGAGGTCGCGCGGGGACGCCGCATCGCATCCGGCGTGGAGGCGTGGGTGGTGCCCGGCTCGCATGAGGTGCGGGCGCAAGCCGAGGCGGAAGGGCTGGACCGCGTGTTCCGCGAAGCCGGCTTCCAGTGGCGCTTTCCCGGCTGCACGATGTGCCTTGCCACGAACGGCGACATCGCCGCGCCGGGGCAGCGATGCGCATCGACGTCCAATCGAAATTTCGTTGGCCGGCAGGGGCCCGGCGTACGCACGCATCTGAGGAGCCCCGCCATGCCGGCTGCCGCTGCCGTGACAGGACGGCTGACCGATGTGCGCCGTCTCCTGGGAGCGTGAAGATGGAGAGCCTGACTCATCTCGATGCAGTCGCGGTCCCGATCGTCGCCATCCACTGCGATACCGACCAGATTCTGCCCGCGCGTTTCCTGCAGAAACCGCGCTCCGACGACTTCGGCCAGTTCCTATTTCGCGCGCTGCGCTTCGGGCCAAATGGCGCGGAAAGGCCTGGCTTCGTGCTCAATCAGGAGCCGTTTCGCGCGTCGCGCATCGTGGTGGCGAACCATAACTTCGGTTGCGGCTCATCGCGGGAACACGCTGTCTGGGCACTGTACGACTACGGCATCCGCGCGGTGATCGCTCCGAGCTTCGGCGACATCTTCTTCATCAAC
>Ga0308173_10002065_pt1 | contig 10537 bp, 7 predicted proteins | sample PhyPR1_FD_203716 | JGI IMG/M metagenome (GOLD analysis project Ga0308173, IMG submission 203716) | Soil microbial communities from UC Gill Tract Community Farm, Albany, California, United States - DLSLS.P.R1 | ecosystem: Environmental > Terrestrial > Soil > Agricultural land | place: USA... | reverse complement strand
CTCGTCCACTTCAAGATCGAGGCTATCGAGCAGGGAATCGGCCAGGGCGGCACGGGCATCTGGAGGAAGAGCGAGCGCTTGATCGAGAACCTTGCTTGCCTGTTTGTCCATGATTCGATTCTAGGCGCTTGCTACGTTGCATTCTTCCTTCGCAATTCCCGCTCTTTCATCATCATGAAGAAGATGGGCACCAGGATAAGCACGTGAATCGCCGACGTGACCATGCCCCCAACAATGGGGGCTGCGATCGGCTTCATGACATCGGAGCCGATTCCTGATGCCCAGAGGATGGGAGCGAGGCTGGCAATCACCGTAATCACCGTCATCAGCTTGGGACGAAGGCGTTGGACTGCGCCGTCAATGACGGCCGCTTCCAGATCGTCGCTCGTCATCGGACTCCCCGAAGCGGCTCGCCGATCCACAGCCTCGTGAAGATATACCACCATCACGACGCCGGTTTCAATCGCGATTCCGAACAGCGCGATATATCCCACCCACGCCGCGACGCTGAAATTGAAGCCCAGCAGCCATTGCAGCAACAATCCGCCTGTGAGCGCATATGCCGTGGGGATGATCAAGACAACCGTTTCCGCGACGGAGTGAAACACCGTGTAGAGCAGCAGAAATATGACGAAGAAAACCACCGGCAAGATGAGCTTCAGCCGCTGCTCAGCGCGAAGTTGAAATTCGTATTCGCCGGACCAGTTGAAGGAGTAGCCGGGGGGCAGCCGGAGTTTAGCGGCGAACTGCCGATCCGCGGCGGCTACAAAGCCGCCGTAATCCGTATTCTTCAAATCGATGTAGATGTATCCGGTCAATGCGCCGTTCTCGTCGCGAATCATGGACGGCCCGCGCGCGAATGCAACCCGGGCGACTTCTCCTAGCGGAATCTGCGCGCCCGAAGGCGTGTCCAGCAGGACACCTTGCATCTTCTGGGTCGTATCGCGAAAACCGCGCTGGTAACGCACCGCGATCGGATACCGCTCGCGCCCTTCGATGTTTACCGCGATGGCTTTCCCGCCTATGCCGGAAGCAATGGCGCGCTGAATATCTTCTACTGTCAAGCCGTATTTGGCGGCTTCCGCGCGATTCGGTTCAATATCGATGTAGAAACCTTGCGCGGCTTTTTCGGCGTAGACAGACCGCACTTGCGGCATGGTTGTCAAAACAGCCTGCACTTGGGACGCGGCTTTCTGGATGCCGTCAATGCTGGGGCCTTGGACCTTCACGCCCAAAGGCGTCTTGATGCCGGTCAGTTCCATGTCGAGCCGATTTTCGACAGGCATGGTCCAGGTGTTCGATAGGCCCGGAAATTGCAGCTTCCGATCCATTTCCTGGATCAGCTTGTCGTAGGTCATGCCCGCGCGCCAGGCTTGCCGCGGTTTCAACATGAGCGTCGTATCGAACATATCGAGCGGCGCATTGTCCGTTGCGCTGTCGGAACGGCCAACGGAGCCGAACACGCTGAGCACTTCCGGAAAGGTCCGCAAGATCCGATCCTGTTCGCCGAGTAGCGCGGTGGCTTGCTGGATAGAGATGCCGGGCAGGGCCGTCGGCATATAAAGCGCAGAGCCTTCAAAGAGCGGAGGCATGAACTGGCTGCCCAGACGAAAGGCAAGCGGGATAGTCGCCGCCAGAAAGGCGACATTGAGAAGCACGGCAAGTGCGCGGTGGCGCAAACAGAAGCGAAGCACCGGCAAATACAGCGCCTGCGTGAGGCGCGAGAGTGGATTGGCCGGCTCGGGCCGGAGCCGGCCCCGAATCAGCAGCGTCATCAAGACGGGCACGAGTGTAATGGCAAGAACCGAGGAAGATGCGACAGCAAGCGTCTTCGTCCATGCCAGCGGCCGGAACATGCGCCCTTCCTGCGCTTCCAGCAGGAACACAGGCAGGAATGAGACCACAATAATCAGAAGCGAAAAGAACAAAGCCGGACCAACTTGCTTTGCCGCATCGAGCAACAGCTTGTGCCGGATTGCCTTCGAGATTGGCCCGCGATGGTCCACCTGGTATTCCGAAACATGCCGGTAGCCGTTTTCGACCATCACGATGGCCGCATCGACCAGAACTCCGATTGCAAGCGCCAGCCCGCCCAAAGACATGATGTTCGAAGTGACTCCGAGGAGATAAATCGGAATGAACGAGATGAGAACCGCAAGCGGCAAAGCCAGAATCACGATTAAGGCGGAGCGGAAATGAAACAGAAAGATGAGAACAACGACACTGACGATGACCGCTTCTTCGATGAGATCGCGCTCCAGAGTAGAGATTGACTCGCGGATCAGATCTGAACGGTCATATCCGGGCATGATTTCCACTCCGGCGGGCAGCGATGGCGCAATCTCTTTGAGTTTCCTTTTCACTCCGTCGATCACGCGCAGCGCGTTCTGCCCCTGGCGCATCACGACTATGCCGCCGACGGTTTCGCCTTCGCCATTCCATTCGGCAGCGCCTTCGCGGGTATCGGGAACGAAATTAACGAATCCGAGATCGCGAACCAGAACAGGCGTTCCGTTATGGCTTCCCACTGCGACCATACCCAAATCGCTCAGCGAACGGAGATAGCCGAGCCCGCGAATCATATAACGCGCGCCGCTTAGATCAAGAACGCGGCCTCCTACTTCATTGGTGCTGGCTTTTACGCGATCGATAACGGTGGAGAGCGGAATCTTGTAAGCAAGCAGTTTGGCGGGATCAAGCTGAACTTCGTACTGGCGCACAAAACCGCCAATGCTGGCGACTTCCGCCACGCCGGGTACTGTTTCGAGCGCGTATCGCAAATGCCAGTCCTGCAGAGAGCGGAGGTCGGCTAGGCTCCGCGTGTGTGCTCTATCGACGATCGCGTATTCATATACCCAGCCCGCGCCTGTGGCATCGGGACCGATCACCGGATGGACGTCCGCAGGCAAGCGCCCGCCGATTTGCTGCAGATACTCCAGAACGCGCGAGCGCGCCCAGTAAAGGTCCGTTCCATCGTCGAAGATGACGTAGACGTACGAATCGCCGAACATGGTTTGGGCTCGTACCGCTTTCACGCGAGGGCCGGCCAGAAGACTGGTCACAATTGGATACGTGACCTGGTCTTCGATAATGCCGGGCGGCTGACCATTCCACGGAGTATGGACGATGACCTGAACGTCGGAGATATCGGGCAAGGCGTCCAGCGGAATTCGAGTAAGGCACCAAAACCCGGCGAGCGCGAGAAATGCCGTGGCGGTGAAAACCAGGAAGCGATTGCGGGAACAGATTTCGATGATGCGCGAGAGCACTTACATACCTCCCGTTGCATTGACCCGAATCTGTTTAGCGCCAACTGTATTTCCACCCTTCTGAACGAAGATGCTCACCTGCCAAGTTCCTCCGCTTGGCAGCGCACCTGAGCCCTGATACAAGCCAGCGCCCTGGTCCATAAGCTGCGGTTTTACGGACATGGCCGCCATTCCCATGCCCGGCATGGCAGGCATGAAAAACGTAAGCGAGACGGCGGCTCCGGTTAAAGGCTTGCCATCGGGCCCGGTGACCTTCACGCGAAAAATATTGTTTCCCTTTCTCGGGGGATTCGGATCGGATGAAAAGTCGATCTTCGCTTGCGTTGCTGCTGCGGGCTGGGGAGTCGCAGCGCTCACGCCCGGCGGAGGCGGCGTAAACGAACCTGCAGCAGCTTGCAACTGGCTTTCGGAATCGATCAGGAAATTAGCGGAAGTAACAATCCGCTGATGCGCGGTAAGGCCCTTCACGATAACCAGGTCATCGCCCGAGCGCGCGCCGGTAACGATTTCCCTGGGCTCAATTCGTCCGTCGTCCTGATAAAGAAACGCCAGCTCTCGCGTGCCGGATCGCAGAATCGCGGAGGCAGGCGCAACGAGCTGCCGGCCGAGATTCGTCTTCAGATCCACATTGACGAACATGCCAGGCTTCAGCTTCAGATTCGGATTTGCGATCTCAAGCCGGACACGCACCGTGCGGGTTGCAACGTCGACTTGCGGCAAAATGCTTTCGATGCGGCCGGAAAAGATACGGTTCGGATAGGCATCCACCATAATCCGGGCCTGATCGCCTGGCTTCAGGCTGCTGACGTCATCCTGGAAGACCTGCGCGTAAACCCAGATACGGGATAGATCGGCAACGGAGTACAGACGCGTGGCAGGCTGGATGTAGAGATTCGGAAGGGCGCTACGCTCGATGATGTAGCCCGAAACGGGGGAGTTGATGACGAGATCCGAAATAGGAGTGCCCGTTTTCCTGACGGATGCGATCTGTGCTTCCGGCATGTCCCACTGGCGAAGGCGCGCCTCCGCAGCCGCTCTCAAGGCTTCAGCGCCAGAAGCAACTCCATCGACGGTGCTGCCGCCGAGGAGCTTTTGATTGCGGAGCGCGATCAGATACTCGTTTTGCGTTGCCACCAGTTCGGGACTGTAGATCGTAAACAAGGGGTCAGCCTTGTGAACGTATTGATACGTTGCGTTCACGAAGACCTGGCGGATATATCCCGAAAACCGGACTTGAACATAGGAGATTAAACGCTCATCGATATCAACCGTTCCGGTCGCACGGATCTCATTGTGGATCTGCTTCCACTCCACGGTTCCGGTTTGCACGCCGATGCTCTGCATGCGTTCCGGAGTGAGTTGAATTGGGGTTAACGGCGGCTGTTGCGCAGCAGCCGGCACACTGGACGTTGCGGGTGACGCTGTACCGACGGCGGCGGGCTGCACGGTGATTGAGGGCGACGCTTGGCGTTTTGCGGGTCGCGAATAGTAGAAGTACAGGCCCGCGCCCGCGGCGATGAGCGCAAACCAAACCAGCGAGGTAAGCAGAATATATTTCTTCATCGCAGTTCGGCTCCCGTCAAAGTTTCAAGCTGGATGATGGCTATCTCATGATCGAGAAGAACGCGTTCGTATTGCCGGTGCAGTTGCAGCATTTCATCGAACGACTCCAGCGCGGAACTGGCCTGTTGTTTACCCGACGCGTATTCCGTCAAAACCGCATGGAACCCGGCTTCTGCCTGCGGGATCACGCCTTGGTTGTAATCGGCCATCAAATCGGCCGTGCTGGTCGCAGCGGCAAATTCCTTCTGAACGCTCGCTAGCTGCTGCTGGAGTTGCGCGTCCAGGCGCGCCTGCGCGCTTTTCACGGACTCGGCAGCCTGCTCAATCTGCGCGCTCACACGCTGACGCCGTGGGAGGATCAGATTGAATGTCAGCATGTAGTAGGCGGGAAAATCATCGCCAGTTCGCTGGTACATGTAGCCGATGCTGAAATCGGGTTTGCCCGCCCGCGCCGCAGATTGTACCTCTGCTTTCTGCTTCTCGATTGCATTCAAATCGACCTGCACTTCCGGGTTTTGCTTGCGTGCCAGCTCCAGCAGCTCGCGCGAATCGTAGCCGAGAGTGGTTGGCCGCAAATCTTCGGCCACGATGTCTTCGGAATCCTGAGGACGATGGAGAGCCTGCTTGAGATCCGCCTGGGCCTGAGCCACGTCCTCGCGACGTGCTGTGATCTCGGTGAGCAGCCTGGTCCGCTCGAGCTGTGCCTTCAAAACATCAGCCTGATTTCCCTGCCCGGTGCTGTAGCGGGATAGTTCCGTTTCGATCATCTGGCCCAAGGTTGCCCGGCTGTCTTCGAACAGCTTGAGCGTGCGCTGGAGAGACGCGAGCCGCACATACGCCAGCTTCACCTGCTGGGCGATGGAAGCCCTGACAACGCCGATTTGCGCGTGCTCGACATCTGCCTCGCGATCGGCCGCTTGCCCTTTGAGGCCGAGCTTCCCCGGATAGGGCAACTCCTGCGACGCGCCAATCCCGACGTAGGCGAAGTTGCTGGAATTGAAGCCCGCAAACGGCCGTGGGCTGCCGACGCTAAATTGCTGAAGCGTGAACTGAGGGTCGGGCAGCGCAGTCACTTGTGCGCGACTATGTGTTGCAGCGCGCCAGACATGCTGAGCGGCGCTTATTTCGGGATTGTTTCGCTCCGCTTCTGCAAGCAACTGCGCCAGCGGTGTGGGAGCTTGTGCACGCAACCCGGCGGCCATCACGACGCCGGATGCGGCAAAAAGGATCAATCGCATCAAAATACACTCCTGACATTCGAATCCGCTCGCGAAAAGCCGCGAGCAGCTACGTGTGGAACGAGAGATTCAGATGCGGAGGATGGAAGAGCTCAGACGTGAAATACGAGGAGGCGAGTCGTTCGGCTGAGCGGCCATTTGAAGATCCAGCTTCGAAATTTGGGGCGAAGCGAGCGATAGCGGGGTTATCAGCAAACTCGGCCCGGCGCTTTGGGAAACGATCTGTGCGGGGGCAAAATCGACGTGAACCGGACCCATGCTGCGGTGACAGCAGCTATGAGACGCCGGCATGTTCATAGCCCCGCATTCGCCCTGCATCCGCTGGCAGCATTCGCGCTCGGACGTACTCATCCGGGAACCGGGAAGCGCGCACGCCATAGCCGGCGCGGACAGAGAGATCAGAACGCAAATCGCGATTGCCGCTCGACAGATCAGTCCCACCTATGCATAAGATTACTGCAATTCAAATGGAACCGGGTAGCGCATGAGAAAATGTTGGTTTGCGTATTATACGTGACGGCATTTACTACGCCTGCGGTTTGGCGCTGGTGGGAATCGTTCTCTCGTATTTCCTGACGCCCTGGGCAGGCGTGCCATTCTATGTCGTTGCACTGTTCTGCCTTTATTTTTTCCGCGATCCGGAGCGCGTGGCGCCGTCCGGCGACGTCATGGTTGCGCCGGCCGACGGGAAGGTGGTCTCTATCCGTGAGCTTGGGCCCGGGGAGATGCGCATCAGCATCTTTCTCAATATCTTCGACGTGCACGTGAACCGCACGCCCATTCCGGGCCAGATTACCGGCGTGGTTTACCAGAAAGGCAAGTTTCTGGTGGCGAGCCATGAAGCGGCATCCGCGGAAAATGAGCAGAATACGCTGGTTGTGGAAGGGAACAATACGCGGGTGATCTGCCGGCAGATTGCGGGCCTGATTGCGCGCCGGATTGTCTGTTACAAGAAGGCCGGCGACGCGGTTGCGCCCGCGGAACGCATCGGCTATATCAAATTCGGGTCGCGCGTGGATGTCTTGTTCGGTCCGGAATGGACCGCTGCGGTGAAGGTGGGCGAAAGAGTGTCGGCAGGCGCAAGCGTGCTGGCCAAGCGCACGGAAACACGGGGGCCTTCTGACCGTTAGAGAGCGACTGATCGGCCCGCGAGAGGCAACCAAGCCGCGGCGCAGAGCCGCTTACGTTTTACCCAGCCTTTTCACCAGCGGAAATATCTTTCTCGGCTTCGTCGCCATCGTGCAGGCATTTGAAGGCGCCATGGCGGCAGAGGCGGGGAATCTGGGGCCGAATTCCCATTTTGCGCTGGCCGCAAAAGCGCTGGGGTGGTCGGTATTCCTGGATGGCCTGGACGGTCGCATTGCGCGCATGACGAATACGACTAGCGATTTCGGCCGGGAGCTCGATTCGCTTGCGGACGTGATTACTTTCGGAATTGCCCCAGCAGTGCTGGCATTCGTGTGGGGCGTCCATTTCGCCGTGGCGCCCGCCGAGGGGGATCTGCAGGTTCACTTGAGGCGGGCCGGTTACCTGGCCGCCTTTTTCTACTTGCTGTGCGGAGCGGTGCGGCTGGCCCGGTTCAACGTGCAGAAGAATCCAGTGCCGAAGAATCCAGGACGTCTGGATCACAAGTATTTCGTTGGCATGCCGATTCCGGCCGGGGCGGGGTTCATTGCGGCGGTGGTGTTCATGGATGCATCGCCGGTTCGATCCTTCGCCTTTTCCGTTGTGTGGCTGGTAGTTGTGGGCATTATCGGTCTGCTGATGGTGAGCACCTGGCGGTATCCAAGCGCCAAGCAAATTAACATTTCCAAACCCCGAACGCCTCTCATCGTATTGATCGTGGGTGGAATCGCATTTCTGATCTGGGAATGGGCGCAGCCGTTTTTGCTGGCGGCCGCATGCGCGTACGTCTCCAGTGGAATCATCATCCGGTTCGGCGGGTTGATCCGCCGCTGGCGAAGATCGCGCTCTGCCGCTCATGTGCCGGAGCGTAGGGTTGGTTAGGACAGGTTAGATGAAAATTGCAGTTATTGGCGCCGAAACGCTGCTGGGGCGTGAACTCAACGAAGTTCTGGGAGCCCGTGGGACGGGCATAGAAATCATTCCCTACGCCGCAAACGCTGAAGGCAGTTTTACAGAGGAGGAAGGTGAAGCCGTCTACGTTCAACCGCTGGAGGCTAAGGCCATTCACGACTACGCGGCACTCCTGGTTGCCGGCACGCGTGACGGCGCATTGAAGACGTATGGATTGGCGAAGGAGGCAAGCGGCCATCCGGTAGTGGTGGATTGTACCGGTGAACTCGAGAACGAGCCGGAAGCACGAATTGCCGCGCCGCTGGGCGGAAGTGTGGAGACAAGTGCAAGCTGGCTTCAAGTGATCGCGCATCCGGCTGCCAACGCGCTGGCTCTGGTTCTAATGCGGCTTGCAAGGTACCGGCCGATCCGGCAGGCGATAGCGCACATCTTCGAACCGGCGAGTGAACTTGGGAAGCGCGGGATCTCTGAGTTGCAACAGCAGACCACCAGCTTGCTTTCGTTCAAGAAGCTGGACAAAGCGGTTTTCGATTCGCAGTTGAGTTTCAACCTGCTCTCCGCATACGGCGAGGAGGCGGCTCGAAAGCTCGTGTCGGTCGAGCAGCGGATTGAGCGCGATCTGGCGACGATCATTGGAAACACGAAGTCGGGCGCGAAGACGCCAATGCCTTCGCTGCGTCTGCTGCAAGCGCCGGTATTTCACGGTTACAGCATCTCCATGTGGGTGGAGTTTGAGAGCGGCGTTGAAGCGCAGGCGCTCGGCGAGGCGCTGGCGTCAGCGCAGATCGAAGTGCGGGGCAAAGCGGACGAACCGCCGGATCCGGTTGGGGCCGCCGGCCAAAGCGGCTTGGTTGCGGGCGATATCCGGGTTGACAGAAACAATGCGCGGGCGGCGTGGTTTTGGATAGTCGGCGACAATCTGCGGCTGATGGCGGATGCGGCAGCCGAACTATTAAGGGGACTGAAAGGCGAGAACGGGTGACCCGGCGAGCGTTGGTTGTTGCGCTGGCCGCGGCGTCGCTGACCGCATGCGGCTATCACGTTGGAGGCAAGGCCGATTTGATGCCGAAGAGCGTGCAGACAATTTCGATCCCGGCGTTTACCTCGTTGTCTACGCGCTACAAGCTGGTGGATGTTCTTCCGCAGGAGATCGGGCGCGAATTCAGAGAGCGGACACGATTTCGCATTGTCGCGAATCCAGGTATGGCGGATGCGGTTCTAAACGGAACCATCAATACCGTACAAGTGGGCCCCAGTATTTTCGATCCGACCTCGGGCAAAGCCAGCGTGATACAAGCTACCGTGGTGATGACGGTGAATCTGGTGGAGCGATCCACAGGGCGCGTGCTGTATTCGCGGCCAAGTTTCACAGTCCGGGAGAGCTATCAGGTGGCGATCGATCCGCACCAGTTTTTCGATGAAAGCGATCCTGCGTTCGATCGCCTGGGGCGCGACGTTGCGCGGGATGTGGTGAGCGCGATTGTCGAGAATTTCTAAATGACGCCGCTCCCTGACGGTCGCGGTTCCGTGCTGGATGGGGCCTCATCATGACGCCGGAACAGTTTCTGGCCCGGATCGCGAAGGACCGCCCGGCGTCCGCTTACCTTTTCCTGGGGCAGGAAGGTTATCAGAGAAAGCTCTGCAAGGATGCGTTGATCCGGCGCGTACTGCCGGAAGGAGGCGGCGATGGATTCACTCAGACGGATCTGGAGAGCTCGACTCTATCGGACGTGCTCGACGACGCGCGGTCTCTTTCGCTGTTCTCATCGGACCGGCTGATCTGGGTGTGCAGCGCGGAACTGGCGCTGCCGCGTAGACTGGCTCCGGATGAGGATGAGGAGTCCGCGAAACCGGGTGAGTCGGGATTGGCCGGCTATCTGAAACATCCAACGCCCGGCACGGTGCTGGTTTTCGAATGCAGCCGGTATGATTTCGCGGGCGACGATCGCACGAAGCTCGAACGGGTAGAGAAATACTATTCGGCCGTCCCGATGACGGTTGAGTTCCGGCACTTCACTCCGGAATCGAGCCGCTTCCTGGCACAGCAACTCGCGAAGCAGCACGGGCTGAAGCTAGCAGGAGCTGAGCTGGCGGTGCTGCTGGATGCGGTAGCCGGCGACGCGAACCGCCTGGAATCGGAGGTCGAGAAGCTGGCGCTCTTTGTCGGGACTGACAGGTCGGTAACAATGGACGATCTGCGAGCGCTTGTACCAAATGCGGCACAGAGCACGATCTTCGCGCTGGTGAACGCACTCGGCAAACGGGACCGGCCCGGGGCACTGCGATCGCTCGACATTCTGGTGCGGGAAGGCGAATACCTGCCGCTGGCGCTGACGTTCTTGAGCACGCAGTTCCGCCTGGCCCTCGCGGCCAAGGAAGCTAAAGTGAATTCGCCGCAACAGGCGCAAGCGTTTTTCGCGAAGATCGGCG
>Ga0308173_10002063_pt1 | contig 10540 bp, 9 predicted proteins | sample PhyPR1_FD_203716 | JGI IMG/M metagenome (GOLD analysis project Ga0308173, IMG submission 203716) | Soil microbial communities from UC Gill Tract Community Farm, Albany, California, United States - DLSLS.P.R1 | ecosystem: Environmental > Terrestrial > Soil > Agricultural land | place: USA... | reverse complement strand
ACATCGTCGAACCGGCCAGCGCCTTCTTGATGTCGTCCTTGGCACACCCGATGATCGCACCGGCGATCAGGGTGGCCGCACCGACGATCGTCACCCCGAGCCGGGCGTCCGGCGTCAGGTTGAAGATCGGCGCGGACCTGACGACCAGGTAGACGCCGGCGGTCACCATCGTGGCGGCGTGGATGAGGGCCGAGACCGGGGTCGGGCCCTCCATCGCATCCAGCAACCAGGACTGCAGCGGGAGCTGGGCCGACTTGCCGCAGGCGCCGAGCAGGAGCAGCAGGCCGATCGCGGTCAGGGTTCCGGAGGAGGCGTGCGGCGCCTGCCCGAAGACCTGGGAGAAGCTGATCGAGCCGAAGGTGGCGAACAACAGCATGACCGCGACCGAGAGCCCGAAGTCACCGACCCGGTTCACCACGAAGGCCTTCTTGGCCGCGACCGCCGCGGTCGGCTTGAACTGCCAGAAGCCGATCAGCAGGTAGGACGCGAGACCCACGCCCTCCCAGCCGATGTAGAGGCCCAGGTAGTTGTCGGCCAGCACCAGCAGCAGCATCGCCGAGACGAACAGGTTCAGGTAGGCGAAGAACCGGCGCCGGTCGGGGTCGTGCGCCATGTAGCCGATCGAGTAGATGTGGATCAGCGAGCCGACACCGGTGATCAGGAGCACGAAGCTGATCGACAGCGGGTCGATCTGCAGCCCCATGTCGACCTTCAGCGAGCCGACCACGAAGTACTCGTAAATGTGCAGATGCCGTACGCGGTCCGCGCCGTCGTAGCCCAGCATCTGGAAGAACATCAGCAGGCCCATGACGAAGGACCCGAGCGACATCGCACAGCCGAGCAGGTGCCCGAACTTGTCGGTGGCCCGCCCGCCGAGCAGCATGATGGCCGCACCGGCCAGCGGCAGTGCGATCAGCAACCAGGCGGCGGACTGAATCCCTTCAGCGGTCTTCAACACGCCCCCTAGTACTTCAGCAGGTTCGCGTCGTCGACCGACGAGGACCTGCGGCTGCGGAAGATGGTCATGATGATCGCCAGCCCCACGACGACCTCGGAGGCGGCCACGACCATCACGAAGAAGGCGATGATCTGGCCGTCGAGGTTGCCGTGGTGCTTGGAGAAGTACACGAACGCGAGGTTGGTCGCGTTGAGCATGAGCTCGACGCTCATGAACACCACGATCGCGTTACGGCGTATGAGCACGCCGACCGCGCCGATGGTGAACAAGATCGCCGAGAGTGCCAGATAGTTCACTTCTCGATCTCCTGAATGGCCGCTACCTCTTCGGCGATGGCCTCCTGCTCGGTCTTGCCTTGCAGGTCGGTGTGCAGCCCGGTCGTGGTTTCGGACCGGGCCGACAGAACCGAGGAGACCGACAGCTCGGAGGTGGTGCCGTCGGGCAGCAGCGCCGGCATGTCCGCGGCGTTGTGCCGGGCGTAGGTGCCGGGCCCGGGCAGCGGGGTGGGATAGCCGCCGCCGGGAAGGAAGCGCCGGCGGGACAGGTCGCGCTGCGTCGCCTTCGGCGAGGTGCGCTCGCGGTGCGCCAGCACCATCGCGCCCAGCGCCGCGGTGATCAGCAGGGCGCTGGTCACTTCGAAGGCGAACACGTACTTGGTGAAGAGGAGTTGGGCGAGGCCCATGACGTTGCCGTTGGAGTTGGCCGACTTCAGGCCCTTGTCGGAGCCCAGCGTCACGTGCCCGAAGCCCACCAGCAGCAGCACGATGAAGGCGATGCCGGCCACCGCGGCGAACAGCCGCTGTCCCTTGATCGTCTCAACGAGCGAGTCGGTGGAGCTGACCCCGACGAGCATCATCACGAACAGGAACAGCATCAGCACGGCGCCGGTGTAGACGATCACCTGGACGAAGGCCAGGAACGGTGCGTCGAGCGAGGCGTACGCCACCGCCAGCGAGAGCATCACGACCGCCAGCAGGAGCGCCGAGTGCACCGCCTTGCGGACCAGGATCATGCCCAGCGCGGCGGGTACGGAGAGGATCGCGACGACCCAGAACATCAGCCCGCACCCCCCATCGTGGCGGACGGCTCGGAGGTGTCCTTCTTGCCGGCGTCGGCCTGCAGGCCGAGGCGGTAGTAGTCCTCCTCGGTCTCTCCGAGCCGCATGTCGTGCGGCGGCATCTCCATGCCCTCACGCAGCGGGGCGAGCAGCATCTCCTTGGTGTAGATGAGGCTCTCCCGGCTGTCGTCGGCCAGCTCGTACTCGTTGGTCATCGTGAGCGCCCGGGTCGGGCACGCCTCGATGCACAGCCCGCAGAGAATGCACCGCAGGTAGTTGATCTGGTACGTCCGGCCGTACCGCTCACCCGGGGAGAAGCGTTCCTCCTCGGTGTTGTCGGCGCCCTCGACATAGATGGCGTCGGCAGGGCAGGCCCAGGCGCACAGCTCACAGCCGACGCACTTCTCCAGCCCGTCCGGCCATCGGTTGAGCTGGTGCCTGCCGTGGAACCGCGGTGCGGTCGGAACCTTCACCTCGGGGTACTGCACCGTCTCCACCTTGGTGAAGAGCTGGTGGAAGGCGACCCCGAAGCCCTTGACGGGGTTCAGGAAGTCAGTGAAGCCCACTGGTGACCTCCTTGCGCTTGTTGGCGCCGTGGTAGTGGGGTGCGTCGAGCGGCGGTACCGGGAACCCGCCGTAGGCCGGCTGTTCCTCGGATCCGCGCTCCGGGGTCAGATCCGCGTAGCGGTCCGCAGGAGCACCGCCGGCCCGGCCGCGCGAGCCGACCCAGTCCCAGATGAACGACACGATCAGCAGTGCGAGCACCGCCGCGCCGCCGTACAGCAGGATGTCGTTGCGGCTGTGCCCCTGGTTGCCCCAGGTGCGGATCGTGGCGACCAGCAGGATCCAGCCGAGCGAGATCGGCATGAGGATCTTCCAGCCCAGCTTCATCAGCTGGTCGTACCGCACCCGCGGAAGCGAGCCACGCAGCCAGATGAAGAAGAAGATGAACGCCCACAGCTTGATCAGGAACCACAGGACGGGCCACCAGCCGGAGTTGGCTCCGGACCAGACCGTGGAGATCGGCGGCGGGGCGCGGTAGCCGCCCAGGAAGAGCGTCGTGCACAGGGCCGACAGCGTCGCCAGGTTGATGTACTCGGCCAGGAAGAACATCGCGAACTTCAGCGACGAGTACTCGGTGTGGAAGCCGCCGACGATCTCGCCTTCGCCCTCGGGCAGGTCGAACGGGATCCGGTTCGACTCGCCCATCATGGTCACGATGTACGTGAGGAACGAGGGGATCAGCAGCACGGCGTACCAGATGTGCCGCTGGCCCGCGACGATCTCCGACGTGGACATCGACCCGGCGAACATGAACACCGCGACGAACGACAGGCCCATCGCGATCTCGTACGAGATCACCTGGGCGCTCGACCGCAGACCGCCGAGCAGCGAGTACGGCGACATCGACGACCAGCCGGCCAGCACGATGCCGTAGACGCCCATCGAGGACATCGCCAGCACCAGCAGCACCGCGACCGGGAGGTCGGTGCCCTGCAGCATCGTCCGGTGCCCGAAGATCGAGACCTCGGGGCCGAACGGGATGATGATGAAGGAGATGAACGCCGGCACCGCCGAGACGACGGGGGCCAGCCAGAACACCACCTTGTCCACCCCGCGCGGGACGATGTCCTCCTTGAGCGCGAGCTTCACGCCGTCCGCGAGACCCTGCAGCAGCCCGAAGGGTCCACAGCGGTTCGGGCCGACGCGCAGCTGCATACGGCCGATGACGCGGCGCTCGACCCACATCGACAGCAGGACCGTCACCACGAGGAATATGAAGATGACCAGGGCCTTGCCCCCGATCAGCCACCAGGGGTCACAGCCGAACCCGGCGATCCCATCCTTGGTGCACATCAGGCGGCACCTCCCTCTGCGGAAGACACGAGCGAAACGATGTCGCCGGCGACGGCGGCCAGGTCACGGGTGACCGAGGAGCCGTCGGAGTGGGCCGGGACCCACACCACCCGGTCCGGCAGGTCGGGGACGATCTCGACCGGGAGGGTGATCGCGCCGCCGCTCGCGCTGGTGACGGTCACCTTGTCGGTCAGCCCGGCTTCGGCGGCGGTGGCGGCCGAGACCCGGGCCACCGCGAGCCGGGCCGTACCGGCCAGGAACGGCTCGCCGTCCTGCATCCGGCCGTTGTCCAGCAGCAGCCGCCAGGTCGCCAGCAGCGCCTCGCCCGCTCCGGGCTCGCGCAGGCCCGCCCCGGAGACGTTCGGCGCGTCCGCCGCGGTGCCCCGGAAGGCCCCGAGGGCGGCGAGCTCGGCGCGTGCCGCCTCCGGCCCGGGCAGGCCCAGGTGGGCGTCCAGCTCGCCGGCCAGCGCGTTGAGCACCCGCAGGTCGGACATGACCACCGTGCCCTTGAGCGCGATGTCGAAGTGCCGGCCGCGGCCCTCCCAGTTCACGAAGGTGCCGGACTTCTGCTGCACCAGCGCGACCGGCAGCACCACGTCGGCCCGGTCGGTGACCGCGCTGACCCGCTGCTCCAGGCTCACGATGAACTCGGTGTTGTCCAGCGCGCGCAGCGCCGCCTCCGGGTCCGGCAGGTCGTACGGGTCGACCCCGCCGATCACCAGCGCCTGGACGGAACCGGCTTCGGCCGCCTGCAGGATATCGCCGAGATCCCGGCCGGGCAGCGAGGGCAGTTCCGAGACGTTCCACTGCCGGGCCACCTCGTCGCGGGCGACCGCGTCGGAGACCGGCCGGCCGATCGGCAGCAGGCCGGGCAGCGCACCCGCCTCCAGGGCCCCGCGCTCGCCGGCGCGGCGCGGCACCCAGGCCAGCTTGGCGCCGGTCGCCTGGGCCAGCCGCAGCGCGCTGGACAGCGCGCCCGGGCTGCCGGCCAGCCGCTCGCCGACCAGGATCACCGCACCGGGCGTGGTCAGCTCGTCGAACGGCTTGGTGACCAGGCCGCCCAGCACCTCGGCCTCTTCGCCGGGCCGTGCCGCCAGCAGCGTGCCGAACATCTTCTCCAGACCGCGGCTGGCGTACGGCGCGACCGAGTAGACCTTCAGGCCCTTCTTGCGGGCCGCCTTGCGGAGCCGCAGGAAGATGATCGGCGACTCCTCCTCGGGCTCGAGGCCGGCCAGGAGTACGACCGGCGCGTCCTCGAGATCGGAGTAGGAGACCTCGATGCCGTGCCCGGCCACCGCGTGCGCGAGGAAGTCGGCCTCCTCGCGCGAGCCCGGGCGGGCCCGGAAGTCGATGTCGTTGGTGCCCAGGGCCACCCGCGCGAACTTGCCGTACGCGTAGGCGTCCTCCAGGGTGACCCGGCCGCCGGGGAGCACCGCGGCGGCCTTTCCGGCCAGCCCACGGGCCGCGGCGGTCAGCGCCTCCGGCCACGATGCGGGCTCCAGCACGCCCTCGGCGTTCCGTACGAGCGGGGAGGTGAGCCGGTCGGGCTGGGTGGCGTACGCGAACGCCCACCGGCCCTTGTCGCAGTTCCACTCCTCGTTGACCTGCGGGTCGTCGCCGGCCAGCCGCCGCGTCACCTTGCCGCGCCGGTGGTCGGTGCGCTGCGCGCAGCCGGAGGCGCAGTGCTCGCAGATGCTCGGCACCGACACCAGGTCGAACGGCCGGGACCGGAACCGGTAGGCCGCCCCGGTGAGCGCTCCCACCGGGCAGATCTGCACGGTGTTGCCGGAGAAGTACGACTGGAACGGCTTGCCGTCCGCGGTGCCGACCTGCTCCTTGGCCCCGCGCTCCAGCAGCTCGATGAAGGGGTCACCGGCGATCTGCGCGGAGAAGCGGGTGCAGCGCGCGCACTGGATGCAGCGTTCGCGGTCCAGCAGCACCTCGGTCGAGAGGTTGATCGGCTTGGGGAAGGTGCGCTTCTTCTCCAGGTAGCGCGACTCGCCCCGGCCGTTGGACATCGCCTGGTTCTGCAGCGGGCACTCGCCGCCCTTGTCGCAGACCGGGCAGTCCAGCGGGTGGTTGATCAGCAGCATCTCCATGATGCCGTGCTGGGCCTTGTCGGCCACCGGCGAGGTGAGCTGGGTCTTGATCACCATCCCGGGCATCACGGTCGTGGTGCAGGACGCCTGCGGCTTGGGCATTCCGCGCCCGTTGCCGGCGTCCGGGATTTCCACCAGGCACTGCCGGCAGGCCCCGACGGGGTCGAGCAGCGGGTGGTCGCAGAACCGCGGGATCTGGATGCCGAGCAGCTCCGCCGCCCGGATGATCAGCGTGTTCTCGGGGACCTCGATCTCGAAGCCGTCGATGGTGACCCTGACCATCGTGACGGCCGGTTCGACCGCGGTCTCGTCGGTGGCCGTCATCGGGCGCTCCCAACCGCTTGGTTTCCGGAGGATGGACTCTGCCGGAAGTACGTCGACTTGGCGGTGTCGAACGGACAGCCGCCGTGCGCGAAGTGCTGGAGGTACTCCTCGCGGAAGTACTTGATCGAGGAGTGGATCGGGCTGGTCGCACCGTCGCCGAGAGCGCAGAACGCACGGCCGAGGATGTTGTCGGCGATGTCGTTCATCGTGCTCAGGTCTTCTTCGGTGCCCTGGCCCTTCTCCAGCCTGGCCAGCATCAGCTTGAGCCAGTAGGTGCCCTCCCGGCAGGGGGTGCACTTGCCGCAGGACTCGTGCGCGTAGAACTCGGTCCAGCGCAGCACCGCGCGCAGCACACAGGTCGTCTCGTCGAAGATCTGCAGCGCCCGGGTGCCGAGCATCGATCCGGCAGCGCCGACGGACTCGAAGTCCAGCGGTACGTCCAGGTGCTCGTCGGTGAAGATCGGGGTCGACGAACCGCCCGGCGTCCAGAACTTCAGCCGGTGGCCTTCGCGGATCCCGCCCGCCATGTCGAGCAGCTCGCGCAGCGTGATGCCCAGCGGGGCCTCGTACTGCCCGGGACGGGTCACGTGGCCGGACAGCGAGAAGATCCCGTAGCCCTTGGACTTCTCCGTGCCCATCGAGGCGAACCAGTCGGCGCCGTTCTCGATGATGCTCGGAACACTGGAGATCGACTCGACGTTGTTGATGACAGTGGGCCCGCCGTAGAGGCCGGCCACCGCCGGGAAGGGGGGCTTGAGCCGGGGCTGGCCGCGATATCCCTCCAGCGAGTCGAGGAGAGCCGTCTCCTCGCCGCAGATGTACGCGCCCGCGCCGCTGTGCACGACGACTTCGAGGTCGTAACCGCTGCCCAGGATGTTCTGGCCGAGGTAGCCGGCCGCGTAGGCGTCGGCGACGGCCTGCTGCACCCGGCGGATCACGTGCAGGACCTCGCCGCGGATGTAGATGAAGGCGTGGTGCGCGCGGATCGCGAAGGCGCTGATGATCACGCCTTCGACGAGCACGTGCGGGTTGGCCATCATCAGCGGGATGTCCTTGCAGGTGCCCGGCTCGGACTCGTCCGCGTTGACCACCAAGTAGTTGGGCCGTCCGCTGTTCTGCGGGATGAAGCCCCACTTCATGCCGGTCGGGAAGCCCGCGCCGCCCCGGCCGCGCAGCCCGGAGTCCTTCACCGCCTGGATGATGGCGTCCGGGTCCATGTCCAGGGCCGTACGGAAGGCCTTGTAGCCGCCCTCCCGCTCGTACCCGTCGATGGTGAACGAGTCGGTCTGGTCCCAGTTCTTGCTGAGGATGGGAGTCAGGGTGGTCATTTGTTGATGTCCTCCCGGTTCCCGGGCTCCATGGGGCCCTGGGCCGGCTCGTGCGACTCCGGCTTGTTCTCCGGTGACGGAGCCTCCCAGCCGCGTTCCTTGGCCAGCGCCAGACCGCGCAGCGTCTGCTCGGCGGCCTGGACGCCCTCGCCGGCCCGGCCGTCGTTGAACCCGGCCAGTACCCGGGAGGCCTGCTTCCAGGTGCAGACGCTGCCCGCGCCCCGGGTCGGCGCGACCTCGTTACCGGCCCGCAGGTCGTCCACGAGCTGCTTGGCCTTCTCGGGGTCCATGTTGTCGAAGAACTCCCAGTTGACCATCATCACCGGGGCGAAGTCGCAGGCCGCGTTGCACTCGATGCGCTCGAGCGAGACCTTGCCGTCCTCGGTGGCCTTGTCATGGCCGACGCCGACGTGCTCGGACAGCTCCGACCAGATCTGGTCGCCGCCCATGACCGCGCACAGCGTGTTGATGCAGACGCCGACGTGGTACTCCCCCGCCGGTTCGCGCTTGTACTGGGTGTAGAAGGTCGAGACACCGGTCACCTCGGCCTCGGAGATACCGAGGGTCTGCGCGCAGAACTCGATGCCGTCCTCGGTCACGTAACCGTCCTCGGACTGCACGAGGTGCAGCAGCGGCAGCAGGGCCGACCGCGGCTTGGGATAGCGCGCGATGATGTCCTTCGCGTCGCGTTCCAGCCGCTCCAGTACCTCTGGTTCATAGGTCATGCCGGGTAAACTCCCCCGCTAGAACATGGCGGTTGCTCTCCAGGGCGACCGAGGATCGCAACAGGGCCGTACGTCACCGATCCACGCCTCCCATCACCGGGTCTATGGACGCCACCGCGGCGATGACGTCGGCCACCATGCCGCCCTCGCACATGGCGGCGGTGGCCTGCAGGTTGGTGAAGGACGGGTCCCGGAAGTGCACGCGGTACGGACGCGTACCGCCGTCGCTGACGACGTGCACGCCGAGCTCGCCGCGCGGCGACTCTATCGCCGCGTACGCCTGCCCCGCCGGGACTCGGAAGCCCTCGGTCACCAGCTTGAAGTGGTGGATGAGCGCCTCCATCGAGGTGCCCATGATGTGCGCGATGTGCGCGGGCGAGTTGCCCATCCCGTCCGTGCCGATCGCGAGCTGCGCGGGCCAGCCGATCTTCTTGTCCTGGATCATCACCGGGCCGGACTTGGCCGGGCCCGAGGTGAGCCGCTCGACGCACTGCTCGATGATCTTCAGGGACTCCTCCATCTCCTGCATGCGCACGAGATAGCGGCCGTACACGTCCGAGGTCTCCTGGGTGGCGACCTCGAAGTCGTAAGTCTCGTACCCGCAGTACGGCTGGCTCTTGCGCAGGTCCCAGGGCAGGCCGGTCGCACGCAGGACCGGGCCGGTGATGCCGAGCGCCATGCAGCCGGTCAGGTCGAGGTAGGCCACGTCCTTGGTGCGCGCGAGGTACACCGGGTTGGAGTCCATCAGCTTGCGCATCGCCTGGATCCGGGCGGGCATCCGCTTCAGGTAGTCGCGGATCTTGTCGATCGCGCCGGGCGGGAGGTCCTGGGCGACGCCACCGGGCCGCACGTACGCCATGTTCATCCGGAGCCCGCTGATCAGCTCGAAGATGTCCAGCGTGTACTCGCGCTCGATGAACCCGTTGAGCATGACGGTGGTCGCGCCGAGCTCCAGGCCGAAGGTGGCGATGGCCACCAGGTGCGAGGAGATCCGGTTGAGCTCCATCATCATGACCCGGATGACCTGGGCCCGCTCGGGGATCTGGTCGGTGATGCCGAGTAGCTTCTCCACCCCGAGGCAGTACGCCGTCTCGTTGAACAGCGGAGCCAGGTAGTCCATCCGGGTGCAGAACGTGGAGCCCTGCGTCCAGGTGCGGAACTCCATGTTCTTCTCGATGCCGGTGTGCAGGTAGCCGATGCCGACCCGGGCTTCCTTGCAGGTCTCGCCGTCGAGGGTCAGGATCAGCCGGAGCACGCCGTGTGTGGACGGGTGCTGCGGGCCCATGTTGATGACGAGCAGCTCGTCCTCGTCACCGGACACCCCGGAGACGACCTCGTCCCAGTCCTGTCCGGCGACGTTGAAGACCTTGCCCTCGGCGGTGCCGTCGTCGATGTTCCCGGCCGCGTAGGCGTCGTAGGTCGGAGCGGTCATGTGTACGACCTCCGCTGGTCAGGGGGTGGGATTTCCGCGCCCCGGTATTCCACTGGGATGCCACCGAGCGGGTAGTCCTTGCGCTGCGGGTGGCCGACCCAGTCGTCGGGCATCTCGATGCGGGTGAGCGCCGGATGCCCGTCGAAGATGATGCCGAAGAAGTCCCAGGTCTCCCGCTCGTGCCAGTCGTTGGTCGGGTAGATCGAGACGATCGACGGGATGTGCCGGTCGTCGTCCGGCGTGCTGACCTCGAGCCGGATGCGCCGGTTGTGGGTCATCGACAGCAGGTGGTAGACGGCATGCAACTCCGCGCCGGTGTCCTGCGGGTAGTGCACGCCCGACACCCCGGTGCACAGCTCGAAACGCAGGCCTGGATCGTCCCGGAGCGTCTGCGCGACCTGCGGCAGGAAAGCCCGCTTCACGTGCAGGGTCAGCTCACCGCGATCGACCACGATCCGCTCGATGGCGTCGGCGAACTGCGGGAAGGACCGCTCGAGGCCGTCGGCCACCTCGTCGAAGTAGCCGCCGTACGGGCGCTCGCTGGAGACCTTCGGGGCCTGCCGGATGACCAGGCGGCCGTAGCCGGAGGTGTCGCCGGTGGTCTTGGCGCCGAACATGCCCTCCCGGGCGATCGGCTGCTCGGCCTGCTCGGGGGTGGGCGCCGGGAGCTGGTCGGCGGCCTGCTCGGCCTGCTGCTCCGGATGCTGGCTGCTCACAGGGCGACCCCCGACTGGCCGAGGAGCGGGAGCTGGCGCCGCCT
>Ga0308173_10002062_pt1 | contig 10540 bp, 10 predicted proteins | sample PhyPR1_FD_203716 | JGI IMG/M metagenome (GOLD analysis project Ga0308173, IMG submission 203716) | Soil microbial communities from UC Gill Tract Community Farm, Albany, California, United States - DLSLS.P.R1 | ecosystem: Environmental > Terrestrial > Soil > Agricultural land | place: USA... | reverse complement strand
AAGATCATCGTCATCTTCGAGCCGCGCACGCGGTTGAGCCGGCGGGCCGGCAGGCCCAGCAGCTCCTGGCCGTGCAGCTTCGCCGAGCCGCTCGCCTGCCCGTTCTCGGCCAGGAGGCCCATCACCGCCATGAAGCTCTGGCTCTTGCCCGAGCCGCTCTCGCCGACCACGCCCAAGGTCTTGCCGCGCGGCACGGTGAGCGAGACCCCGCGCACGGCCTCCACCACGCCGTCGTGCGTCGAGAACTGGACCTTCAGGTCCTCGATGGTGAGCACGGCGGCGGAATCGGTCACGGCGCAGGGACCCTAGACGCCCCCGCGGGCTTTTTGAAATCGCGCCGCGCCCGCGTCCCGCTATACCTACCGCGGTGTCCGAGCCGCCGCCCGCCAGTCCCCCGCGCCCCGCGCTGTTCCTCGACCGCGACGGGGTGCTGAACGAGGACCGTGGCTACGTCGCACGCTGGGAGGATTTCCACTGGATCGAGGGCGCCCAGGCGGCCATCGCCGCCTTCAACCGGGCGGGGTGGCTGGTCATCGTCGTGACCAACCAGTCGGGCATCGGCCGCGGCTACTATACCGAAGACGCCATGCACGCCCTGCACGCGAAGATGGCCGAAGACCTCGCCGCGGCCGGCGCCCGCGTGGACGCCATCTACTTCGCGCCGCACCATCCGGAGGCTGCGGTCGCCGGCTATCGCAAGTCCGATCCGCCCGACCGCAAGCCCAATCCCGGGATGATCCTGCGCGCCCTCGCCGAGTGGCCGATCGACCGCGAGCGCTCGGTGCTGGTCGGCGACAAGCTCTCCGACATCGAAGCCGCCACCCGCGCCGGCGTCCGCGGCCTGCTGTTCGCCGGCGGCGACCTGCGGCGGTTCCTGCTGGATGAAGCGCTGCTGCTGGGATGATCCTGCCCGCCCCGTGAACGGGGGGAGGCAGATCACCGCCCCTCCATCTGCGCCAGCATGCGCTCCAGCGTCGCCAGCTCGTCCGCCTCGCCAGGCGGCTTGTCCCAGCGGATGCGGCTGATCCGCGGGAAGCGCATGGCGACGCCCGAGCGGTGCCGGCCCGAGCGCTGCAGCCCTTCGAAGGCCACCTCGAACACCAGGCCCGCGTGCGGTTCGGCCCGCACCGAGCGCACCGGCCCGAACCGTTCGACGGTGTTGTCGCGCACGAACTTGTCGATCTGCCTGAGCTCCTCGTCGGTGAAGCCGAAATAGGCTTTGCCGACCGGGGTCAGCGCCCGGCGGCCGTCGTCGGCCTCGGCCCAGACTCCGAAGGTGTAGTCGGAATAGAAGCTCGAGCGCTTGCCGTGGCCCCGCTGGGCGTACATCAGGACCGCGTCGACCAGGAACGGGTCGCGCTTCCACTTGAACCATGGACCCTTCGGCCGGCCGGCCTCGTAGATGGAATCCCAGCGCTTCAGCATGATCCCCTCGGCGACCTGCGGGTCGCCGGGCGGCGGCTGGGCCCTGAGCGCCGCGAGCTCCGCCCAGGCCTCGAACGGCTGCAGCGGCGAGAGGTCGATCCGCGCCGAGCCCTGCCGCGCGACAAACCGCTCGAGCCGCCGGCGGCGCTCGGCGAAGCTGAGCGTGCGGACGTCCTCGCGCCCTTCCGCCAAGAGGTCGTAGGCGCGCACGCCGGCGGGGTAGGCCGCGGTCAGCTTGGCGTCGACGCTCTTGCGGTTCAGCCGCTGCTGCAGGTCGGCGAAGCTCGCGACCGTCCGTCCATTTGGGCCGTCTCGCATCACCAGCAGCTCGCCGTCGATGACGCCCTCCTCGAACAGCGCATCCACCACGTCCGGAAACGTTCGCGAGATGTCGTCGCCGGTTCGCGTATAGAGCCGCCGGACGCCCGCCTCATGGACCAGCTGCACGCGGATGCCGTCCCACTTCCACTCCGCGGCATAGTCGGCCGGGTCGAGCCTGGCGAAGTCCACCGCTTCGTCGATGGCCTGGGCCAGCATCGCGGGCCGGAAGCGCCCGGGATTGTCCGCCGACGGCTTCTCGGACCGGCCCTCCAGCCAGGCGAACAGGTCTTCGTAGGGGGGATGCAGCGCGTGCCACAGGTCCTCGATCTCGGCGGGATCGACGCCGCCCAGCTCGGCCGCCGCGCGCTTGGCGAGCCGCGCCGTCAGCCCGACGCGCAGCTCCCGCGTCATCAGCTTCAGCAGCGCCCAGCGCTCGCGCGGCTCCTCCATCGCGTCGAGCCAGCCCTCGATCAGCCGCTGCACCTCGGGGCGGCTGGCCGCCTGCAGCCCCTCGACCACCTCGGCCAGTCCCGGCTCGCGGTTGGCGCCCGGCCGCCTGGGCCAGACCAGCGCCACGGTCTCCGCCAGGTCGCCCACGTAGTCGTACGACCACCAGAACAGCTGCGGGTCCATCCGCTCTTCCACGGCCTTGCGGATGAAGGTCGGCTTGGCGGCCTGGAAGGTCAGGTCGCCGGTCAGCGCCGCCAGCGCCCAGCCGCGGTCGGGGTCGGGGGTCTCGCGCAGGTAGTCGCGGACGAGCGTCAGCTTGGCGTTGCGCGAGGCGGTGAGCGACAGCCGGTCCAGCAGCTCGGCGAAGGCGCGCACGTCAATCCCGCTCATTCCCGCGAAGGCGGGAATCCAAGCTGACTCGGGCCGCATGCCGCGGAGGCGCCGCATGGGTCGCCGCCTTCGCGGGAACGAGCGGATGATGCCTAGTCATCCTCCTCCTCCTCGTAGCCCACCAGCGCCAGCGCGCGGGCCGGGACGCCGTGCAGTTCGGCCCAGCGGGCCAGCGCCTCCTCGCGGCCGTGGGTGATCCACAGCTCGCCGGGGCGGAGCTCGTCGACCGTGCCGGTGAGCTCGTCCCAGTCGGCGTGGTCGGAGATGATCAGCGGCAGCTCCACGCCGCGCTGCTTGGCCCGCGCCCGCACCCGCATCCAGCCGGAGGCGAAGGCGGTCACCGGATCGGGGAACCGGCGGCTCCAGCGGTCCTGCAGCGTCGACGGCGGCGCGATCACGATCTCGCCGGCGAAGGCCTTCTTCGCCGCGGTGGTCGCGGGCTCCAGCGGGCCGAGGTCGACGCCGTGCCGCTGATAGAGCGCGTTCAGCCGCTCCAGCGCGCCGTGCACATAGATCGGCTTCTCCCAGCCCGCCTCGCGCAGCAGCGCGACGATCCGCTGCGCCTTGCCCAGCGCATAGGCGCCCACCAGGTGCGCCCGCTCCGGGAACTGCGCCACCGAGCGCAGCAGGCGGGCGATCTCCTCGCGGTCGTCGGGATGGCGGAACACCGGCAGTCCGAACGTGGCCTCGGAGATGAACACCTCGCCCGCGACCGGCTCGAACGGCGCGCAGGTCGGGTCGCGCCGGCGCTTGTAGTCGCCCGAGACCACCATCGTCAGGCCCTTCCAGCGCACCACCACCTGGGCCGAGCCCAGCACATGGCCGGCCGGGACCAGCGTCACCGCCACCTCGTCGCGATCCACGATCTCGCCATAGGCCGCCGCCTGCTTGGCCTCGACGAACCCCGGCCCGTAGCGCTCGGCCATGATGTCCAGCGTGGGCTCGGTCGCCAGCACCGCCCCGTGGCCCGCCCGCGCGTGGTCCCCGTGGCCGTGGGTGATCACCGCGCGGGCCACCGGCCGCACCGGGTCGACATAGAAGTCGCCGGGCGCGCAGTAGAGCCCCTCCGGCTTCGGGCAGAGCAGGTCCTGCGGACGGATCATCGATCTCACTTATGTCCCGGCGGCGGCCTTCGCCAGCGATTGACCCGGGCGGCGTTCGCCCGTACCCGGCTTGGCCCATGTCCGAGCCATCCGAGCCGCGGTTCCCGGGAGGGCTGCCGCAGGTCGCCCAGCACATGACCACCAGCGTGCCGCAGGCCGCGGCGCTGGGGTTGAAGCTGGTCGCGGTGGGCGAGGCGAGCGGGACCATGGAGGTCCCCTGGCGGGAGGACCTGGTCGGCGATCCGGACACCGGCGTGATCGCCGGCGGCGTCGTCACCAGCCTGCTGGACCACACCTGCGGCCTGGCGATCAGCGCCGCGGCCAAGGGCCAGATGTTCGGCACCGCGACCCTGGACCTGCGGATCGACTACATGCGCCCCGCCGCGCCGCGCGCCGGCGTGACCGCGGAAGCCCACTGCTACAAGCTCACCCGCTCGGTGGCCTTCGTGCGCGCCCAGGCCTGGGACGCCGATCCCGCCGATCCGATCGCCACGGTCCAGGCCGCCTTCATGATGAGCCCGAGGTCCGCGTGAGCGAGGCCGACCACGCCAAGCTCGAGGCCTTCCTGCAGCGGGCGCCCTACGTCCGCTTCCTGGGCATGCGCGCCGAGCTGGCCGGCGACGAGATGACCGCCATCCTGCCGTTCTCGCCGCACCTGGTCGGCAACACCACCATCCCGGCCCTGCACGGCGGGGTCATCGGCGGCTTCCTGGAGATGACCGCGCTCGCCCAGCTATGGGTGACGCAGGGCTCCGGCAAGCTCGCCAAGACCATCGACGTGACCATCGAGTACCTGCGCCCGGGCCGCGCCATGACCACCTACGCCCGCGCCGATCTCCGCAAGGTCGGCCGCCGCGTCGCCAATGTGCACGTGGAGGCCTGGCAGGAAGCCAGGAGCCACCCCGTCGCGGCGCTCAGGGGCCATTTCCTGCTGGCGAGCGACTGATTTTCCCCTGATCGGGAAGCTAGGAAGGTCTCGCCGCAGCCTTCTCCCTGGCGATCTCGGCCAGGCTCGCCTGCGCCTTCTGGACGCCGGCGTGGTCGCCCCTGGCGCGGGCGCCGACCAGCTGCTCGGTGGCCTCCATCTCGCGCACGGGGATCAGGTGGGAATCGTCGGCCGGCTTGAACGGGCCGATCTCCAGGCGCTTGAGCACCGCCCGCTCGCGGGCGGCCTCCGGCCCGGTCCCCGCCCCATAGGCGAAGATGAATTTGGCGAGCTTGGCCTTCAACGCGGGATCGAGGTCCTTGCGCCAGACCATCGGATCCTCGGGAATGGTCGGCGAGCGCCAGATCACCTGCAGGTTGGCGAGCGTCTTCTTGGCGATGGGCGTGTCGAGCGCGGCCATCCGAGCCATGGAGTTGGTGTTGTCGGTGGCGGCGTCCAGCACGCCCGCGCCGACCGCGAACAGGTTCGACTCGGCGCTGGCGTTGCGCACCGTGCGGAAGCACCGCTCCGGATCGAGCCCGCGCGGCGAGAACAGGTAGGTCATGGGCGCCAGCGTCCCGGACGTCGACTTGGCGTCGCCCATGCCGAAGGCGAGCGTCCGGTCGCAGGCCAGGATCTTCGGCAGGGTGATCCCGCTCCCCTTCCGGACGATGATCACCGCCTGGTAGCCGTCCGGGCCCGAGGGCTTGGAGGTCCTGGCGAACACCTCGCCATCCGCCCGCCGCACCGCCTCCAGTCCCGACTGGTTGGTGAACCAGCCGAGGTCCGATTGCTTGAAGCGCATGGCCTCGATGGCGGCCGTGTAGTTCGAGCCGAAGAACGGATGGACGTGCAGCCCGGTCTGCTTCTCCATGTCCGCCAGGAACGGTCCCCACTCCTGCATCTGGGTCTGGGCGGATTCCGTCGAGACGATGGAGAAGGTGACGCTCGTCCTGGGCGCCTGGCTTTTGCCGGAGGTCGGGTTCGAGCAGGCGGCGAGCGCGACGAGGCCCGCCAGCATCATGAGGCGTCGGATCATGGGCCCAGCATAGCCCAGCTTCCGGCGGCCTCGTCAAAAGCGGCCCGAAAAACGCCGCTTGAGCCGGCGCGCCCGGGGCGGTACCGCGAGCGCCCATGCTGCAAGGTCTCTCCCACCAGGCCCGCGAGGCGAAGAGCTGGCCCTTCGAGCAGGCCCGGCTGCTGCTGACGCGGATCCTGCGCCTGCGCCTGACCGACGCCGAGCGGGATCTCGCTGCGGCCCTGATCGCCCAGCACAAGATCGCCGAGGCGGTCCGCACGCTGCCGGCGCTCGAGCAGCCGGTCACCTTCCAGTGCGGCTTCGGCGCCTCGGGCTTGCCGCACATGGGCACGTTCGGCGAGGTCGCCCGCCCGACCATGGTGCGCACCGCCTTCCGCGCGCTGACCGAGGACGCCATCCCGACCCGGCTCATCGTCTTCTCCGACGACATGGACGGGCTGAGGAAGATCCCCGACAACGTGCCGAACCGCGAGATGCTGGAGGAAGACCGCGACAAGCCGGTCACCGCGGTGCGCGACCCGTTCGGCGAGCACGAGAGCTTCGGCGCGCACAACAACGCCCGCCTGCGCGCCTTCCTGGACGGCTTCGGCTTCGACTACAGCTTCATGTCGTCCACCGAGACCTACCGGTCGGGCCGCTTCGACCCGGTGCTGCTGACCGTCCTCGAGCGCTTCGACGCGATCCAGGCGATCATGCTGCCGACGCTGGGCGACGAGCGGCGGGCGACCTACTCGCCGTTCCTGCCGATCAGCCCGAAGTCGGGCCGCGTCCTGCAGGCGCCCACGCTGGAGCGCCATCTCGAGCGCGGGACCATCGTGTTTCCCGACGAGGACGGGACGCTCGCCGAGGTTCCGGTGACCGGCGGGCAGGTGAAGCTGCAATGGCGGCCCGACTGGGCGGCGCGCTGGGCGGCGCTGAAGGTCGACTTCGAGATGTCAGGCAAGGACCTGGTGGACTCGATCCGCGTCTCCAGCCGCATCTGCCAGGCGCTGGGCGCCGAGCCGCCGGAGACCTTCACGTACGAGCTCTTCATGGACGAGCACAACCGCAAGATCTCGAAGTCCAAGGGCAACGGACTGAGCATGGAGGAGTGGCTGCGCTACGGCGCGCCGGAGAGCCTGGCCTACTACATGTTCACCTCGCCGAAATCGGCGAAGCGGCTCTACTTCGACGTCATCCCCAAGGCGACGGACGAGTACCTGTCGCACCTGGATGCGTTCAATCGCGCCCGCGCCGAGGGCGCGAACAGGCAGCCGATCGACAACCCCGCCTGGCAGGTCCATTCGGGCCATCCGCCGGAGAAGGGCTCGCCGGTCTCGTTCTCGCTGCTGCTCAACCTCGTCTCGGCCGCCGACGCCTCGACCAAGGAGATGCTCTGGGCGTTCCTGGCCCGCTACATCCCCGGCGCCACGCCTGAGACGCAGCCCCTGCTCGACAAGCTCGCCGGCTACGCCCTGAATTACTACGAGGACTTCGTGAAGCCGGCGAAGCGCTTCCGCGGGCCCGATCCCAAGGAGCGCGCGGCCATGGAGGAGCTGGCCAGCCGCCTGAAGGCGCTGCCGCCCGGCGCCGATGCCGAGGCCATCCAAAACGCGGTCTTCGAGGTGGGCAAGCAGGCCGGATTCGAGCCGCTCCGCGCCTGGTTCGCCGCGCTCTACGAAGTGCTGCTCGGCCAGCCGACCGGCCCGCGCTTCGGCTCCTTCGTGGCGATCTTCGGCCTCGACCGGACCATTCGGCTGATCGAGCGCGCCCTGGCGGGCGAGCTCACCGCCGCCTGAGAATCACATCGCTCCACGATATTTTTCGCTGCGCCGGCAACAATTGATCGGCGCGGGCTCTTCCAGCTCCGAACGGCGTTAGCTGATCGGGCGCACGGGAGCCGACGGATGCAGGCGCGGTATGGACGCTGGCTGATGGCCCTGGCTGCGGCGGCGGGACTGGTGGTCTCGCTCGTGGCCTACTTCAATCGCGGCGGCGGCATCGCCCACACCGGCGGCGCGGCGCTGGTCATCGCCTCGACCGCCATCTTGCTGGTGGCGGCGCTGGTCCTGGCGCTGGCCCTCGCCGCGCCGGCCTGGTTGCGCGGCCTGTTGCTGGCCGGCTGCCTGCTTGACCTCCTGGGGACCGGCCTGGCGGCGTTTTTCCTGCACGCCTGGCTGCTGCTCGCCCTGATGATCATCGGCCTGGTCGGCTGGTTGCTGGCGATGTTCGCCGACCGTGCCGCCGCGACGCGGGAGGCCAGGGCATGAGGCCCCGCATCGCCTTCGCCATCGCCGGCCTCGCCGCGGGCCTCGCCGCCCTCGCCGCGCTGGCGCAGCAGCCCGCGCCCGCCGCCGCGAGCTTTGGCGGCTGGTCGACCTTCAACGGCGACCTGATGGCCCAGAAGTACGCCGCCGACGCCCAGATCACCCCGGCCAATGTCGGCGACCTCAGGAAGGCCTGGGAGGTGCACACCGGCGACATTTCGCACGGGGCGGGCGGGGTCCCGGCCACCGACTGGTCGGCGACGCCGCTGTTCGTCAACGATACAGTCTACATCTCGACGCCCTTCTACCGGATCTTCGCCATCGCCCCGGACACCGGCCGGGTGAAGTGGATCTTCGATCCCCATGCCCCGCTGAAGGCGCTCACCCAGCCGGAGATGAAGACCCGCGGCGTCGCCTACTGGCAGGCGGCCAACCCGGTCGCGGGACAGCCCTGCCAGAAGCGCGTCTACGTCGGAACGATGGATGGCAAGCTTTACGCCGTCGACGCCGACACCGGGCGCGCTTGCGCCGACTTTGGCCGCGGCGGGGTGGTGGACGTCAACCAGTGGAACGCGGTCAACCCGGTCTGGCCGCTGTCGCTGCTGCAGCCGCCGACCGTCTACAAGGACAGCCTGTTCGTCGGATGGGCGGGCAAGGACTGGGCCTCGAAGACCGCCCCGCCCGGCTGGGTGTTCGCGCTGGACGCCCGCACCGGGCAGCTGAAGTGGACGTTCAATCCGCTGCCGGCCAACGCCTGGCGCCAGACCGGCACCTCGAACGTCTGGGCCTCCATGTCGGTGGATCCGAAGAACGGGCTGCTTTACCTGCCGGTCTCCTCGCCGAGCCCCAATTTCTACGGCGGCGAGCGCAAGCAGGCCTTGCCCTACACCACCTCGATCACCGCGCTCAACGCCGACACCGGCCAGGTCGTCTGGGCGCGCCAGCTCGTCCACCACGACCTCTGGGACTACGACATCAACTCCGCGCCGACCCTGGTCGACATCCGCAAGGACGGCCGCACCGTCCCGGCGCTCGTCCAGTCGACCAAGATGGGCTTCATCTTCGTCCTCGACCGCCTGACCGGCGAGCCGATCTATCCGATCGTCGAGCGGCCGGCGCCGGCCTCGAACGTCCCGGGCGAGCAGGCCTCGCCCACCCAGCCCTACGCCGACTTGCCGGCTCCGGTGATCTCCGAGCGCTGGCCGGGCGTCTCCACGCTCGCCGACCTGGTGAGCTTCGGCGAGTGCAGCCGGCGGGCCAAGCAGCTCCGCTATCTCGGCAAGTTCACCCCGCCCAGCCTGGGCGCCGGCAGCCTGGAATACCCCGCCACGGTCGGCGGGGTGGAGTGGGGCGGCGGGGCGGTCGATCCCACGAGCGGGACCTACGTGGTCAACAATTCCAGCGTGGTCATGATCTACCAACTCCTGACCCGCCAGCAGTACGCCGCGCTCAACAGGTCGGAGGACCGCACCAACTACTACGCCCAGTCCGGCACGCCCTACGGCATGCACCTGACGAACTTCCTCAACTGGCTGGGCATGCCCTGCTGGAAGCCGCCGTTTGGCTCGATCACCGCCTATGATCTCAAGACCGGCCGCACCGTCTGGCGCGAGCCCTTCGGCGTCGTCCAGAAGTGGGGCTTCTACATGCCGCGCTCCTGGGGCTCGGTGACGATCGGCGGGCCGGTGATCACCCGGACGGGGGTGATCTTCATCGGCGCCTCGATGGATTCCAAGGTGCGGGCGCTGGACGAGAGGACCGGCCGGCTGCTCTGGTCGGCGCAGGTCGACGCTCCGGCCGTCGCGCTCCCCGCCGTCTACACCTACCGGGGCCGCCAATACGTGCTCTTCACGGCCGGCGGCAACTCGATCCTGACGCCTCGGCTGGGCGACCAGCTCGTGGCCTTCGCCCTGCCGTAGGCTTGTCCCGCCGGCGCGGCGGTGCTGAGACTGGCGGATCGGATGATCCCGGCGCGAGGCGGCATGGAGCAGTCAGGCGAACACCGCATCGAGGCGCCGGCCACGGCGGTCTGGGCCGCGCTCAACGATCCCGACGTGCTCGCCCGCTGCATCGCCGGATGCCAGTCGATGGAGAAGCTCTCCGACACCGAGTTCCGCGCCAAGGCGAAGGCCAGGGTCGGGCCGGTCAGCGCCCTGTTCGACGCCGAGCTCACCCTCTCCGACCTCGATCCGCCGCACGCCTACACCCTCTCCGGCCAGGTGAAGGGCGGCGCGGCCGGCTTCGGACGCGGATCGGCCCGGGTGGAGCTGGTGGAGGACGGGGGCGCAACCCTGCTTCGCTACCAGGTCCGCGGCAGCGTCGGCGGCAAGCTCGCCCAGATCGGCTCGCGGCTTGTCGAGGGCTCGGCGCGGAAGCTGGCCGACGACTTCTTCGCCGCCTTCGCCGAGATCGCGGCCGAGCCGCAGCTGCGCTAGAGTGCCCTGAGCTTCGAGAGGAGGCGCCCCCCGTGAAGCTGTCGCTCACCGTCAACGAGACCGATCACGAGCTGGAGGTTGCGCCGAACGCCCTGCTCGTCGACATCCTGCGCGGCGACCTCGGCCTCACCGGGACCCACGTCGGCTGCGACACCAGCCAGTGCGGCGCCTGCACGGTCGAGATGGACGGCCGGGCCGTGAAGTCG
>Ga0308173_10002061_pt1 | contig 10541 bp, 5 predicted proteins | sample PhyPR1_FD_203716 | JGI IMG/M metagenome (GOLD analysis project Ga0308173, IMG submission 203716) | Soil microbial communities from UC Gill Tract Community Farm, Albany, California, United States - DLSLS.P.R1 | ecosystem: Environmental > Terrestrial > Soil > Agricultural land | place: USA... | reverse complement strand
CCGAAAAGGTAAATCCCGTTTTCCAGAATCAGATAACCACAAACCTGTGAAATGGCTTTGACCCGGCCGATCATCAAAATGAATCCCGTCAGGACCGAGGCAATCGCACCCGGCACCAGCAGCGACCCGGCGTGTTCTGGCAATAGCGGTAACACTCCCGCGAAGGCCACCGCTGCGACTGTTCCGCAAGCTCCGAGCAATAGCGACGGCACATAACCGAGAAACGGTTGAATCTCGCGCTCGATATTCGCGGCCCGCATCGCGCGGCGGAGCAGGTGGGGGATTACCACCCCCTTGCCGATGAGCGTGGCCAGCACCACTAATACTATCCGCCAGTCGAGATTCTCAGCCTCTAATTGCAGCGGCATCAGGCCCAGCAACATCCCCTGCACGGACATCGCCCGGATGAGCGATGGCAACCGGTTGCTCCCCAGGGCAAGCAGGTTTAGTCCCATCGCCAGGCCAATCAGAAGATTTAAAGTCCCGCCACTCATGCAGCGCCGCCTTTCCACGCCACCAGCAATGCAAACAAACACAACAAAAATGCGGTCGTGAGCAGCAGCGGCACTCGCCGGAACGCGAGCCGCGCGAGCAGCGATTCCACCACTCCCACGCCGATAGCTACTACGAGGATGCCCGCGGCCAGCATCCCACCCGCGGCGAGTGGGGACAGGTTCCCTAGGGGCAGAACCGCCTGAACGAGCAACACGGAAAATAGCAGCAGCTTGAGAGACACACCGTGCAAAATGGCAGCGAAGGGCGGGCCGCTATGGTCCAGCACCATGACTTCATGAATCATCGTCAATTCAAGATGCGTGTTTGGATCATCGAAGGGCACGCGACAATTCTCCGCCAGCAACACTGTGAACAAACCCGCTGCCAGCAGCACCGCGCCCGCGCCCGCAGCGGGGGAAAGCATCGTGACGAGGGAAACGCTCCCCGTTTGGACGCTCAGAGAAAGCACCGCCGCGATGATTGCAGCTTCTGCCAGGACCGCATAACTGACCTCGCGCGCTGCCCCCATGCCCTCGAAGGCCGAGCCTGTTTCCATTGCAGCCCAGGCCGTGCAAAATCGCGCCAAGGCCAGCAAGTAAATCAGTAGTAGCACGTCGCCACGAAAACTCACCGCACTGCCCACCGGACCAAGTGGCATCAGCATGGCCGCCCCGAATAACGCCACCCAGGCCACTGCCGGGCCGGCAATAAAACCAGGGGACGCGAGCGTGCTCAGGACGACGCCTTTGCGCCACAGTTTCGCGAGATCATAGTAAAGCTGAAGCACGGGTGGTCCCCGGCGGCCTGCGACCCACGCTTTCACCTTGTTGATGATGCCTGGCAGCAGTGGTGCGACCAGCAGCCACACGGCCAACCGGAAAACCGTGTTGATTACCAGGTTCATCGCGCCGCTCCAAACAGGACGAGGACTCCCAGGGCGATCAAACCGGCGACGACATAGAGAATGTAAAATTGCAGCCGTCCGTGCTGCAACCGACGCACCGCGGTGGACACGTACATAATGGCCGCGCTTGCAGGCCCAATGACCCGCTCCAGGACCGTTTCCGGAACGCGCTCCAAACGGATAGCGTCCGCTGGAAAGTGGCCGCGGGGCCGGCGCATTTTCCGTTCTGGTTGCAGCGCCCACCAAAACCAGCCCGCGACGATTCCGCCGAATGACGAGCTGGTGTATTGCATGCGCGCCCCGGGCAATGCGTAACCGCAATCCCACGTCAGGTCGCGACGCAGGCTGTTGGCGTGCGCCTTCCGCCAAAGCCACGCCGCCGCCACCACGCCCACAATTAACAGTCCAGCATGGAACCAGCCGAGCGCCGCCAGCGGCGCGGGGGGGTGCCCGACCCATGTTGAACGCCACGCTCCCGCCGCGCGCGCGACTAGCGGCCAGACCAGAATCGGGGCCAGACCAATCGTCACGCACAAGCCTGCCAGCGCCAGCATTGGTCCGCGCATTCCCATTCCGCATTCGTGCGCGTTAGTTCCGGCTCGCGTGCGAGGCGCTCCGAGAAAAATCATTGCGCCTGCCTTGGCGAAAGTCGCCATCGCTAGGGCCCCGGCCATGGCCAGCATAATAGCTGCCGGAATCGCCGCCCATGTGGCCGGTCCTTTGTTCGTGGCGGCGTCGAAAAGCCCCAAATAAACAAGCCATTCGCTGACAAACCCGTTGAGTGGCGGCAGCGCGGAAACAGCCAGCGACCCGAGCACGAAAAAGCCCGCCGTCCACGGCATCGAGCGCCACAATCCGCCGAGCTTGCTCATCTCCCGTGTGCCCGTGGCGTGCAACACCGACCCGGCACTGAAGAACAAGAGCGACTTGAATGCGCCGTGATTCCAAACGTGCAACAGCGCCCCCGCAAGCGCGAGCCGGCCCCATAGCGCATTATCGTGCGTCACTGCCAGCAACGCCCCGCCCACCCCGACCAGGATGACGCCGATATTCTCGACCGAAGAATACGCGAGCAGCCGCTTGAAATCGTTCTGCGCGAAGGCGAAGGCGATCCCCAGTAATGCGCTCGTCCCCCCGAGTCCCATGACCACCCAACCCGCCGCCCCCGGCACAGGCAGCCACCCGCTGAAACGGACGATGCCGTAGATGCCCATCTTGATCGCCACGCCTGACATGATGGCGGAGACGTGGCTCGGCGCGTTGGCGTGGGCTGAGGGCAACCAAATGTGCACGGGGAAAAAACCCGCCTTCACCCCGAACCCCCCAAGCGCCAGCCAGAACAAAGGAGCCAGGCCGTGCTGCTCACGCATCGCGCCGAGGTCCCAGCCGCCGGTGCGAGCGGCCAGTGTGCTGAAGAAGGCAAATAAAAGAACCGTGCCCGTGTGCGAGGCAACAAGGTAAAGCCAGCCGGCAGACCTGACCTCGCGGCGCACCCCGTCGAGCGTGATGAGGAAATATCCACACAACGCGAACAATTCCCACGCGATAAGAAAATGCAGGCCGTTGGAGACGGTCAGCACCAGTCCCATGCTCAATAGCATTGCGCTCCACCAGGCGCGCCCGCGCGGAGCGGAATCGGGGTAATACCGTTCAGACCAATACTCTCGCGCATACAAGGCTCCGGCTCCGCCCCCCACGCACAGCAGCACGAGAAAAAGCGCGCTCACGCCATCGAGTCGCAGATGAACGAATTCACCGCCCAGAGAAAACGCGTTCCGCCACTCCCAATCCGGTGCGCCCAATAAGACCAATACCGCCGCGCTGAACCCGGCGACAACGCTCGCCAGGGTCAACGCCAGCCACGTCCGGGACATCCGTGCCGCTACGACGATTCCTGCAGCCAGAGTCAGGCAAGCGAATAGTAAAAGTGGCCCGGGCGTCATGACATTGCCAGCGGTTTGAGGCTGTTCGCCGTCGCCGCATCAACCACGTCCACGGCCTGGTAAATTTCTTGATCGCTTGCGCCTTTGAGGATGGCCTCGCGCAAGGGACCCTGGGTTAAACCGCGGCTTAAGCGCCCAAGGAGCTCGAGATGGGACCGCGGCGAAGGCGCTATGAAGAAACAAAGCCGGGTGAGCGGCACACCATCGGGAGATGGTTCGTTAGTGGGGAACGCGTCGCGCAGGAGCACCAACGCCAGCGTGCCGGACTCACGACCCAGTGTGATCCGGGCGCTCGGATGTGGCAGAGCCAAACCGCCGCCGACCGGCGCAATTGTCAGGCCGCCTTTCGCTCGAAGCCGCTGTGCGAGGAGTTGGCCAATGGCCGGAGTCACTCCAGGCAGGGCGGTGACGATGCGCTCGAAGACTGCTGGCACGTCCGCCGCCGACACATCCCGGTGGATGCCCCCTGTCCGCAGCAATGGCGCCAGATGCAAAGGGGTGCCGAGCGTCGGGGTTTGGGGTGCCAGGAAGCCCGCTTTCGCCGCAAGTCCGCGTCTGGCCGCCCATTCCGCCACCTGCGCCCGATCAAATAGCAACCGTCCTCGATCCGGTGTGTGCGGCAACCCTTCATGGCGAATCCAACCGTCCACGACGGTCTCCGACACCCCGAACGATTCCGCAAGCTGGATGAGATTCAGATACATGATTCGTGAGTTTGGTTTTTCATCTTCCCCACACGACCAGCATGGCCAGCGCCGCCACGCCGAGCAGCAGATACAGCAGGTAGGATTGCAGCCGTCCCTGCTGGAGGCCCCGGACCGCGCGCGAGACGCGCATCACCACGCCACCCGCGGGAACGACGATGCGCTCGAGGACGGTTTCCGGCGTGTGCGTCATGAAACTTGCGCTCTGTGGCAGCAAGACCTCCGGTCGATGTTCGTGACGCTCCGGGCGCAAAATCCATTCGAACCATTCGGTGATGATGCCGGCGAACGATCCCGCCGTATATTGCATCCGTGGCGACGGCAACGCATAACCGCAGTCCCACGTCACCACGCGCGTCGCCATGCCCCCCCGCACGCGCCGCCAAATCCAGATTGCGGCGCTCAAGGCGAGCACGGCCAGCGCGATGTTGAATGTTCCGAGCGCCGACAGGGCAGGGGACGTCCCAACTCCGGCCCAGGCCGGATTCCACGCATCCGCGGTCCGAACCACCGCCGGCCAGAATACCACTGGCGCAAGGCCAATTGCCACGCATGCCGCGCCGAGCAAGACCATCGCCCCGCGCATGGCCGGACCGCTTTCGTGCGCGAGCTCTGCCGCTTGAGAACGCGGAGCGCCCAGGAAAACCACGCCGCAAACTTTCACAAAACAAGCCAGCGCGAGCGCTCCGGTCAAACCTAGAAGAATCGTCGCTAGAATCGCCGCCCAGGCCGACGGGCCGTGGGCCAGCGTCGCGTCGAACAAACCCAGATACACCAGCCATTCGCTAATGAAGCCATTCAGCGGCGGCAGTCCGGAAATCGCCACTGCGCCGAGCGCGAAAAGCGATGCCGTCCACGGCATCATTCGCCACAACCCGCCCAACCGGCTCATCTCGCGCGTGCCGGTTCCGTGCAATACCGACCCGGCCGCGAGGAATAAGAGTGACTTGAACAACCCATGATTCCACACATGCAGAAGCCCGCCTGCCAGGGCCAACCGGCCCCACGAAGCGTTTCCCTGCCGCATTGCGACCAGTGCAAAGCCCAATCCGATGAGAATGATTCCGATGTTTTCAACGCTGTGATAAGCCAGCAAGCGTTTGAGATCATGTTGACCGAGCGCAAAAGCGACTCCCAACACGGCGCTCGTCACACCCAGGAACGCCACCACCCACCCGGCCTCCACCGGGATTGGCAGCCAGCCGCTGAATCGCACCAATCCGAAAATGCCCATTTTGAGGGTCATTCCCGAGAGCATGGCGGAGACATGGCTCGGCGCGTTGGCATGAGCCGAGGGAAGCCAAACATGCAGCGGGAAAACACCTGCTTTCAGGCCAAACGCTGCCAGCGCGAGCCAGAACAACGGCGCGAGTTCCATGTGGTCGCGCATGTCTGACAGTTCCCAGCTTCCTGTGCGAGATGCTAGCAGCGCGAAAAACGCAAAGAGGCACACCATGCTAAAGTGCGACGCTGCCAAATAGAGCCAGCCCGCCGCGCGCACCTCCGGCTTTTGCCGCTCCAAGGTCACCAGGAAATAGGCGCTAACCGTAAACAGTTCCCATGCGATGAGAAAATGCAACCCATTGGCGGAGATGAGCACCAGACCCAGGCACAGGACCAGCGCGCTCCACCAAACACGACCGGACCGGGCTGAACGCGGGTGCGCGTGTTGCTCCCAATACTCGCCGGCATAGACTCCGCCAGCGCCGCCAACGACTCCGAGCAAGGCAAGAAATAGTGCGCTCACTGAATCGACCCGCAGATGCACAACCTGCCCCCCGAGAGTTGGTCCGCCGTGCCAATTCCAGGCCATTCCACTGCTTAGCGGCACCACCGCTGCGCCCAACGCACCGCTCACCCCAACAAGAAGGCCAGCCAGCCACAACCTCGGCGCGCGCGCTCCCGCGAGAAGACTCGCAAGCATTCCCACGCCGGAAATCGTGAGTAGAAGCTCGATCATGGGTTATGCGCTGGCGCATTCATAAAGAAAATTCAAAAAGATCAGATCAAATATGATCAATGTTGGCATTTATTATGTACCGGCCCGGCAATGCAATGCTTTTTTGGACTGAGACGGTTCAGGACCTCGGAAGAAACAAAAGACGGTGATACTTTCGCCAAAAATGTCCGACGTTGGAAATGCTCTCACGCGACTGCTCCGCCGGCTCCGATTCTCTGAACAATCAGGCGGAGATGATCCTTGAGATTCAAAAGACGAGTTCCGCCAGTCATCGGACCAAAAAAGTTGTCCGATTTACTCCGATTTGATCCGATTTAGTCCGATGAGGTTGTTGCGGGTCGGGAGCTGGCGGAAAACTGAACCGTTTCTGGTCCGTTTCTGAACCGGTTGGAACCGAAGAATTCCGCTGAGTTATTGGCCCGGCAGGAAAGCGCGGTAATAGCGCAACGCAGGCCGCGGGGTTGCGGGATCGCTGAAATGGAAAGGACTCAAGGTGTTCGTCGCCAATGGGAGCCAGTTCACCAGATTGGAGGAGGCTTGGATTATTGCCGTCGTATTGGGTTCGCCGAGAACGTCGAACTGGAAATGGTTATTCACAATCGCAGCGTTGGTTAAAAGGAGCGGCGGTGTTACGAGCTGCATGGCCAACAGTCCGTTATTCGCATCGATAGCAAAAACATAATTGGTGGTCATGATGATCTGGCCGATGCGATTCACGTTCGCAACGGCATTGGCCGGAAACTGGTTGGAAGCAACCAGGACGGGGCTGGATGGATTTGAGAAATCATACAACTCAACTTGGTCCGGTGAAGAACCGGCAACGCCCGTGAAATCGAGGACGGCAAGCAACTTTTTCGAAAAGAGCTGAGTCGCCGGTCCGGCCGTGGCTGGAAAACCATTGTAGCTCGCGAGGAACGTCGCGGGGCTGCCATTCGGATTCGATGGGTTGTATGAGTTTTTTGCCAACGCCTGACCGTAATGCTTAAACCAGAATGCAGTCCCGCTCGGATCAAATTGCAAAGTGTGTCCGATGCTCGATATGAAGGCTGGATTAGTGGTCTGATCCAGCAGGTAAACTTTTCCCGCGAAACTGCTCATGCTGCCGTTCGGCTGAAGGACAAAAATGTACGGCGCGAGGCTCGGGTTGGTAGTGTTCGGCTGGTGGTCATCCGTCAGGAGAACAGTGTTAAAACCGCTGCTGCGCGCGTCCAGGGCGTCACCCCAGCGGGCATTCACGCCGCCGAGTGGATCGCCGGAATAAACCAGTTGCGGAGTCGTGCCCGGATCCGAGTTGGCCCAGCGATAAACTTTCAAAGTCGGGATGCCGGTTCCGGCTGTGTCATTGTTGCAGGCGTAGATCGCGCCATCGTCCGCGACCGCAATGCCGCACAAAGGGATGTTGCCTGTGTAACTGTAGCCATTTGTATTCAGGTTGTAGAGAAATGCGCCGTTCGTGGCATTGAGCACGTAAATCGTCACCCGGGAACCATTGCGCTGGACGACATAGAGTTGGTTGGAAGCGGTGTTATAAGCGAGCGTTCGTTCGTTCGGTGTATTCGGGCCGCCGGTTGCGGTCGCCCAAGGATTGATGCCGGGCGCGCAGCTCCACATCGGCCGCCAGCGCGACGTATCTCCCGGGTCCAGGATCGTTTGTGCCGCATCAGAACTGATGGTGGCGCCGCCAACATTACTCACGATGACGCTGTAGCTGCCTGCATCCGAACTGCTGAGTGCGGTGATCGTTAGATTGCTGCTGAAAACTCCGCCGACTCTGGGTCCGTCGAGCAAGTTGGTTCCGTTCCGCCGCCATTGGAATGTCATTGGATAAGCATTCGTGGCTGAAACGCTGAAGGTGACCGGCGTGCCCAGGTAATCAATACGGCTACTTGGCTGGCCGACAATTACCGGCGGGGTTGCTGTAACCACGGTGAGAATCGCCGGCGCACTCGTTATCGTAAGCGAACCAACGATGCGCACGTCATAACTCGCCCCATCAGTATTCGTGAGGTTCGCGATGGTCAGCTTTGAGGAGCCCGCACCGGAAACATTTCCCCCATCCGACAAGTTGGTGCCATTGCGTCTCCACTGGAAAGTCAGAGGTGTGGGGCTCATCGCGCCCACCATCAGATTGGCCGTGGTGCCGATGACGTTCGTGCTGCTTTGCGGCTGTGAAGTGATGACAGGGTTTGTGCCTGGATAACTGAAGCGGTATGCATGAACGGCCCATTGAGAGAAGGAGTCGGTGAACGCGCCCGCGGTTGCGGTGACCGTGCGGTTCGATTCGAAAAGAACCGTCCCGTTCGTTGCCCACAGCGGCAGTCCGGCAAACGTGACGTTGACCGCGTTGCTGCCTTCCCGCTTTGTGGCGAGCAAATACAGATTGGTGCCCGCTTCGCGGGCGCAAAGTTCAATGTCCGGATAAACCGTTCCGTTAAACGAAATCGGAATTTGCGAATCCGGAACCAGCAGTGCATCGAGGAGCGGGCTGCCGTCAGAGAGCTGCAACGTCAGCGGCTTCAGTACGTTTGTCCAAAAGGTCCAATTCCAACCCAACCCCGCATCGGTGGCATTGGTGAGCGTTGACGCAATGTTCCCGCCAAAGAACATGAAGCCGCGCGCGCCATTTACGATTGCCTGGTAAGCCATGAACCGCTCCTGCGTAAATGTCGGGAAAATCAATGTGTTCGGTGGGGTGGTGCCGCTGAACGCGATCTGCTCGATCATCCAGAAATTTTTCTGACCGTTAGCCACTTGCGACAGCACATGCGTCCAATCGCCGAACTGGCTCACCGCCGTGTTCGTTATCGGTGGGTTGTTCGCCGCACCCGAGGCCACCACGGGATAATTATCGATCATGATGATGTCGGCAGCGGCATTGTACGGTTGCAGGTCGGGAACGGTTCCTCGCGGCGCGTTCGACTGCTCGACCGGATGATTCGTATCTTCCTGCCGAATCAAATCGTAGCCGCGTTGCAGGTCAGGCTCAGATACATTGCCCCACCATGCTTCGTCATAATTCTTCCAAATGCCTAACGCGGGATGATTCCGGAACGTATCCACCGCCGCGCGCAACGCCACCGGTGTGTTCGTGTCGGTCGCTGAGTACTTGGACAATTCTTTCAGATTGAGCAGGACGAACATGCCATGCTGGCCGCACCAATCCAGGGTTGCCTGGTTTGTTGCCACCGAATTCGGGTCCAGAACGCTCGGGGATATTTGCCAATTACCGGTGAACGCCATGCGGTGAAATAAAATTCCACCGCTCCGCAGTTCATCGAGAGCGTCTGTGCCGCCTGGCGCACGGCCGTAGGTCGGCGGTCCGGGAGAAACGGCCAGGCCAAAAACCTTTTTCCCGTTCACGACAACTACATGGTCTGAGTTGACGGTGACGAGTGATCCCGCCCGTGCGCCGCCAGCCACGCACAACAACCCAAGGACAAGACCGATCAGGCCAGGAAATATGCGCATACACGTGAGCGACTATACTATGCGGATATTACTCCAAAAAACCAGCAGCAACTCAATTATGTTGCAGGATCTCGGGCCGTCAGTTTGTTAAAGGCATCCAGAGCGAGCACGGGCCAGTCACCGCCGGCACCGAGGTGGAAGGCCATGAAGGCATGGGCATGAGCGCTCCAGAGTGCGAGAGCGGGGGACTATAGGACGAAACCGGTGGACCCACGGGTCAACCGATGGGTTGACCTCTATTTCATACTTTTGTAAACCTTTTTGACGACATGTTTCGCTGATGAGGACCTGCCAACCTCAGGTCAATTCAGCAACAAAGTGCAATGAAAAATGTATCCCAAATGAAAAAGTCTCTCACCAACCTGCTGTTTGCGATTGGCGCCTGCGCGGCGTTGTCCGCCGCCAGAGCTCAAACCACCAACATCATCTTCGGAACCGATTTCGAAACAAGCGGTATCAACGACAACTACAATTACTCGTACGGCTATGCTTTCGCCGGCGGAAACCTGGGCAATGCGGCGTCTGGTTTCGCCGGCAGCGTCACTGCCGGCGCTGGTGTGACGAACGGAAATGCCTGGGACAGCATGCCCGATTTTACGAACACAGGCTCTGACCCTAATTACACCAACTCTTCTGCCTACACGTATTCTGGCACCGAGGGTTTCATCCAGTTTAGTGGGCCGCTCAATGCTCTCACGCCGTCAGCGGACCTAAGCTCGTACGTCGTGAGTTTCGATGCCAAGGTGCAGGGGCTCGCGCCGGGCATAAACAATACCACGCTCTATTTCCATGAGCTCGATTTTCAGACCAACGGCGTAACGGCCGTTCAATTCATCGGCGGGAGCTTTACCGTGAGCTCCAACTTTACTCACTTTGTTGTTCCGCTTTCCACGCTCACTTTAAACAGCGGCAGCATAAGCGATCTGACCAACAGCGACGAGTTGGCCACAATGAGCGGTTTGTCGGCGGATTTCCGCATAACTGACGAGACGGGCACCGTCCAGGTAAACCGGATGCCCGTTTGGGGATTCGACAACGACAATCAATTGATCATCGACAACGTGTAT
>Ga0308173_10002060_pt1 | contig 10543 bp, 6 predicted proteins | sample PhyPR1_FD_203716 | JGI IMG/M metagenome (GOLD analysis project Ga0308173, IMG submission 203716) | Soil microbial communities from UC Gill Tract Community Farm, Albany, California, United States - DLSLS.P.R1 | ecosystem: Environmental > Terrestrial > Soil > Agricultural land | place: USA... | reverse complement strand
GCACGGGTTGTCGCGCATCCCGCAATACGCCACGCACTTGCGCAACGGCCGCGCCGACGGTCGCGCCGTGCCCGTCGTCGCGCGCGAGAAGGGCGGCGCCGTGCTGATCGATGCGCGCGAGGGGCTCGCCTTTCCGGCGTGCGCGCTGGCGGTCGACGAGGCCATTCGCCGTGCGCGCAGCCACGGTGTCAGCTTCGCGGGCGTGACCAACAGCCATCATTTCGGCGTGGCGGCGGACCATCTGCGGCCGGTCGCTGCCGCGGGCATGGTCGGCCTCGCGTTCGGCAATTCGCCGGCCGCCATGCCGGCCGCCGGTGGTGCGCGCGCGCTCTTCGGCACCAATCCCATCGCGGCGACGTTCCCGCGCCGCGATGCGCCCGCGCTCGTGATCGACCTGTCGTTGTCCGAAGTGGCGCGCGGCAAGGTCATGGTGGCTGCGCGCGAAGGCAAGCCCATTCCGCTCGGCTGGGCGCTCGATCGCGCAGGCAAGCCCACCACCGACGCGAAGGCCGCGCTCGAAGGCTCGATGCTCGCGATGGGCGGCACCAAGGGCGCGATGCTCGCGTTGATGGTCGAGCTCCTGGTGACGGCGCTCACGGGTGCCGCGCTCGGCTTCGAGGCATCCTCGTTCTTCGTCGAGGAAGGCAATCGGCCGCGGCTCGGACAGGCGTTCCTCGTCATCGATCCCGATGCGCTGGGCGGCCGCGAGACCTACGATGCCCGCCTCGAGACGCTCGTCGCGGCCATGCTCGAGGACGCCGCCGTGCGTCTGCCAGGCGCGCGCCGCGAAGCGCTCGCCGCTGCGGCTGCGCGCGACGGCATCGACGTGCCAGCGCCGCTGCTGGCCGACCTGACGCGGCTGGCCGGCGCCTGAGGCGAAGCGCAACGCGTAAAATGGCGCGATGAACGCACGCGCCACCGGCCTGCTCCTCAACGTTGCCCACGCGCTCGACCACCTCTTCCTGCTGATCTTCGCCACCGCGGTCACCGCGATCGCCGCGGATTTCGGCATGGCGCGCTGGGAAGACCTCATGCCCTACGGGGCTGGCGCGTTCGTGCTGTTCGGGATCGGCTCCCTGCCGGCGGGTCGACTCGGCGATCTCTGGGGCCGCCGCCGGATGATGCTGGTGTTCTTCTTCGGCATGGGTGCTTCGGCGCTGCTTGCGGCGAGCGTGGGCGGCCCCTGGCAGCTCGCCGCGGCGCTGGTCGTGCTGGGCGCCTTCACGTCGATCTATCACCCTGTCGGCATCCCGATGCTGGTGCGCCATTCGGTGCGTCCAGGATTGACGATCGGCATCAACGGCCTTGCGGGCAATCTCGGCGTCGCGTTCTCCGCGCTCTTGACCGGCATCCTGGTCAAGTACGCGGGTTGGCGCATCGCGTTCGTCGTGCCCGGCCTGGTTGCCATCGCATGCGGAATCGCGTTCGCGCGCCTGGCGCCGCGCGAGGAATCGCCGCCCGCGCGCCGCAGGGGGCAGGGCGCCTCGCCCGATGCTTCGTTCGCGCGCCTCTTCCTCGTCATGACGATCGCGTCGATCACCGCGAGCTTCATCTTCAACCTGGCCACGAACGGCAACGCCGAGCTGCTGCGGGAGCGTCTGGCGGGCATCATCGACGATCCGGCGTGGCTTGGCGCACTGCTCGCCGCCGTTTACGCCATCGGCTCGCTCGCGCAGCTCGTCGTCGGACACCTCATCGACCGGGTGCCGCTCAAGTATCTTTACGCCGGAATCGTCGGCCTGCAGGTCCCGTTGCTCGCGTTGGCGGCAAGCGCAACCGGCTGGACGCTGTACGTCCTGATGGTGCTGTTCATGATCGTGATATTCGGTGCGATCCCGTTCATCGACGCGATGATCGTGCGCTACGTCGACGACAGCCACCGCTCGCGGGTGAGCGGCATGCGGCTGACCGTCTCGCTCGGCGTCAGCGCCGGCGCCGTGTGGGCGCTCGGCCCGGTCGTCAAGGCGGGCGGCTTTTCGACGCTGCTCCTCTGCATGGCGGCGACGGCGGCTTTGACACTGGTGGCCGTGCTCTGCCTGCCCAAGCCAGGGGACACTAGGATGGCCGCGCCGCCAGGATCGCCTCGCGCAGCGGATTGAACAGCCCGGGCGCCGCCGCGATGACTTCGTGGCTGCGGAGGAATTCGGTGCCGCCGGCCAGGTCGCCCACGCGGCCGCCGGCCTCCTTCACGAGCAAGGCGCCTGCGGCGACATCCCACGAGCGCAGGCTCATGACGAAGAAACCGTCGAAGCGCCCTGCAGCCAGATGCGCGAGGTCGAGCGCGCACGCGCCCGCGCGCCGGATCCCGCCGCAGCGGCCCATCAACGCGCTCAGGACGGGCAGGTAGCCCGGCAGGCGGGAGCTGCGGCGGGTCGGGAATACCGTCCCGACCAACGCGTCCTCGAGTCGTGTGCACGCGGACACGCGCAACGGCGCGCCGTTGAGCTGCGCGCCTTTGCCGCGCACGGCCGTGAAGAGCTCGTCGTGCAGCGGGTCGAGCACCACGCCATGGGTGAGATCGCCGTTGTGCGTGAGGGCGATCGACACGGCGTAGTACGGAAAGCCGTGCACGAAGTTCATGGTGCCGTCGATCGGATCGACGATCCACCGGTACGGCGAGTCCTTCGCTGCGCCCGGCTCGCCCTGTTCCTCGCCGAGCACGGCGTGCTCCGGAAAGGCGGCCGAGATGGTCGCGCGAATCGCGCTCTCCGCATCGGCATCGGCGCTCGACACGATGTCCCCGTGCTCCTTGGAGAACGTGGGAAGGCGGCGCAGGTCGCGCGAGGCGTCGACCATCACGCTCGCGGCGCGGCGGGCCGCACGCACCGCGACGGCAAGCACCGGATCGCCGACCAGGCTCATGGCGTTTCCCTTCGCGTTGCGCGCGTGGAGCTCATGCGACCTTCACGCCCAGCATCATGCCGGCGTCCTCGTGCTCGAGGTTGTGGCAATGGAAGGGATAAGTTTGCGCGCCGGCGAACGGCATGTCGAACCGCACCGCCACGCGGACCGACTCGCCGGGCCACACCAACACCGTGTCCTTGCGTCCGAGGTCACTCGGCAACCGGCCCTGTCGATCGATGGCGCGGCTTTTCACCTGGTCGGGCGACGTTTCGCGCTCCAGCACCTCGAAGGGGAAGCCATGCAGGTGCATCGCGTGCGGCATGCTCGTGAAATAGTTGCGCAGGAGCCAGATTTCGGTGGTGTCGCGCGCCACTTCGATCGGTGTTTCTCCCATCACGAACACGCGGTCGTTGATGCGCCAGCGGCCGCTCTTGTAGCCCAGGCGCAACGGCCGTTCCTCCGCGCCGGTCACATCGGTCGGAGCGAGCGTCGACAACTGCGCGGGCACCGTCCGGTCGTACGCCACGCGCGTGCGCACGCGCAGTTGCAGGATGTCGCGCGCGGCGCCCTCGGGCCATGCGCCACCGTGCGCGGCATGCGGATCGGCGGCGGAGGTGGCAGGCGGCGGCGCACCGGATGTGGCGGCCGTGCCGCCGGCATGATGGCCGGCGTGCGGGTCGGGCTCGTCCGCAGCAGCGGCAGCCGGCAAGGCAAGCTCCGCGTGCATGGGATCGAATGCGCGCGTCTCGAGGACGAGCGTGTCGCCGATCGCGGCATCGCGCAGGTCGACCAGGATGTCCAGCCGCTCGGCGCTCGCGAGAAACGCCGCGGCGCACACCACGGGCGCAGGCAGCAGTCCGCCGTCGTTGCCGATCACCTGAAATGCGATGCGCTCGCCCGACGCCGTGCGCAGGCCGAGCAGCAGCGTGCGCGCGTTGCACGCGTTCAGGATCCGCAGCCGATACAGGCGCGTCCCGACGTCGGCATGCGCGCACGCGACGCCGTTGACGCGCAGCGCATCGCCGTAGAAGCCATGCACGGATTGCGCCACCGAGCTCGCGTAGCGGCGGGCGGGATCCTGGTCGCGCAGCACCAGCATGAGCTCCGTGCTGCCCGGCGTGAGGTCCAGCGCGCGGCGCAGCGCATCGGTGTCGTCGTCCTCGACATCGATCAGGCCATACAGGCCGTCGTGCAGCTGCCGCGCAGAGGAGCCGTGCGGATGCGGGTGATACCAATACAGGCCGCCGCGGTTGCGCACGTCGAAGGCATAGTCGTAGCGCTCGCCCGGTGCCGCCAGAACGCTGCCTCCGCCGTCGTTGCGCGTGTCGACCGCAAAGCCGTGCCAGTGCACGATCGTGGCCTGGTCGAGCGCATTGTCGAGCACGACGCGAAACGGGTCGCCTTTGCGAACGACGAGCGTGGGATTGAGAAACGTCCCCTTGCGCGCGGCCTGGTAGGCGAGGGCGCCTACGCCGCTGCCCGGTGGAGCGGCGCCGGCGCGCAATACGAGCGGCGTCGCATCCAGCCGGATCCGGCCGAGGAAGCCGCTGGCGCCGGGTTGCGGCAGCGGTTGCGTCGATCCTGCGTTTCCGCACACCAGATCCGCATGCGCATCGTCCGGGCGCGAGGCGCGGGCAAGCGCCAGCGCGCAGGCACCCGTCAGACCCTGCAGGAGACGCCGGCGCGCGGGTGAGCGCGGCAGCCGTTGATGCGAAGACATGCGGGTATTTTACGGTCAATCGGCAGGCTTGGCCGCCGTGACGCTGGCGCGATCGAAGGAATAGCGCAGCCCGACGACTACGCTGCGCGGCGTGCCCACGGCGCGGAACTGCTCCGCCACGCCGTCGACGCCACTCGCCGGACCGAACGCGCCGTTCGGTCCGGTGAAGACGTTGCGACCCAGCAGCGCGAAGTTGTAATAGCGACGGTCGAACAGGTTGACGACCTGCGCGAACAGCTCGAGCTGCGGCGTCGCGCGCCACTGCGCATCCAGGTGCACGACCGCGTAGCCGGGCACGCGCCCGTTGACGTCGGCGTTGTTCTCGTCGCCGTGCGCGTATTGCGGCGACGCGGCGACGGCGCTTGCCCCGAGCGACCACGGACCCTGGTCGAACTCAGCGCGCAGCTTCAGCGAATCGGTGGCGATGCCTGGAATCCGATTGCCCGGCCGCACGACGATCGCGCCCGCCGCGTCGGCGGTCGAATTGCTGGCGCTCGCTGCCACGAACGTGGACTGGAACGTGGCGTCGATGTGGTTATAGCGCAGGCTCAGATCGACGGGACCGATGCGCTGTTCCACGTGCAGCTCGATGCCCTGTCGCCGCGTGCGGCCGACGTTCTGGAAGAAGCCCGCATTGGCCGCGACGCCGCCGGAGGAGACGAACTGGATGTCGTTGGCGAGGTCCGTGCGATAGGCCGCGACCGACCACGTGGTTGCAGCGCCCAGCTTGCCGCGCGCGCCCGTCTCGAGCGTCTTTGCCACCACCTTGGCGAGCGGCGGGTCGGCGAGAAATTGATTCGGCAGGCGGCACGGCGCCTCCGGATCGGCGCACGTGAGCTCGATGGGCGTGGGCGCGCGCATGCCTTCGTTGTAGCCGGCGTAGACCGTCAGGGCGGCGGCCGGATTGACGTTGATCCCGACCGCCGGATTGAAGCGGGAGAACCCATGGGATCCATCGAGCGCAGGATCCTCGCCGCTGCGGTCGGCGATCTTGATGCGGGCACCGTTGAAACGGCCGGCCAGTGAAAGCGTCCAGGCGTCTGCCAGCGCGATCGAGTCCGTTGCGAATACTCCGGTGTACGCGTTGCGCAATGCGACGTCCGTCATGCGGGTGAATGCACCGTTCGGGTCGGTGCCGCGCGCGGCCGTGAAGCTCGCAGGTTGCGCGTCCTGCGCGAAATGCGTGTCGCCGAAGTCGCCTGCCGCACCGACGGCGACGTGGTGCTGCACGCCGCGCAGCGCGCCTTTCCAGGTCAGCTGCACGCCGAAACCGGCGCTGGACTGATCGATCGAGGAGCGATCGTTGAACGCCTCGTTGGATTGCACCATGCCAGTCGTTGCGTCGACGGTCCCGAAGTCGTCGTTGACGTTGCTGCTGAAGTTCGACGACTTGTAGTGCCGGTAATACACGTTGGCGCCAAGCAGCGTTTGCTGCCCGAGGAAGCGGCTGCCCTTGGCCGCGAGGAACGCGAGCCGGTTGTCGTTCTCGTCGGGAAACGTGTACGCCTGCCGCGGGTTGGCGAGCATCGACAACGGCAGCGTTTGCGTACCCTGCAGGCGGTTGTCGGCGAGGGTGAGCGACACGTCGAGGTCCGTCACGTCGTCCTGGTAGCCCACCTTGCCGAACAATTGCCGGATGTGGCTCGGGTTGTGCTCGGCCCAGCCGTGGTCGTCGGCGAAGTGCCCGGTCGCGAACCAGTCGAGCGCGCCACGGGCGCCACCGGTCTCGAATGCGGCCTGGCCCGAGCCGAACGACCCGCCGGACGCTTCGACGGACGTCCCGGGAAATTGAGCGCCGCTCTTGGTGTAGATGGCGAGCGCACCGCCGAGCGTGTTGAGGCCGAACGCGGCAGCGGAGCCGGGAATGATCTGCACCGTCGAGATCGCCGAGCGCGGCAGCAGGTCCCAGTTGACGACGTCGCCGAACGGCTCGTTGATGCGCACGCCGTCCTGGAACACGGACACGCCCTGAGGCGTACCGAGGATCGGCGAGGCCGAGAAGCCCCGAAAATCGATCGACTGCTGGAACGGATTGCCCTGGCCGGCGGCCGCGCTGGTGCTGTTGGCGTTGGCATCGAGGAACTGTGCGAGCGTGGTGGGCCGCTGGCGGCCGAGGAGACGGCTGCCGAACATCTGCACGTTGGCCGGCACGTCGCGCAGCGCAACACCGAGACCGGGCAGGGGCGTGGTACCGACGACCTCGACGGCCGGCAGCTCGAACACCTCGGCGGGATTGTCCACCGGCGCGGCATGGACGGGTAGTGCGATGGTCGCGACGAGCGTCGCGACCGCGTACAGCGCGCGGCGGCGCCCGCGCGCGGTGATCACGTCATGGGATCGCGACGCCCCAGGGCAGCTCGCCCACGGGGATCTCCGCGATTTTGCTGTTCGTCGCCGTGTCGACGACGGCAATCGCGTTCGAGCGTCCGCACGCGATGTACAGCTTGCGTCCGTCCGGAGTGAGCGCCATGTTCCAGGGCCGCTTGCCGACCGGGATGCTCGCGACGATCGTGTTGGTGGCAGGGTCGATCGCCTGCACGGTGCCTTCGCCGCCCGAGGTCACCCACACCCGCTTGCCATCGGGCGCAACGACCACGCCGTTGGACCGCTTGCCCGCCTTGATGCGCGCGATCACTTCCTGCGTTGCCGTATCGATCACGTTCACCAGATCGGCGTTCTCGGCTGCGACATACGCGCGGCTGCCATCGGGCAGGAAACCGATGCCGCGCGGGCGATCGCCGACCTTCACCGACTTCACGACCTCGCCCCGCGCCACATCGATGATGTCGACGCTGTCGGCTTCCTCGGCGCTCGCGTAGAGCCAGCGGCTGTCGGGGCTGAACACGGCGTGCTCGGGGTTGCGCCCGCGCATGCGGACGTGCTTGACCACCTTCAGCGCTGCCGTGTCCACGAGCAGCACCTCGTTGTTCTCCTCGACGGATGCGGACAGCCACTTGCCGTCGGGCGAAAGATAGATCCCTTCCGGCGAGTCGCCGAGCGGCACTTTGGCCACCTGTTGCTTGTGGACAGGATCGACCACGACCAGCGCGTTGGCGGTCTGGTCGCTGATGTACAGGCGCGCCCCGTCGCGGCTGATCGCGATGCCGCGCGGTCGCTGCCCGAACTTCAGCGTGTCGGTCACGACGTCGCGTGCGGTGTCGATGACCGAGATGGACGCCGAGCCTTCGTTGGACGCGTAGGCGAACGGCGCTGCCTGTGCACCGGCTGCGCACGCCACCGTCATTGCCACTGCCAGGATCCACTTCATGGCCACTCGTGCTCCTTGCTGCTCGCGCGGCTATGCTAACCGAGTTTGCGGAACGAGCGGCGTGACTCGCATAATGGCGGATGTCTGTCACCCGCCGCCGCTTCTCGTTGTCACCGGGGCCTCGCGTTCCGCTGGCTGCGGCCGTCGTGCTCGCCTGCGCATCGGCGCACGCGCAGGAGGCGACGCAAACCCTGGGATCGATCGTGGTGACCGGCACGCGCAGCGCCGCGCGCGCCTTCGACTTGCCCGCGTCGGTGGACATCCTCGACGCCAGCACCCTGCGCGAAGGGCAGCCGCAGATCAACCTGTCCGAAACGCTCGGTCGCGTGCCGGGCGTGTTCGCGGCCAACCGGCAGAACTATGCCCAGGACCTGCAGATCAGCTCGCGTGGCTTCGGCGCACGCGCGGCGTTCGGCGTGCGTGGCGTGCGTCTCTACCAGGACGGCATTCCGGTCACCATGCCGGACGGCCAGGGGCAGACGGGGAGCTTCAGCCTCATGTCGGCGCAGCGCATCGAGGTGCTGCGCGGCCCGTTCTCCACGCTCTACGGCAACGCGTCGGGCGGCGTGATCGCCGTGTTCACCGAGGACCCGCAGCCCGATCCGGTGGCGTCGTTCACCGCCGGCGGCGGCAGCTACGGCACGTGGACGCTGGGCGCCAAGCTCAGCACGACCGCGCGCGACGTGGGCGCGGTGGCGGCTGCGTCGCATTTCCAGACCGACGGCTTCCGCGATCATTCGGCGGCACGCCGCGAGGTCACCAACGTGAAGCTCGTGTTCGACCCGGCGCCGGCGACGCGCGTGACGCTCATCGGCAACACGCAGTACCAGCCGGAGACGCAGGACCCGCTCGGACTCACGCGCGCGCAGTGGGGCGCCAATCCGCGCGGCGTGGACCCTTCGGCCCTGCAATTCAACACGCGCAAGACCATCGACCAGCAGCAGGGTGGCGTCGGCATCGAGCAGCGCATCAACGATGCGGTGACCCTGAATTTCGACGGCTATTACGGCCTGCGCGCCGTGCGTCAATACCTGGCGTTGTCCGGCGTCGGGCTCACCTCGTCGGGCGGTGTCACCGACCTCGACCGCGATTACGGCGGCGTCGGGGCGCGCGTCACGTGGCGCGGCACCCTGGCCGGACAGCCGCTGTCGCTGGTTGCCGGCGCCGACACGGATCGCCAGCACGAGCATCGCCGCGGCTTCGTCAACCAGAACGGCAATCTCGGCGATCTGCGCCGGGACGAGGACGACGTCGTGCGCAGCGTCGACGCCTACGCCGAAGCGCAGTGGTCGCCGTGGCCGTCGTGGAGCTTCACGCTCGGCGCACGCGCGAGCGAGGTGCGCTACACGTCCGACGACCATTACATCACGGCGCAGAACCCCGACGACAGCGGCGCGCGGCGCTTTCACGACCAGAGTCCCGTCGCAGCCGCGGTGTGGCACGTGACCGACACCTTCAATGCCTATGCGAGCTACGGGGAAGGCTTCGAGACCCCCACGTTCGCCGAGCTGGCATACCGCAACGGCAGCACGGGCCTTAACTTCGCGCTCGTGCCTGCGACCAGCCGCGCCGGTGAGGTCGGCATCAAGACGCTCTGGCGCGGCCAGCGCGTGAATCTGGCGGCCTTCGTGGTGCGCACGCAGAACGAGATCGTCATCGATGCGGCCACGGGTGGCCGCACGACGTTCAAGAACGCCGGTCCCACGAGCCGCCGCGGCATCGAGGCGCTCTGGGATGGCAACCTGCCCCACGATCTTCACGTGCACGTCGCGTACACCTGGCTGCGTGCCGTATTCGACAACGACTTCACGACCGGATCGCCGCCGCTGCTGGTGCCTTCGGGTGCACGCTTGCCCGGCGTGCCGTCGCAGGAGGCGTACGGCGAGCTCGCCTGGGCGCCGCGTGGCCTGCCCGGATGGAGCACGGCCCTCGAGCTGCAATATGTCGACAAGCTCTACGTCAACGAGCGGAACAGCGATGCCGCGCCGGCTTATGCGGTGGCCAATGCCCGCATCGGCTACGATATCAGGCAAGGCCCCGCGCGCTGGCGCACCTTCTTCCGCGTGAACAACCTGTTGGACCGGAATTACGCCGGCTCCGTCATCGTTGGTGATACGAATGGCCGTTTCTTCGAGCCTGCCCCGGGCCGCAACTGGTTTGCCGGCGTCAGCGTCGACGTCGCGCTCTGACGACACGACGCAACGCTACACTGCGTTCGCCGCGGCGCTGCACTGGCTCGTCGCAGCCGTCCTGATCGTGCAGTTCAGCTGGGGCTGGCTCATGCAGCAGATCCCCAAGCAGCCGCCGGGCCTGCGCGCCGACGCGTTCAACGTCCACAAGTCGATCGGCCTGGTGCTGCTCGCGCTCATGCTCGTGCGTCTCGGCTGGCGGCTGCTCCATCCGGCGCCGCCGCTGAACGGCCTGCCGGTCTGGCAGCGCGCGCTCGCGCATGCGACGCATCGCGTGCTGTATGCCGCGCTCATCGTGCAGCCGCTCGCCGGCTACCTGGGCTCGGTCTTCAGCGGTTACCCAGTCAAATGGTTCGGCGTGACGCTGCCGGCGTGGGGCTGGCATTCGGTGCCGCTCAAGGACTTCATGAGCACGGTGCACCTGGTGACGAGCTTCGTGATCCTCTTTGCCGTCCTGCTGCACGTCGCCGGCGCATTGCGCCATGCGCTGGCCGGTGACGGCTATCTTGGCCGCATGGGATT
>Ga0308173_10002059_pt1 | contig 10544 bp, 4 predicted proteins | sample PhyPR1_FD_203716 | JGI IMG/M metagenome (GOLD analysis project Ga0308173, IMG submission 203716) | Soil microbial communities from UC Gill Tract Community Farm, Albany, California, United States - DLSLS.P.R1 | ecosystem: Environmental > Terrestrial > Soil > Agricultural land | place: USA... | reverse complement strand
CCGACGCCGTGTCGGCCTGGCTGGCGGCGCGGCTGTCGCCTATCCACACGCTGCCATCGGCTTGCCGGCGCACCACGATATCCGCCGCGGTCGCCGCCGGCGGCAGCCCCTCCGACGTGACGACGGCGCCCTGCTGATCCATGGCGTCCGCTGGGGGCGGCGCCGACACCATCACCGGCGCTCGCTCCGGATGCGGGAACGAAGCCTTGGCATCCAGCATGCCGCGCTTCAGCGCTTCACGGAAAAAGTCGCCGACCACCAGCAGCGCATTGTGGCCGCCCTGGCCCCAGTAACTGCTGCGCATGGTGACGCGGGCATCGTTGAAACCGACCCAGGAACCGACCACCAGCGTCGGATGCATCAGGATGAACCAGCCATCGGTATTGTTCTGCGTCGTGCCGGTCTTGCCGGCAATGTCGGCGCCTATGCTGAACTGGGTCTTGATCGCGGCGCCGGTGCCGCGGCTGACCACGCCGCGCATCATGTCGATCAGCTCGGTGGCCGTATGCTCGCTCATCACGCGCTGCGGCGGCCCGCCGAACTCAGCGAGCAGCCTGCCCTCGCGGTCGGTAATGCGGCGGATGAAGATGGGTTCGCGGTATTCGCCGCCACGCGCGATGGTGCCATAGGAAGACACCATCTCCAGCAGCGTCACCGGGCTGGTGCCCAAGGCCAGCGACGGCACCGGATCCAGTCGGCTGCGCTTGATGCCCGCCGCCTGCGCCAGCGATACCACGTCAGCCAGGCCGACATCCTGCATCACTTGCGCGGTAATCGTGTTTTTCGAATAGACCAGGCCATCGCGCAAGCTCATCGGCTGGCCGCTGGCGCCGCCCATGTCGCCGGGGCGCCAGGTGCGGCCGTCGCCGAGCCGGATTTCCACCAGGCCATCGTTGTACATCCGGTCCGGGCTGAAGCCGCGCTCCAGCGCGGCGCCGTAGACGAAGGGCTTGAAGGTTGATCCGGGCTGGCGTTCGGCCTGGGCGACATGGTCGTACTGGTCGCGCTGGAAGTCGCGGCTGCCGATCCACGCCCTGATTTCGCCGCTGGCCGGGTCCATCGCCACGAAGCCGGCTTCGAGCCGGGTCTTGGCCTGCTGCAGCCGCGCCATGAAGGCGGAATTGCGCTTGAGCTTTTGCAGGGCGGCGGCCTCGCCGTCGCTTGCCGCCAGCTTGCGCAATTCCGGCGTCTCGCGCAGGAAGGCATCGAGCAGGTCAGCGCGCTCGGTCCAGAAATGACGGAAGGGCTGCACCTTGTCGTGCATTTTTTCATAGGCCAGCGGCGTCCTGGACAACAGCCGGGACGAAGCCTGGCTCCACTCCACGTCGGCTACCGCCTGCAGCACCTGGGACTGGCGCTCCACCGCCTGCGCCGCCAGCGCCTGCAATTTGGGATCCAGCGTCGTCTGTATCACCAGCCCGTCGGCGCCAAGGTCATGGTTGTTGCGATCGGCCCAGTCGGCCAGCCACTTGCGCACATATTCAGTGAAATGGGTGGCGCTGCCGGTCGGTTCGGCCTGGCGCTGGAAATTCAGCTGCAGCGGTTCGGCGCGCAGCCGCTGGTAATCGGCGTCAGCCAGGTGCTGGCCGCGCACCATGCGCGCCAGCACCACGTTGCGGCGGCTGCGGGCGCGCTCCGGGTTGACCACCGGGTTGTAGTAGTGGGTGCCTTTCAGCATGCCGATCAGGGTCGCGCTTTCCAGCGCGCCCAGTTCGGCGGCAGGCTTGCCGAAATAGGTGCGCGCCGCCATTTCGATGCCGTACACGTTGTACAGGAAGGGCACGGTGTTGAGGTAGGTCTCGAGTATCCGGTCCTTGCTGTAGTGCTGCTCGATGCGCACCGCGGTGATGATTTCCCTGAGCTTGCGGCTGACGGTGCGGGAACGGCCGATTTCCTCCGGATACAGGTTACGCGCCAGTTGCTGGGTAATGGTGGAGCCGCCTTGGGTGTCGCCATTGGCGGTATGGAAAATCGCCGACAGCGTGCGTCTGGCATCAACGCCGCGGTGCTCGTAAAAACGCCGGTCTTCAGTGTCCAGCAAGGCATGGATGACCTGGGGCGAAATCCGCTCCAGCGGCAGCCACTCCCGCTGCACGTTGCGCAGTGTGGCCAATTCGCTGCCGTCGGCCGCCAGCACCACGCTGGGCTGAACCGCGCGCACCGTGCCCAGGCGGTCGACATAGGGCGTCTCGCGTACCGTCATCCAGACGTAGCCAGCCAGCAGCAAGGCCATCGCCACACCGCTGACGACGGCGACTTTTGTCATATGCAGCAGCATGCCGGCCACCGCCCGCAACCAGCCACCACGGCGCTTGTTTTTCACGAATAGCCCCAAAAACTTGTTCGAATGAAAGTTTGACAAGCTTTCGCGGGATGAGTTTTGCGTGTTCCGTCGGGCTGTACGGACTGGCGGGCTTTGTTTAAGGGATGTTTGCGCGAAATCGCATGGGCGGCGGGCTGGGCCGCAAGCCCAACGCTTGGGACGTAGCGAAGTCTCCTGCGCTTCAAGCGCAGCAAACCCCACTACGTTGGGCTTGTCAGCCCAATTTACGCGGCGTGCAGCTCGTCCGTTGGTTGCGGCGTCCCCTGCAATTGCTTCAGCAGCGCCGCTTCCTTGGCCCTGGCCGCGGCCAGGTGGCGCTCCTTCACATGGCCGTAACCCCGGATATCTTCCGGGATCGCGGCCAGCGCCACCATCTGCTGCAGGTTGTCAGCGGACAGCCGCGGCAGCAGCGCGGCGATGGTGTCGCGGTAATGCGCAATCAGCGCGCGCTCGGTACGCCGCTCGGCGCTGTAGCCGAACACGTCCAGCACGCCGCCGCGCAGGCCGCGCAGCTTCGCCAGCAGACGCAAAGCGCCCATCATCCACGGCCCGAATTCGCGCTTGACCAGGTGGCCCTTCGCATCGCGCTTGGCCAGCAAGGGCGGCGCCATGTGGAATTTCACCTTGTAATCGCCCTCGAACATGGCTTCGATCTTGGCTGCGAACGCCGGGTCGGCATGCAGCCGCGCCACTTCGTACTCATCCTTGTAGGCCATCAGCTTGAAATAGTAGCGCGCCACGGTTTCGGTCAGCCGCAGCGGCTTGCCGGCATCGACCACGCCCTTTTCAGCCTGCCGCACCCGATCCACGAAGCTGCTGTACTGCCTGGCGTATGCCGCGTCCTGGTAATCGGTCAGGAAGGCGACGCGGCGCGCGATCAGGTCGTCCAGCGCTGGCGCGCGCTTGAATTCGATCACCTGCGCCGGGGCGCTGGCCCGCGCCAGCTTTTCCACCGCGGCCAGGTCGTTTGCCGCGGTGCGGCCCCAGGCAAAGGCCTGGCGGTTGAAATCCACCGACACGCCGTTGAGCTCGATGGCCTTGACGATGGACGCTTCCGACAGCGGCACCCAGCCTTTCTGCCAGGCATACCCCAGCATGAAAAGGTTGGTGGCGATGGTGTCGCCCATCAGCGCGGTGGCGATGCGGCCGGCGTCAATGAACTCGGCGCGCCCGCTGCCGCAGGCTTTGGCGATATCCTGCTGCGCCCCGGCTTCCGGAAATTGCCAGTCGGGGTTGCGCACAAAAGCCGCGGTCGGCGTGCCGGTCGCATTGATTACCGCATGCGTGCGGCCTTCCCCCATGCGCGACAGCGCATCGCGGCCGGCGGTGACGATTTCATCGCAGCCTATGACCAGGTCGGCCGCCCCGGTCCCGACCCGGGTGGAAAAGATCTGCTCCGGGTGGTCGGCCAGCCGCACATGGGACAGCACCGGGCCGCCCTTTTGCGCCAGGCCGCTCATGTCCAGCACCGTGCAGCCCTTGCCCTCCAGGTGCGCGGCCATGGCCAGGATCTGGCCTACCGTGATCACGCCGGTGCCGCCTATGCCGGTCACCAGGATGCCGTATGGCTCCCGGGTGTCGGGCAAGGCCGGGTACGGCAGGCTGTCCTGCGCCGGCGCCCCCTTGCCGGCTTCGGCCACGGCCGCTTTCTTCGGCTTTTTCAGCTTGCCGCCTTCCACCGTCACGAAACTGGGGCAGAAGCCGTTGACGCAGGAATAGTCCTTGTTGCAGGACGACTGGTTGATCTGGCGCTTGCGGCCGAACTCGGTCTCCAGCGGCTCCACCGACAGGCAGTTGGACTGCACGCTGCAGTCGCCGCAGCCCTCGCACACCGCCTCGTTGATGACAACGCGCTTGGCCGGGTCCGGATACTCGTTGCGTTTCCGGCGCCGCCGCTTCTCGGAAGCGCAGGTCTGGTCGTAGATCATCGCCGAGACGCCCTGCACTTCGCGCAACTCGCGCTGCACCGCATCGAGTTCGCTGCGGTGGCGTATCGTCACGCCCGGCGCCCAGTCGGTGCCGGCCGGGTACTTGTCCGGCTCGTCAGTGACCACGATGATCGGAGTCACGCCCTCGGCCGCGATCTGGCGTGAAATCATGGCCGGGTCGATCGGCCCGTCCACGGTCTGGCCGCCGGTCATCGCGACCGCGTCGTTGTACAGGATCTTGTAGGTGATGTTGACCTTGCCGGCCACCGCCGCCCGTATCGCCAGCAGGCCGGAATGGTAATAGGTGCCATCGCCGAGGTTGGCGAACACGTGCTTTTCGCTCGTGAACGGCGCCGCGCCTATCCAGGTCGCGCCCTCGGCGCCCATGTGGGTAAAGGTGGCGGTCTCGCGGTCCATCCACAGCGCCATGTAATGGCAGCCTATGCCGGCCAGCGCGCGGCTGCCTTCCGGCACCCTGGTCGAGGTATTGTGCGGGCAGCCGGAACAGAAATGCGGAGTACGGTCCTTGGACGGGTCCGGCGCGCCGACTTTAAGCACCGCCTCCCTGGCTTCCAGGTAGGCAATCCGTTCGCGCACCCGCTGCTCGATCGGGTGACCGGCAAAGTAGCGGGAAATGCGGCTGGCGATTGCGCGCGCGATCTGCGCCGGATTCAGTTCATAGGTTGCCGGCAGCAGCCAGTGGCCGTGGCCCTCATGGTGCGGATTGCTCCATTCGCCGGTGTCGTCGAATTTGCCGACCACCCGCGGACGCACATCGTCGCGCCAGTTGTACAGTTCTTCCTTCAACTGGTATTCGAGGATCTGGCGCTTTTCCTCGACCACCAGAATTTCCTCCAGACCCTGCGCGAATTCGCGCACGCCCTCGGCTTCCAGCGGCCAGGTCATGCCGACCTTGTACAGCCGGATACCGATATCGCGCGCCACTTCTTCATCGATGCCAAGGTCGGCCAGCGCCTGCCGCGTATCGAGGTAGGACTTGCCGGCGGTGATGATGCCGACACGCGCGCGCGGGCTGTCCCAGACAATGCGGTTGAGCCGGTTGGCGCGGGCATAGGCCAGCGCCGCATACCACTTGTAATTGTTCATCCGGGCTTCCTGCTCCAGGATCCCGTCCGGCCAGCGGATATTGAGCCCGCCTGGCGGCAGTTCGAAGTCCGGCGGCAGCGCGATCTGCACCCGGTCCGGGTCGAGGTCGACCGAAGCGCCCGACTCGACGATGTCGGTGACGCATTTCATCGCCACCCACAGCCCGGTATAGCGGCTCATGGCCCAGCCGTGCAGGCCGTAGTCCAGGTATTCCTGCACGGTGGACGGATACAGCACCGGGATGCCGCAGGCTTTCAGTATGTGTTCGCTCTGGTGGGCCGTGGTGGACGACTTGGCCGCATGGTCATCCCCGGCCAGCACCAGCACGCCGCCATGCGGGCTGGTGCCGGCCATATTGGCATGCTTGAATACGTCGCCGCAGCGGTCGACCCCGGGTCCCTTGCCGTACCACATGCCGAACACGCCGTCGTACAGCGCGCCCTCGAACAGGTTGACCTGCTGCGTGCCCCAGATGCTGGTGGCCGCCAGGTCTTCATTGACGCCGGGCTGGAAGCGCACATGCTGGGCCTCCAGGTATTTCTTCGCCTTCATCGCCGTCTGGTCCACGCTGCCCAGCGGCGAACCGCGATAGCCGCTGACGAAACCGGCAGTGTTGAGCCCGGCGCGGGCGTCGCGCATGCGCTGCTGCATCGGCAGCCGTATCAGGGCCTGGGTGCCGGTCAGAAAGGCGCGTCCGCGCTCCAGCGTGTACTTGTCATCGAGGGAAATAGGGGCGGCCGGCGATTGCCGATCCGGGGGAAGGGGTGCGTTCATTCTGTCTCCAAGCCAAAAATTGTGTCTTTGGGTGCGACTTCTCGCGGCCAACGACCCACCTTGTGGGCGGGCCCTGGTTCGACCTTGTTACAACATTACCATATTGGTCCATCGGACCGATGATTCAATCGATCTATTTAGTCGACCTGCCAGTTTCTTTCACCGGGCAGTAAAGTGTCGGCGGGCAAGGGTTCCTGCCGCGCCAGTCTGGCATAGATGGGGGTGAAGTCCGGCGCGGTGTCCGCGAACAATTGCTCAAAGCTGCGGATCACGAAATACGTGTCCTGGTAGTCGTCGATCCGGTACAGCGTGCGCATGACCCGCTCGACGTTGAAGGGAATGCGGCGCGGTTTCGGGCTGGACAGACAGTACTCGATTTCCCCGCCGGAGGACAATATGCCGGCGCCATAAGCGCGCAAGCCCTGCGGCGTTTCCATCAGGCCGAATTCTATCGTGTACCAGTACAGCCGCGCGAGAAAAGGCAGGCCGCCGAGCGGCAGCGCCTTCAGACCGCCCTTGCCGTATTCCTGCAGGTGATCGGCGAAAACCGGATTGAACAACAGTGGCACGTGGCCGAAAAAGTCGTGAAATATGTCGGGTTCAACGATGTAGTCGAATTCCTCGGGCTTGCGCAGCCAGACCGTGACCGGAAAGCGGCGCGCCGCCAGGTGCTCAAAGAAAGTCTGGTCCGGCACCAGCCCGGGCACCGGCGCCAGGCGCCAGCCGGTGGCGGCACGCAGGACCTCCGACACCTGGTCCAGGCGCGGAATCGCATCCCCGGCATCGAGCTTCGCCAGGCTTTCGATATACACGTCGGCCGCGCGTCCCGGCAGCAGCCGGGCCTGGCGCTGGTATAGCCGGCGCCACAGCGCGTGCTGGTCCGGCGTATAGGCATCCCAGTCCTGCTGCACCACGTACTGCGCGTCGGCGCGGCTGTAGTCGCCGCGCAATTGGCCGCTGGCGGATTTTTCCGCCAGCGACTGCAGGAAAGCCGCCTGCCCGGCCGGGTCCAGTTCAGTGTTCATGTGTCTGCGTTTTTTCGCTCTCGTCCTTGATTACGCCGCGCCGCAGTTGGTCCAGTTCTATCGACTCGAACAGCGCACGGAAATTGCCCTCCCCAAAGCCCTGGTCACCCTTGCGCTGGATGATTTCGAAAAAGATCGGGCCGATCACATTCTGCGTGAAGATCTGCAGCAGCAGGTGCTTCTGCCCCTGGTCAGGCGACGTCCTGCTGCCGTCGATCAGGATGCGCAGCCGCTTCAGTTCCTCCAGGTTCTCGCCGTGGTTGGGCAGACGGCGGTCCACCAGGTCGTAATAGGTGTCTATCGTGTCCTGGAACGCCACACCCCTGTCCTTCATCGCGGCCACGGCGGCATAGATATTGTCCGTCCCGAGCGCGATATGCTGGATGCCTTCACCATGGTAGGCGTCCAGATACTCGGCAATCTGCGACCGGTCGTCCGAGGACTCGTTGATGGGGATACGGATCTTGCCGCATGGCGACGTCATGGCCTTGGACTTCAGTCCGGTCAGCTTGCCTTCGATGTCGAAATAGCGGATTTCGCGGAAGTTGAACAGGGTTTCATAGAACGAAGCCCATTCCTTCATGCGGCCGCGATGCACATTGTGGGTCAGGTGGTCGATATACGTCAGCCCGACGCCCCTGGGCTGGACATCGGCGCCCGGAATCCCGACGAAGTCCACGTCATAGATGCTGATGTCGCCGATCGCGCCGGCCGGCGCCCCCCTGGCTTCCTCCTTGCCGCGCCAGCGGTCGACGAAATACAGCAGCGAATCACCAACGCCCTTGATCGCCGGAATGTTCAGTTCCATCGGCCCGTTATGGGTATCGAAACCCCAGGCGCCCAATTCCAGCGCCCGCTTGTACGCGCAGGCGGCGTCCTTGACGCGGATCGCGATGGCGCAGACCGAAGGACCATGCTGGCGCGCGAAACGCTGCGCAAAGGAATCCTTTTCCGCATTGATGATGAAATTGATCTCGCCCTGGCGGTACAGGGTGACGTCCTTGTGCCGGTGGCGGGCAATGGCGGCGAAGCCCATGGTTTCGAACAGTGCGCCCAGCGCCTTGGGATCGGGCGCGGCGAATTCGACGAACTCAAAGCCATCGGTGCCCATGGGGTTGTCCCAGGTCTGCAATTCCATGCTGATCTCCTTGCTGGTCGATATGACAGTATAGGCAGGAGCAGGCGGTAGTGAAACGCGGTCGGGCCCGGATTTGGGCCGGAAATCAAGAAGTCAGCGGTCCGCCCGCTGGCGCGGACCGGGTGGCGGCACTCAAGGAGCCGGCGCGGCTGCTAGCTGTCCTTGGACAGGTTGGCCAGCCACTTGCTGGCGGCGCGGGCATTCGCCTTGAAGGTGTAGTCCAGCATCGCGACCTGCTCTTCCACGGCTTCCTGCAGCACCGTGGCCGGGCTGGCGGGCGCCAGTTTCAGATAGGCGTCCGCTTCGCCATAGGACCGCTCTATGTCCATGCCGGCTTTCCCGGCGATATGCATCATGGTCCGGTTGGAAGACAGGCAATGCATGTAAAGCGTGTCGACATCCGCATTGCGGCAGTGGATGGCCGCGCGCTCGAACAGCTTGGTGCCTATGCCCATGCCGCGCGCTTCGGCCGCGACCGACACGCCGAATTCGGCCACGTTTTCCTTGGTGGTGGCGTCGCGCACCACGGGCAAGGCCTCGCGCGGGGCGAAAGCCAGGTGGCCAACGCCCATCAGCCTGAAGCGGCTGTCGTACACGCCGAACAGGGTATCGCGGGAAAAATTAAGCTTTTGAACATAGCGGGTCACCAGTTCATCCGGCAGCACCGAGCCGAAACGCAGCAGTCGGTCGGACTCGTTAAGCGCCAGAAAATGCATCAGCAGGCGCCGGCGATCCCGTTCCGCAAGGGCCTTCACCCGCACCGGGAATTTTTCAGGGCCTTCTTCCGGATCGCGGACGGTCAGACGGGATAAGGCATGGCTTAGTATTTTCATCATTGCTCCAGAGGGTCGCAGCATGCTGCAACGCACAACCCATTCTAGGACAATTGTGCGAAATATGCTGGAATGCGGCTTCTAAAATTCACTTGCTTGACTGCAGTCAAAGGAAATCCCGGCAGGTCGCAGGCGTCGCCAGCTGAAATACCAGCATAGTGCGGATCATTAATTTTCCGGAGGAAAGGTTATCAAACCGTTGGTTCCCTGAGGCATGCTGCAACTGCAGCAACGCGCGCCTCGTGAATGGCTGCCGGAATACGTAACGGCTGGTCAGGATGGCGTTCGCGCATGGTGGCGGCAATCGCTCCCGCATCGATGCCACGGGCTGCACCAAGCGCCTTTTCGAGCCGTTCCTTCTGGGGAAAGGGCTGATTTTCGAAGCCGGTTCGGCCGCGATGGTCACATTCGGCCACATGCAGCATGTCGATGAAGCGCTGCGGCTTGCGAAACGCGTCGCAACGCTCCATCAATTTGACGATGGTGCCTGGGCGCAAATCCAGCGCCCTGCCGACATTGCCCTGCTCGCGCGCGCTCATCAGCGCAAGGTCGCGGCAATCGTTGGGAATCTTGAGCCGGTGGCAGACAGCCTCCGCCAGTTCCACGCTGCGCGCCTCGTGGCCATAATGACCCGGCCAGTCGGACGGCGGGGTGACGCCTTTGCCGAGATCGTGCATCACCGCGGCAAAACGCACCGGCAGCGGATAGCCCAGGCGTGCCGCCATGTCCACCGCCATCATCACATGCACGCCGGTATCGATTTCCGTATGGTGCAGCGGCATCTGCGGGACGCCCCACAGCCGGTCCAGTTCGGGCAGGATGCGCGCCAGCGCGCCGCAAGCGCGCAACACTTCAAACATGCGCGACGGCGCCTGCTCCATCAGGCCGCGCGACAGTTCCTGCCAGACCCGCTCCGGCACCAGCGCGTCGACTTCGCCGGCTTCGGCCATGGAGCGCATCAGCGCCTCGGTTTCAGGTGCGACGGTGAAATCGGCGAAGCGCGCGGCGAAGCGCGCTACCCGCAGGATGCGCACCGGATCTTCGGCAAACGCGTCCGACACATGGCGGAACACCCGCGCCCGCAGGTCGCGCTGGCCGCCGAACGGGTCGATCAGCGCGCCATCCTCGGTTTCCGCGATCGCATTGATGGTCAGGTCGCGCCGCACCAGGTCTTCTTCCAGCGTCACATCCGGCGCCGCATGGAACACAAAGCCCTTGTAGCCCGGCGCGGTCTTGCGCTCGGTGCGCGCCAGCGCATATTCCTCGCTGGTGCGCGGATGCAGAAACACCGGAAAATCCTTGCCGACCGGACGAAAGCCATGCGCCAGCATCTGTTCCGGCGTGGCGCCTATGACCACGTGGTCGCGGTCCTGCACCGGGAGTCCAAGCAGGCGGTCGCGCACCGCGCCGCCGACC
>Ga0308173_10002058_pt1 | contig 10545 bp, 11 predicted proteins | sample PhyPR1_FD_203716 | JGI IMG/M metagenome (GOLD analysis project Ga0308173, IMG submission 203716) | Soil microbial communities from UC Gill Tract Community Farm, Albany, California, United States - DLSLS.P.R1 | ecosystem: Environmental > Terrestrial > Soil > Agricultural land | place: USA... | reverse complement strand
AAAGACGACCACTGCGGCGATGGATCCGTGCACGCTGAAGCGTGACAGGTCGCGAACGTAGATCGAGAACCCCGCCAGCGCGCCCCGCCAGAGCAGGCCGGTGACCACCGCGCCGACCCACACGTCGCGAAACCGCACCTTGGCGTTCGGCACGAAGTAGAACACCAGTCCGACGACGAAGATGAACGTCCCGGTGGTGGCCCACTTGATGGCGAGGGACTGCAGTGCCAGCAGCCCCGGCAGCCGTTCGAGCACGCTGGCAAACCAGCGCGACTCCACGACGTTGATCGCGGTGACCAGCAGGAGGCCGCCCAGGAGCAGCACGCCCGACGCGACCAGCATCACGAACGAGATCAGCTTGTGGCGGAAGTAGCTGGGCATCTTCTCGACGCCCCACGCGTTGTTCACCGCGGACGTCACCGCGCCGAAGACGCCCATCGCCGCCCAGATCATCAGCACACTCCCGGCGACCCCCAGGCGTATGGGCGATTCCTTCAGGGCATCGAGCTGCGTGGTGACGAACGGGAACTGGCGCGGGAAGTAGCGCAGCACGAAATTGAGGACGGCGGTGCGATCCGCATCGCTGCTGGTGATGCTGCCGATGATCGAGAACACCAGCAGGAAGAAGGGGAACAGCGAGAGGAGCGAGTAATACGCGATAGACGAGGCGTAGGTGAGGTGATTGCCGTGGTAGATGCCGGTCACACCGCGCCACATCGCCCGGCCGGTCAGGCGCGCGTCGGCTCCCAGGCGCCGGACCGCGCGCCGCCACCAGCGCGGGCGCGTCCGCGTTTCCGGGACCGTGGCCGTCACGGTCCGATCATAGCTGGGGACTGCCGCTCTCGCTCCAGGCGTGACGCACCTCGTTGGCGACCCAGGCAGGCAAGGATCCGGTCAGCGCGGTGACGGTCAGGCGCCAGGCCAGCCGCCGCAGCGCGGGCGTGCGGAGCACGATCACCGCCGCGCCGACCGCGGCGGCGGTCAGCACGAGATTCGCCGCTTGTTCAGCGCGTTCGTTGCTCATCGGCCTCATTGCCACCGCGCATCGGCCCTCGACGCTGCAGGGACAGGTGCCGAAGCACCCGTCCCGCAGGCGTTAGGTGCGGTTGCTCTGGTTCTGCGTCGAGAAGCCGGAGGACCCGGTGGTGCCGGTCGCCGGTGCGCCGCTGTTGATGTTGCTGACGTTGCTGTTACGCGCGCGATCGTAGGCTTCCTTACCCTTGTCGACGATCTGGTTCACCTTGTCGGAGGCCTGCGAGTAGGTATCGCCGGCGGTCGACTTGACCTGGTTCAGCGTGTCGTTCGCGGTCGAGCGCAGCTTGCCGGCCTGCTCGTTGAGCTGGTTACGCAGCTCCGATCCCGCCTTCGGCGCGAACAACATGCCCAGACCCGCGCCGAGCACCGTGCCGGCCAGCAGGCCCATCAGAAACGAGCTCCCGCCATCTTCCCGTTCGAGTCGATCGTATTCGTACGCCATGTACCCTCCTGTTGTGTTCCCGTTGGTTACCGCGGCGGGCCCGCGTCGTGCGGGCCACGCCGTTTGCTACAGCCGGCCGGTGGCGTCGGCGGAGGATCGGGCTCCGTTGCCGCCGGGGCTGACGTTGGTCAGCACCGACGCAACGACGGCGCGGATGCCCCGCACCACGCCGGTCGCCTGACTCACCTTGTCCATGACCGAGTGCTTGACCCGTTCCGCGGTCTCGTCCACCCGGTCCATGGTCCCGGAAATCGCGTGGTCGACGCGCTCCGTCTGTTCGCTCACACGCGCCGTGACGGTCTTGACGTCACCCAGGATCTCCTCCACTTTCAGCCGCAGAGGTGCGATCTGCCTCGCCTCCAGATCGGTCACCAGCTGCATGACTCGCTTGTACACGAGGAAACCCGCCACACCCGCGCCAATCAGGACCAACCCCTGGAGGACGCTCACCGCCGCCATGATCCCGAGCAACAGGTTGGTGGTACTCAAATCGACCGTCGGCATAGTGACTCTCCTAGGCGGACCAGCGGCCGCCCTGTGTGGTGCCGCCGGCCATGTCGCTCAGCGACCGCCAGCCTTCATCCGCGGCCGCACGGGCCTTTTCGACCGTGCCGCGGACGCGCGAAATCTCGCCGATGAAGTCATCCAGCTTCGGCTCGATCTGATCACGGATGCGGCGGCCCTGCTCGGTCAGGTACAACCAACCCCACACCCCACCCGCAACGGCGCCAATCACAGTCGCCGTCAGCACACGCGATCGCTCGTCCACGTTGGCCTCCTTCGTTCCCACTCGTCTACTCCCGACTACCACTATCAAACCGCGTACCAGAGCGCACTCAGGGCTGTAAGTCCGCGGCGGACACGAACAGCGCGAGAGCGATGCCATCCCACGAGTCCCCGGACGGGCTGTCGGTCGCCTTCGCCCCCATCGGCAGCGCCACAATCACCTTTGGATCGATGCCATAGCGGCCCACAAGGTAGTCGCGCACCAGCTCCGCACGCGACCGGCTGAGCAGGAACCGCCGATCCGCCGTGATCTGCTGGGCGTAGCCTTCCACGACAAACGGACTCGTCCTCGGGTATTTCACGAACTGCGACATTGCCGAATCGAGCCGATCGCGGCCACTCTGACTGAGCCGTTCGACACCCTTTTGGTCGGGCTCGAAGAGCAGCCCCGACTTGATCCACAGCCGCAGAGGCCGCCGGTCCTTGTTCTCCAGCACGCCCCGGCGGTAATCCTCGACGCTGATGTCCGCGAGATCGAAATAGCCGCGCTGAGTGAAGAAGCCGCGCACCAGAAAGTTGTGCTTCAACGCCTCCGTCGTCTCCGCCATGTCGGCCATGACGTCGCGGGCCGACGTGAGGGTCTGCTGCAGGTTTGCCGCCAGCCCCTTCGCCGGACCGCCTTCCCCCTGCAGGCCGGCCAGCGCGCTTTTCGCCTGGGCGCTCGCCTCCCGCACGTTCGCCATGGTCTGTTCCGCCTCGGACGCCAGCTGCTTCGCGGTCTGATACAGAGAGTCGTCCGTCAGTAGTTTGCCGACCGACCCGCGCCCTTCCTTCAGCCCGGCCACGATCGTCTGGAGGTCGCGGCTCACCTTGCTGCTCGAGGCGAGGATCGCTCGTGCGTCCGCGCCCACGTCGGTCAGGAGCGACTGCGCGGTATCAACCGTATCCGAGACGGTCCCGAGCACCATATCGATCTCCCCCTTCAGATCCACGATGGTGTCGGTGACGGTGTCGATGGTATCGCTCATCTTCGTCATGAGCTGGGTGATGTCGAACGGCTCGCGGCTCTGGATGGTGCCCTTGTCCGGCACCGCCGGCGAGCCCTCCGTGCCCGAATCGATCTGCACGAACTTGTTGCCCACCAGCCCGTCGTTCTGGATCGACGCGACCGAATCGAGGCGGATCAACTGGTGGAGGTCGCTGCGCACCCGCATCTGCACCCGGAACCGCCCCGCCGGGCCGGGCGGCACCACGATCGCCTGCACCTCGCCGGCATCCATGCCGGAGACGCGGACCTTGGCGCCGTTGTCGAGCGCGGCAATCTGCGCGAACTCCGCGTTCACCTGGAAGGTGTCGCTGAACAGCATGCGCCGGCTGCCGATCAGGAACAGGCCGACGCTGAAGAGAAGCACGCCGCCGACGACGAACGCGCCGACCGCGGCCAGGCGGATGTTTGGCATATCAACCCGAGTGCTGCGACTGCATGAAGGCCTGGACCATCTCGTTGTCGCTGCGGTCGAGCTCGGCGGCGGTGCCCTGCGCCAGGATCCGGCCCTCGTGCAGCATCACCAGCTCGTCGCCCAGACGCCGCGCGCTCGGAATGTTGTGGGTGACGACGATGATCGTGGTCCCGCCCTGTCCCTTGAGCTCGAACAGCAGTGAGTCAATCTCGTCCGACGTAATCGGATCGAGCCCGGCGCTCGGCTCGTCCACCAGCAGCACGGCGGGATCGAGCGCCATCGCCCGGGCCAGGCCGGCGCGCTTGCGCATGCCGCCCGAGAGCGCCGCGGGCATCTTGGTGTACTCGCGATCCAGGCCGACCGCCGCCAGCTTCTGCTGCGCCCGCTCCCGGATCTCGGCATCGCCAAGCCTGGTATGACGCCGCATGGGAAACGCGACGTTCTCCCCGACCGAGATCGAATCGAACAGCGCCGCGTTCTGGAACAGGAAGCCGATCGACTGCCGCACCTTGGAGAGCTCCGGCCCGGCGAGCGCGCTGACCTCAGATCCGCCGACGAAGACCCGCCCCGAATCCGGACGAACCAGGCCGATGATGTGCCGCAGCAGCACGCTCTTCCCGGTTCCACTCCGTCCGAGGATCACGAACCCACACCCCGGCGCGACGTCCAGCGACAGGTCGTCCAGCACCTTTCGGGTTCCGAACGCCTTGGTGACGTGGTCGAGACGCACCGCCGGGTCGCCACCTGCCGCCGTCTGTCGCGTTACCGGCGCGGCCATCGTCTGCGACATCAACCTCCCGCCGCTTTCGGGAAGATGAAGAAGATCAGCCGCACGAGCACCACGTTGGCGACGATGATGCCGATCGACGAGAACACCACCGCACGCGTCGACGCGCGGCCCACTCCTTCGGTGCCTGATTCAGTGGTGAAGCCGAGATACGAAGAGATCGTCGCGATGATGAACCCGAACACCATCGTCTTCACCGTCGCCGGCACGTAGTCGGTCAGGTCGACGATCGAGAACGCCCGGTTGAAGTAGAGCGGCAGCGGCATCCCGGTGGTGGTCGTCTCGGCGAGGAAACCGCCGATCATCCCGGCGAAGTTCATGATCGTCGTCAGGATCGGGAGCGCGATGATGCAGGCGGCGACGCGGGTGACGACCAGGTAGCGGAAGGCGTCCACCGCCGAGGCTTCGAGGGCGTCGATCTGTTCGGTGACACGCATCGCGCCGAGCTCGGCGCCGATGCCGGCGCCGATCCGGCCGGACAGCAGCAGCCCGCAGGTCAGCGGTCCGGTCTCGCGAACCAGGGCGATGGCCAGGCCCGCCGGGATCATCGATTCAGCCCCGAACCGCTCCAGCGACGCCCGCGTGTGCATCGAGAGCACGACGCCGACCGCCATCCCCGACACCGCAATCAGCGGCGCCGAGCGGAGCCCGAGCTCGAACAGCTGCCGGACCGTCTCGCGCAGTTCATACGGCGGCGTGAACAGCTCGCGTATCGCCCGGAATCCGAAGATCGAGACATCCCCCGCGGCGGCGAGCAGCGATACAACCAGCCGACCGGCGCGCTCGAGCATTCGTCCTGTTCAGTTTGCAATCACGAGGCCAACTGGGCTTCAGAGTTGGGCGGATCGCCGAACCGCGCTCTTGCTGCCATCCTGAATCTCGTGCTTCTTCATCTTGCTGTAGAGCGTCGGCCGGTACAGGCCGAGAATCTGCGCCGCCTCCTGCTTGTTCCAGTTGGTGCGCTGCAGGGTCTGGACGATCGCCATCTTCTCGATTTCCGCCAGCGTGCGGTGCGGCGGGATGACGAACTCCGCGGCCGTGGTGCTCTCGGTCCGCAGCGATTCGGGAAGGTCGGTGACCGTGATCTCGGAGCCCTTCGTGACCAGCACGCCGCGCTCGATGACGTTCTCCAGCTCGCGGACGTTACCCGGCCAGCGGTGCCGAATGAGCACGTGGTAGGCCGCCGGGGCAATCGACTTCACATTTCGCTGATGGCGCTGCCGGTACTTCTCCAGGAAGTGCTCGCAGAGAAGCGGAATGTCTTCGGTCCGCTCGCGCAGCGGCGGGACCCGCAGCGTGATCGTGTTGATCCGGAAGTAGAGATCCTCGCGCAGCTTGCCGTCCCGCAGCGCGGAATCGAGATCGATGTTGGTCGCGCAGATCAGGCGAAAGTCGACGCGCACGATGCGGTCGCTGCCGATCGGCCGGTACTCGCGTTCCTGCAGGACCCGCAGCAGCTTCGTCTGCAGGTACGGCGGCATCTCGCCGATCTCGTCGAGGAGCAACGAGCCCCCCTCGGCCATCTCGAAGAGCCCCTCCTTGTCGGTCTGGGCGCCGGTGAAGGCCCCCTTCTTGTAGCCGAACAGCTCGGATTCGATCAGGTCCTTCGGAATCGCGGCGCAATTGATCTTGATGAACGGGCCCTTCGCGCGCTTGCTGTTGTAGTGCAGCGCGTTGGAGATGAGCTCTTTCCCGGTGCCGTTCTCGCCCTGGATCAAGATGTTGGCGTCGCTGCCGGCCACGCTTTCGACCAGCTCGAGCACCTCGTGCATCTTCTTGCTCTTGCCGATGATGTTGCCGAACCGGAACTGGCCCTCGAGCTTCTGCTTCAGTAACAGGTTCTCGCCGACCAGATCGCGACGCTCGATCGCCCGTTCGAGATTCGCCAGCAGCGTGTCGGGCTCGATCGGCTTCTCGACGAAGCTATGGGCCCCGGCCTTCATCGCTTCCACCGCTTTGGGCACCGTGCCGTGACCGGTAATCACGATGACCTCGGTATCGCCGTGGATCTGTTTGAACTTGCGCAACAACTCGAGGCCGTCGACATCCGGCAGCATCATGTCGGTGACCACGACGTCGGGCTTCCAGGTCTTGAAAATCTCCTCACCGCGGGTGCCGATCATCGCGGTGCGGACTTCATACCCTTCGTGCTCGAGCAGAATCTTCAGCCACTCGATCATCGCCGGCTCGTCGTCTACCGCCAGTACACGACTCTTCTTTTTTGGGATCATCGAGTCACCTCGAATGGCGTCACTGCCCGATCATAATACGGCTGAAAGAAGTTTCACACGGCTTTCCTGTACATAAGCGTCTATTACTGTCATGTATATAGACACAGATGTAACGAATCAGCTCATCAACGGTCCGCCCAACCGTGGCGGCCGATCAGTGGCACGAACACGCACGCGTCGGCTTCCCGGACGCGGGTGCCGCCATCCACCCGCTCGACGATCGTCAGGTGCTGGAGCCCCGCGGGTCCGACCGGAATGACCAGCCGGCCTCCGGCGGCCAGCTGGTCGACCAGCGTGTCGGGAATCTCGGGGGCCCCGGCGGTCACCAGGATGCGATCGTACGGCGCACCCGCGGGCCAGCCCTCGCTGCCGTCGCCCACCACGACGGTGACATGGTCGATCCCGAGGTCGCGCAACCGTCGGGCAGCCTCCGTGGCGAGGGCCGCATGGCGCTCGACTGAAACGACCTGCGCGGACAACTGCGCGAGCACGGCTGCCTGATAGCCGGACCCGGTGCCGACTTCCAGCACGCGGTCGGCCGGGTTCACCTGCAGGGCCGCCGTCATCGCCGCGACGATGTAGGGCTGGGAGATCGTCTGGCCCTCGGCAATCGGCAACGGCCGGTCGGCGTACGCCTCGGACTGGTGCGCGGCGGGAACGAAACAATGGCGCGGCACGGCGCGCATCGCCGCAAGGACGCGAAGGTCCGACACGCCGCGCGCGGCAATCTGCTGCTCGACCATCTGCTCGCGGGCGGCGGCGTGGTCCATTGGCTCATTATGCGGCGGCGGGACGATCGTCGGAGGCCCGGGACACAGATTGAGTTCCGCTATAATCCGGCGCATGCCGGAGCCCGGGTCGACACCGAAGCCTGTCGTGGCCGCATCGCCGCACCGGTCAACGGAGCCGGCCCCGGCCGGTGACGCGGTCGTCTGCGAGCGCTGCGGCGCCGCCATGTTCCGGATGCACGCGGTGTGGCGCTGCCCCGTCTGCCGCTACAAGACCGACTGCTGCGGCTGGTGACGATCTCACCGGCGTCACGTGCGGGACGGCGTCGCTGGCGCCCGTCCATGGGAACACCGTAGGCCATCGCCGTCCCGCGTCACCATGGATGTCATCGAGACGCTGATCGATCCGCGCGCCGAGCAATTCCGCGCCAACCACAGCCGGTTGACGGCGCTCGTCGCCGAACTCCGCGAACGCGTCGCGCACGTCAAGCGCGGCGGCGGCGACCGTGCGATGCAGCGTCAGCGCGATCAGGGCAAGCTGCCGGTCCGCGAGCGCATCGACACGCTCCTCGATCGCGGCTCGCCCTTCCTCGAGCTGTCGCCGCTCGCGGCGTGGGACCTGTACGACAACGACGCGCCGGCCGCGGGCGTCGTCACCGGGATCGGGCGCGTGTCCGGGCGCGAGGTCCTGATCGTGGCCAACGACGCCACTGTGAAAGGCGGCACCTATTACCCGATCACCGTGCGCAAGCACGTGCGGGCCCAGGAGATCGCGCTGCAGAACCGGCTGCCGTGCGTGTATCTCGTGGACTCCGGGGGCGCCTTCCTGCCGCTTCAGGCCGAGGTGTTTCCGGATCGCGAGCACTTCGGCCGCATCTTCTTCAACCAGGCCCGTATGTCGGCCGAGCGGATCCCGCAGATTGCCGCGGTAATGGGCTCGTGCACCGCGGGCGGGGCCTACGTCCCGGCGATGTCCGACGAGACGATCATCGTCAAGGGCACCGGCACGATCTTCCTCGGCGGCCCGCCGCTGGTGAAGGCGGCGACGGGCGAGGAAGTCACCGCCGAGGAGCTCGGTGGCGCGGACGTCCATACGCGGCTGTCCGGGGTCGCCGACTACCTCGCTGAAGACGATGCCCACGCGCTGCACCTGGTGCGGACCATCGTGGAGAGTCTTCACACTCGCAAGCGGACCGCCGCCGACCTGACCACACCGGAGGATCCCCGTTACGACCCGGGCGAGATCTACGGCATCGTCAACGCGGACACGCGGCAGCCGTACGAAGTCCGCGAGATCATCGCGCGCCTGGTGGACGGCTCGCGATTCGACGAGTTCAAGGAGCGCTACGGCAATACGCTGGTCACCGGCTTCGCCCGCCTGCATGGCTATCTGGTGGGCATCGTGGCCAACAACGGTGTGCTGTTCTCGGAATCGGCGCTCAAGGCCACCCACTTCATCGAGCTGTGCAACCTGCGTGGCGTTCCGCTGGTGTTCCTTCAGAACATCACCGGGTTCATCGTTGGGCGCCAGTACGAGCGCGCCGGCATCGCGAAGGACGGGGCCAAGATGGTGCACGCGGTGGCCAACTCGGTGGTGCCCAAGTTCACGGTGATCATTGGCGGATCGTTCGGCGCGGGCAACTACGGGATGTGCGGTCGCGCCTACGACCCGCACTTTCTGTGGATGTGGCCGAACAGCCGCATCTCGGTGATGGGCGGCGAGCAGGCCGCCGGCGTGCTCACGACCGTCAAGCGCGATCAGCTGGCGCGCGAGGGCCGCACGCTGAGCGCCGACGAAGAAGCGGCGATCCGCGATCCAATCCTCGAGAAGTACGACACCGAGGGCTCGCCCTACTATTCGACGGCGCGGCTCTGGGACGACGGGATCCTCGATCCGCTGGACACGCGGCAGGCCCTGGCGCTGGGCCTCTCCGCGGCCCTCAACGCGCCGCTCGCCGAGCCGAAGTTCGGCATCTTCCGGATGTAGCCATGACGCCGATTCTCGTCCAGCAGGACGGCCCGACCCTCCGCATCACCCTCAATCGTCCGGACGTCCGCAACGCCTTCGACGAGAAGGTCATCGACGCGCTGTCCGCCTGCATCGCGACGGCTGCCGACGATCGCAGCGTGCGCATCGTCGTCCTCGCGGGCATGGGCAAGGCGTTCTGCGCCGGAGCCGATCTCGCGTGGATGACGAAGTCGATTGCCTATTCCCAGGTGGAGAACCTGGCCGATGCCGAGGATTTCGCGCTGATGCTCGAGCGAATCGACACGCTGCCGATGCCGGTGATCGGGCGCGTGCACGGCGCGGCGCTCGGCGGTGGTGTCGGTCTCGCGGCGGTGTGCGACATCGTGATCGCCGCAGACGACGCGACGTTCGGGCTGACCGAAGTGAAGCTGGGGATCCTGCCGGCGGTGATCTCGCCCTACGTGATGCGCAAGATCGGCACCTCGGCGGCACGCGAGCTGTTCCTGACCGGCGCCCGCTTCGGCACGGCGCGAGCGCGCGAGCTGGGCCTGGTGCACGAGATCGTGCCGGAAGCGGAGCTCGACGCCGCCGTGGCCAGGCGGATCGCGGAGTTGCTGACGTCGGGGCCCGGCGCGGTCGCGGCCGCCAAAGCGCTGATTCGCGACGTCGCCGGCGAGAGCCCGAAGGATGTGATCGGCCTCACCACCAGCCGGATCGCCGCCCAGCGCGTCTCGCCCGAGGGGCAGGAAGGCATGCGTGCGTTCCTTCAGAAGCGGAAGCCGGACTGGGTGCGATGACGATCCGGCGCGTGCTCATCGCCAATCGCGGTGAGATTGCGGTGCGAATCGTGCGCGCCTGCCGCGAGGCCGGCGTCGAGAGCATCGCCGTCTATTCGGACCCCGATCGCGACGCCGTGCACGTCCGCGCCGCCGATCGTGCGGTGCGCATCGGGCCGGCCGCTCCGACTGAGAGTTACCTCTCGATTCCTGCGCTGCTCGAGGCCGCGGCGCGGACCGAGGCCGATGCCGTCCACCCCGGGTATGGATTCCTGTCGGAACGGGCGGCGTTCGCGCGCGCGTGCGAGCAGGCGGGGTTGATCTTCATCGGCCCGCCGGCCGATGTCATCGAGCGGATGGGATCCAAGATTGGCGCGAGAACGCTGATGGC
>Ga0308173_10002057_pt1 | contig 10546 bp, 9 predicted proteins | sample PhyPR1_FD_203716 | JGI IMG/M metagenome (GOLD analysis project Ga0308173, IMG submission 203716) | Soil microbial communities from UC Gill Tract Community Farm, Albany, California, United States - DLSLS.P.R1 | ecosystem: Environmental > Terrestrial > Soil > Agricultural land | place: USA... | reverse complement strand
CCCGTGCTTTTGGCGTGCGCGTCATCAGTGACAAGTCCGCTGACAAAAATACCGCCAGCGGTCACAACGTTGATTCCCAGCATGGCGTTTGAAACCGCGATGCCGGTATCGTGCCAGGCAGGATTGACCTGGTCGGCAACGTGTTCGTCAGTGGCAATCAGGGGCGTGAGGGCAGCCACAAAAAGCGCGTCCCATTTCAAATTCTTCTTCTTGAAGGGCGCCTTGATGAATGTCAGCTCATCTTTGCCGATGACCAGGACACCACGCCCCAGCTCCCCAGCAAACGAATTGGACTGCGCGTCCGCGACATTTGACGGAGCATCGGGCAAAGTCGCACTCAATGTGGGACTCATCACCCCGGTGTCTAAGGCTGCCGGCTGCTGGGCCGACGCGCTTGCTATGCAGGTGAGCCATAGGACAAATAAACAGCTACCGCGCCACGCGGACGTGAACCGTATAGGAAGGAAGCGTGGGAACTGTGGGCAACTACGGGACATAGGTTGGCACCCCCGAACGACTGTGGTTAGATTCAGGTTCCCGGCGTGCTGCCGCCACGCTAAACTTCATCAGCGTAGTTTGTGCTTGAATCCCGAGTACCTGCGGGCTGAAACCTGCATCTCACTACGGACGCAATATTGCGCTATCAGGAGAGAACAACATATGAAGATCGCTAGTGTAATCGCTGCCGGGGCTCTGAGCCTCGGACTCAGCGTAGGAATCGCCGCGGCCCAGGACACTGCCGGGCAAGACATGAAAGACGCCGGCCACGAAACCAAGCAGGGAGCCAAAGACGTGGGTCACGGCACTGCAACTGCAGCTAAAGGCGTTGCTCACGGTACCGCGACGGCGGCGAAGAAGACCGGCTCAGCCACCAAGAACACCGCAAAAAAGGTGGTGCACAAGGGTGCGCAGAAGACGGACGAAGGCGCGACCAAAGTTGAGAACAAGACACAGCCCCAGTAAGCTCTAGAAACGAAAGCGGGGCCCGGGCAAACGATCCGGCGCCCCGCCCGTGCTATTCTCCCTCACGGTTGCTCTCCGTCACCCGCCCATCACCACGGAAGCTGTAATTCGCTGAACAAACAGCCATAAAAGCCCGGAACGGCTTCGGCTGAAGCCTTTTTCCGAATTGTGCGCTATAACCCGGCCGCTGTGACGTATGCCACAGACGGAAGGGTTGTGCCTCCGCAGAATCGAAGAGGAGGCGACCCGTGTTTCCAATCGTCGAAGCGCGCCCGTTGGCGCGAGGCATCAAGCTCTTCGTTATCCAGGCGCCGCGTATCGCGCGCAAACAGAAGCCCGGCCAGTTTGTCATCGTTCGGCTGAATGACAGTGGCGAGCGCGTACCCCTGACCATCGCCGACGCCGATGCTGCTCCCGGGACCATCACGATCGTCGTTCAAGCCATCGGTAAAACCACCATGCTGCTCAGCATGCTCGAGGCCGGCGACTCCATCCTCGACGTGGTCGGACCACTCGGCAAGCCTTCAGAGATTGAAAACTTCGGCACCGCAGTGGTAGTTAGCGGCAGCGTGGGAACGGCCATGGCGTACCCCACCGCGCGAGAACTGAAGCGCGCCGGCAACAAAGTGATCTCCATCGTAGGTGCGCGCAGCAAGGACCTGCTGGTGCTGGAAGACGAAGTGCGCAAGGTGAGCGACGAAACCTATGTCGTCACCGACGACGGCACGTCCGGGGACAAGGGCCTGGTCACCGACAAGCTGAAACAGTTGCTTGCCGAGCGCGACCTGCATTACGTGCTCGCCGTGGGACCGGTCCCGATGATGCGCGCAGTCGCAAACGTAACCGCGCCCAAAAAGATCAAGACCATGGTCAGCCTGAACTCCATCATGGTCGACGGAACCGGTATGTGCGGTGGCTGCCGCGTGCTGGTCGACAACAAGAGCGAGTTCGCCTGCGTCGATGGGCCGGAGTTCGAAGCCAGCCGTGTCAATTTCGACGTGCTGATGCAGCGTAACAACATGTATCGCGAACAGGAAAGACAGAGTATCGAAAGGCTGCAAGCCGATCCCCAAGCTGAGCTGAACAAGCTACGCGAGAACATCTGCGCCCACGAAGCTTGCGCGGCTGACACCGCTGGAGTAAAGCAATGAGCAACAATCCGTTACCTAACAGAGAGCGCGTGAAATTGCCTCGTCAGCGCATGCCTGAACAGAACGCGCAGGTGCGCGCAGCCAACTTCCTGGAAGTCAACACCGGCTTCAGCCCCGAACAGGCTCACCAGGAGTCGCTGCGCTGCATTGAGTGCAACAAACCGGGGTGCATGTCTAAGTGTCCTGTGGCCGTGGACGTTCGCGCCGTCATGGACTTCATCGTCAAAGGCGACTACCTGGGGGCCGCGGCGAAAGTTCGGGAAGACAACGCGCTGCCAGCCATCACCGGGCGCGTATGCCCGGTCGAAGATCAGTGCGAGTCGGGATGCGTGCTCGGGAAAAAGGGCGAGCCCATCGGCATCGCCTATCTCGAGCGTTTTGTGGCCGATTGGGAGCGCAGTTCAGGACAATTCGGGCTGCCCAAGAGCAAGCCGGCAACCGGTAAGAAGGTCGCAATCGTTGGAAGCGGGCCCGCAGGCCTGGCATGCGCGGGCGATCTCATTCAGATGGGACATCAGGTACATGTGTTCGAAGCCCTCCATGAACTCGGAGGCGTGCTGGTTTACGGCATCCCGGAGTTCCGGCTGCCCAAAGATATTGTGGCGTTCGAAATCGAAACCCTGCGCAAACGCGGCGTTGTATTCGAAACCAACGTGGTCGTGGGCAAGACAGTCACGATCGACGAACTGACGCAGCAGGAAGGTTTCGACTCCGTCTTTATCGGGACCGGCGCCGGACTGCCCCGCTTCCTGAACGTGCCGGGTGAGCACTTCAACGGCATCTACTCGGCCAATGAGTTTCTCACCCGCGTAAACCTGATGCGCGCATACCGTTTCCCCGACTACGACGAGCCGCTCTATCCTTGCGAAGGCCGCGACGTGGTTGTTATAGGTGGCGGCAACACCGCGATGGATGCTATCCGGAGCGCGCTGCGCCTGGGGGCAAAGAGCGCCAGCATTCTGTATCGCCGCACTGAAGTCGAGATGCCGGCCCGTGTGGAAGAAGTTCATCACGCTCACGACGAAGGTGTTCACTTCGAGATGCTGGTGAATCCGGTAGAGTTCCTGGGCGACGAAAAAGGGAACCTCACAGGCGCCCGGTGCATTCGCATGGAACTCGGCGAGCCGGACGACTCTGGCCGTCGCAGCTCGGTGCCGATCAAAGGCTCGGAGTTCGTGCATCCCTGCCAGGTAGCAGTAATCGCGGCTGGAACGACGGCGAACCCGCTGATCCAATCGACAACGCCCGGACTTGCCACGACGAAGCGCGGCTACATCCTGGCGAACGACGACACCCTGGCTACCTCGAAGCCCGGAGTGTTCGCCGGGGGCGACATCGTTACGGGCGGCGCCACCGTGATTCTGGCGATGGGAGCCGGCCGCAAAGCGGCAAAGGCGATCAACGAATATCTCGTCGGCCCGGTTGTCGAGACCGTGCAGATCGAAGCGGCTTCTGCGGCATCGGCGTAAGCTGCGCGACACCTATCTGAGGCTGGGAGCCCTCGCATTCATCCGGGGACTCCCACCCTCCGCAATCCTGCATTTTGAAGCCCCGAGTTTTCCCCAAAGTAGACGCTCGCGATTTCCCACGCTCGCTCTGCAACCTGACCCACTCCCTTCCTCTCAAAGTTTCATGACTGAGAACAAGAACCGCTGCTGGCCCGGATACGAACCGGTTCCCGGCAAGAAGCAACATGAGCAAGGAAGCTGCCGCCCGAAGGCAAAATCGAAGCTCAAGCCCGGTGAGAAGAAGTTCCGGGCAAAGCGGCGCAAGCAGCTCGACAAGTGGGAAGCTGAGCACCCACACACGCGTAAGAGCGCGTCACAACACCTGCATTCGCCGGGCGCAAAGACGAAGACCAAGCGGAGATCGAGCGCGAAGGCTTAGCTCGCTTCCCGCGCCGCAAACAGGCCAGGTGAGTCGTCGTTTTCACCGGCCGTGTGCAAGGCTTCGGCCACTCGCTTCAGATCGTTCACCAGGGCCGCATAAACTTCGTCCTTGTGCTCGGGCGTTTCCGCGCGAAGGACCGCCGACGGATGATAGGTCGCAATCGTCCGCCGCGACCAGCGGGTCGGCAGGAACTGGCCACGTTGCGTGGTGATCCGAAACTGGGTCCCCAGCAAAGCTTTCGCCGCGGTAGCTCCAAGACAGACCACAATCTCCGGCCGAATGGCATCCAGTTCGGCTTCGACCCAAGCTCGGCACGCCGTGACCTCGCTCAGGCGCGGCGTCCGGTGGATCCTCCGTTTTCCGCGTTCCTCGAAGGCAAAGTGTTTCACCGCATTAGTAACGTAGATTTCGTGGCGATCGAGGCCAGCCTCGGCGATTGCCCGGTTGAGCACTTCACCCGCGGGTCCGACAAACGGCTTTCCCGCATGGTCTTCCTGGTCCCCGGGCTGTTCCCCGATCAACACCACGCGCGCAGCGGCAGGACCCTCGCCAAAGACGGCCTGCGTCGCGTGGAGGTACAAGTCGCATCCCCGGCAGAGCTTCACGGCGTCGGCCATTACTGGCAGGTCGCGAGTCTCGGGCAAATACGCCACCGCGCCTTTCGCCTGCTGCGTAATCATGCGCCCCACACGTTCAGGAGCTGCCGCGAGTTCCTGCGCGAGCGTATCCATCTCGGGCATCTGCGGCCAGTAGCGCTGGGGAGCGTGTTGCCGCATCAGTTGCAGGTTCACTCGCGCCGGGTTAAAGGTCGCGCCATAGTAAGTCCGCCAGAGTGATTCGAGCTCGTCCTCCTGTGGAGCACGGCTGCGCGGTACGCCCGCCGTAAAACTAAGCTCGTTGCCGTCCCAGTGCGCCGACTCTTCCGGCGTCAGGATCGACCACTTCATCGACCGAAACCGATCGGCGAAGAACGGCACCGCTTCGCGAAGGATGTGGTGGTCAGGCTGGAACCAGGCAACATAGTGCTCTTGCTCATCGACCATCACCTTCCGGAAGCGCACGAACGCGTGCATGCGGTGAATCTCACACCTGACTTCGTCCGCCCAACGCTCGGCGCGCCGTACATCGTCGTCCACCCCGACCTTGAGCAGGTCGTGATTTTCGTGAGTCACGCGCCACAGCAGCCGATACAAAAGCGACCATCGGCCGGGACCCCGGTTGCAGGCCACTTCTCTCGCCAAGCTCAGCAGTGCACGCGGTACTTTGTGTGCCTCCGGACCCTGCGCTGCTGACGAACCTGCGGCAAACAATCCCTCTTGCGGAGTCGCGCCATCATTCCAGTAAACCTCGTCGGGGATGGTCCCGGAGGCCAGCAGAGCCCGTGCGTTGCTACGCCAATCTTCAAAAGTTCGAACGTTGACGGTAATCAAATTTCCCCCGTTATGGCCGTCGTGTTCGCTTCAAACAGCTGCATCTGCTGTGGAGTAACCAGTCTCACAGCCAGGTCCATGCCGTCCAGATCTCTTGCCGTGGGCCGGCTGTCATCCGTGATAACGAATGGCCGCGCGCGCCGCGTGATGATCTTCAGCTTGTGCAGATCGGCCATGGTCAGCCGATGGTAGCGGCGGACCGACAATATCCGCTGCACATTGCGATAGCCCAAACCCGGAACTCGCAGGAGCTGCTCGCGCGTGGCGGTGTTCACATCGATTGGGAAGTACCAGCGATTGCGCAAAGCCCATGTCGACTTGGGATCTTGCGACAAGTCGAGATTAGGCTCGGCCGCGGTCGTCAGATCGGCGGCGCTGAACTCGTAGAAACGCATCAGCCAGTCCGCCTGGTAAAGGCGATGCTCTCGCAGCAGCGGAGGCGCCTGCGCGGGGAGCCGCGGATCGGCATGCTGGATGGGGCTGAAAGCCGAATAGTAGACGCGCTTCAGCTTGTAACCGTCATACAGTCGCGAAGCCGTTGTGAGAATGGTCGCGTCAGTCGTTGCTGTCGCGCCGATCACCATCTGCGTCGATTGTCCCGCAGGCGCGTAGCCACGGCCCTTCGGGTTCCGTGTCCCCTCCGCCTCATCGATATGCTCGCGAACACTGCTCATGGTGTTCTGAATCGTCGTGCTGTCTTTTTCGGGAGCCAGCGTCGCGAGATCCTTCGCGGTCGGAAGCTCGATATTCGCGCTGAGCCGGTCGGCCCAACGGCCTGCCTCAGCCAGCAGCAGGTCAGACGCGCCAGGAATCGTTTTCAAATGGATATAACCGTTAAAGCGATGCTCGGAGCGTAGGCTGCGCGCCACAGCAATCAACTGTTCCATGGTGTAGTCAGGACTTTGAATGATTCCGCTGCTGAGAAACAGTCCTTCGATGTAATTGCGGCGGTAGAAGTCGAGCGTGAGTTGAACCACCTCAGCCGGAGTGAACCGAGCGCGGGGAACATCGCTGGAAATTCGATTCACGCAGAAGACGCAGTCGTAAATGCAGTAGTTGGTGAGCAGAATTTTCAGCAGCGAAACGCAGCGTCCATCCGGAGTGTAGCTGTGGCAAATGCCACAACCCGAATTGCTGCCCAGCGCGCCGTCCTTTCCGGCACGTTTGGCCCCGCTCGAAGCGCACGAGACGTCGTACTTCGCCGAGTCCGCGAGGATACGCAGCTTACTTCCCACATCCATAGTTACTGATAGTATACGGGAAGAAAAGGCGAACAAGCGAAGGTTGCCGGCCGGAACTCCCGCAGCTTTTACTGCCGGGAAAACTGTGGCGTGCTGATTTGCATTTTTACGCGATCAACGCGGCCGAACTGCCCACCCACTCCAGGTTTTTGTTGTGGTCCACTCCCATCATCATGCCGCGACCCATGCGCACCAGCGGCAGCACCGGCGTCAACTCGCCGCCTTCCGGCCACGCATACATCATGCGAACTTCCATCTGCGTCGCGCCATGCGGCGTCTGGATTACAGGCTCGAATCGCATGCGCTCTTGCAAGATGTAGTCGTGACCCTGACCGGCGGGAATGGAGTCAACGTCGGCTTGCGTCGGCGCAAACCTGATACCCGAGCCTGCGAACGAATACAGCGGCTTCAGCAGGTAGTTCTGGTTGTCATTGGGGACCACCGGGTTCTCATCGACAAACCACGTCTTCGGCACGCACCGGTGCTTCAGGTAAGGAATCGAGAACTTGCTGATGCGGAAGTACCAGTTGGGGTGACCCGCCCACTCCACATCTAACTCGTCACGCAGGTCGAAAGGCAGCGTGATCTGCTTGCGCACGAGTTCATCGACGATCATCCGGTTGTAAATGCGTCGCACTTCGACTTCGCGGCCGCCTTTGCTGTAGTACAGCTTGTTCCCGCGTTTCTTCAGGCTCATGACGTCGACGACTGCAATCCCCAGCTTCCGCTCTGTGATGTTGAAGTCAGGCAGCGTCTTCTGATGCTGCGGATCAATCTCCATCAGGATCACGTTCTCGGGATCGTGCTCGGCAACAATGAGCTTGCGAATCAGCTCCCAGTACGAATCGTGATCATAGCCCGAAAGATATATGCCCAGATCTTTGCGCAAGCCATACGACTCGATGTACTGCTCGGCCATCGTCGGCTGATAACCATAGAGCGAAGGAAAGCCCTGTAGCTCCACCAGCTTCGGCTCAACATCCCCGTTACTGTCTCGCACCAGGCCGAAGTCCACCGCAACCCACATAGGCAGCGGCGACTCATTCGCCACGTTGTATTTCGCCGGAACACTTACGTCAGACAGCTTGCGGTAATCAGGATTGTTGACCAGCTGCAGGATGAGGTCGCGACCGTAGTCCGACATTTGCTCGATCAGCGATCTGGGAACGAAGCAAGGCGTCTCGGAGACGCGGTATTCAATGTGCGTCTCCGAAACGTTGTCGAGTGCTTGCAGAAGCTGCTGGTACTTGGCGGGATGGAAATTCCGGTTGAACTCCTCGCGCAGCGCGGGAATCATGCTTAGGCCTCGATGAGGAATTCGCCCTTCTGCATAATTTGCAGCCCGTCGACCCAGATGTCGAAGTGCGTGCCTACAACGTCGATGTGCGTGCTGGAGTACCAGTTTGCGCCGGTGTGGAATCCGTACGGATTGCCGAAGGCGATATGTACACCGGGAAACTTCTCGTCCTGCAAAATCTGTCCAATCACGTGCTTCAGGCCCAGGTTGGTGCCGATGGCGAACTCGCCAACCAGGTCGCTATTCTCATCCGTGTGGGTGTAAGCCCAGAATTCCTGCTCCAGCTCTTTGTTCTCGCTGAAGACTTCTGTAATACGATTCTTCTTCATCTGGATGGTGAGTGGTTGGTTGCCGAGATCCTGGTACTTCTCGCAGAGATAGTCTCCAACCACGCCGTCGACCACGTAGGTTCCGTTCACTTCACCGGGGGTGGTGAAGACTTCGCCGCCGGGAAGATTGCCCCACTTGTCAGGGCTGATGATGCCGCTGGTCTTAATCCACTTGTAGTCATGGTTCATGTCGGCAGTGAGATCGGTTCCCGCAGGATTCCTGGCAGTGATCTTCTCGGCGCGGCTGACGATATCGATGACTTTTTTGCTGAGGGCGTCAACCTGATTGAAGTCGGCGCGCATACCCTCCAGCATGATCTGTCGGTTGATGTTGACCATGTGGGCGTGGCGCATGCGCCGGCGGTTCACGATGTCCGTCATCTCCATGCGCGACTTCAGTTCGTTGCGCTGCACCTTGACGGCGAAGATGCTGACCTGGCTCGTTTCCATGTCGTCCGCGATCTCAGCCGGCAATCCAATGAGAGGCCGGGCGGCAAGGTCTTCGAGCACGTAAGAGTGGAACGGCGACCCGACGGCAACCAGTTCATGGACGATGCTGGCTGCGATCTCGCGCGTGTCATTGTCGGTGATGACGGTGACCTTCTCCGATGGCTGAATGCGGAGGCAGGTGTTCACCGCGTTGTAAGCGCCCGGCGAGAGTTCCTGATCGAACGCGGTCTGGGTAAGGTCGGTAGCAGTCTGGTTCAAACGATAACCTTTCGAAGAGCGAAATACACGGATACCAGCAGGGATCACAACGGTCGAGCTTCGGATAGTACTCTCTGGCTTCGGCCCGGAAAACCGCATCCGTGTGATGCAGAACCAGCCCGATCGCGCCTATTTTCTAGCCGCGGTAGTCTCGAATACTCCTACGCGCGTTTCGGCAACGATGTAGTCCACAACTTTCTTCAGGTCACCAGTTTCGTTAAACACTCGCAGCTGCCGGTCGGCGCCCGTCCCCATCTCCAGCATCTCGTGAATATAATCGATATCGCTACGTGAGCCGAGCTCATCTACTTCATCGCTGATAAGGTCCAGGTATTCCACCATCAGGTCCTTGAGCGAAACCTCTTCTTCCTTGCCGAAGTCGATCAACTTGCCTTGGATGCCATAGCGCGATGCTCGGAACTTGTTCTCCATGATCAGCGCGCGACTGTAAATGCGATAGCTCTTGTTGGACGCATGCAGCTTGTACAGCATCGACATAGTGGCCTGGATCAGGGCAGCGATCGCCAAGGTTTCGTCCAGTCGCATGGGGATATCGCAAACCCGAACTTCCAGCGTGTTGAAGAACGGGTGCGGCCGTATGTCCCACCAGATCTTCTTGCCATTATCAATGCAATGCGTCTTGACCAGCAGGTTAACAAAGGTTTCGTACTCCGCCCAATTGGCAAAGACGTCAGGAATCGCGGTACGGGGGAAGCGCTCGAAAACTTTGCAGCGATACGATTTGTAGCCCGTCTGCATACCCATCCAGAAAGGCGAGTTGGTGGATAACGCCAGAATATGCGGCAGGAAATACCGCATCGAATTCATGATGTGGATCGCCGTGTTGCGCTCCTCAATGCCTATATGCACGTGTAGGCCAAAGACCAGGTTGGCGCGGGCGAGGAGTTGCATGTCCTCTACTACCTGGTGGTAGCGCGGATCGGGATAAATCTCTTGCGTCTTCCAATCGGAAAAAGGATGGGTGCTGGCCGAGGCGAGCCACATGCCGTGCTCCGCCGCGAGTGTGATTACCTCGCGACGCAGCTCGACAAGGTTCTCGCGAGCTTCCTGAATGTTCCTGCAGACGCGAGTCCCCACTTCAATGACCGACTGGTGCATTTCGGGCTTGATCGCTTCACTGAGCGCTAATTTACCTTTGGACAGAATCTCCGACGCGATGTGCGAACGCAGATCCCGGGTTTCGGGATCGACCGTCTGGTACTCCTCTTCAATACCAATACTCAGGCTCGGCCGAGTCATTGCAATTAGCCCTTTCCCGCAGGTTTGGCCAGCTCTTTTTGTCCGGGTCCGCCGCTGAGGAAGCTGCTCCAGCGGTAGTCGCGTACTTCCCCGGTGTGCGCCTTCGCCTTGCGAATTGCCAGCTCAGTGACAGCATCGATGATCCACTCAAAGTTGGCCTGGCCTACCGAGTTCACGTCCGCATCGGGTGCCGGGTTCATGAAGTCGATGGCATACGGAATGCCGTCCTCGCAGGCAAACTCGACCGTGTTCAAGTCGTAGCCCAGCGCCCGGCAAA
>Ga0308173_10002055_pt1 | contig 10547 bp, 10 predicted proteins | sample PhyPR1_FD_203716 | JGI IMG/M metagenome (GOLD analysis project Ga0308173, IMG submission 203716) | Soil microbial communities from UC Gill Tract Community Farm, Albany, California, United States - DLSLS.P.R1 | ecosystem: Environmental > Terrestrial > Soil > Agricultural land | place: USA... | reverse complement strand
CGTGTGTGCCCTGGCCGCCCTCGTCGCGGTCGTCCTGCTCCGCGCGACGGGATGGCCGCTGTCGGTCCGTGCGGTGCTCGGTGCGTCGGTCGTCGTCCTCGTGCTCGTGGTCGCAGACCGCCGGAAATGGGCGCGGATGGAGACGAGCTTCTCCTTCACCGACGACGTCGTCACGATGCGCGCAGTGGCGGACCGGCTGACCGCGCAGGGCCTGCCGGTGACCCTGGACGAGGAGAGAGGCGGCCCGTCGCTCCGCTACCGCAACCGCGACGCGAAGCAGGTCCACGCGGCGCTGGCCGACCTCGGCATCAGGACGGACTGAGCGACAGCTCGTAGACGATCTCGAGGCCGTCCTCCTCGTCCCACTGCTCACCCACCTCGACCAGCCCCTCGGAGAGCACGAGGTCGCGGGACGGCGCGTTGTCGGGGCTGACGGTGGCGCGGAAGGTCCGCACCCCGGGCTCGTGGCGGGCGCGCTCGATCAGGGCTCGCAGCGCCGCCCGCGCGTAGCCCTGCCGCCGGTACTGCGGATCGATCGAGTAGCCGACCTCGACCATGCCGTCGCCGTCCGGGGGCCCGTGGTAGCCGGCCCGGCCGACCGCGAGCCGCCGATCGGGATCCCACACGACCCCGGTGATCCAGGCCGCGCTGGCCGGGTCCTCGACGATCTGGACCGCCCGGATCTCCCAGACGCCACGGCACTCCTCCCCGGCGAGGTACGGGGTGAGCGGCACCGGCGACGTCCGGTCGGCCGCGGCCAGGTCGCCGTCGGCCAGGCCCCGGAGCGCCGCGGCATCCAGCTGCAGCACCTCGACGCGCGGTGTCATGGGCAGAGGATCCGAGCGGCGGTGACCACGAGTGCGGACCCTAGTGCGGAGTGGTGTCCGGCTCGACCGCGTTTCACCAGGCATGATCCGGCACGCGGTCGTCTCGCACGGCGGGTTCGGTTGAGTTCGAGGGGGATGCTCGTGGGCACGAGGCGTGGACGTGTGCCGGCTGTCCTGGCCGCCGTCGTGGTCGCGGTCACGGCGTGCACCGGGGCCGACGACTCAGCCCGGCACGCCGACGCCCACACCGGTACCGCGTCCCCCAGCACCGAGGCCGTGCCCGACGACGTCGTCCAGGAGGACGTCGGCCAGGTTCCGGTGATAGCTGACGACGGCTACGCCGATGCGGTCGCGACGTTCGGGGGCGTCGAGCAGGTCGCCGCCGCCGCGACGGCCGACGCACGGATCGCCCGTATCGCCCTGGCCGACTGCCGACGGTGGACCGAGGGCTCCGTCGACCCGCGGCTCCCGGCTCTGCTCACCCCTGAGCTCCTGACCAGGGTGGTCGCCGAGCTGGACCGGCCGCCAGGTTCGGTGCCCTCGCTGCTCAGCGACCTGCCCGAGCGCGACGGCAACGGATACCGGCTCGCCGCCGCGGCCACCGGCGGCTGTGAACCGGGCGGCCCGTTGCGCTACGTCCCCGGCCCGGTCGCCGTCGACGTCGATCGGAGCACCGGGGAGCCGCGTCTGGTGTTGACCGGGGGGTTCGTCATGGACGTGCGACTCGGCGACACGCCGGTCGGCGCCGGACGCGACTGGGTGTTCACGTCGCGCCAGAGCGCCGGCGGGTGGCTGCTCACGGACGTCGAGTCGGACGCCCCCGTGAGCTGGGTGCCGCCCTCGTCGGGCTGACATCCGTCCGGTCAGCCGAGTCGTTCCTTCCAGCCGGGCCCGTGCGGCACCAGCTCCGCGGTCCGGACGTCGTCGTCGCGTCGCTCCAGGCGCACCTCGAGGTGCTCGTCGGCCAGCTGCTCGACCAGCCCCTGCCCCCACTCGACGACCGTCACCGAGTCCGCGACGGTGACGTCGAGATCGAGATCGTCGACGTCGGCCATGCTGCCGAGGCGGTAGGCGTCGACGTGCACCAGCGGGAGTCGTTCGGTGCGGTGGACGCGCGCGATCACGAACGTCGGCGAGGTCACCGGCTCGCGGACACCCAGCCCGTCGCCGATCCCCTGGGTCAGGGCGGTCTTGCCGGCCCCGAGCGGGCCGACGAGGACGACGAGGTCGCCGGCCCGCAGCAGCTCCGCGAGCTCGCGGCCGAGGGCCCGGGTGTCGGCCGGGGTCGGCAGGACGTGCTCGAGCTTCACGGCAGGCTCCCCGCGACGGCGGTCAGGTCGGCCAGCAGCCCGGCCCGCGGCGCCCCGTTCGGCCCGAACCGGATGGCCGCCGACGGATGGTAGGTGGCCCACACCGCCCGGCCCTCCCAGGGGTGCGGGCGGCCGCGGACCTCCCCCAGCACGGTGCGCGGACCGAGGAACCACTTCGCCGACGACAGCCCCAGCGCCACGACGACCGGCGGGTCGAGCAGCTCGAGCTGCCGGCGTAGCCACCCCGAGCAGCGCGCGACCTCCGGCGCCTTCGGGGTCCGGTTCGCCGGCGGACGGCACTTCACGATGTTGAGGACGGCGGCCTCCGAGCGGGCCAGGCCGGCCTCGGCGAGCAACTGGTCGAGCAGCGCCCCGGAGCGGCCGACGAAGGGCCGGCCGGTCTCGTCCTCCGTGGCGCCGGGGGCCTCCCCCACCAGCACGAAGCGGGGCCGCCCGGACGCCGGCAGGTCGCCGACCACGACGTGCTGCCGGGCGGCGGCGAGCTCGGGGCACGCGACGCAGGAGCGGGCCACGGCGGCCAGGGTGTCCCAGTCCGGCGCGGCTGCGGCGGTGCGGGCCACCTCGTCGGCGGCGGCGTCCAGCCGGGGCGGTCGCAGGGCAGCCACCTCCGCACCCTAACGAGATGACAACCGGCGCTTCCGCCGGCCGCCCCGGCGTGGGACCGTTCGCACCGAGGGTTGGCACTCGCAGGGAGGGCAGACCGCCATGACGGCATCGGGTGCAGTGCGCGAGCCGGGCAGCCCCGCGCTCGACCTCTACGACATCGCCTTCCTCGCCTGCGGTCCGGCACGCGTCGTCGACACGGCCGTCGTCGCCCTCATCCGGTCTGGCCGGCTCCGCCTGCACTCCTCCGGATACCTGGCCACCGCGGAGCTCTCCCGCCGCCACCCGGTGGAGGCCGCCGTCCTCGACGCCGTGGGACCCATCGGTCACCGCTCCGTCGACACCGTCCGCTGGCGGCTGCTCGACGACGACCGGCTGCTGGACATCGGCCGGCGGCTGCACAGCGCGGGGCTGCTGGGCCGCGCCGGCGGCGTCGTCCGGCTGCTGCACGGCGACCGACCGGCCCTCGGGACCACGCACGCGGGGCGACGCCTGCTGCACGCCCTCCGTGAGCAGCCGGGCACGGGGGATCCCGAGGCGTTGCGGGTCGCCCTATCGGGTCCGGCAGGCATGTCCGACCAGCGGCTCCGCGCGGAGATCTTCGACCCGCCGAGCACGGCGCTGGCGCCGCCGCGGTCCGGTCGACGGTCGCGCGCCATCGACCACAGCGATCCGCACCTGGCCGCCTACCGCCGGGATGGCTCCGCCGCCGCTGCCGGAGTCTTCGGTCCTGACCAGGGCGGCCGAATCTGAGCCGGACTCAGACCCCGGTCGCGCCGGCTGTCCGCTCGGTGCCCACCCGGCGCAGCAGGCGCGTCAGCGCCCCGCTCACCACGTCGGGCTCCTCGAGCAGCACCATGTGCCCGGCGTCGGGGACGACGACGAACTCCGCTTCGGGCAGCCGCTCCACGATCAGCTCGCTGTGCTCCTTCGGGATCATCTTGTCCGCCTCGCCGGTGAGCACGAGGGTCGGGATCGCGCGCAACGGCTCCAGCGAACCGGTCTCGTCGTGGCCCGCGAGCGCCGGGTAGAACTCCGCGATGACGTCGACCGGCGTGCCGGAGATCATCGCGTCGACGTAGCGGGCGAGCGCCGGGTCGACGTCGGCCGCGGCGAACGAGAGCGACCGCGTGACCGCCGATACCAGGTCTGCGGCCACCCGGCGGGTGCGCTCGGCCAGCACCGGGGTCCGGCGCATGGTCCAGGCGGCCACCGGCAGGAACGCGGCGCGCACCCGCGTGAGCAGCTCGGGCAGACCGAAGTTGAGGTCGGCCAGGTTCCCGCTGGACGTCGAGATCAGCGCGGCACCGACCACCCGGGAACCGAAGAGTTCGGGGCGCAGCGCCGCCAGCCCCATGATCGTCATCCCGCCCATGGAGTGCCCGACCAGCACGACCGGCCCCCGGGGCACGCGGGTGTCGAGCACGGTGAGCAGATCGGTGGCCAGCTGCTGGATGGTGGACCGCTCGGCCTTCCCGCGGCCGGAGCCGCCGTGCCCGCGCTGGTCGTAGAAGACCAGGCGCGCGTCGGGCCGGTGTCCGTTCGCGCTGGCCAGCTCGGCGGCCAGGGTGCGCCGCTGGAACGCCCACGACCCCATCGACAGGGTGTACCCGTGCACGAAGACGACGGTCAGCGGCGCGTCGCGGGGTCCGATCTCCTCCACCGACAGCAGCACGCCGTCGTCGGCCTGCACGAGTGCGGTGCGGTCGGCCGCGCGGGCGCTCCCTCCGAGCGGATCGTCCAGGCGCAGCTCGGCGTCCGTGGCCTTGCCCAGCCGGGGACGGGCGACCTCGCCGGCCCGAACCCGCCGCCCGGCGGCGCGACTGGCCGCCGTGACGCCGACCGCGGCTCCGGCCGCAGCGAGGCCGACGAGGGCACCGACGAGGCCCGTGCGGCTCCGGGAGTGCTTTCCGCTTGACCGGGGCGCCATCAGACCGCCCCCGCCGAGCCGACGTAGCGGCGGGTGAACCGGCCGCCGACGCGGGTGACCAGCTCGTAGTGGATGGTGTCGAGCACGTCCGCCCAGGCCTGCGCCGTCGGCTCGCCCCGGTCGCCCGGCCCCCACAGGACCACCTCGTCGCCCGGCCGCACGGGGTCGTCGCCGACGTCCAGGACGAACTGGTCCATGCAGACCCGGCCGGCGATGGTCCGCCGGCTGCCGCCGGCGAGGACCGGGGCCCGGTTGCCGGCCGCTCGCGGCACACCGTCGGCGTAGCCGACCGGCACGAGCGCCAGCGTGGTCTCGACGTCCGGGAAGTACGTGTGCCCGTAGGAGACGCCGACGCCGGCCGGCACCCGCTTGGTCAGGACGACGGTGGCCCGCACGGTCATCGCCGGGCGCAGGCCGTGGTCGGCCGCGTTGCCGCCCAGCGGGTCCAGCCCGTACAGGGCGACGCCGGGGCGGACGAGGTCGTACCAGGTGTCGGGCAGCGCGATGGTGGCTGCGGAGTTGGCCAGGTGCCGGCGCGCGTCGGTCAGTCCGGCGGCCCGGGCGATGGCGACCGCCTCCTCGAAGACGCGCACCTGCGCACCGATCGTGGGGTGGGTGGGGGCGTCGGCGTACGCCATGTGGCTCCAGAGCCCCACGACGGCGACCTCGCCGTCGGACTGCGCGCGGGCCGCGGCGGCGACCAGTCCGGGCCAGTCGGCCGGCGTCGCGCCCTCGCGGGACAGCCCGGTGTCGGCGAAGAGCTGCACCCGAGCGGTGCGGCCGGTGGCGCGGGCGGCCGCGACGATCTCGGCCAGCGCCCACTCGGCGTTCACCGAGAGCTCGATGTCGGCCTCGAGCGCGGCGGCGTAGTCGGTGCCGGGGGCGTGCAGCCACGCGAGCACCGGGGCCCGGATGCCCGCCGCGCGCAGGGCCAGCGCCTCCTCGAGGACGGCGACACCGAGCGAGTCGGCACCCCCGGCCAGCACCGCTCGCGCGGCCGGGACCAGGCCGTGCCCGTAGCCGTCGGCCTTGACCACCGCCATGAGGGGGCGCCCGACACGCTCCCGGAGCACGGCGGTGTTGGCGGCGATGGCGTCGAGGTCGACGACCACCTCGGCCCGGGGCGCTGCGGAGGTCACGCCCCCGAGTCTCCCAGGAGTCCGGCGAGCGGTCCGCGCACCGTGCCGATCGCCTCCGGGAGGCGGCGGACGAGGTCGCCGGAGATGAACGGCCCACGGGACGCCGCCAGCTGCCCGACGCGGCCGTGCACGTGCGCCCCGACGGCGGCGGCCTCCGCGGGCGACAGGGAGGACGCCAGCAGCGATCCCACGATCCCGGCGAGGACGTCGCCCGTCCCGGCCGTGGCCAGCCACGGCGTGCCGGTGCCGTTCACGTACGCCCGCCCGGTGGGCTCGGCGACGACGGTGGCGTCGCCCTTGAGCAGGACGACGGCGCCCAGATCGGCCGCCAGCCGCCGGGCCGCGCCGATCCTGTCGACCCCGACCTCGGTGCCGAACCGCGCGAACTCCCGGTCGTGCGGCGTCAGCACGGTGGGCGCGGTCCGGTCGCGGACGAGCGCGGGCTCCTTCGCCAGCATGCTCAGCCCGTCGGCGTCGACCAGTACCGGCAGATCGGTCGCCAGCACCTCGGCGAGGACGTCGCGCGCCGCGGCATCGGTGCCCATGCCGGGGCCGACGACCCAGGCCTGCACGCGCCCGGCGTCGGTCGGCCGGCCGGCGGTGACGATGGCCTCGGGCCAGGCGGCCCGCACCCCCTCGGCCGCCGTGCCCGCGTAGCGCACCAGCCCAGGCCGCGTGCGCAGGGCGGCCCCGGTGCACAGGACGCCGGCTCCGGGGTAGGTCGCCGAACCGGCGACGATCCCCACGACGCCCTGCGAGTACTTGTCGTCGTCGGCACCCGGAACGGGCAGCAGGCCGGCGACGTCGGCGTCTGTGAGCTGGGCGGCGCCGGCAGGAGGCAGGGTCGGGCCCAGGCCGATGTCGACGAGGTGCACCCGGCCGGCGGAGCCACGCCCCTCGCCCACCACGAGGCCGGGCTTGACCGCGCCGAACGTCACTGTGTGCATCGCGGAGAACGCGGCACCCTCGACCGCGCCGGTATCGGCGTCGATGCCGCTGGGCACGTCGACGGCCACGGTGATGCCGGCGCCGTCCGCGGTGGCCTGTGCGAGCGCCGCGGCGTCGGTCCGGAGGCCACCACGGCCGCCGATGCCGAGCATCCCGTCGACCACCAGCTCCGCCCGGCCGAGCAGTGCGGCGACGCCGGAGCTGTCCCCGGGCACGATCCGGCCGCCCGCACGGCGCAGCGCGGCCAGACCCGCCGGATGCGCCCGGTCGCCGTCCAGGAGGACGGCGGTCACGCGGGCACCGCGCTCGGCGAGCCGGGCCCCGGCGAAGAGCGCATCGCCCCCGTTGTTGCCCGTGCCGACCAGGAGTGCGACCCGGCGTCCATAGACGGAGCCGAGCAGGCGGAGGCACACGGTCGCCAGCCCCGTGGCGGCCCGCTGCATGAGGGCGCCCTCGGGCAGGCTCGCGAGCAGCGGGGCCTCCGCCGTCCGCACCTCGGCTGTGGTGGAGAGGCCGATCACCGGGTCCCCGTCCCGAAGCCCTCGGCCACCACGACCGCGGACGCAATGCCGCCGTCGTGGCTGAGCGAGACGTGCCAGGAGGTCACGCCGAGCTGGGCGGCCCGCCCGGCAACGGTTCCGCGCACCTCCAGGTGCGGCCGGCCGTGCTCCCCCACCGTGACCTCGGCGTCGTGCCAGTGCAGGTCACCGGGTGCGCCGAGCGCCTTGGCGACCGCCTCCTTGGCCGCGAAGCGGGCGGCCAAGGACTCACCCGTGCGCGGATTGCCACTCGGGGTGCGCTGCTCGTCGGCGGTGAACAGCCGGTCGCGCAGCCCAGGCGTGCGGGTCAGCGACTCCGCGAACCGCTCGACCGGCACGACATCGATCCCGACCCCGATGATCACGGCCTCAGTCTGCCGTGACCCGGTCGGCGTCGCTGGGGAGCCGCTACTCCACGGTGACGGACTTGGCCAGGTTGCGGGGCTGGTCGACGTCCAGGCCGCGGCTGTCGGCGATCTCGCAGGCCAGCACCTGCAGCGGCACCGTCGTGACGACCGGCGCCAGCAGGGTGGGCGTGCGCGGCACCCGGATCACGTGGTCGGCGTACGGGACGACGTCCTCGTCGCCCTCCTCGGCGATCACGATCGTCCGCGCTCCGCGGGCGCGGACCTCCTGGATGTTGGAGACGACCTTGGCGTGCAGCAGGTCGCGGGCTCGCGGCGGCACGACGATGACCACCGGGGTGCCCTCGTCGACCACCGCGATCGGGCCGTGCTTGAGCTCGCCGGCGGCGAAGCCCTCGGCGTGGATGTAGGCCAGTTCCTTGAGCTTGAGCGCACCCTCGAGGGCCACCGGGAAGCTGACGTGCCGGCCGAGGAACAGCATCCGGTCGGCGTCGGCCATCGAACGGCCCAGCTCGCGGACCGGCTCCATCTGCTCGAGCACCTTGGCGACCGCGGCGGGCAGCTCGCGCAGCTCGGCGACGACCGTGGCGATCTCGTCCTCGTACTTGATCCCGCGCACCTGCGCGAGGAAGAGACCGACGAGGTAGCAGGCGACCAGCTGGGTGAGGAAGCCCTTCGTCGAGGCGACGGCGATCTCGGGGCCGGCGTGGGTGTAAAGCACGGCGTCGGACTCGCGCGGGATCGTCGAGCCGTTGGCGTTGCAGATCGCGAGCACACGGGCCTTCTGGTCCTTGGCGTGCCGCAGGGCCATGAGTGTGTCCATCGTCTCGCCGGACTGGCTGACCACGACGACGAGCGTCGAGCGGTCGAGCACCGGGTCGCGGTAGCGGAACTCGCTGGCCACCTCCACCTCGACGGGGATGCGGGTCCAGTGCTCGATGGCGTACTTGGCGATCAGGCCGGCGTGGTAGGCGGTGCCGCAGGCGACGACGAAGATCTTGTCGATGTCCCGCAGGTCCTGGTCCGAGAGCCGCACCTCGTCCAGCACCAGCTCGCCGTTGGCGCCGAGCCGGCCCAGCAGGGTGTCGGCGATCGCCTGCGGCTGCTCGGCGATCTCCTTGAGCATGAACCAGTCGTAGCCACCCTTCTCGGCGGCCTCGGCGTCCCAGTCGACGGTGTAGCTCTTCGGCTCGACGGGGTTGCCGGCGAAGTCGGTGACGGACAGCCCTCGGTGCCGGTCGATCTCGACGACCTCGTCCTGCCCGAGCTCACGCGCCTCGCGGGTGTGCGAGATGAACGCGGCGACGTCGGAGCCGAGGAAGTACTCGCCGTCGCCGACGCCCACCACGAGGGGGCTGCTCCGCCGGGCGGCCACGAGGGTGTCGGGCTCGTGGGCCGAGGTGGCGACGAGGGTGAAGGCACCTTCCAGCCGGCGGCAGACCACCCGCATGGCCTCGGCCAGCCGGCTCTCGCCCTCGGGGGCGGCCGCGTAGGCGGCGGCCAGCAGGTGCGCGGCGACCTCGGTGTCGGTCTCGGAGGTGAACTCGACGCCGGCGGACTCGCACTCGGCGCGCAGGGCCGCGAAGTTCTCGATGATGCCGTTGTGGATGACCGCGACCGTGCCGTCGGCGGACAGGTGTGGGTGCGCGTTGCGATCGGTCGGGCCGCCGTGCGTCGCCCACCGGGTGTGGCCGATGCCGACGGTGGCCGCCGGCAGGGGATGGTCGGCGAGGAGCTTCTCCAGGTTGGCCAGCTTGCCGGCCTTCTTCGCCGAGCTCAGCTGCCCGTCAGCGACGACCGCGATGCCTGCTGAGTCGTAGCCCCGGTACTCCAGCCGGCGCAGGCCCTCCAGGACCACGTCCCGGGCGTCCTGCGGACCGACGTAACCCACGATGCCGCACATTGTGCCGAGGGTACCGGGGCCGACGACCGGTTCGGGCCGGATCCGGGTCGACCGCTCCGGACGAGGGAGACGAAGACACTGTCGCCCTCCGGGCGACACCGCGACCAGGAGCCGTCCTGACCAGCGCGGAGCCGTCGAGTCGCTCCTCGCGGAGCGCTCCGGACCCCACTCGTCGCGACGACTGCGTTCTAGGCGACGCGGGCGACGACGTCCGCGAGCCGCGCGGCGACCTCGTCCGCCTGCTCCTGCGTGGGTGCCTCGACCATCACGCGGACGAGCTGCTCGGTGCCCGAGGGCCGCAGCAGCACCCGCCCGGTGTCGGCGAGCTCCGCCTCGACGGCGTTGACAGCGGCGGCGACCTCGTTGCTCGCGGCCACCGCTATGCGGTCGCGGACCGGCACGTTGACCAGCGTCTGCGGGAGGCGGCGGACGACGGCGGCGAGCTCGGCCAGTGAGGAGCCGGTGGCGCGCATCCGCGAGAGCAGCGCCAGACCGGTCAGCAGGCCGTCACCGGTGGTGGCGTGGTCGAGGAAGACCAGGTGGCCGCTCTGCTCGCCGCCGAGGCTCAGATCGCCGGTGCGCAGCGCCTCCAGCACGTACCGGTCGCCGACGGCGGTGGTCTGCACCGCGATGCCGGCGTCGCGCATGGCGTGGTGGAAGCCGAGGTTGCTCATCACGGTCGCCACGACCGTGTCGTCCTTGAGGGCGCCGCGCTCGTGCAGCGCGATCGCGCAGATGGCGAGGATGGCGTCGCCGTCGACGACCTCGCCGTCGGCGGTCACGGCCAGGCAGCGGTCGGCGTCGCCGTCGTGAGCGATCCCCAGGTCGGCGCCCTGCGCCCGGACGGCCTCGATCAGCGGCCCGAGGTGGGTGGAACCGACGCCGTCGTTGATGTTCCAGCCGTCGGGCTCGCAGCCGATGGCGTGCACCGTGGCCCCGGCGCGGCGGTAGGCCTCCGGAGC
>Ga0308173_10002054_pt1 | contig 10548 bp, 14 predicted proteins | sample PhyPR1_FD_203716 | JGI IMG/M metagenome (GOLD analysis project Ga0308173, IMG submission 203716) | Soil microbial communities from UC Gill Tract Community Farm, Albany, California, United States - DLSLS.P.R1 | ecosystem: Environmental > Terrestrial > Soil > Agricultural land | place: USA... | reverse complement strand
CGATCTTCGACTGAACGCATCGCTAGCCGCTGCCCGCAAGCGCCCGTTGGGTGATGCGTGGGCGTGGCATCGCAAGGGCGTGTCTGACATCAGCCCGCTTGTGGCGGTGACCCTCGCCGTCTGGGGTTTCACCACCCGCTCTCAGCGTGAACCGAAGCCCAAGGCGCCATCCAAGGCGTTCGCTTTCTAGCCCATGAAGGGGTGACCGTGGCCGAAGACATTGCTCCAGGCTCCCCGAAGTGGTGGCTAGCTCGCCTCGACGACGAACTGACTGCACGTTCTGGCGACATGCTCGCGTATCGCGAGCTCGTCGATGACGTTCATTCGGCGCCGGAGTCGGCGGAGACGTCTCGCAAGTTCCACCGCATGGCCGGTCTGGCGACGACGAACCTGACGGGGCTCGCGGTCGAGGCCACTGCCGAGCGCATGAACGTCGAGGGCATTCGCATCGGCGACGAGCCCGACGCCGACAAGGACGTGTGGGACGGGATCTGGCAGGGATCGGACTTCGACGCCGGCAGTCAGGATGCCATCACTTCGGCGCTCGTCTACAGCCGATCGTTTGTGTCCGTGTCGCCGCCCCGGTCTGGTGGTCGCGCGCGGCTGAACTACGAAGACCCCCGTCAGGTGGTCCTCTCATACATGCCTGACGGGTCGCGCGGTCCGGCGCTCAAGGTCTTCACTGACGAGTGGACCGGTGACACGTTCGGCACGCTCTACACGAACGAGGCCATCGTCAAGATGGTGCGTCGCGGCAATCCGGCGGTGGGTGAGCAGACCCGGTGGTTGGCGCGCGAGACGCGCACCGAGCAGGCCGTCGTCCGCAACCCGCTCGGCGAGGTGCCGTTCTTCGAGCTTCAGAACAAGCTGACGGGTTCCATCCGTTCCGAGGTGGCGCCGCTCGTGGTGCCGCAACGGTTGCTCAATCAGACGATGTTCAACATCGAGGCCATCGCGGAGTATGGCGCCTTCCGGCAGAAGTGGGCTACGGGCATTGAGGTGCCTCGTGACCCGGTGACCGGAAACCCCGTCGCCCCATATGAGGCGCACATTGCGAAGCTGTTTGTCGCCGAGGGCCCTGACGCCAAGTTCGGCGACTTCGGCGCGTCCGACCTCGGGCCGCACATCGACCTGGCTCGTGAGATCGCGGCGCACATGGCTCGCCTGTCGCGCGTGCCGATCACGTACTTCCTGTCCAACATCAACAACCTTGGTGGCGACGCCTTGGCGCTGCTGATCTCGGGCCTCGTGCTGAAGTGTCAGCGCCGGGTGAAGGGTTATGAGCCGGCGCTCGAGGGTGCGATTCGTCTTGCGCTCAAGGCCGAGGGGGACGCTCGATCCAACGCGGCCAACATCGAGGTCAAGTGGGCCGACATGGAGACTCGTTCGATGGCCCAGTCTGCCGACGCCGCAGTGAAGTTGACGCAGGGCGACGACCCGGTCATCACTCCGCAGACGGCACAGGAGAAGTTCCTCGGCATGTCACAGACGGAGCGTGACCGTGACGATGCTTGGCGTCAGGCTGGGCGTGCCACGAACAACTTGGCTGCCGTGCTTGATGCGGCGCAGGCCGCGCCATTGCCGTGACACCACGGACGTTGACGCAGCAGCACCGCGCGCAGCAACTGCTGCTGCGTCGGGCGACGATCGCTCAGGTTTCGCGTCTCTGGCCGGCGCTTGACTGGGCGCGTCTCGACGAGACGTACCCAGCGTTCGCGGTGAGTGTCGCCGCGTTGGTGCAGCGCAATCGGCAGACGTCGGCTGGATTGGCGGCCGACTACCTCCGGGCGTTCCGCAAGGCGTCAGGTGTGCCGGGCGAGATCAAGGTGGTGTTCGCTGAGCCGCTGATCGTGGATCAGTTCTCGACGTCGCTGCGGGTCGTGTCCGTCGTGGCCGCGAAGAAGTCTGCGGCTGCCGGAAAGGTGGCAGACCTGGCGATGGCCGACGCGCTCACTGAGACGCAGGGCTCGATGGCTCGGCTCGTCCTCAACTCGGGGCGGGAGACCGTCACAGGCACCGTCGCCGCCGACCCTCGTGCGACCGGATATCAGCGCGTGCTCGGCGGCTCAGGCTGCGACTTCTGCCAGATGCTCGCGGGCCGCGGCGCCGTGTATGGCGAAGCCTCTGCTGACTTCGAGGCTCACGACCACTGCGGATGCAGCGCTGAGCCCGTGTTCGACAACTAGACCACCGTCGCCGCAACGGAGACGGACGATCCCGAAACGGGAGACATCACCATGTCCGAGGACACCACTGACGCTCAGGCCCCCGCAACGGAGACCGTCGAGCAGGACGCGCCGAAGCCCAAGCCCACTGAAACGGTGGACTTCTGGAAGCAGAAGGCGCGAGAGCAGGAGGCGCGGGCCAAGGCCAACGCCGACGCAGCGAATCGACTCAAGGAGTTCGAGGACCGCGACAAGACCGAGGCGCAGAAGCTCACCGAGCGCGCCGAGGCTGCCGAGCGGCGCGTGGCCGAGATCGAGGCCCACGCCATCCGGCTCGAGGTCGCGGCAGAGAAGGGGCTGACACCAGCGCAGGCGAAACGCCTCGTCGGGACCAGCCGCGCGGAACTCGAGGCAGACGCTGACGAACTGCTCGAAACCTTCAAGCCGGCCGCGCCGGCCGAGGAGCCGACCGGGCTCCCGTCGCTGGACCTCGGGACCAGGGGCACCGCCCCACTCCCGCTCAACGGAGACCCGCTGGAGCAGGCCCTCCGCAAATCGCTTGGCATCTGAGATGCCCACACCATAGGAGCACATCATGGCGGTTACCGCCGCAACGAAGAACTCGGACTTCTCCGGGTTCCTGAACCGCGACCAGTCCGCGGGCATCTTCGACAAGGCTGCCCAGCAGTCCGTCGTGCAGCGCCTCGCCCGCCAGATCCCCCTCGGGATCAACGGGCAGTCCATCCCGGTCGTCACCGGCAACCTCACCGCTGGGTGGGTCGCTGAAGGCGCGCAGAAGCCGGCCAGCTCGGGCTCGATGTCCCTCAAGACGATGGACCCGAAGAAGCTCGCCGTCATCGCCGTCGTCTCGGCTGAGGTCGTGCGCGCCAACCCCGGCAACTACATGGACTTCATCCGCAACGACGTCGCCCGCGCCTTCGCGGTCGCCTTCGACGCGGCTGCCCTGCACGGCACGTCCACGCCGTTCTCGACGTACATCGACCAGACGGCGAGCTCGGTCGAGTTCACGGGCACCACGCCCGCGTTCACGTCCGTGTGGGCTGACCTGAACTCGGCGCTCAACACGCTCGTCACGGCCGGCAAGGACGCCAACGGTTGGGCGCTCGACTCGCGCTTCGAGCCGGTCCTCAACGGTGTCGTCGACTCCGCTGGGCGCCCGCTGTTCATCGAGTCCCCGCTGACCGAGACGGCCGGCCCGATCCGCTCCGGTCGCCTCATGGGCCGCAGCGCCTTCGTCGGCCCCGGCGTCTACGCCGCCACCGGCAAGATCTACGGCTACCTCGGCGACTGGACGCAGGCCGCCTGGGGCACCGTCGGCGGCATCTCCTACGACATCAGCACGCAGGCGACGGTCACCGTCAACGGCGCGCTCGTCTCGCTGTGGGAGAACAACCTCGTCGCGGTCCGCGCCGAGGCTGAGTACGGCTTCCTCGTCAACGACACCGCGTCGTTCGTGAAGCTCCAGAACAACGCCTGATCGGAGTCCTGATGGCAGTCAGCAAGGCAACTACCAAGGCAGACATCCAGTCCACCGACGAGAAGCCGGCTGCGGCCGATGCTCCCGCCGAGAAGGTCGTGACTTTCACCTCCCCGTGGGGATCGAAGGTCACGGTCGGCTCGGACATCGCGGAGCAGTTCAAGGACGCCGGCTACAAGCCGGCCAAGTGATCGGAAGGGGTGGTCAGCATGGCGTTCCTCGTCATTGATGATCTGGTGCCGTTCGCGACGATTGACGATGCGAAGGCCCAGGCGATGATCGACGACGCTGAGGCGATGGCCGTGCTGGCCGCCCCTTGCATCACTGCGGATGGGTTCGCCCATGCCGCCGCAGTCAAGGCGCTCCTGCGTGGTGCGGTGCTCCGCTGGAACGAGGCAGGCACAGGCGCCTTGCAGGCTCAGACTGCCGGCCCGTTCGGGCAGACGCTCGACACGCGGCAGGAGCGGCGGGGCATGTTCTGGCCTTCCGAGATCGCCCAGCTTCAAGCGTTCTGCGCGTCGGGCACGTCGTACACGGTGAGCCTTGCCGGCCCGGACTATGAGCCGATCGCCTGATGGCTGGGTTCGCTTACGGCGAGACGGTCGTGATCCTTGGTCCAGGTGCGACGCAGGATGACTACGGCAACGATGTCGAGGACTGGACCGTGCCTGTCGAGATCGACACCGTCGCGGGCGTCGGTGTCGAGCCGCGCCCCACTGGCGAGTCCTTCACTGAGGATCGCAACGCCGTGACGAACGGCTACACCCTCTACTTCCCTGACGGCTCGACGGTTCTGCCGACGCAGCGCATCCGGGTCCGCGGCTCCGACTGGCCGGTTTTGGGCGCTCCTGCGGTCTGGCGCAACCCGTTCACCGGATGGCAGCCCGGCGTCGTCGTACAGGTGGGCCGCACCGATGGCTAACCGAATCGATCTGCGCCGCGGCGCGATGCGTGAAGTCCTCACGTCGCCCGAGATGCGGGGGGCGGTTCGGGCCGAAGCTGAGCGGATCGCACGCGCCGCTCGGTCGCTCACGGGTGACGAGGTCGTCGTCGCCGAAGGTGGCCGCTCTCGAGCCCGCGCCTACGTGCGTCGCCTCGGTTCGGGCGCCGCTGGCGAGGCCAGTGACCGCGCACTTGGCCGTTCCATCGGAGGTGGCTAATGCCAGTCGTGGTCCCGGCTGACGCCGAGCGCATTCTCACCGACTTCGTCTTGACCGTCATCGACGGCGGGCACCTCCCCACTCCCCCGTCTGGCGTGACATGGAAGCGCGGCACCACAGTAAAGGCGGCCACGACTCCCACCTGGTTCATTCAGGTGCGCATGGTTGGCGGTGAGGATCTCGGCCCGGTGGCGGAGAGGCCCCTGCTGGACGTGCGCGTGTGGACTGATGGCACATCAGCGACGGAGGCGACTCGCTCCCTGGCGGCCCGCATCCTCCTGGCTCGCATCCGGCAGGCGTTCGCGTGCCGCGTGTTCGCGCTGCCGGTCCCGCTGCCCGATCCCGTCGACCCGTCGAAGGTCCACACCCTCTTCACCGTCCAGCTACTCACGCGAGGAATCCAGTCATGAGCGACACCCTCAAGGTCGAGTTCGCGTACCCCTACACGGACGCGGCCGGCAAGAACCACAACGCCGACGCGACTGCGAGCCTGCCGCGCGAAGAGGCGAAGAACCTCATCCACTTCGGACGCGCCCGCGTCTCGGAGGAGTCGGCCCCCAAGGCCACCGCCAAGAAGGAGAGCTAAGCGATGGCTAAGGATCGCGACAACGTCAGGATCTACGGTGACGACGCCTCGGGCGTCTGGGTCGCCGACAAGGGCACGACCGGCCCCACATCCCTCGCCGCCCCCGGCGTCGGCTTCGAGGAGGTCGGCTGGCTCGGCGAGGACGGCGTCGACCTCGACCGCTCCGAGGACGTCTCGGAGTTCAAGGCATGGCAGGGTGGCTCGACGCTGCGCAAGAAGGTGACCTCGCAGGAGGACACGTTCAAGTTCGTCGCGCTCGAGGAGACGGCCCTGACGATGGGCCTCTACTACAAGGGCGTCACGGCGACGACCGCGACCGGCGTCGACACCTACGCCATCACGGACCAGGCCGCGTCGGACGAGCGCGCCTGGGTCATCGACTTCGTGGACGGCGCCATCACCAAGCGTTACGTCGTGCCGTCCGGTGAGGTCACCGGCCGCGCGACCGTCCCGCACAAGAACTCGGACCTCACGATGTACGAGTTTACTGTGACTATCTACGGGGATTACAGCATCCTGAAGACGGCTGCCGCGTAGTAGAATTGGTGCAAGCGCCCCCGCGACGGCGGTCACCGTCCGGGGGCTTGGCCGGCTGGTTTGGAGTCGACATGGCTAAGCGTACATTCTCACCCCGACCCTGCACGAAATGTGGCGTCATCAAGGGCGTCGATGGCTTCTATGCCTCGGCTCGCCACGCGGACGGATTCACTCGTCAGTGTCGATCTTGTCAGGTGGCGAAGTCGTCTGCCCGAGCTCGCAACGTCCGAGCCGCGAATGGCCGGTGGCCCTCGCAGGACTCGCCCTCGCGCGAGCCTGAGATTCGAACCGTCTACGATCGCGCGCGCTACGCGGCGACCCGGGACAAGGCACTCGCCAAGAACCGTAAGCACCGATATGGAGTCACCGCCGACGAGGTGGAGGCCCTTTTATCGAAGCAGTGTGAGCGGTGCGCCATCTGTGAGGCGGCGATCACCGTTCGGTCGGCGTGTGTCGATCACTGTCACAGCACGGGCCGCGTTCGCGGACTCTTGTGTCGTAACTGCAACTTCGGGCTAGGTCACTTCCGTGACGACCCGGCAAGGCTGACATCGGCTCTCGCCTACCTGTCTGCCTGACCCTTCTAGACCAGCAGCCCCGGATTCGCAGGCATCCGGGGCTGCTGCCTGCCTGCAGCCTGCACGAAGGAGCACAACCATGTCTGAGATCCCCGATGGCGCGAAGGTTCCGACCGACCACCAGCCCAAGGCCGAGGCCCGCGGCGCCGTCATCGCTGTCGAGCACAATGGCGCGACGTACCAGATCGACCGCGAGAACGCCGACAACCTCGAGCTCATGGAGTTCACCGAGGACGGCAAATACATCAGCGCGATCCGCGGCTACCTCGGCGTCGACCAGTGGTCGGCGTGGAAGGAAGCGAACCGCGACGAGAAGGGCCGCGTCCGATCCGGTGACTTCGAGGGCTTCCTCGACGCTGTCATGCGCGCGATCGGTGGCGAGTCGGGAAACTCCTCGGGCTCTGCTACCTCCTGAGAGAGCACGCAGGGCCGCTCGAGGCTGACTTCCAGCGGTACTACCAACTCGACCTGACGGACCTGTGGCGCGGCCGGCTGACCCCGCGCCGCGCCGCGGTCCTGGCGATGCAACTCCCGTCGGGTGCGCAGACGTGGATCTCGTGCGGCTACGACAACGCATGGACGCTCATGGAGCACCTGATGGCTGCCGCTGTGGACGCTCTGCGCGCGGGCAACTGGCAACGCGCGGGCGACTCGAAGGCGAAGAAGCCTGAGCCGGTGAAGCGCCCGTCAGATCTGCGAGGCAAGGGCGACGGCGCCGACCACAACGACACAAGGGCGCTGGCGTTCAAGGAACGCGCGAGGCGCCGACAACTAGAAGCTCAGGAGGCGTGATGGCCGGCGTTGACGTTGGTACCGCCTACCTGACGATCGTGCCCTCGGCCAAGGGCTTCGCCGGCAACCTTCAGCGCGAGCTCGGCTCGGGCATGGGGGCGGCTGGCAAGCGTGCCGGATCGGACGCTGCCGACGGGTTCGGCAAGTCGTTCAAGGGCGGCATCTCCAACACGGCCAAGGCCGGCGCGCTGCTCCTAGCGGGCGTCGCAGCCGGTGGCACGGCGTTCGTCAAGGACTCCATCGCCGAGGCTCGCGAGTCGCAGAAGGTCGGCGCCATCACGGCGCAGATCATCAAGTCCACGGGCGGCGTCGCGAAGGTGACGGCCGATCAGGTGGGCGACCTGTCGACGGCCATCAGCAACAAGACGGGCGTGGACGACGAGGCTATTCAGGCCGGCGCGAACATGCTCCTCACGTTCAAGAACGTGCGCAATGAGGCGGGCAAGGGTGCGGACGTGTTCGACCGCGCCACGCAGGCGGCGGCGGACCTGTCGGCGGCTGGCTTCGGTGACATGGCCGGCCAGTCGAAGATGCTCGGCAAGGCGCTCAATGACCCGGTCAAGGGCATCTCTGCCCTGTCTCGCTCTGGTGTCACGTTCTCGGAGCAGCAGAAGGAGCAGATCAAGACCCTCGTCAAGTCGGGCAAGACGCTCGAGGCGCAGAAGATCATCCTCGGCGAGGTCGAGTCGCAGGTCGGTGGCGTGGCTGAGAAGTCAGCCACGGCGGGCGAGAAGCTCGCCACCGCCTACGGCAACTTCAAGGAGGGCATCGGCACGAGCCTGCTGCCCGTGGTCGACAAGACCGCGAACTTCCTGCGCGAGCGGCTCCTCCCCGGCATCCAGGGCGTCATCGACATCCTCGCATCGGGCAAGGTGACGGACAACTTCGCCAAGGCGTTCCACATCGAGGACGAGTCGAAGTTCGCCGACTTCCTGTTCAAGGTGCGCGACGGCTTCAAGGCCGTCGTCGCTGGGGTCAAGGACTTCGCAGCCGGCCTGACCCTGGCCAACCCCAAGGACGTCGGAGCTCCGCTAGAGGGCTTCGTTGCCATCGGGCAGAAGGTCCGAGTCGTGGCCGCCAAGGTGTTCGACTACCTCAAGACCGCCATCCCGCCCATCGTCGAGTCGGCGAAGAAGCTCTGGCCGCCGATCAAGGACATCGGGACGCAGCTCCTCGCAGCATCGAAGTCCGGTGGGGTGTCGATGTTCGGCCTCCTCAAGGACGCCCTCAAGGTGCTGCCCAGCATCCTCGAGGCGGTCGCGCCCTTGCTCGAGTCGGTCGCGAAGTGGATGGGTGAGAACAAGGACGTCGTCGCTGCGCTGGTCGTGGCGCTGACCACGGGCATCACCGCATTCAAGGTCATCACTGGGATCGTCAAGGCGTACACGGTGGTGCAGGGCATCCTCAATGTGGTCCTCGCAGCCAACCCCATCGGCATCGTCGTCGTGGCCCTCGCCGCTCTCGTGGCCGGCCTGATCTACGCCTACAACACCAGCGAGACGTTCCGGTCCTACGTGTCCACGGCGTTCTCGGTGGTGAAGATCGGAGCACTGTCGCTGGCCAAGATCGCCGTGACCGCGTTCCAGTTCCTCGCCAACGTCTTCATGACGGTCGTCGGCACCATCCTCGACGGCGCCGCGGCGGCGTTCGGCTGGGTGCCTGGTCTCGGTCCGAAGCTGCAGGGCGCGGCTGACCAGTTCAACACCTTCAAGAACAACGCGAACGCCTCGCTCGACAAGATCAAGAACGACCTGCAGGTCAACATCGACACCGAGCAGGCGAACATCGCCCTCGAGGCCCTGCACCGTGAGTTCCTCGACAAGGGCTGGACGGTCACGGCTGAGGTCAACACGCGCATGGTCTATGCGGGCGCCGGGAAGCTCGTGCCGCGCGCCACTGGTGGCCCGGTCAACGCGGGCGGCGCGTATGCCGTCGGTGACAACCCGGACGGGTCGTGGAACAAGACGACCGAGCTGTTCGTGCCCAACACGTCGGGCACGATCATGACGCAGACACAGATCGCCAAGGCTGCGGGTGGCAACTCCGGTGGTCTCTCGCAGAGCGACATCGACCGCCTCGCCTATGCGTTCTCGCAGGTCTCGGTGCGGGCGTCCATCTCGGCCCAGTCGGTCGGTCAAGCATTGGTGGCGGGAATGTGACTAGGTGGCCGAACATCGTAACGATCGGCTCGTTCGTTGCCGACCTCGACGAGCCCGGCGACTTCCGGCTCACGACCAACGTGGAGGGCTGGGGGTCACCGGCTCGTCGGCTCGACACCAACGACCTCACTGGCCGCGATGGTGGATGGTCCTCGGGCGGCCTGTTCGCTGCCCGGACCATCGTCCACTCAGGGCTGATCGACCAGGCGACCCCGGCTGCAGCGCTCGCCCTCGCCGACACGCTGGCAGGCATCCGACCCAGCGAGAAGACCACCTACCGCGTCGAGCAGGTCGGGCTGGTGGCGCGCGAGGTGAGCGCTTGCGTGGCGGTCGGAGTGGCGCCGGACTGGATCGACGACCAGTCCTTCACGTACTCAATGACCCTCGTCGCATACGACCCCTTCAAGCGGTCCACGACCGCACGCACGACCCCGGTTGCGGCCGGCGCGACGGTCACCATCGACAACGACGGCACCGCGGCGGCTGACCTGCTCGTGACGCTCACCTCGTCCGGCACGGTGGTCCTGACTGCGGGTGGGGTGACCCTCACGACGGCCTCGCTTCCGTCGGGCGCGGTCATCGACACGGGCGCGTGCATGGTCACCTCGAGTGGCGACGTGGACCTGTTCTCGTCGGTGCTGGTGCCGCGTTTCCCTGCGCTGCCTGCGGGTGGCGGGTCGGTGCATCAGGCGGGCACTGCTGGCTTGTCCATCGTCTCTCACGACACGTTCGCCTAGGAGGGCGCATGGCTACGTTTCCGACCACCTCGTTCGGTGGCGATCTGCTGGACCAGCTCTCGGGTCACTCGACGGCTCTGGCGATCTACACCACGCCGCCGACGAAGGCTGGTGGCGGCACTGAGGTGCAGCGGGTTCCGTTCTCCCTGGGCGATTCGGTGGACGGGACGGTGGGGCGCACGGCCCAGCGGACGGGCACGAACGTCCTGTTCCTGAGCCTGCCGGTGGCGGGCACGTCGATCCTGGGCATCGCGATCGTGGACGACGACACCGACGAGATCCTCGTCGTCAAGGACGACTGGACGCCGACGAACACGTATGCGGTGGGCGACAACA
>Ga0308173_10002050_pt1 | contig 10553 bp, 6 predicted proteins | sample PhyPR1_FD_203716 | JGI IMG/M metagenome (GOLD analysis project Ga0308173, IMG submission 203716) | Soil microbial communities from UC Gill Tract Community Farm, Albany, California, United States - DLSLS.P.R1 | ecosystem: Environmental > Terrestrial > Soil > Agricultural land | place: USA... | reverse complement strand
CTGTGTGTGCCGGTGTCAACCGTGCACCACTGGGCCGTGCGGGGCGACGGACCGCCCTCGTTCAAGGTGGGCAAACATCGCCGCTTCGACGCCGAGGCGGTCCGCGACTGGCTCGATGAGACGAAGCGGCGGGCCGTGGCGTGATCGAGAAGCGGATCCTGCCGTCGGGTCGGGTGTCCTGGCGGGTGCGCTACTACGGCCCTGACCATCGCGAGCGGTCCCGGTCCTTCCGTCTGCGCCGAGACGCCGAGGCGTACGACGCGAAGATGCGGACCGAACGTCAGCGCGGCGACTGGATCGACCCAAGGCGGGGACGGGCCAACCCTGGCCGACGTCTGGGCCGACTACGAGCGGATTGGCATGGGTCACCTGCGGGAGACCACCAAGGCGGCCTACCGCAACGCGTGGCGGCACGTCGACGCCACATTCGGTCGCTGGCCGGTGGCGAAGATCGAGCACGCGGACGTGGCCCACTGGGTGACCTCGCTGAGCGCGCGATCCGGCCCAGATCTGGTGCGGTATGCGCATCGGGTTCTGTGCCTGCTGCTGGACCATGCGATGCGTTCGCGACGGGTGCCGGTCAACGTGGCCAGAGGGATTCGACTGCCGAAGCGCCCGCCGGCCCGCGAGCGCTTCCTGACCGCGCCGCAGGTGCAGGCGTTGGCGGACAAGCTCGGCGGTGAAAGCGACCTGGTGCTGGCGATGACCTACCTCGGGCTGCGCTGGTCGGAACTGGCGGCGCTCAAGGTGGCCGATGTCGACCTGGTGCGGCGGCGGGTGCATGTGGTGGAGCGGGCGACCGAGGTCGGTGGCCGGATCGACGTGTCCGCTCCGAAGAGCCGGGCGTCGAACCGGCACATCGCGATCCCCGGGTTGTTAGTCGCGATGCTGCAGAGTCGGGTCGAGGGCCGGCCGTTGGATGCGTTGGTGTTCACAGCGCCGGACGGCGGCTACCTGCGGAACCGGAACTGGCGGACCCGGTCGGGCTTCGACGAGGCTGTGAAGGCTCTTGGCCTGGACGTCACGCCGCACGACCTGGGTCGGACGTTCGGCAGCCTGGCGCGGGCGGCGGGGGCTGACCTGCGGTGGGTGCAGAAGGCGATGGGGCACGAGTCGATCACCACCACCGCGCGAATCTACGCGCACCTGTACGACGACGAGCTCGACAGCGTGGCGGCCGCGCTGGACCGGATCGGACGTGGACAGTGAAGCGGCATGCTCGCAGGGGCATTTCGTGGGCAGGGGCGGCCACATACGGCCAAAATGCGGCCACGAACGGCCCTGTGAACATGAAGAAAGCCCGGGTCGTGTGGGCCGTTGTGGCGTTGACCTGGGGTTTTGTGGGAGCCGCCTGTCGGAATCGAACCGACGACCTATTCATTACGAGTGAATCGCTCTACCGACTGAGCTAAGGCGGCGCAGCGCCCGGCCGGTCAGCCGGGCACGCCGGACGAGTATACGGATGCCGCGCCGTCGCCACGAATCGGCGGGGCGTCCGCGGGTGTCCCCGGTCAGCGGCCCTCGAGGAGGGGGCCGGCGGGGTCGTGGGACAGGCCGTGCCGGCGGGCGGCCATGCCGGAGAGGGCCTCGAGCGCGACCCGGTTGGCGAGGAAGGCGGTGATCTCGGCGTGGTCGTAGGGCGGGGAGACCTCGACGATGTCCATGCCGACGACGGGCAGCTCCAGGCAGATCCGGCGTACGGCGTCCAGCAGCTGCCGCGCGGAGAGGCCACCCGGCTCCGGGGTGCCGGTGCCCGGGGCGTGGCCCGGGTCGCAGACGTCCACGTCGACCGAGAGGAACACCCCGTCGCAGTCGTCGAGGGCGATCTCGAACGCCTCGGTGAGGCAGGTGTCGAGGCCGCGGGCGCCGATCTCGGTCATCTCGTAGGACCGCATGTGCTGCGCGGCCATCCAGTCCAGCGTCTCGGGCGGCGGCCAGTAGCCGCGCAGCCCGATCTGCAGGAAGCGGTCGCCGCGCAGCGCCCCGGACTCGATGAGCCGGCGCATCGGCTGGCCGTGCCCGTAGAGCGAGCCGAACTCGATGTGCCCGGTGTCGGCGTGCGCGTCGAAGTGCAGCATCGAGACCCGGCCGAAACCGAGATGGCGGGCCACGCCGGTGGCGTCGGGCAGCGCGATCGTGTGGTCGCCGCCGAGGACCAGCGGCACCGCGCCGGAGGCGGTGACGGTGTGCACCGCCTCCTCGAGGGAGGCGATGGAGCGCTCGACGTCACCGGAGTACATCTCCACGTCGCCCGCGTCGACGACCTGCAGGTCCCGCAGCCCGTCGACGCGCAGCGCCAGGTGCGGCCGGGAGCCGTCGTGCGGGAGGTAGTCGGTCTGGCGGATCGCCATCGGCCCGAACCGGGTCCCGGGACGGTGCGAGGTGCCGCCGTCGAAGGGCGCGCCCACGATGACCACGTCGGCGTCGGCGTACGTCGCGGGGTCCTCCAGCGTGCAGCGGTCGACGCCGAGGAAGGTGATGTCCGGGCCGAACTGAGGACCGTAGCGCTCGGTCAACAGTCCACCTCCGCCTTCGGGACGACACCGGAGACGAGGTAGGACTCGACGGCGTGGTCCACGCACGGGTTGCCGGCGCGGTAGCCGGTGTGCCCGTCGCCGTTGCGGGTCACCAGCACGCCGTGGTCGAGCTGGTTCGCCAGCGCGCGCGCCCAGGCCAGCGGGGTGGCGGGGTCGCGGGAGGTGCCCACCACCATGATCGGCGGCGAGCCGGGGGCGTGGACCGGGGCGGGCTTGCGGCTCGAGTGCACCGGCCAGCTCGCGCAGGAGGACAGCGTGTAGGCGAACACCGCGCCGAAGGTCGGCGAGACCTTCTCGAAGCGGGGCACGTACCGCGCGACCTGCGAGCTCGGCACCGCGTCGCCGTGGTCGAGGCAGTTGACGGCGTAGAGCGCCTCGAGCGAGTTGTCCTCGTAGCCGTGCTTGCCCCGTCCGACGTACGTATCGGCCAGCGCCAGCAGCACCGACCCGTTCCCGGCGAAGGCCTGCTGCAGCGCCTGGTCCAGGACGCCCCAGTAGCGCTTGCTGTACAGCGGGAACCAGATGCCGAGCAGCGCGGTGCCCGCCTCCAGCTGCCGGGTGCCGTCGCCGCTGATGGGCCGTTTCTCCACGCTGTCCAGGAACGTCCGGATGCGCCGGGTGCCGGCGTCGACCGAGTCGCCCAGGAAGCAACCGCCCTGGGCCACGCAGGCGCCGACGTAGGCCCGCAGCGCGGTCTCGAACGCCTTGGCCTGCACCTCCCCCTGCTGCACCGTGGACAGCGACGGGTCGAGCGCCCCGTCGAGCACCATCCGCCCCACCCGGTGCGGGAACAGCCCGGCGTACGTCGACCCGATGGACGTGCCGTACGACGCCCCGAAGTAGCTGAGCTCGCGGTCCCCGAGGGCCGCACGCAGCACGTCGAGGTCCTTGGCCACCTCGACGGTGGACATGTGCCGGGCCAGGTTGCCGCTCTCCCGCAGGCAGCCCTCACCGATCTTGCGGAGCAGCCCGTCGGAGCGGCGGATCTCGGCGGGGGTGTCGGGGTCGGGGTCGGAGGAGTTGTAGGCGTCCAGGGTGGCGGTGTCGGTGCAGCGCAGCGGCGTGCTCCGGCCGACCCCGCGGGGGTCGAAACCGACGATGTCGAAGGCCTGCAGCAGTTCGGGCCCGAAGGACGACAGCCCGCCGGCGGCGTAGTCGACGCCGGAGGCACCCGGCCCGCCCGGGTCCACCACCAGGGACCCGATCCGGTGCGACCGCGAGGACGCGGGCACCTTGAGCAGGGCCAGCCGGATCACCCGGCCGTCGGGGTGCGCGTAGTCCAGCGGCACCTGCAGCGTGGCGCACCGGTCACCCTGGCGGCAGTCCTTCCAGGTCAGCTTCTGCCGGTAGAACCGGTCCAGCCCGGGTGCCGCGGTCACGGTCGCGCCCGGACCGGTCGAGCCGATCGGGCTCGGGGTCAAGGTGGGTTCGGGGACGGCCTTCTTGCTGCCGCCGCCGGAGAAGACGCCGCACCCGGACAGCAGCAGGGCGAGGACCACGAGCAGGGCGAGAGCACTGCGAGGGGCACGGGGCACCCGCCCACTGTAGGAGGTCACCCGATGCGCAGCTCGACCATCATCGACTCGAGCGCCAGCAGCGGCGTGGTGTTGAACTCCATCATCTGCTCGCGGGCGGTGAAGATCGCGTCGATGCGGCGGATGTTCTGCTCGGGGGTGGAGCGGCGGGCCAGGTCGGCCACCTCGTCGCGGACCTCCTCGTTGACCAGGTCGCCGTCCGCGCCCGTCTGCAGGGCGATGGCGTCCCGGTAGACCGACATGATGTCCATCAGCCCGCGGTCGATGACGTCCATGACCCGGCGCTTCTCGCGCTGCTTCTGGCTGTGCTGGAGCTCGCGCAGGCCGGCGCGGTAGGCCCGGGAGGCCTTGGACTTGCGGTCGTCGCCGTAGAGGCCCTCCAGCTCGGCGAGCTCGCGGGCGTTGCTGCGCTCGGTGATCGCCGACGTCTCGTCCTTGGCGATGTCGACCAGGTTGGCGGCGGCGTTCATGCAGGCGCCGAGCGAGGTGAGGCCGCGGGGCAGCGCGACCACCTCGCGGCGGCGGTTGCGGGTCAGCTCGTCGGAGGCGAGTGCCCGGGCGCGGCCGATGTGGCCCTGGCTGGCCCGGGCCGCGAAGGCGGCCACGGACTCGCCGATGCCGTGCTCCTCGACGAGGAACCGGGCCACCTGCCGGGCGGTGGGGGTGGCCAGCGTGACGTTGCGGCACCGCGACCGGATCGTCGGCAGCACGTCCTCCACGGTCGGTGCGCACAGCAGCCAGACGGTCTTGGGGGTGGGCTCCTCGATGGCCTTGAGCAGGGTGTTGCCGGTGCGCCCGCTGGCGTCGCCGAGCCGGTCGGCGTCCTCGATGATCATGATCTGGTAGCGCTTCTCCACCGGCGACAGCGCCGAGCGGTGCACCAGCTCGCGCATGTCCTTGATGTAGAGCATCGACGTCTCGGAGCGGGTGATGCTCACGTCCGGGTGCGACCCGGCCAGCGCCGTCCGGCAGGCGTGGCACTGCCCGCAGCCGGTGCCTCGTTCGCACTGGAGCGCCGCCGCGAACGCGACCGCGGCGTTGGACCGGCCCGACCCGGGTGGCCCGGTGAACAGCCAGGCGTGCGTCATGCCCTGGCCCTCGACCGCGCGCTTGAGCGGGGCGATCGCGTGCTGCTGGCCCACCAGGGTGGACCAGACGTCACCGGCGCTCACGCGTCGTGCCCCGGGCCCGGCGCGGGCGTGCCCCCGGTGGCGCGGCCGGCCCGCGTGGTGCGTGGGGCCCGCGTGGTGCGGGTGGGTTGGGTCTCGGCGTCGGCGAGCTCCGGGGACACCCCGCCGTGCACGCGGGCCGCCTGCCCGAGCAGGGGCAGCACCCGGGCCCGGATCGCGGCGGCGATCTCGTCGACCGGCCGGCGCGCGTCGACCACCAGGTAGTGCTCGGGCACCAGGCCGGCGAGGTGCAGGAACTCCTCGCGGACCCGCTCGTGGAACTCGAGGGACTCCCCCTCGATCCGGTCGCGCTCGTGGAAGCGGGACATCCCCTGCTGCGGCGGAAGGTCGAGCAGCACGGTCAGGTGCGGCCGCAGGTCGGCGGTCGCCCAGCGGGCCACCCGCTCCACCTCCCGGTCGGCCAGCGCCCGCCCGGCGCCCTGGTAGGCCAGCGTGGAGTCGACGTAGCGGTCGGTGACCACCACGCGGCCGCGGGCCAGCGCCGGCGCGACCACCCGGTCGACGTGCTCGGCCTTGTCGGCGGCGTAGAGCAGCGCCTCGGTGCGGTGCGAGATGTCGCCGGTCGCCGGGTCCAGCACGATCCGGCGCAGGGTCTGCCCGACGGCGGTGTCCCCCGGCTCGTGGGTCAGCAGGACGTCGTACCCCTCCGCCTCGAGCCACTCGCGCAGCAGCCGGGACTGGGTGGACTTGCCGGCGCCCTCGCCGCCCTCGAGCGCGACGAAGCACCCGGTGGCGGCGTACACGCCGGGTGTGCCGGTGAAGGCGTGCTTGAGGTCGGTCAGCAAGGGGGTCCCCGTCCGGTCGTCCATCTGACGGTAGGACGCGACACCGACAATCGTCATCAGCACCGCGGCGATCAGGAACGTGAACGCCGCGCCGTTGTAGACCAGGTAGGGATGACCGTTCTCGTCCAGCGGGCCGATCTTGTGGGTGCCGATCAGGCCGGCCAGCAGCGGCGACACGGCCAGCACCAGCGCCAGCGCGAGCCGGATCATCGAGCCGACGAAGGCGAACGTGCGGCCCCGGACCTCGTCGGGGACCTCGAGCCCGAGCATGGTGTTGCCGGTGATCCAGCCGACCCCGGCGAAGAAGCCCAGCACCGCGGTCAGCCCCACCACGACCGGCAGCTGCTGGGCGAGCGCGAGCGGGAACAGCATCAGCCCGGTCAGGGTGAGCGAGATCCCGAACAGGCGGCGCCGGGACAGCCCCTGCAGCAGCCGCGGGCCGCGCCACATGCCGAGCCCGAGACCTGCGAAGACCGTGCCGAAGATCAGGCCGTAGCCGGAGTCGCCGCCGCCGAGGTCGGAGACGTAGGTCCGGGCCAGGCCGACCACCACCCCGCCCGCCGCGAACGCCCCGATGATGCCTACCACCAGGCCGCGTACGACGGGCGTGGTGCCGACGTACTTCCAGCCGTCGACGATCACCCGGAACGCGCTGGTCTCGCCGCCGACCGAGGCCGGACCGCCGGGGATGTGCCGGAGCCGGGCGATCACCGCGCCGGAGACCACGAACGAGAGGGCGTTGAAGTAGAGAGCGAGGTCGACCGGCCCGCCGATGAACCCGTCGAAGACGTGCCGGTAGAACTTGTCGACGAGCGTGAGCCCGGCGAACAGCGCGGCCGCGGGGAGCGCCGAGCCGTAGGTGGTCGCCAGGCTGACCTGGTTCGCCGCCTCCAGGCGGTACCGGGGGACGAGGTTCGGCACGGTGGCGTCCTTGGCCGGGCCCCACACCAGGCTGATCGCCTCGACCAGCACGGTGACCAGGAAGATCCACCACAGGATCCCGACCCGCGGGCCGACGATCGGGATGGTCAGGAACAGCGCGCCGCGCAGGTAGTCGCCCCAGACCAGCGTGCGCCGCCGGTCGAGCTTGTCCGCGACGTACCCCGCGATCGGCCCCATCACCAGCGCCGGCAGCACCCGCAGGAACAGCACCGTGGCGATGGCGTAGTTCTTGCCCGCGTACGAGCTGGCGCTGGCGTTGGCCAGCGCGGTGAGCGCGAGCAGGCCCATCCAGTCGCCGAGGCTGGAGAGCCCCAGGCCGATCCAGAGGTTGCGGAAGTCGTGGATCTTCAGCACCGCGGCCAGGGAGTGCGTCGGCGCGTGCCGGAGTTCCTCGACCCCTGCCTGCTCGCTCACGGGATCACCCTACGGGGCCGCCGACGGGGCCGCCGAGAGCGGTGAGGCGCGGCGCTCAGGACTTCTTCGCAGCCTTCTTCGTGGTCTTCTTGGCGGTCTTCTTCGCCGTCGACTTCTTCGCGGTCTTCTTGGCGCCCTTCTTGGCCGCCTTCTTCGCCGGCCCCTTGGCCCGCCGCTCGGCGAGCAGCTCGGCCGCCCGCTCGATCGTGATCGTCTTCTCGTCGTCGCCCTGGCGCAGGGTGGCGTTGTACTCCCCGTCCGTGACATAGGTGCCGAAGCGGCCGCTCTTGAGCCGCACCGGCTGCCCGCTGGCCGGGTCGGTGCCGATCTCGCGGCCGGGGTCGGCCGCCGCGCGACCGCGCTGCTTGGGCTGCGCGTAGATCCGCTGCGCCTCCTCCAGCGTGATCGTCAGCAGCTTCTCCTCGGAGTCGATCGACCGGGAGTCGGTGCCCTTCTTGAGATACGGCCCGTAGCGGCCGTTCTGCGCGGTGATCTCCTCCCCGGACTCGGGGTCGACCCCGACGACCCGCGGCAGGGTCAGCAGCGTGAGCGCCTGCTCGAGGGTGATCGTGTCCAGGTCCATCGACTTGAACAGCGAGCCGGTGCGCGGCTTGGTGCCCTTGGGCGCGTCCTCGGGGAGCAGCTCGGTGACGTAGGGGCCGTAGCGGCCGTTCTTCGCCACGATGGTCAGCCCGGTCTCCGGGTCCTGACCGAGCCGGGTCTCCTCGCCCGCGGGGTTGGCCAGCAGCTCCTTGGCCTTCTCCACCGTGAGCTCGTCGGGCGGCAGGTCCTCGGGGACGTTGGCGCGCACCGGGCTGCCGTCCCCGTCCTCCGGCGTGGTCTCGATGTACGGGCCGTAGCGGCCGACCCGCAGGTCGATGCCCTCGGCCACCGGGAACGTCGCCAGCTCGCGGGCGTCGATGTCGCCGAGCTCGCTCACCAGCTTCTGCAGGCCGTCGACGTCGCCGCTGCCGAAGTAGAACTCCGCCAGCTCGGTGTTGCCGTCGCGCTGTCCCTTGGCGACCTGGTCGAGCACGTCCTCCATGGAGGCGGTGAACTCGTAGGACACCAGCCGGGCGAAGTGCTCCTCGAGCAGCCGGATCACCGAGAACGCCAGCCACGCGGGCACCAGCGCGGTGCCCTTCTTGTACACGTAGCCGCGGTTCAGGATCGTGCCGATGATCGAGGCGTACGTCGACGGGCGGCCGATCTCGCGCTCCTCGAGCTCGCGGATCAGCGAGGCCTCGGTGTAGCGGGCCGGCGGCTTGGTCTGGTGTCCCACGGCCTCGATGTTCGCCGCGCTGACCGCGTCACCCTCGGAGACGTTCGGCAGCCGGGTCTCGCGGTCGTCGCTGTCGCTGTCCGGGTCGTCCGAGCCCTCGACGTACGCCTTGAGGAAGCCGTAGAAGGTGATCACCCGGCCGGACGCGGAGAAGACCACGTCCTCCCCGGACGCCGCGGCGCCGCCGAGCCGGATGGTCACGCTGCGCCCCTCGGCGTCCTTCATCTGCGAGGCGACGGTGCGCATCCAGATCAGCTCGTAGAGCCGGAACTCGTCGCCGGTGAGCCCGGTCTGGGCCGGGGTGCGGAAGTTCTCCCCGGCCGGCCGGACCGCCTCGTGCGCCTCCTGGGCGTTCTTCACCTTCGAGGCGTAGACCCGCGGCCGGTCCGGGACGTACTCCGCGCCGTACAGCTCCCGCGCCTGCGCCCGGGCCGCGTTGATCGCGGTGTCCGAGAGCGTGGTGGAGTCGGTGCGCATGTAGGTGATGTAGCCGTTCTCGTAGAGCCGCTGCGCGATCGACATGGTGCGCGACGCGCCGTACCCGAGCTTGCGGGAGGCCTCCTGCTGCAGCGTGGTCGTCCGGAACGGCGCGTACGGCTGCCGGCGGTACGGCTTGGACTCCACCGAGCGGATGTCGAACGTGGAGTCCTGGAGACCCGCGGCGAGCGCCTCGGCGCGCGGCCGGTCCAGGTGCACGACGTCCGCGCCGGCCTTCAGGACGCCCTGGGCGGTGAAGTCGGAGCCGCGGGCGACCCGCTTGGCGTCGACGCTGTGCAGCTTGGCCGGGAAGATCCGCTCGGCGTGCCGCTGGCCGGCGTCGAAGGTGCCCTCGAGGTCCCAGTACGCCGCGGTGCGGAACGCCATCCGCTCCCGCTCCCGGTCGACGACCAGCCGGGTGGCCACGGACTGGACCCGCCCGGCGGACAGACCGGACATGACCTTCTTCCACAGCACCGGGGAGACCTCGTAGCCGTAGAGCCGGTCCAGGATCCGGCGGGCCTCCTGGGCCTCGACCAGGTCCATGTCGATGTCGCGCGGGGACTCGACCGCGGCGGTGATCGCCTGCGGGGTGATCTCGTGGAACACCATCCGGCGCACCGGCACCTTGGGTTTCAGCTCGTCGAGCAGGTGCCAGGCGATGGCCTCGCCCTCGCGGTCCTCGTCAGTGGCGAGGTAGAGCTCGGAGGCGTCCTTGAGCAGGCCCTTGAGCTTGGTCATGTGGGACTTCTTGTCCCGGGAGACCACGTAGTAGGGCGTGAAGTCGTTCTCGACGTCGACCCCGAGACGGGCCCACGGCTCGCCCTTGATCTTGGCGGGCACGTCGGCGGCGCTCTGCGGCAGGTCCCGGATGTGCCCGATGGAGGACTCGACCACGTAGTCGCGCCCCAGGTAGCCGGCGATCGTCTTCGCCTTGGCGGGCGACTCGACGATGACCAGCTTGTGACCGGCGCCGTTGGCGGCGCCTGACTTCTTCGCCAACTCTGTGATGCTCCCTCGATGCTCGTTCGCGTGGACACGGTAACGCCTGGCGCCAACCGGGCCGACCGGCGACCCGCGCGGCGGACCCCTCACCGTGCCGCCGCACGCCGGGCCCAGTCGACCCGGAAGACGCGGCGGAGGTAGCCGGACGCACCCGCTCAGGAGGGCAGCAGGAACCCGTCCGCGACCAGCTCCCGCACGGCCGCCACCCGGTCCCGGCACAGGCCGGCGGGATCCAGCTCGAGCAGCGAGGCGAGGGCCTCCAGCAGCTGCCGGACGCTCAGGTCGCCGTCGCTGGCCCCGACCAGCCCGGCCTCCACCGTGTCCACGCGGCGGGCGCGGCGCATCCCGCGCTGCTGGCGCAGCACGATCGACTCCGGGTCGTCGGC
>Ga0308173_10002048_pt1 | contig 10555 bp, 13 predicted proteins | sample PhyPR1_FD_203716 | JGI IMG/M metagenome (GOLD analysis project Ga0308173, IMG submission 203716) | Soil microbial communities from UC Gill Tract Community Farm, Albany, California, United States - DLSLS.P.R1 | ecosystem: Environmental > Terrestrial > Soil > Agricultural land | place: USA... | reverse complement strand
GTCGGGGTGCTCGGCGCAATAGGCGCGGATGCGCGGCAGCTGCGCGAGATTTCCGGTCGACTTCGGATTGGAAAGCAGTGCGATCCTGGCCCGGGGTTTCCTGCCGGCACCGGGAAGGCACAGCGTAGCATCGCCGCACGCCATTTCGGCGGCGACCATGCCGTCTTCCTCTACCGCCACTTTCGACATGAAACCGCGTACCGTTCCGCTATAGGTGCCTTGCGAACGGACGCGCCTTCATCTGCAGGCACATCCGTCCGGTATGCAATGTCGGCTGTGTTTGCGGCCAAATCGTGGTGCTGGGACGACGAAATTTGCTCAAGCTCGGCCTGATCGATCGCTATCTTGCCAAGAACATCGCGGGGCCTCTGTTCGGCTCGCTGGTGCTCGCCGCCATGCTGCTCGTCCTCGACAAGATGCTCCGGCTGTTTCAATATGTCGTCGACGCCGGCGGCCCGGTGAGCGTCGTTTGGCGCATGCTCGCCAATTTGCTTCCCGAGTATCTGTCGCTCGGAATTCCCATCGGCCTGATGCTCGGCATCCTGCTTGCCTTCCGAAAGCTTGCGCTGTCTTCGGAACTCGACGCTTTGCGAGGCATCGGGATCGGCTACACGCGCCTGCTCCGCGTGCCCTACTTCTACACTGTGGTGCTGGCCGCCTTGAACATCTTCATCGTGGGCTATCTGCAGCCTTACACCCGCTACCGCTACGAAGGCCTCAGGTTCGACCTCAACTCAGGCGCGCTCGGCGCGGCGATCAGGGTCGGTGAGTTCAACCAGCTGGGAAAGCGCATCACGCTCCGCATCGATCGCAGCGAGAACAAGGGCACGCAACTTCATGGCATCTTCGTCGAAACCGAGGACGCGAAGGGCAACAGCATTGCGGCGACTGCGGAGCACGGCAAGTTCCTGTCGACCGATGACCCTGACAAGATCCTGTTTCGCCTGACCAAGGGCCGCCTGGTCCAGAACAGTCCCAAGTTCACGACGCCGCGCACCCTTGCGTTCGACAGCTACGACCTCCCGGTCAACCTGCCTGCGGTCAGCCAGTTTCGAAGTCGCGCCTCGGGCGAGGCCGAGGAGCTCTACCTTCACGAGCTATGGCGGCTCGGCTACGGCGGTAAGGCGGCCACGCACCAGCAGCGCACCGCGGCCGAGGCGCATTTCAACTACCGACTCGTCGAAGTGCTCATGATGTTCATGCTGCCCCTTCTCGCGATTGCGCTGGCAATCCCGCCCAAGCGCAGCTCATCGGCGCTTGGCATCTTCATCTCAATCCTGATCGTGGTGGCCTACCACAAGGTGAACCAATATGCCGACTCGGCGGCGGCAAACGGCCGGCTCGACCCTACTCTGGGGCTCTGGATGCCGCTGGCTCTCCTCTCGGTGCTGATCATCTGGATGTACCACGTGCTCGCACACAAGCCGGGAGGGCAGCCGATCGGCGCACTCGAGTGGTTCTTCGGGCGCGTAGCCAAGCGCATTCGCAGCTTGGTACCGAAGCCGAAAGCGGCATGATCAACCTGAGCTTCTTTCCCTCGCGGCGGCTGGCCTGGTACATGGTTCGCCTGTTCCTGACGCGAAGCCTCGCCGTGCTCGTGGCGCTGGTGCTGATCCTGATGACGCTCGACCTGCTCGGCGAGTCCGGGAAGATCCTTGCCGTGCCGGGGAACACCGACGCCGACCTCTGGCGCTACGTCTCGTACCGCCTACCGATGCTCACGTCGCGGTTCCTGCCCTTCTCCGTCCTGCTCGGCACGCTGATTGCGTTCGTTGGCTTGAACCAGAACAGCGAAGTCACGGCGATGAAAGCTGCCGGGCTTTCGGCTCACCAGATACTGGCCCCGCTCGTGGTCGCGAGCATCGGCCTCGCCGGATTGCTGTTCGCGTTCAACGAGGGCGTCGTGGTCAACTCGACGCGCGCTGTCACGGCGTGGAGCGACAACGACTACAAGCCCGTGCCGCGGGCGAGCGGCACGCTCAGCAACGTCTGGATCATGAGCGGCGACGACCTCGTCCGCGCCAAGCTCGCTGGCGGCAGTCCATTTACCGCGCGCGGCGTGACGATCTACGACCGTGGTGGCGGCAACCTGCAGAGGCTGATCCAGGCGGCCCGGGCAACACCACAGCCGGGGGGTAACGGGTGGCTGCTTCAAGATGTCACGATCTACGACGCGGCGATGAACGCCGCGCGGCGGTCGCCGTCGCTTGTCGCCATGGAGGGGATCACGCCTGACCAGCTGAAGCTTGCGAAGGTCGACCCGACCGAGCTGAACTACTGGACGCTTAAGCAGCGTGTCCGGGAACTGGAAGTTGCCGGCCGTCCGACGGACGAGGCACGAGCGGGGCTTGCCCACAAGATTTCCCAGCCTCTCTCCATCCTCCTGATGCCGCTGCTTGCGGGCATTGCCGCGTTCGGTCTCGCGCGCTCAGGCCAGGTGCTGATGCGTGCGGTCGGCGGGATGGCGATGGGTTTCGCCTATTTCGTGGTGGACAATTTCAGCCTCGCAATGGGCAATGCAGGCACCTACCCGCCATTCGTTGCGGCCTGGGCGCCCTTCTTCCTGTTCCTGCTCATCGGGGAAACCGTCCTCATCAGGACTGAAGAATAGGGCCTTCCTACTCGAAAGGGGTGGGCCGCACATGGAGGTGCGATCCACCCCTTCCACTTGGGGCTGCCGAACCATCCAGCAGCCGCGTTTCAACTCACCTGCTTGAGCCCTGTTCCTACGACCGCGTCGGAGCGTCGAGAATCCCGATTTGGGCCAGAATCCCTACCCCGCGCTGCGGCGCTCGATCGTCGCGCCCACGGCGGAGAGCTTTTCCTCAAGCCGCTCGTATCCGCGATCAAGGTGGTAGACCCGAAGCACTTCCGTCTCGCCTTCAGCGGCAAGACCCGCAAGGACGAGGCTCATCGATGCGCGCAAGTCGGTGGCCATCACGCTCGCGCCGGTCAGCTTTTCGACCCCATGCACGATTGCCGAGCGTCCATGGATGTCGACGTTCGCGCCCATCCGGCGGAGCTCCGGCACGTGCATGTAGCGGTTCTCGAAGATCGTCTCCTCGAGGAAGCTGTCGCCGCCAGCGAGCGTGAGCATCGCCATGAACTGCGCCTGCATGTCGGTCGCGAAGCCGGGGAAGGGCGACGTCGAGAGCGCGAGCGGCTTCATTCCGCCGTCGGCGCTCACTTTGATGCCGCGATTGTGGAACTCGACGATCAACCCCGCCTGAGCGAGTGCGTTGAGGGTCGCCTGCATGTCGTCCGGCCGCGCGCCAATGAGGTCGAGCGATCCGCCCGTGATCCCGGCAGCACACGCGTAGCTGCCCGCCTCGATGCGGTCGGGCATGACTTGGTATTCGCAGCCGTGAAGCCCTTCGACTCCATCGATGATGAGGTGCGAGGATCCGATTCCCGAAATCTTCGACCCCATGGCAACCAGCAGGTTGCACAGGTCGACGATCTCCGGCTCGCGCGCGGCGTTGAACAGCTGGGTGCGGCCGCTGGCGAGAACCGCCGCCATCAGGGCGTTCTCGGTGGCGCCCACGGATACGACCGGAAAACTGAAGTCTCCCCCGGAGAGCCGCCCCCTGGGAGCGCTCGCCTTCACATATCCGGCAGCAAGCTCGATCTCCGCGCCTATGCTTTCCAGCGCCCGGAGATGAAGATCGATGGGCCGGTCACCGATGGCGCAGCCGCCGGGAAGGGATACGGTTGCCTCGCCAGCCCGGGCCAGCATCGGCCCGAGCACGAGCACCGAAGCCCGCATCTTCCGGACCATGTCGTAAGGCGCGACAGTGGAAGCGATGTCGCCCGCCTGCAGCGTCATGCGCCGGCCGATCTCGCCTTTCCTCACCCCGGCAACATGGGTCGAGACCCCGAGTTGATTGAGCAGGTGGCTGAAGGTGTCGACGTCGGCGAGTCGCGGAAGATTGCCGAGCGTCAGCTTCTCGCCAGTGAGAAGCGCACAAGGCATGAGCGTCAGTGCCGCATTCTTCGCGCCGCTGATCGGGATTTCGCCTTCGAGGCGGTTGCCGCCCTTGATCCAGATGCTGTCCACGAGGGGCCTTTAGCGGACCCTAGCGAGGCTGCAACGTTCAGGCCTTCTCCAGCGTGCACTGCAGTGGGTGCTGGTTCTCGCGGGCGAAGTCGATCACCTGCGTTACCTTGGTCTCCGCGACCTCGTAGGTGAAGACGCCGCAGACGGCGACGCCCTGCTGATGCACCTGGAGCATGACTCGAGTCGCGTCCTCGATGCCCATGCTGAAGAAGCGCTGCAGGACCAGCACGACGAACTCCATCGGCGTGTAGTCGTCGTTGAGCATCAGAACCTTGTAGTTCGACGGCTTCTTGGTCTTGGGCCGAGTACGCGTCGTAACGCCGGTCTCGATATCATCGAGGCCGTCGTCGTTAGGACCGGTCGCCATCCTGATCAGGTTAGAACTCATCTCATCGTAAGATATGGCAGCCCGCGGAAACGCGGCAAGGCGGCAGTTAGCAGCACAACGGTAAAAAAATGGCGGCCGCCCCAAACGGGAGCGGCCGCCGACAGTCGTTGCCCTGACTTAGGAGGGGAGAGGGTCAGGCAACGAGAGTGTTGAAGCGCTCGGCATTGGCCGAGGCCCGATTCGAAAGCGGCTGGAACGCCTCGCCGGCGAGCTTCACCAGCGACTCGGTCAGGCGCGAGCTCTCTGCGACCGCACGGTCGAAGGAAGCGCGAGCGAAGTCGCTCTGCAGCTGCAGATACTCGGTCGGGCTCTTCGCCTCGGCGAGCGAGCGGATCGCGTCGGCTGCCTGCTCGAAACCGTCACGGCTGGAGCTGACGGCTTCCTGGCCGATCGAACGGGCGCCAGCGGTGGCAACCCGGCCCGCCTCGACGACGGCTTCGACGTTCGCACGGGCGAGGTCCGCCAGCTCTTCGGCAACCTTCTGGCTGCGCTTCACCAGATCCTGGCTACGCTCATTGGCTTCCGAGTAGATCGTCTGGAACGGCGCGAAGGCCGGGACGGCGTCGAAGCCCTTGAAGAAGTTCTTGGTCACGTTCTGGGTCCTTTCCTGAGCCGCAGCAGCAGTCTTGCGCGCGGCGGTACGAGTGTTGCGGGTGGCGCGAGCCGTACGGCGGGTCGCGGCCTTCGCGGTCTTCTGCTGGACCGCAGCCTCGCGGCGGGCAGCGCGCGCGCCGGCGGCACGGGTGCGCTTTGCGGTCTTGGCGCTCTCCTTCACGACCTTCTCGACCGTGTCGGCAACTGCTTCGGCAACCTTCGCCGGAGCTTCGGCGGCGGCCTTCGCCTCAACCTTGGTTTCGTCTGCCATGAAATAATCCTCCGAAATGCTGCACTGCACAATATACATTGCGCCGCACCATTTCAAGAGGACTTGTGCACTGCAGCATAAGCTCGCTTGACGCGCGAGGCTCGTCCGAAGCAAGAGCGGCCATGGGTCCTTCTTCCGATCAAACGGCTCGCCATCGCAGGGGATTGCTGATCGTCCTCTCGTCGCCTTCGGGCGCGGGCAAATCCACGATCTCGCGAATGCTGCTGGACGCGGACAAGGAAGTGACCATGTCCGTCTCGGCGACCACCCGGCCCATGCGACCGGGCGAGGCCGAGGGCGTCGACTATCATTTCGTCGACGAAGCCGAGTTCGACCGGATGATCGCCGCGAACGAGTTCGTCGAATGGGCCTACGTGTTCGGTCACCGGTACGGAACGCCCAAGGCCCCGGTGAAGCAGGCCCTCCGCCGCGGCCGCGACATCCTGTTCGACATCGACTGGCAGGGCGCGCGCCAGCTCGAGCCGGATTTCGGCGAACATCTGGTGACGATCTTCTTGCTTCCGCCGACCATGACCGAGCTCGAGGAGCGCCTTCAGAACCGCCGAACCGACTCCGAAGCCGTCATCGCCGACCGCATGCGGCGCGCCGCTGACGAAATCGATCACTGGGCCGAATATGAATATGTGCTCGTGAACCACGACGTGGACGCCTGCCTTGAGCAGGTGCGGGCAATCGTCAGTGCTGAGCGGTCGAAGCGGGTCAGGCAAACGGGTTTGGTAGAGTTCGTGCGCGACCTGATCGGCCCCCAGCACTAGTCCAGTAGCTCGACGAACCGGGCCGCGGCGAAGAAGTCGTGCCGCCGGTTCTCCAGTGCCTGTTCGGCCTCCGCGTCCGCTCCCCATTGCTCCAGCTGCCAGCGCTCGTCGATGCTGACGGCGCGCCACGCCTCGTCAGCCGTGATCGCTTTCTCGATAACGGCGAGGGCGGCGAGCAGAGAACCGCCTATGGTCACCAGCGGCGACAGGCCGGCCAGCCGAAACGGGTCCAGTCCGAGGATCGCGTGACGCAACCGCTCGATCGTAGCCTCCGGCTGGGGCACGTGGATGATGCTAGACGTAGTGGCGAAATCGACGTCGTAGCGCCTGCGCGCCCAAGAGAGCAGCAAGCCCCATTGCTCCTCCTGTCGAGAAACGAGCCCGCGCGGGCCCTCCGCGCGGTAGCAAGCGAGATCCGCCTCTGCGTAGCGGGCGAGACCCGCGGCGAAGGCCTGCGGATCGGGTGCGACGCGGTCGATGGCGGCGTTGGCGAGCCCCGTCAGCGGCATCGCGCGCGGATCGATCTTGTCGTCAATCGCGCGCCACTCATCGGCAATAGCTTCGGCAAGCCCAACAGTTGGAACAACGAGCGCCACGCGCGCCGGGGTCTTAACCGGACGTTCGTCCAAGCGGATTCCGAAGCCGTCGGGCTCGCGCTCGACGCTCACTTCCTTCCAGAAGCGCTTCACTGCCCTCGCGGGTCCTGCTTGTCCCACGCGCGCTTCAGCAATCGAGGCGCGAGCACGGCATCGATCACGCCGGCGATGGCAATGAGTGCGCCGAGTTGCGGCCAACCGCCGGGCCGCACCATGTCGGTGTAGATGATCGCGATCCCAACGAAGAAGATAGCGAGGCCGCCGAACCTGAGCAGCGTGTAGATCAGCAGCCGGTTGCGGGCGGCGTTATCTTCCGAGATCAACGCCGTTTCGCCTTGTCTTGTGAGCCGCGCGCGCGCCGTTCACCACGTCGTTCGCGGCGCTTGGCCTTCGCGGCGGCTGCGGCCTTCCGCTGCGGCGACGCTGGCGGTGGAGGCTGCATCAGGGGCAGCGCGTCACCAGCGGCCAAGTCGAACCCCAAAGTCGCAAGGGTTTCAGCAATGTGTGATGGGAGCTCGGCCGTAACGTCGATCATCCCGCCTTGAAGCGCGTCGATGCGGATCCGCCGCGCGTGAAGGTGCAACTTGCGACTGATGCCGCCTGTGAGGAACGCCTCGGCGCCGCCGTACTTCGCATCCCCGACAATCGGATGCCCGATCGCGGCCATGTGCGCGCGCAATTGGTGCGTGCGTCCGGTAAGCGGCTGCAGTTCCACCCAGGCCGCTCGATTGCCCGCGCGGTCGATGACGCGCCAACGCGTTTTGGCCGGCAGGCCGTTGTCCTCGTCGACGTGCATCTTCTCGCCGCCAGTGCCCGGCTGCTTGGCGAGCGGCGCATCGATGGTGCCCTGGTTGTTTTCGGGAACGCCGTTCACGATCGCCCAGTAGACCTTCCGCGCCGTGCGTCCCGAGAACGCCTTGGCGAAGTGTCCGGCCGCTCGCGCACTGCGCGCCACGAGCAACGCTCCAGACGTATCCTTGTCGAGGCGGTGCACCAGCTTGGGCCGCCCGGCCTCGCCGGCGAGGCCATCGAGCAATCGGTCGAGATGCTGGGTCGTCTTCGTTCCGCCCTGCGTGGCCAGTCCAGGAGGCTTGTTGAGCACGAAAGCGGTCGGGTTCTCCCAGATGACCATGTCGCGGACGAACTGCTCTTCGTCCCCGGTGAGCGGGTTGCGGCTCGGTTGTGCTCGGGCCGGACGAGCCGCCTGTTCGTCCGCTGAAGGAAAGCGTATCTCCTGCCCCGTCTCGAGGCGGTCGCCGGGCGCGGCCTTGTTGCCGTTGACGCGCAGCTGCCCCGTGCGCGACCAGCGCGAGACGATGTTGAAGCTGACCTCCGGCACATGCCGCTTAAACCAGCGGTCGAGCCGGATGCCGTCGTCGTCATCGCTGACAGTGTAGGTGCGGACGTCGTTCACGCCTGCGCGCTTAGCGAAAGCTAAGCGTCTCGTCCCGCCCAATAATCGAACGCGCGCTGCTGCACCTTGCGGACCAGGCGCGCGGCCTTGGGACCTTCCCACAGGCCGGTATAGCCGTACTTCCTCGCTCCGCCGACCCACCAGCCCTGCCCGGGCAGTCTGTCGGACTGACGAACGACGAGGACCGCGAGTTCAGGCTCGCCGCGTTCCTCAGCCTCATCGTCGACGTAGGCGAGCACCTTGCAAAGCGCCCTCATCTTCGGCCGCGTGAAATGGTGGCCAAGGAGTTCCAGCACTTCCGAGTAGCTGATCGCGGCCCCGGCCTGCGCCGACGCGATCAGTATCGCGCGCACCTCGGCCGGATCGGCGAGCAGCCCGGCTTCGGTCATCCCGCCGGTTGCTGCGCGACCGGCGTCAGTTCAAATACATCGAGCTTGGATGAGCTCTGTGGCCACGGGATCACGAGGCGCCAGCGGAATGGCCCGATCCGTTCCAGAACGCCCGCCATGTTGCGCCTCGGGTCGTCGCCATAGGCCAGTGGCGTGGTCTCGTCGCCGAGTGCAAGGCTGCCGAGGAAGATCAGCCGGGTGGGCGTATCGTCCTCCCACAACAGTCCCACCGGCCGTTGGCTGCCGGTCTGCTTGACGATCGTCAGCTGGTTGTCCTGCACCTCGACGTAACAGAAAAACGGCTTGAAGCTCTCGAATGACCTGGTTTTCGGCGCTGCCTTGCCGAGCTTGAGCAGCCGGCAATTGTAGCTACCCGGCGTCGGCTCAGGCCGCGGCAGGGCCGATCCTGGTTGAAGGAGCTTGCCTTCATGCCGCACCTCCGCCCGATTGTTCTTCGAGGCTTCCGCAAGCGCCTCCTGCCAGGCGAGCCCGACGCGCGAGAGGCGGTTCTGGTCCTCAGCAGTCGCCACGCCCTTCCACGTCTCCGACTTGAGCGGCGGCCCGACCTCGACCCTCGGCCGGACGCCGGCCGGGAGGTTCGGCTTCGTCGTGCAAGCCTCCAGCGTTCCAGCCACGGCGATGCTTAGCATAATGGCAGTGGCAGATCGGCTCACGGATACCCGGCCCTCCGCTGCAGCCGGCGCTTCAACCTGACAGTCCCCTGATTCCGTTTCAACCAACGCGCCGCTCACTATCTTCTTTCATGCAGACTTCACCGACTGCCGGTGCACCACCGATGAACGCCGCTGCCGCAACAACAAGAATGATGCTACCGCTGCGAAATGTTCAACATCGCATCGCTGATCATCGGTGTCGTAGCGCTCGTCTGCGCGCTCGTCGCGTTCTTCCCGCTCCTCGGCTGGCTCAACTGGCTGATCGTCCCTCTTGCGATAGTCGGTGCGGGCATTGGGGTGCTGTCGCGCGGCACGGCAGGTCGCAACCTCAACCTGCTCGTCATCGTCATCGGCGTCATCCGACTGATGCTCGGCGGAGGGATCCTGTGAGCCGCGAGCCCCGGATCGACGCCTACATCGCCAAGGCCCAGCCGTTCGCGCAGCCCATCCTCGAGCACGTGCGGGAGCGGGTACATGCCGTGCTCCCCGATGCTGAAGAGACCATCAAGTGGAGCATGCCCGCCTACACGGTAGGGGGCAAAATCGTGCTGATCACCGCCGCGTTCAAAGCGCACACAGCGCTCAACTTCTGGCGAGGGCAGGAATTGGATTCGAGCCACGCCAGCGTCGGCGCGATGGGCCAGTTCGGCAAGATCAGGAGCATCGACGAGCTGCCCGCGGACGCCGAGCTCGACCGGCTGATCCGGGAGGCCGCCGAGCTATCGAAGAATGCGCCGGCACCGCGCAAGACCAAGAGCGCGCCGAAGCCTTCGCCCGAACTGCACCCAGAGTTCGCTGACGCGCTCGCCAAAGCGCCACAGGCCAAGGCGGTGCTGGATAGCTTCCCGGCCTCAGCCCAGCACGACTATTTCGAATGGGTCGCCGAGGCGAAGCAGGACGCCACCCGCCAAAAACGTATCGCGACCTCGATCGAGTGGCTCACCGAAGGGAAACGGCGGCACTGGAAATATCAAAACTGCTGACCTGAACCGTCATGCTGAACTTGTTTCAGCATCCATCTCGCCGACCGCGGTGCGCGTGGGTGCATGGACCCTGAAACAAGTTCAGGGTGGCGGTCGGCCTTACTTGGTCATCCGAAGCGCCGGTCCGAAGCGGGTCTGCTCCTCACCCTCGGCCGTGAACCCGCAGCTCTCGTAGAAGCGGCGAACGCTCGGACTGGCGATCACCTTCAGGGCCAGACCTTTGCGCCGCGCCTCGTGCGTGGCGGCATCGACCAGTGCACGCCCAATCCCGCGTCCCCACAGGTCCGGGTCGACGAACAGGCCGTCCAGCTCGCCGCCAACCACCGCTGCATAGCCCGCCAGCTGTCCCCGATACTCAGCGACGATAACTTGCCCATTGGCGATCTGCGCAGGCGGCAAGTGGACGGCATCCG
>Ga0308173_10002047_pt1 | contig 10562 bp, 11 predicted proteins | sample PhyPR1_FD_203716 | JGI IMG/M metagenome (GOLD analysis project Ga0308173, IMG submission 203716) | Soil microbial communities from UC Gill Tract Community Farm, Albany, California, United States - DLSLS.P.R1 | ecosystem: Environmental > Terrestrial > Soil > Agricultural land | place: USA... | reverse complement strand
CGCCTTGAGCTGTGCCTTGAGACCTCGCGCGGCCATCGCGTAGCCTCCATCACTGCCATCGACAAAATGCACGTGGGCGCCATTGTAGGAAAACACGATACAAGTCACCAACGCTTCTCTTGATTTATGCATGCCGTAGACCAGACGTCCTGCGCCGCGCTGCGCTTCGAGATAGCTTCGCAAGTCCTCGTATTGCGTGTCGCTGCCGTCCATCACCATGCGAAGCATGCCGTCGAACTTGCGGAAATCGGAGTTTTCGACCATGTCCTCGACGTAACGGCTCCAGCGCACCGTGCTCGTGTCCATCCTGCGCGCGAACAGGTAAACGCCTGCCAAGTTGAGCAAAACCATCCGCGCAAAATACTTGAAGCGTCCCGTAAGACTGAGCCGGCCGGAACGTACGCGCCACTCGTGTCCGAGTTCTCTCGGACTGAACGACAGCCGCATGCGTTCGGCGCGCAACGGGTGGTAGCTGGAGATGTGGCCGTAAGTCTTCGCAATCTTGTCGGACAGCTGCCGATAGGTGTCCAGATTCACGTTCGCGTCGTCCGACACCGCAGCGACCAGCAGCGCTAGCTTGTGATCATGGAAGCTAGGTACGCCTTGCCAGCGACACTCGAAACCTTCGAAGCTGCCCTCGCACGGCCCCTCGTGTTCCTCGACCCGAAGCACGTCCTCCGCCAACGGGTCCTTGACCATGCGCTCGGCCTCTTCCCAGGCCGCTCCGGAGAACGTCGGTTGCGTAACGTTCGGCGACAAGCGGATTTTCGCAAGTCGCACCGCTAGACCGTTGGAAACCAGGGTCGAAACGCGGACCATGCCGACACGCAGCGACAGGTCAAAGTTGTGGCGCGATAGGCGTTGGGCTTCTCGCAACGCCGGGATAACGCGCTCGCGCAACGTGTCCGGCACGACGAAGGTCGCGCCATCGCCACCAAACACAAAGGGGATATCGACGGTTCGGTCCACGTTGACGACTGCGGCGATGCAGGCCGCGCCGACCGTGTTCACTTTTTTGTAGGCGCCAGATTCGATAGCTTGCGTCGAACCGGTCACATCGGCGATGACGATCCACCAATCGTCTGGAACAAGCACGTGCCGGTCGGTCTCGACGGCCTCGGCAAACGATTCCAGGGCAGGAAGATCGCGGTAGAAATTTACCGTCGTCATGGCGGTGTTGAACCGAGACAGCGCGCAAACACTTGACGTGGCTCGAGCTGCAGTATGTATGCCGCTGCAGACCAATGCTAGGGGCACGGGATCCGGGTCGGCAATTCCAGTCAGCTCCCATGGGCACGTGACGGGAGACTGAACATGAGCCAGGTGTCCAGCTTGCGCTTGTGGCCGGTTGGTCCCGGCCAGCCTTACGGCTGCTTGCGACCCATAGCCGTCCTTCCGGAACCGCATGAGCAGTCAGTCGGGAGAGGCAACCGGAAGAGTTGCGCCGATGGGGAGACTGACCACAAGGCCGGACGCCCGAAGCATTCGAGCCTAGTTGAGAACAAAGCGAAACGCGACGAAGCCCGGTGCAATGACGCTAGAATCGCGCACCTTATTCGGAGTAGAACATGATCAATTGCCGACGCGCTGCTATGGCTCTGCTTCTAGCACCGCTGGCCTTCTCTGTTCCGGCCGTCGCCGAACGGGGTTACGTTGCGTTATGGCCCAATGAGATCGCCTCGTTTGACACGGCGTCGAACGTCTTGAGCCATCTGGCCACTGTGCCGTTCGTCCCGAGAGCGATAAGGGTTGCGCCCGGCGGCGCCTTTGTCTACGCGCTTCAATTCGATAACTCGACACCCGGTAGCGGCAACGTCAGAAAGATCAATACGAGCACTGGCGTTACCGACGTCGTCGTCTCCACCCCTGACGCCGGAGCGTTCCTGTTGACGGCAGACGGTTCGAAAATTGTTTTGGTTACGTACCAGAACCTGAGCTTGACGGTGATTGACACCTCAACGTGGGCTCAGCACGCGATTCCGCTTCCGACGAAGCCGTTCAGCGCAGCTTTCGACAAACATGAGAAGCGACTATTTGTGCTTGGCGATGACCGCGTTATGGTGGTAGACCTTTCGAGCGAGAGCGTAATCGCGACCGTGCCCGTTGGCATCGAGCCAAACAGCGTTGCGACCTCTAATGCTGGAAACTTGCTGTTTGTCTTTCACGCCCAGCATGCCGCGGCAGAAGTGATTGGAACGACGGACTTCAGTGTGATTGGAATCATCCCTGTGGTAGGTACAGTGGCGACCATCGAACCGTCCGACGTCAGAATCTATGCCTCCGAGGGACTGGCTTCATTCACGTCTGTCGTCAACGTCGCGACCCGCACTGTCCTTGGGCCAATTATTTATCCCGGTAGCAGTAACACGGGTCCGGGCACGCCCGTATTCTCAGTCGATAGCGGCCGCATGTATGTTTCCCAATTTTTTGATCGTTACATCGCGATCGTCGATCCAACGACGAATTCTGTCGTTGGCTCGATCCCCACTACGGGTAGTCCTATCGGGCTCGCTTTCGCGCCAAGGGCCGCGCCGCCGGATACCGGTCTGGTGGCAGTTCCCGCTCTGTCGCCACCGACCCTTGCTGTCTTGGTCTTGACGTGCCTGGTGAGCGGCCTAGCCCTGCTGCGTCGCGATCGCCGCGAAGACCTATGATCGCGTCAATACACGGACGCCGAGGGTGAGCGCCGTCGGCTCTCGACCCCAAGCAGCCATTCCGCCTGCGGTTAGCCTAAGCGCGGGATCGCACGCAGAACGTCTCTGAAAACGCCAAACTCAATTTGAACGCTTGCGTCGCCTCTTCGGACCCGAAGCGGTAATGCGTTGTGCCCGAAATCGACCGTTCGAGTCCCCCCGAATCCAGCGGCGGGAAGCGCCACAGTGCAGCAGTGTTTCAGTGAAAGATTCTCGCCGGCAATACCAGCGAAATTCCGGATGCCAGCAACAACAGAAGGACGATCCGTCGAAAGGCCACGTCATCGAAACGCCCGTACAGCTTGAGCCCGGTCCATGTCCCCGCCAGCACGAGAGGCAAACCGAGCAGAAAAAGCTCGACCGTATCAGCGGCGATGCTCCCGGTAACACTCAAGGATATTGCGCTGACCACAAAGGCCGCGAAGCTAACCGGCTGAGAAATGGTGCGCTGAACGTCTTTCGGCCAACCGCGCAATTGACACCAGACGACCACGACAATGCCGGCGAGCCCGGTCAGTCCGCCCAGTATGCCGTTGATAAATCCGATAGTGACCTCAGCCGGACCGCCGGCCTTAATCGGCTTAATTGCCGGCCGCACCAGCCCGTACGCGCTGTAAACGATGAGCAGCAGACCGACAAACGTGCGCAGGTGTACCGGGGCGATATAGGAAAGAAGGGCCACCCCGATAGGTACGCCGACCGTGCCGCTGATGATGAAGGGCGCCACTCTCCGCCAGCTCAGTGCATGCCGCAGCGTCCAGATGCCAGAGCCCTGCACGAGAAGGCCATAACCGACGATCAAGGTGACAGTCTGAACCGGCGTGAGAATGTGCAGCCATACGCCCGATACGACCAGGCTCATCGCAAAGCCAGCCAAGCCGGCCACTACGCCGCCAACGAACGTGGCGAATAGGAAAATACCGAGAACCGCGCCATCCATGTGCTCGCTCCAGAATACGAGGCGAGCAGCGCTTGGATGGCGGACCATCTGACGGGGAGGCTGCCGTAACCCCGACCAAGCAGATCATAAAACGAATTGGCTCAACTTGACACGGCGAATGAGGCGAGCCCCGGGTCACTGCGAAGCCTTTGCGCTACAACCAATGACAGCAGTCCCTCGTCGTCAAGGGCTGACGAGCCATTCCGATGACCCGCCCTGGTCGGGAGCGGACACCAACACTCGCAATGAAACGGTTGATGTGGCGCGCGTACGCGCCCTAATCACCTGTAGGAAGGATAGTGGCCGTTTCGATCATCAGAACGACCGTCCGGGTGGGCGCCCGCGTACGATGCAGCAGGCCTTTCGACACAACGAGACCTTGCCGTGGCGCTAGTGCGATCGAGCGCTCCTCCAGGTCCACGAAGAGCTGGCCGTCAAGCACGAAGAAGAACTCGTCATCTCGCTCATGTTTGTGCCAATGGTATTCGCCCTGCACCACCCCCAGTCGAACAACAGACTCGTTCACGCGACAAAGCGTCTGGTTGTACCAGCTGTCCTGACAATTGCCGACTAAAGCGGGCGTGTCTACGATTGTGAGTGGCGGGTAGTAGACATCCAAATGTGTGGCGTAAGTGTATTGCTTGGGTTCGTTAGACACAGGGCGGCTCCTGGATGACCAACGCGATGGTCGCGAGCGTGGTGCCGATGAAGTGACGGCGCGTGCTCATCTTGGCAGCAGTTGCTGCGCCGCGGCCCACATGTCGTGCGCGAGGTGCGCGGCGGGTGCTACGCGCGCAAGCGCTGCAGACTGTCCTGACCATGCCTGCATGCGATCGATGTCGCCTGACTTCTGCGCGTCGGCTCGCATCCCCGTTGTGAGACCGCGCTGCACGGGATACGGCGCCGGCTCTGGCGCTCCAGCCTCTGCCGCCGCGAGCGCATAACGGTTCGCCACGCTGCGTCCAGGACGTCCACTGAAGGCACGCGTTAGCATCGTATGCTCGGGCAGCGTGCGCCCGAGCGCATCCGTCCACGCAGCGTTGAGCTTCGCCTCGGGTGTGCGCAGGAACGCGGTGCCGACCTGCACTGCGCTCGCCCCCAACGTCAGTGCCGCAGCAACCCCGCGCGCGTCGGCGATTCCACCCGTCGCCACCACCGGCACCTTCACCGCATCAACGATGGCAGGCACCAACGCCAAGAGGCCGACGAGCTCTCGCTCTGCACGCGACGGATCGAATGCGCCGCGATGTCCCCCCGCCTCCATGCCCTGGGCCACGATCACGTCTGCGCCGGCCGCTTCCGCAGCACGCGCGTCCCGTACGGTGGTAACTGTCGCAAACCAGTGAATCCGCTTCGCGCGAAAACGTTCGACGGTGTGCGGCGCATACAGGCCCATGATCGACGACATCACCGAGGGCGCGAGCTCGATCACGGTGTCGCATTGCGCGTCGAAATCCACCAGCGCCGCGTCGCCCGCGCTCGTTTCCACAGGCGGCCCGAACTGACCGAGAAACGCGCGCACCCGCGCCTCGTCCTCGGCATCGCGTTTGGGCGGCGGATCAGGAATCCACAGGTTCACCTGAAACGGCCCGCGGCTCTCCGCACGGAACGCCTCCACCCAGGTCCGAATCTCGGCGGGAGACATGATGAGCGCTCCACATGCGCCCATGCCGCCCGCATTGGCAATGGCGATCGAGAGCGATGCAGGACACGCACCCGCCATCGGCGCGAGAAGGATCGGCAAACGCAAGCCGAACTGCTCGCAAAACGTGGCTGCGCGCGCGCGCGCCGTACTCATGGTGCGATCCGGCGCAAATCCTTGCGCAAGCCCGCGTACGACGGCACTTCCGCCGCCACGAACAAAGGTCCGATCAAGAGTCCCACGATGTCCTCGACGAATGCGGGCTTGCCTCCTTCAAAGCCATGCCCCACGAGCTGGAACACCCAACCCACGATGAATGCGCCGGCCCCGATCCACAGCCACGTCGCCGTCGAGTGCGCTGAACACCACGCGCCGAACCATGCCGAGGGTATCGGCTTTTCCTTCCATGACGCGGATCCTAGGGTACATGTAATATTCTTGGATATTGAATAATTATGAACACCTTGTTCTCGATTGGAGCCGGTTCATGATGGACCTGACGAATCTGCGAGTCTTCGTAGCCGTGGTGGAACAAGGCGGAATCGTGAGAGCATCCCGCAAACTGCACCGCGTGCCATCGAACATCACCACCCGCATCAAACAACTCGAAGCATCTGTGAATACGCAGTTGTTCCATCGGCACAAACAGCGGCTGCATCTATCGCGCAGCGGTGAGCTGTTGTTGTCCTACGCCGTCAAGCTGCTTCGACTGGCGGATGAAGCAACTTGTGCGCTCGCTGGTGAAGCACCATCGGGTACTCTGCGACTCGGCGCTCTGGAGAGCACTGCTGCAAGCCGCTTGCCTCAGGTGTTGGCTGAATACCACAACGCCGCGCCCGAGGTGAAGGTGGAACTGATAACCGGGACCAACGACGCATTGATTGGGGCCATTTTGGACCGCCGGGTGGATGCTGCGTTCGTGGCCGAGGCTCCACCCCCCGGCGATCTGGCGTCGCTCCCTTTGTTCAGCGAGAGGCTCACGCTCATATCGGCGATGGCTCACCCGCCGGTGCGCAAACCGAAGGATGTCGCCCACGACTCGCTGATCTCATTCCCCAACGGCTGTGCCTACCGTCGGCGCTTGTACGCTTGGTTGGGTGATAGCAACGGTGCGACTACGAAAACACTGGATCTTGCCTCGTATCACGCGATGGTGGCGTGTGTCGGCGCCGGCGCCGGTGTCGCTGTGGTGCCGGAATCGGTACTAGAAATCATGCCACTCGCACGCGTGCAGCGCCACCCGCTGCCGCGTCAGCACTCGCACTTGGTGACGCCGCTGGTTTGGCGCCGTAACGAGCAGTCACGTGCACTGGCGGTGCTCGTGGAACAACTGAAGCGCAGATCCAGAGCGGGAGCTGCAGCCCGCTCGGCGAGACGGGGTTGAAAGCCGACCCGGGCAGTGTGTCCCACTAGCGACACTGGCTCGACTTGCCACGGCGAATGAGAGGAGACCGGAGTCACTGCCGAGTCTTGCGGTAGAACGGATGACAGCAGTCCCTCGTCGTCGAGGACTGACAGGCCTTCCGACGGCTCGTGGCGGCTGACAGTCGAGCCGATAGCCCGGTTCCGACCCCAAGCGGACGGTCGAGGTATCGAAAACCGGTCAGCGAGATGTGGGAGCGAAATCAAATGGCCGACCACGAAGCGCGGCCCTCTTAGGCACCCCATGCAGCGGTCCGAGGTGCAGAGCGCAACTAGTCACTCTAACTAGGACGTCTTCACCTTTAGGAGGTTGCGCACTGCCAAACCGAGAAGAAAGACGAGCACGACAGTCGCAAGAAATTGCAACGCACCGACTATATTGAGTATTAGGTGCCTCCACTCGCTGAGCCGCAAGGCGACTAGATGTTGCCGTAAGTCCTCCTGAATTCCAGGAATAATCGGAATCGACTGTGCCAAGGTATACCGAGCCACCAACGAGATGTGCGATGACATTGGTTCGGCGCTACAGGAGCTAGTCGTGACGCAGACGAAGCTGCCCGCATAAATCAACACGAAATTGACTAGGAATGCGCTCAGCAGCAGCGCACTAAGAGCGACAAGAGGGCGTTTGAGACTACCTCCATAATCGGAAAGCAGGTCATAAGCGCTCATCGTGAGTGCTGCCAATTTGTCGGTCTCTCGTAGCCGACGTGCTTGCATTTCCCTCGCGAAGAATTCCCTTTCTTCCCACTGGGCGTGCATACCCGCCATATGAAGCTTAAGCGTACGGAAATTGCGTTCCGCGTCCTCATGTTCGTTACGTGCAAAGACGGCACGAAGAAAGTCTGTATCTTGGTGCATCTTTGCATTATGGAACGCGGGTGGAACCGCAAAAAAGGCGGCTGTAAAGCGGGTTGTGCCTTCGAATACCCGGTTATGAAAATAGACCGGCCCGTGAAATTGTGCGTCGGTGAAATCCACCTCTCGGAATTGGCCCTCCGCTGAATACGCGTTGAACGTCGTCATGCCGTAGAAGTTCGTACGCACGAACGTTACCGGGCCGCCGAACGCTGTGTCGATACATTGGAGCATGTGCCCAAAAAGTGCGCCGTTAAAAGACGCCCCATCTTCGAACACTGCTGCCGAGAAATCGGCCGGAAAATGAAACTTGGTGCCATCGAATTCAGCAAATTTTGAGAACCGACAACGGCGAAAATCTCCTGTTCCATTAAACACCACTGCGGTTAGCTTAATTTTCCCAATCGTTGCGGCCGCAAACGTAGTGTGATGTTGACTAACCGCATGCGCCGTTTGCTCTGGCCAGGCGCCGCTCGGCGTTCGGCCCTTTAGAAGATGCGCTGCATGTGCAAGACTCGACGAACCAAATATGCAGTTCACGAGGGATACAGCGGATGCCTCGACTGCGGCGAACGAATTGTTGCCGATCAGTTGAACGTCCGTTAGGCGCAACGTCCCTGAAAATCTCGCGCGATCGAACGTGCAATGGTCCAGCTCCGTTGCTTGAAAGACCGCGTCGTCGTCGAACACCGAGTCTTCAAAAGTGGCGCGCCCGAGAAATTTGGTGTTGCTAAAGCTGCACAATTTGTTGAAGCGGGTCGCCTTGAAACTGATACCCGCCGGAAACGTCGCTCCATCAAAGAACGTTGGAACTGGGAAGACAAAGTCGTCAAACGCGCTACCGAGGCTCACTTCCTGAAAGTCCACATCGGTGAAATCAATCTGACGGGGTGGGTTGGCCGCGATCCAGCTGTTCCAACTTGCGCTCCCCATTTTCAGCTGAGAAATCCAAGCGCTCTTTTGAGTAGGGGTTGCTGGCAACAACATTGTGCCGATCCATGCGTCAATGGCACTGAAGGTATCTTCGAGGTTCGCCATGGAGACTCGCTCCGCCCGTTTACTTCGGGCAAGAATCGGGTTGGCTAGGATGGCTGAATCTTCCGTCGCGGGCAAACTCTCCGATTGACGCCCCGGGACGTTGTGGTACGTCCGCTTTTGGCCGTTAGCCGCCCGTGGAAACGTGGCAGTCGTGCACACGACATTGCGTCGTGCAACGTACTTGCAACCGCGCCCAGCACGCGAGCGCCCGTTGGAATGCTTCAGGCGGCAACCGCCAGCCAGACTCCCCACGCGACGAGCCCTGCCCCGAGCGGCATCCGCAGCCGCTTGCCCCAGGGCAGATTCTTCTCCGCCGCCATCACCGCCGCGAGCGCGAGCATCCAGCCGATGCTGCCGATGCCCACGACGAACATCACCAGCATGAGGGCCCAGCAGCAGCCGACGCAGAACAGGCCATGGTCGAGGCCGAGGCGAAACGCCTCGCGGCCGGGCGCGCGCCCGCGCCAGCGCGAGGTGACGAAGCTGAACGGCGTGCGGCATTGCTCCAGGCACCGATACTTCAGTGCGCTGAACTGGAACAGGCCGGCCAGTGCGAGCACGGCGGCGGCGACCAGCGCGCCGTGCAGCACGAACCAGTCCGAGCGCAGCGCCAGCATGCGCAGCACGCCATCGAGCGCGTGCGCGAGGATGCCGAATGCCAGCCACGCCGCGGCATAGCCTGCGAGCAGCCGGGCCACGAGCGCGTGCGCGTCGGGCCGTCCATCGGTGAGACGCTGAAACATCGCGACGAGCGGGAGCGCCGTGGGCAGCATCATCGCGGCGATCATGAGCACCCACGCGAGCGCATGCAGCACGGCCGGCACGGCGACCTCGCCCCCCGGCACCGCGCGGCACAACGCGGCAAGCGCGCCGGCATCGGCCCAGCCGGCATGCTCGACGTACCGCGCGTAGGGACTGGACGCCCACAAGGTGAGCGACAGCCACGCAGCGAGCGACACCGTCGCCACGATCAGCGCCGGTGCGGCCCGCCGGTCGAGCCACGCCGGGCGCAGCGCAATGCTCATGCCGGCAACGCGACGCGCGCGTGCACCAAGCCGATGGCCACGCTCAGGCGTCGAAGACGAACGTGCTCTGCAGCGCGTTGTGGCCGCTCATGTCGAGGTCGATGCCGACCTGCGCCTGCTTGCTGCGATACCGCGGGCTCTTGCCGACGTAGACGGGCGCGCCTGGCACGGTCGAGAACACGGTGTCCGCCAGCGTGGTCGTCGCGCCGCTCGCGTTGCGGTACGGCTCGAGCTCGGCGTAGCCCGCTTCGCCGATCTTGAGCGTGCCGTGCCCGCCTTGCACGTCGAACTGGATCGGCACCTTCTCCACGCCGACCACCTTGCCGACGAGCTTGGCGAGCTCGGCGACCGGTCCGCCGAGCTGGCCCGTGTAGACGCCCAGGATCGCCTGCTCCTGCTTCGCACTGACCTTGTCGTCGAGATACACCGCCGCCGTCCAGTTGCCCTGCAGGATGTTGCCGGGCACGTGGGCGATCATCGCGATGGTGTGACCGGCGACGTCGACGCCGTCGATCGTGCCCTTGTCGAAGTGCCAGGCGACGATCGTGTCGCAGGTGCCGTAGTCGGGGTCCTCGCCGATCCAGCAGGGACACAGCACCCGGCAATTGCAGACTTCGAGGAGCCGTCCTTCGAGGTGATAGGCCATCTCCGCCTCCCGAGGTGAATGTCGTGGGTCCCGACGGCCGCGCAGCGCACGCCGGGAAGCGGTCAGGCTACGCCCGCGGAGCCGGCACCACCTAGCGAATAATCCGGCGCTTCTGCTCCTGCGTCCGGCACGCGGCGTGGCTAGCCGCGTCCGCCGGCGAGCCTGGCGGCTGCCGGATGGGCCCGCAGCCGGGCCATGGCAATCACGCCGATCACCGGCCCCAGGGCGAGCGGCACGAACGCGAAGCGCCAGCCGAGCGCCGCGACCCAGTACGGCATGAGGTGGATCGTCGCGAGCG
>Ga0308173_10002046_pt1 | contig 10562 bp, 9 predicted proteins | sample PhyPR1_FD_203716 | JGI IMG/M metagenome (GOLD analysis project Ga0308173, IMG submission 203716) | Soil microbial communities from UC Gill Tract Community Farm, Albany, California, United States - DLSLS.P.R1 | ecosystem: Environmental > Terrestrial > Soil > Agricultural land | place: USA... | reverse complement strand
GATGGAATCAACGGCGATACGCAGGATGGCGTGCCGCTGGCGTTCTCGGAAGCCGCGGAGAAGATCGGACATCCGCTCGCTTTCGAGCCCGAAGGCAGCCCGTCCGACGAAGCGCTGGCCTGGAACGAGATGACCTGGGGTCAATACGGCGGGCAGTTCCATTTTGTCCCCGGCGTGGACCGCTTCCGCTGGCTCGAGCCGCGCCACATGGTCAACATTTCCGATCGCTGGAACCGGAGCAAAACGGATGACCTGCAATACGCCTTCTTCAACGGCGAAGGGTGGGAGAGCTGGGAGAACATCTGGGGGATCTGGAACGGCATCACGCCGCGCGATGGCGAGGCGACCCGCCGTATGGCAACCCTGGAGCGCGCTGCAGCCCGCTTCCTTATTAGTAAGGACTGGGAGCCTTTCTATCCGATGCGCCGGTACGGGATCTACGCGAGCCGCTGGCCCCTTGGAGACGAGACGCTTTGGACTATCGTCAATCGAAATGAATACGACATCGATGGCCCGCAGATATCGATCCCTTCCGGAACCGGCTTTCGGTATTTCGACCTCTATCACGGGGTGGAATTGAAGCCGGAGCTTGATGGCAATGCTGCTGTGCTGTCGTTTTCGCTCGAAGCGCATGGCTTCGGCGCGATCCTGGCAACGCATGGGACCCCAGACGCAGAGATACAGAAGCTGATGACATCGATGCGGACAATGACTGCTTCGCCGTTGTCCAGTTACTCGAACGAGTGGAGGACGTTGCCGCAGAAGCTTGTTGAGATTGAGTCGAGTAAATCCGCACAATCCACTCCGCAAGGCATGGTCCGGATTCCGGGCGGAGACTACGTTTTCAAAGTGGAAGGAATTGAAATCGAGGGTTTCGACGATATCGGCGTCGATGTTCAATATCCGTGGGAAGACATGCCGCGCCGTTTTCACGAGCACCGGATGCAGCTCAAACCGTTCTTTATGGACAAGTATCCGGTTACGAATGTTGATTTCAAAAAATTCCTGGATGCGACCCACTACCATCCCACCGATGATCTGAACTTCTTGCGCGATTGGAACGGCGGGATCTATCCGGATGGATGGGCCAACAAGCCGGTTACCTGGGTATCGCTTGAGGACGCGCGTGCTTACGCTCATTGGGCGGGCAAGCGGCTTCCACGCGAGTGGGAATGGCAGTTTGCCGCGCAGGGTGCGGATGGCCGTTTGTATCCCTGGGGCAACGAATGGAAAGACGCCGCGGTTCCGGCGCCCGATCGCGGACGAAGTTTGCGCGGACCCGATGCCGTGGATGCTCATCCTGGAGGCGCAAGTCCGTTCGGGGTTATGGACATGGTGGGAAACGTGTGGCAGTGGACCGACGAGTATGTGGATGAACACACCCGCGCTGCGATTCTTCGCGGCGGAAGTTACTATCAGCCGCAGGGCTCGATCTGGTATTTCCCGCAAGCCTACCGGAACGATCAGCACGGTAAGCTACTGCTGATGGCCCCGAGTTATGACCGCGCCGGAACGCTCGGATTCCGCTGTGTTGTGGATGGCGGTTGAGCAGCGGCGCTCGCTCATCGCCTGGGACGGTATACTCAACAGACTCGCGGAGGCGAAAGCAAGCATGGGTGGAGTTATTCGGATCGTGATGTCCCTGCTCACGATAGGATGCTGTGCCGCCGTCGCAGAAACGCCGTTAGCAATCTTCCCCATCAATGAAGAATCGATGGCGCAGATGCGCAAACAGCATCCGCTCGCCTCGGCCGAGGTAAACGATCCCGTCTACAAACGGGAGCAGCGATATCAAGGTTTCTGGCTGCGCGACATACTCAAAGATTTAGCGCGCGGAGGCCGTCCGGAAGGCGACGTGTACGTGCGTTTCCGCTGTAAGGACGGGTATCTTCCAATCATGCCCTTGCCTCGCGCGCTGGCAGCCAAGGGCTTGGTCGCCATCCGTGACGCCAATGCTCCCCAAGGTGAAGACTGGCAGGCTTTGCCCGGGAACGAGAGCTCGTCAACTCCGGCGCCCAGCTACTTAGTTTGGCTCTCGCCTCCAGGCGACCCCGATGAATATCCATGGCCTTATCGCATGGTTGCTATCGAATTGGTTTCTTCATCCGACGCATTAGCTGGCCTGGATGGCAATGGCTCGAAGCCCGGGCGTGAGCTGTTCATCACACACTGTCTGAAATGCCACCGCATCAATGGCGTCGGGGGGACATACGGGCCGGAACTGAATTCGCCTTGCAGCGTAACGGAATACTGGAATCCGCGCTTACTGAGCCGATTCATTGCGAACGCTGGCAGTATTCGAACTGGAACAAAGATGCCCAGCTTCGATTCGTTGCGTGAGAAAGATGTCCAGGCGATCGTGGACTATCTCCAGTCCATGGCTGGCCACAAGAAGCCTGGCGCCGCTTGTCCATAAATGCGTTGGGGAGTGCTCCGCCAACTCACGCAGAAAACTTAAGAGGCGCGCCGCCGCCCAAAAGCAACGCGCCTCTACCCAGCACCGGAGCCCCCCAGTGCCGGGCCACGTTCGCCGTACTTCGCCGCCGCGGCGCGCGTGCTGCTCATTTATTAATTCCTTCCGGGTATATTGTTTCGCACCAGGTTGTAAGCGGCGGCCGCGAAGGTAAAGACCCAGCCGACTTTGAAGATGCCGCGATGTCGGACCTTTCTCATGAGCGCAATGGTTTTCAGCGATCCGAAGCTCTCTTCAATGCGCTTGCGCTTGAGTTGGCTGATCCGATAACCGGCGTGTCGGGCCGTTCGCGCATCAATGGCACTGCCGCCTGGCCGATTGTGATTTTGCGCCACACGGGGCGTGGCATTCAGATTGCGGCACTCGGCCACGAACTCTTTGGTGTCATACCCCTTATCGCCGGCCACCGTGATTCGTTTGCTGCCGGGAATCTGCTCCAGCATTACCAACGCTGCATCGCGTTCTGCCGTTCCATTGGCTTCGAACAGTTCCGCGTCGATAATCAAGCCATTGCGATTCTCTACCAGCAGGTTCCCCTGAAAACTCAGCTTTGCTTCTTTTCCGTTCCCTTTGCGCGCGAGTCTCGCATCGGCATCCGTGGTGGACTCATGCGTCTGATTGGAGCGCTTCTCCCCATGAAAGTTCGCCATCGGATTGCCGGGATCGTCCGGCGGAGTAGTTTTGCTCTGATCCTTTGGCTGAAAACTCTTCAGACTGGCCCAAGCTTCGATGAGCGTTCCGTCTACCGCGAAGTGCTCATCGGAAGCCCACCCCTTCTCGTACACTTGCTTTACCGTTTGCGAGAGAAACTCCCTCGCTACGCTCGCATCCAGCAGGCGTTCCCGATTCTTTGTAAAAGTGGTTGCGTCCCATACCGGTTCGTCCAGGTTCATTGCAACAAACCAGCGAAACAACACGTTGTAATCGATCTATTCCATCAGTAACCGCTCGCTGCGGATCGAGTACAACATCTGAATCAGCAGTGCGCGCAACAACTTCTCGGGCGGAATCGAGGGCCGACCCGTTACCGAATACATCGCACCGAATAGAGGCGACAACTCCGCCAGAACTTCATCCACAAGTCTTCGAATGGCTCGCAGCGGGTGATCTGGCCGTACGCGTTCTTCCGGCGACAGATAGCTGAACATTCCGCCTTGTTGATGATCCACGCCTCGCATCTCAAATACAGACGTCCAAAACATTCATTAGGTAACTTGTTTCAGGTGTTTTTCAGCAGCCTGGGTAATGTTCCGTCGTCTGGATAGAGACTTGACCGAGTAGGAATTGGATCAGGTCCAGCTCGCCCCCCGTAGATGACACACACGCGCACATATCCGCTGCAGATCATGGCACCAGCTTATCGATTCCGGCAGCCTCGGCTGCTCTCTTGACGATCTCCCAAACCAACTTCGGCGCCATACCGTGGCCCCAGATCTGTCCTGACTCGTCGATCGCTCTGAACAGGCAGTCCTCCTCGATTCCACTTGCGCCAGTCCAGCGATCAATCGCCTCCTTGACCCAGAGTGGAATCGGAACCGTCCGGATGTGCCCGGGCTTTCCATGAAGGTCGGCAATCACCCAATGCTCTTCTCGAAGTTGAACGGATCCGGCCTTAAGGGCGAGGAGTTCACCGCGCCTCAATCCACAACCAATTAGAAGAGCAAGCATGGCATAGTTGCGCTTACTCCTCAGACTATCGCCCTGGGAATTCAGCAGGAGCGAGCGGCCCTGGTCGGCGGTGAACCAGTTGCCCAATCGCACGCCGATCCGGCGCACGCCTTTGACTCGGCGGATGCCGGCGGCAAGCTCTGGACTGAGCAAGCCGGAATCAGCGGCTTCGTGCCCTACGCACCGGACCGCGCGGCCAAGCGGAGGTTGATCGTCGGTGGAGCGAGTTTGTCGTTACTCCAACTGGATTCGGTAACGAAGAACAACGATGCGATTGAAGGCAAGTCGCGGTTCCGAGCAGTACGAGTCGACGGGATTCGTCAGTCGCATGATCATACGTTCGCTGACTGCTCTTCGAAGTCAGGCTGTTCAGTACGGCAGACTTGGTCTGTTCGAGATCGGGTAGGGCAAGAGATCGCTTCGGTGATCTCCTCTTCCTCCGGTGCTTGGGCATTCTGGGCGGCTTCCTGCGCCGCCTTCAGTCAGAATGCCCGCAACTCAATACCTCGCCGTCAGGGCGGATCTATCCCTGACCTCTGTTCTTGTCCCGCCGGAAATTCTCACTGCGCCTCTCGAAGCTGCATTGAGCGAGCCGAGTGCGCCAAGGTTCTTCAGTCCATAGCCGAGTGAGGATAGAGCCGCCACGTACACCCTCGTCGGTCGTTGCCGTGTACCTTGCGGGCCAGTCAGTTTCCGACAACCCACTTCAAAGCCAGGTGAGCAAAACACCGGCAACCTAGTCCATTACCGGCAAGCCCGTGTCGTCGCGGCGAGAATTCGTTCAAAAGGCCACGTCAGTTCACCGACAGTCCGATACCAAACCTTGTGTTCATCCCGCCCGGCTAGATGGGCCGAGTTCATGCCGGGAGCGACTGCCAGAGAGCGGGAGCGCAATTTCTTCATTACTTTCGGTGCGATGGCGGGCGCGGTGGCGACGGCGCGTCTTTTTACCGACCCAGCGGATAGGGAGAGAGTGTTGGCCAGCGCCCGAGAGCATCTCTTGACCAGTTTCTGAAATTTTTTTGCGACGGTGGGATTATGAATATAATCTTATGGGCCAAAGGAAAGGAAAGGAATCTTATGAATCTCAAAGGCCGCACCATTCTTATCACCGGAGGCTCCGCCGGTATCGGCTTGGCTTTCGCGCTCAAGTTCGTCGAACTCGGGAACGAGGTCATCGTGACTGGGCGACGCCAGGCAGCGCTCGACGAGGTGAAGGCGAAACACCCAAAGCTCCACACCATCCGGAGCGACGTCGCCGATCCCGCGCAAATCGCCGCGCTCGCGGCACGCGTGAAGGCAGATTTTCCAAAGCTCGACGTGCTGATGAACAACGCGGGCATCATGCTGCAGAAGAACCTCAAAGCCCCAGCGGCCGACCTCGCTGGGCTGATGGCGGAGATGAACATCAATGTGGGCGGTGTAATCGGCACGACCTCCGCGTTCATCGACATCCTCACGGCCAACAGGGGTACCCTGATCGATGTCTCCTCCGCGCTCGCCTTCGTGCCGCTACCGTCCGCGCCCATCTATAGCGCTAGCAAAGCCGCGATTCACTCCTACACGCAGTCATTGCGGTTCCAATTGCAGGACGCTGGCGTAGAGGTTATTGAGCTTATGCCACCCGCCGTGAAGACTGACCTCACGGCAGATCTTCCGGAGGGCAGCCTCAAGTTAATAACGACAGATGAATTGGTGAAGCAATCCTTTGCGGCCCTCAAAGCGGGCACCCTGGAGATCCGGCCCGGGCAGGCCAAACAACTCGCATTCCTGCGCCGCCTTGCTCCCGATTTCATCAACGGGCTACTCTGGAAAGCTTCCAAGAAGCTGGTGCCAGTTGACGCGGCGTAATTTCAGACCGCGGCGTCTTTGGGTCAGAGCGTGCGGCTTGGCCTACGCGCTGACCACAGTATTGCTGACCGGCTGCGTCGTTGGCCCGAAATACAGGCAGCCAATAATCAATGTTCAACCGTTCCACAACGCGCCCGCCATTCAAGCGCGGAAGACGATTGCGGGGCCAGCAGCTCTTGACAGATGGTGGACCGGATTTCAAGATCCGGAGCTTACGAAGATCATCGAGCGAGCAGTTGAGCAGAATCTGGATCTCGCAGCCTCGCTTGGCCGTGTTGAGCAAGCCCGCGCCGCGGCGAAGGAGGCAGGCGCGAGATTAAAGCCGTCCGGCTCCATAATCGCCCAATCGACCTCTTCGCCAATCTCTCGAAAGCCCGGTGGGGCGTATTGCGAGTGCGTTTCCTCGGTTTGATCGAAATCAGAGCTATCTCGACCTGGGAGTTTCGGCAACTTGGGAAGTCGATCTGTTTGGTGGTGTGAGACGTGGGGCCGAAGCCGCAACAGAAGAGGTGCAGGCAGCGGAAGCGGGACGTATGGGCACTCGCATTTCTGTGGCTGCGGAAGCCGCCGATGCGTACCTACAAATTCGCGGCGCCCAACTACGGCTCGCGTTTGCGAAAGAGCAGATCGCAATCGACTACCGCCTGCTGCAGCTTGTTTCACAGCGAAGAACCGCCAGGTTTGCCTCCGACCAAGAGCTGGCTCAAGGTGAAGCGTTATTAGCGCAGGCAAAGGCTTCCGTGCCCCAGATTCAGATCACGTTGGAGGCTCAACTTAACCGGCTCGATGTCCTCATGGGCGCTCAACCCGGTACGTACGCCTCGGAGTTGAAAACAGTTTCGGATATTCCGGCCATTCCTGCCATTCCGATTTTTGCCGAAACTTCGGAACTCATGCGGAGAAGACCTGACATTATCGCAGCCGAGCGCCGGGTCGCAGCTTCAAACGCTCGCATCGGCCAGGCGCTTGCCGAGTATTATCCGAAGCTTTCGTTATCCGCACTGCTCGGCAACGAAGCAACCAATGCGGCGGATCTCTTCCGCGAGAAGACCTTTCAGCCGGGCGCCATCGCGGGTTTGCGTTGGCGACTGTTTGATTTCGGCCGTGTCGAGGCGGAAGTGAAGCAAGCGAGAGGCGCTAATGCCGAAGCTCTTGCCGGTTACCGGAGCTCGGTGCTACACGCGGCGGACGATGTCGAAGACTCATTGTATGCGCTCACCCAGTTCGAGGCTCGGCAAGTTAACCAGGACTGGGGGGAACGCGCGCTGGCATCCTGATGCGCAATACGCTGATCCTCATCGGTCAAATTAAAAGCAATCAGGAGGAAGGACTTGACACTTATCACGCTGTGGTCGAGGCAACTGTGCAGCGATCACGTCCGGTGATCCTTACAGCTCTTGCAGCCGTACTGGCCTTCATTCCTCTGACCTACTCCGTTTTCTGGGGCTCGATGGCATACACACTGATTGGGGGGACTGCCGTGGGTACCGTGCTGACCCTTCTCTTCCTGCCCGCGCTCTATTCAATCTGGTTAGGCAATTCACGTGATTATGATGCCGAGGCCACGCGGAAGGGGGCTGGCAGCCGCCGTCAAGGGCGAAGCGCCTGAGAAACTTCCGCATTTGATTGATCTTTACCGGCGGCGTGGTGCGAACGTAACCCACTCCGATATCCATCGCCATGAACCGCTCGCTGAACCCGCTCGATTGATCTCGCTATTTTCTGCTTCGCGCTCACAACCGGACAGGTGCCGAAATATTTACCGGCGCTCCATCTTATCGCCGAAATACCGAAATACCGGCATATCACCGAGTGAAGCGCCGGCGCGCCTTGGCGGCTGATTGCGGCCGTCAATGGACAACCCGGCATTTCAGCAACTGGCCGCTGTGATCTGTGGAACGTTATGCCTTCGGCCACTCGCATCCATTCTGCGGCGGTATCTTGGGGAAAACCCAATGAGAACCGGATATTATTGGAATCGGCTTCTGTTACGGGCCTTGCTCCACCTGCTCGACAATGTACGGATGTCCTTCTGGTAACGCCTGCAGGTGCTCATGCCACCACGCGTCCGTTTCCATCAGCAGCACGAGATCGGGGTTGGTTCTGTCCACCAGCGGTAGCAGATCATCTACTCGGCGATTACCGACGTGGACGTTTGCGGACAGCACACGCAAGTGGTTGCCGGGCGAACAACGGCTGTGTTCCGCAGTATTCACCGGTGCTCCTGTCGTGAACGGGAACAACTTTGCGACATTGAACGCGAAACCGGCAAGCGCGGCCAAGACAAATACCCGAATCGAGAGTTCTAATCGATGAGTTCGGAGCGCAAACCCGGCGTGCCGGTCAGGGCAAAGCTGCGCCGCTTCTCTCCGGTGTTGATGTGCTTCGGAATCACCGCTATCGTAGCCATGGTGTTCTTGCATTCCGTAGATTTGAAGCCGACGGTGGGAGAAAACTTCTTTTTCGCAAAGAACGACCCTCAAGTTCGCTCCGACAACGAGATCTCCAGAACTTTCCCAGGACAAATGAACGAGATCGACTTGACTGTCAGCGGGGATATCGCATCATGGGCGTATGCGGATCGCATCCACGCATTATCGATCGAACTGGCAGAGGTCCCCGGAGTCAACGCTGTCATATCAATAAACCCCGGGCCGAACGGCCACGGGCCAAAAGACATCAAAGACGCACTGAAAAGCCCCCTCTGGACGAACATTCTCATTGGCAAGCATCACCGCTCCACAGATGTCATTGCGGCGGTAAAAGACGACATCGGGGGGAAAACGATCGACGGCGTGCGGGCTCTTAAGAAGAAGTTCGACCGGCCCGGTTTCGAAGTCACGATCTCGGGCCTGCCCTATGTCACCGAAATGATTTCGCGGACAATGGCGAGGGACCTGCGAACTTTCAGCCTGGCTGCGGCCGGCGTGTTTGGCGTGGTATTGTTCGTCCTCTTTCGCTCGCCGTGGATCCTGCTGGGCGCATTCGTCGCATGTGCGAATTCGAGCGCTGCGACACTCATCATTAATCAACGTATTCATATTCCGATTGGGCCGGTTACGGCGAGCCTGTCGACGATGGTGTTCGTCATGACTCTCTCGCCCATGGTCTTTCTGACTTACAACTGGATCGGGATTCGACAGCAGAAACAGTTGGTCGGACACGCGGCTGTGTGGGCTGCTGTGAAGGAAACGGTTGTGCCGTCATTCTGGAGTGCGGTATGCATGTTGCTGGGTTTCATCAGCCTCATGCTCGTTTCCGCGACGTCCATGAAGCACCTGGGAACGGGTGGAGCGGTCGGCGCGACGATGGCATTCCTGGCCGCATACATCCTGTATCCCTGGTTCCTGGCTCTGGCCTCACCCCCAAAGACAAAGTTCGGCTGGACCAAAGCCATAGCATCGCGGCTGCATTCGTTCTTTTCCGAGCGCCACCGCGTGGTTGCGATCGCATTGGTGATCTTCGGGGCCGTTGGCGCCATCGGGATGCTGCGCCTGAATACGGACCCGCCATTGTTCTTCTATTTCAAGAAAGGAAGCGACATTCGACAAGGACTCGAGGCGGTTGATCGCTCCGGCGGAAGCAGCCCGCTGAAACTCGAAGTGGAAGACATTCACGGGGCCCGGCTCGATACCAACGAGGCCTACAAGCGGATGTGGGCGCTGAACGATGCGTTGGAGAAGGACCCCGCCGTGGGCAAGGCGATGTCGCTGCCGGTACTTGAGAGCGAAATCGACCGGCGCTGGTACTCGGACCTGTTATCCATAAAAGGATTTTTCCAAGGAGAATCCAAGAAACAGGAAGAGCTCGGCGAGCTGGAGAGCCCGAAACACGGCGACCCGGCGCGGCAGTTCATAACTCCGGATCACAAGAAGGCACTCTTTCTTTTGCGCATGCGGGAGACTGTGCGGACCGCGTCGCGCGAACAGGTCATCCGCCGGCTGGAGCGCACGGTTCATCGCGAGGGCTTTCGCACGCTTCTTGTCGGTGGCGAGTACAGCTTATTGGGTGACATGGGCCGGCTGATCAAATCCAGCATCATTACCGGCTTGCTGATGCTGACCGGCATTTTCACGGTCATGGGTTTTGTCTTCTCCCGCTCATGGCGCACGGGCTTGGCCATGCTGGTAACCCTGGCCATCATCCCGGTCGTCGTGCGTGGATATATCGCTTACCTCGGCATGCCACTGGGTTTCATTACCGCTACAGCCGCCAATCTCGATCTGGGCATGGGAGTGGACGCCATGATCTATCTCACGATGTTCGCCAAGCGTGAGCGTAAGAACCTCAGCTCCTGGGAACCATGGTCGAACGCCTGCTCGCATCTGTGGCGGCCGATCGGAACGAATTTCCTGGTGATCTGTTGCGGGTTCGGGATCTTTCTGCTTTCGAATTTCCCCCCTACCCTGCGCTTTGGGGTGTTTGTCATCTTCGGCTCCGCAACCGCCGCCAGCGCTGCGCTGTTCTTGTTCCCGTGGCTGGCGAGCGTTTCTCGTCATAAAAAATCGGCGCATGTGGATCGCATGGTGAGATCCTGACGTTCCACAAGCTGCAAGATCGGGTAAACGGC
>Ga0308173_10002045_pt1 | contig 10566 bp, 9 predicted proteins | sample PhyPR1_FD_203716 | JGI IMG/M metagenome (GOLD analysis project Ga0308173, IMG submission 203716) | Soil microbial communities from UC Gill Tract Community Farm, Albany, California, United States - DLSLS.P.R1 | ecosystem: Environmental > Terrestrial > Soil > Agricultural land | place: USA... | reverse complement strand
GCGGCCCTTGACGTTTCCCGTCACCTGACCGTCCATGCGCAGGCCCTCGCTGAATTCGAGGTCGCCCGAGATATGGACGTTCTGGGCGATAAGCGTGGAGAGCTTGGCCGGCTTGACGCTTTGCGAGTCTTTCTTGGATGAAAACATGGCGAGTCCTTGCGATGCGATGCGATGATTAGCTTGCCCGGACGACCGCGCGAAATGGCGGGATTATCCGGTCTGATGGATCAGCGTTGTTTTTTGAGGAAGGCGAGATCGGTCTGAAGACGTTCGATCTGCGCGGCGCTTTCCGTCGCGCGCTTTTCGAGCGCGGTGCGCGTGGCGGCTTCCTGCTCGAGTGCGAACTGCGCATGAGCCAGTTGCTCGCGCAGGTTCTGCTCGGCGACGGGCGGCGCGCAAAGCACATCGAGTTTGCGCGCCTGCTCGTGCGAGTTCTTCAGCGCGAAGCCCGCCGCGACGAGCGCGCCGACAGCGCAGATCGCGGCGATCACGCCGGGGATATACGCCGCGCTGCGCTTTGGAGTGAGCGAATACGTATGCTGGGTGAGCTTCAGCGACAACCGTCTGGAATCAGCTTTGCGCATTGGGCTTCTGGCTGAACAGCATGAGATATGGCTTCGGATTGAGTTGCGCGCCGCCGACGATCACTTCGAAATGCAGATGCGGCCCGGTGGAGCGGCCCGTCGAGCCGACTTCGGCTATTTCATCGCCCGGCATGACGTACTGTCCCTCCGTCACCAGGATGCGCGAGGCGTGCCCATAGCGCGTCACGACGCCGTTCGCATGGCGGATATCCACCGCGTTGCCATAGCCGTTGCGCTCGCCCGTCTGGATCACGCGTCCGCCGGCGCTCGCAAAAATCGGCGTGCCGGTCGGGGCGACCAGATCGAGCCCCGGATGAAAACTGAGGTGGCCCGTGAACGGGTCGACGCGGTTGCCGTAGGGCGAGCCGAAACGTCCGGCGGGCGCGGGATTGCGGCCGGGAAACGCCATATAGGCGGTGTAATGCGCGATGGTTTGCCCCTGGAGTTGCGAGACCGCGTCGCTCAGGCATCCGATTACCTTACCTGCGCGCTTCAGACGCTGGGAAGGCGTGCGGTCCTGCGTTCGGCCTGTATCGCAGAGGCGCGGCGGCAGTTCGGGACCGCCCGCGCCGTCGAGCGAACTGGCCGGCTCCTCGGTGTCGGGCAGCGGCGGCACGTCATGGACTCCGACGGTCGCACCCGCGACCGGGGCGACCTTCAGCCGATTGTCGAAATCGCGCAGTTCGCTTACTTGCGCGGCGAGCGCCGCGACGCGCGGTGCCAGCGTGCTGAGATCGGCGTCGATGCGGCCGAGTTGCTCGATCTCGTAAGAGCGGCGCGAGATGAGCGCGCGCTCCTCGCCGAGATGACTTCGCGCGAAGGTCGTGCCGATTGCCATGCCGAGCGCAAGCGCCGCGATCAGAAGCGCGATCAGCGCGATGACGGCGATCATGCGCGCCGTGCGCGCTTCGACGAAGCGAATGCGCTGGCTCGACATCGAACGCCTGGACCAGATGACGAATGGCATCAGCGGGCGGCGCGCGGTAAGCCGGCGCATGTGGCGCGGCGCGGTTGGTTCAGGAGAAAGTTCAATCGATTCACGGGGATAGACGCGCCGCGACGGACGACGCAATAACGCAATGGCGCGCACCGTGCGCGGCGCGCGCCGATGTTTCATCGGGACAGCGAATCGAAATAATACGGATTCCAAGGGGTAAAGTTTCGTGACAATTTGCTATCGCATCGTCGTCGGAAGGCGGCATTAAAACATCTGCGCGCGATAACTACGTCAAAAAGGATCAACGCTCGGGCCCGCTTTTCGTGCATTTATTCAGGATCACTTCACGTCCACCCAGCCGATGTCGGGCGTATCGCCCATCAGAAAGCCTTGATTCAGCTCCGCGGCCGCGCGCAGGTAGTCCCACACGGCGGTGATGCGCCTGAGCTTGCGCAGGTCTTCGCGGCACGAGAGGAAGAAGGCGCGCGTCACCACGATCTCGTCGGGCAGCACAGGCGCGAGCCGTGCATCGGGCGACGCCATGAAGCACGGCAAAATGGCGAGCGCGCGTCCCTGAAGCGCGGCGTGGTACTGCGCAATCGCGCTCGTGCTGCGCCAGCGCGATACCGCGCCCGGCACCGCGCGTTCCAGATAGAGCAGTTCATGACTGAAAGCGAGATCGTCGATATAGCTGGCGAAGCGATGCTCGCGCAAATCGTCCTTCGTGCTGATCGACGCGTGCCCGGCGAGATAGCCGGGCGTCGCGTAGAGCCTGAGACGGTAGTCGCAGAGCTTGGTATAGACGTACTGGCCGTGCTCGGGCCGTTCGAGCGTCACCGCAATATCCGCCTCGCGCTTCGAGAGGCTAACGAAGTGCGGCACCGGCAACAGGTCGACGGAGATGTTCGGGTGCGCGTCCTGAAAGCGCGCGAGCTGCGGCGCGAGAAAGAAGCAGCCGAAGCCTTCTGTCGAGCCGACGCGCACATGACCCGAAAGCGCGTGCCCCGTATTGGCGATCTGTTCGGTGGCGGATTGCACCGTCGTTTCCATCGCGTCGACGAAACCGAGCAGGCGCTGGCCTTCCGCCGTCAGGATGAATCCGCCGTTGCGCGACTTGTCGAAGAGCAGCGTGCCGAGCGCGTCTTCGAGCGCGCGCACGCGTCGCGCGACCGTCGTGTAGTCGACGCCCAGACGCTTCGCCGCGCCGCTCGCACGCTGCGTGCGCGCCACTTCGAGAAAGTAGCGGAGATCGTCCCAGTTGAGCTTCGTGGCGTCGAACGCCGGGCCTTTTTGCATATTGATCGGGTGTTTTTCTAGTGTTGTGAGGGACTTTTGCATAACTATACTCAAAGGCACGAGCCTGCCGAATAGCGGGCCGAGACCTATAAACGGAGACGACATGGCTTTTCCTCTCGACGCTTTCCCCGCGTCACGCTCGCGCGCGTCTTCGCTCCTTTCTTCGCACTGAATCTAACGAGGAGTCATCCGTGAACATCGCTGCTGAACATCCGGCGCAGGGCGTTCGCCCGAGCGCGACCGTGCGCACGGCCAAATTGCTGATTAACGGCGAGTTCGTCGAATCGAAGACGGGCGAATGGCGTGACCTCGTCAATCCGGCGACGCAGGAAGTTGTTGGCCGTGTGCCGTTTGCGACGATGGACGAAGTGAATGCGGCCGTCGCGGCCGCCCAGGCAGCGTTCACGACGTGGCGCACGACGCCGCTCGGCGCGCGCATGCGGCTCATGCTGAAGTTTCAGGACCTGATCCGGCAGAACATGAAGCGGATTGCGCAAACGCTGACGGCCGAGCAGGGCAAGACGCTCGCGGACGCGGAAGGCGACATCTTCCGCGGTCTCGAAGTGGTGGAGCATGCGTGCTCGATCAGCACGCTCCAGCAGGGCGAGTTCGCGGAGAACGTCGCGGGCGGTGTCGACACGTACACGCTGCGCCAGCCTATCGGCGTTTGCGCGGGCATCACGCCATTCAATTTCCCCGCGATGATCCCGCTCTGGATGTTCCCGATGGCGATCGTCTGCGGCAACACCTTCGTGCTGAAGCCGTCCGAGCAAGACCCGCTTTCGACGATGGAACTGGTCGAGCTGGCAATCGAAGCGGGCGTGCCGCCGGGCGTGCTCAACGTCGTTCACGGCGGCAAGGACGTGGTCGATGCGCTCTGCACGCATCCCGACATCAAGGCGATCTCGTTCGTCGGCTCGACGGCGGTCGGCACGCATGTCTACAACCTCGCGAGCCAGCACGGCAAGCGCGTGCAATCAATGATGGGCGCGAAGAACCACGCCGTCGTGCTTCCCGACGCCAACAAGGAACAGACGCTCAACGCGCTTGCGGGCGCGGGGTTCGGCGCGGCGGGGCAGCGCTGCATGGCGACGTCCGTCGTCGTGCTGGTGGGCGCGTCGAAGGAATGGCTGCCCGATCTGGTCGAACGGGCGCGCTCGCTGAAAGTCGACGCCGGCGTCGAACACGGCGCGGACCTCGGGCCGGTCGTCTCGCGCGCGGCGAAGGAGCGCATTCTCGGACTGATCGCGAAGGGCGAAGAGGAAGGCGCGACGCTTTCGCTCGACGGCCGCGGCATCACCGTCAACGGCTACGAGCGCGGCAACTTCATCGGTCCGACGATCTTCTCGAACGTGACGACCGGCATGACCATCTACAGGCAGGAGATTTTCGGGCCGGTGCTGTGCGTGCTCGAAGCCGCGACGCTCGATGAGGCAATCGAGCTCGTCAACCGCAATCCGATGGGCAACGGCGTCGGTCTCTTTACGCAAAGCGGCGCGGCGGCGCGCAAGTTTCAGAGCGAGATCGACGTCGGGCAAGTGGGCATCAACATTCCGATACCGGTACCCGTGCCTTCGTTCAGCTTTACCGGCTCGCGTGGTTCCAAGCTCGGCGATCTCGGGCCGTACGGCAAGCAGGTCGTGCAGTTCTACACGCAAACGAAGACCGTCACGTCGCGCTGGTTCGACGACGCCACGGTGAACGACGGCGTCAACACGACCATCGCGCTTCGCTGAGCAGCGCCGGCAAACCACAGGAGAACGCGATGCAAATCGGTTTTATCGGACTGGGACACATGGGCGGCCCGATGGCGGCGAATCTGCTCAAAGCGGGCCACGCGGTGACGGCGTTCGACTTGTCGGCGCCCGCGCTCGATGCCGCGAAAGCGGCGGGCGCAACGCTGGCCGCCTCGCCGCGCGCGGCATCGGAGGGCGCTGAAGTCGTCATCACGATGCTGCCGGCCGCGCAGCACGTCAAAGCCGTCTATCTGGACGACGACGGCGTGCTGGCCGGCGTGCGCGCGGGCGTGCCGCTCATCGACAGCAGCACGATCGATCCGGCCACCGCGAAGTTCATTGGCGAGGCGGCTGCGGCGCACGGCAATCCTTTCGCGGATGCGCCGGTTTCGGGCGGCGTCGTCGGCGCGCAGGCGGCCACGCTGACTTTCATGGTCGGCGCGGACGAAGCGCTCTTCGAAAACTTGCGTCCCGTACTGTCGGGCATGGGCAAGAACATGGTGCGGTGCGGCCAAACGGGCACCGGCCAGATAGCGAAGATATGCAACAACCTGCTGCTCGCCATCTCGATGATCGGTGTGGCCGAAGCGATGAAACTCGGCGAAACGCTAGGCATCGATCCGACGAAACTCGCGAGCATCATCAATACGTCGACGGGGCGCTGCTGGAGTGCGGACACGTGCAATCCGTATCCGGGCATCGTGGAGACGGCGCCGGCATCGCGCGGATATAGCGGCGGTTTCGGAGCCGACTTGATGCTCAAGGACCTCGGTCTCGCCGTGGATGCCGCGCGCGGCGCAAAACAGCCCGTTTTCCTGGGCGCGCTGGCACAGCAGTTGTATCAGTCGATGAGCCAGCAGGGGCTCGGGGGCCTGGATTTTTCGGGCATTATCAAGCTTTACGGCACGCAGTAGACGCGCGATTCGGCACGCACGTGCGTGCTGAAACCCGCGCTGGAATAACTGCTTTATTAAGTTGCACTGCACAATACCTCCCGCAATCGCTTACTCGGCGCAGTCATCGGGATTACGATGATTCGCTTTCCCGAAAATTGTCCTATTCTGAAAGCACGACGCGCGTGTGCCGTTAATCCAGACGGTGTCGCGCGCGCCTCCGATGCAAGCGAACAGCCCGGCCTTTCGGGCGATCAGACGAGGAGCACCCGATGCAAGTGACACGGCATGTGAATATGGAACTGCGGCACGCCACGGTGCCGACTTATGTAGCCAGCTATTTCTTTCCGTTGCTGCTTTTGGCATACGAAGTCTGGCGCGTGGGGTCATGGGTCGCGGTAAACGGCCTCAACTTCACGAACTTCAATGCGATGGGTTACGAGTTCGCGTTGATGATCGCCGTGTTTGCCATGCAGGTCATCGTGGAAATTGCGTTCCTCGCAGGCGCTGTTCTGACGCGGCATAAGGACGTCGGCCATCGGCTGGCCAATCTGTCGCTCGGTCTTTTCTGCTCGATGGTTGTTCTCGGCTTCGATCTTGCGCTGCAATACGGCTTGAGCGGTAGCTGATCGAACGCGGGCCAATACAAGGACAAAGGCCGGCTGCCTGCAGCCGGCCTTTGTCTTTTTCCGTCGCCTGACGGGTCAGCAACCGGCTGCGCCCGGTAACGCGGGCGGCGTCGCGGAGCGTTCCGAGTAACACTTGCTGTTGGCGTGCTCCAGCGCGGTACGCAAACCTTCTTCCACGACAGGGTGATAGAAGGGCAGCCGCAGCGTTTCATCGAGCGTCAGTTCCAGTTGCACCGCCCAAGCTAGCAGATGGCCCAAGTGCTCCATCGCCGGGCCGCAGCCTTGCGCGCCGCGCAGCTTCCCCGTCCCGGCGTCGGCATAAACGTGCAGCAGGCCGCGATTCTGCCGCATCACGCGGCTGCGTCCCTGCGTCGCGAAGGACGCCTCGCCGGTCACCACCCTCTGCTTGTCGAGCGCGTCATACGATGCCCCGACGATCGCCACCTGCGGCTCGCAAAACACGATCGAGAAGGGCACCTTGCGCCTGACGGGCTGCACGTTCGGAAAGCGCGCGGCATTGTCGCCGGCGAGCTTGCCTTCGTCGGCGGCGTCGTGGAGCCAGGGGCGCGTGCCGTCGCAATCGCCCGCAATGAAGATCGCGCTATCGCCGCATTGCATGGTCGTTTCGTCGAAGAGCGGCACGCCCTTGTCGTTCAGCGCGATGCCCGCCTTGTCGAGCGCGAGCGGTTCCAGATTCGGCGCGCGGCCCGTCGCGGCGAGCACGAGGTCGAACTGTTCCGTGCGCGTCTCGCCTTCGGGCGACGAAAACCGCAGCGTCGGCTGGCCGTTCTGAAGCGACATCGTTTCGATGGCGGCGTCGGGATCGAGATAGAACTCTTCGCTGAGCCCGGCGAGAAGGGCTTCGCGCACGGGCGTATCCGATAGCGACGCGACGCTGCCGCCCTTGCCGAACATGAATACGTCGACCGACAGCCTCGACAACGCCTGCCCCAGTTCGAGCGCGAGCGGCCCGGCGCCGAATACGGCAATGCGTCGGGGCAGCGTGCGCAGTTCGAAAAGATCGTCGCTCGTGATGAGCTTGTCGCCGAAGACCTTCAGTTCGTCCGGAACGCTTGGCTTCGCGCCCGTCGCGATGACGACGCTCTTTGCCTCCACGCGCGTCTGGTCGCCGACGAGAAGCCGCCCCGGCGATTCGAAGCGCGCCTGCCCGCGCAAAATGGAACCGTCCGGAAACTTTTCGGCCTCCTTGATAACGCCGCTCACGAAATAATCGCGTTCGCGGCGCACGTAGTCCAGAACGCGCGCCGTATCCGCTTCGAGCGCGTGTGTGCGTTCGATTCCACGCGGCGCGAGCGCCCGGCCGTCGTGCAGGCCGTTGGCGGCCGCGAGCAACACCTTCGACGGCATGCAGCCGATGCGCGCGCACGTCGTGCCGAGTTCGCCGCCTTCGATCAGAACGGCTTTCGCGCCGGCATCGCGCGCCGCACGAAACGCGGCCATGCCCGCCGTGCCTGCGCCGATGACGGCCACATCCACCTCGATTGTCTTCATGTGAATTCCCGTTGCCGTTCGGTGCGGCCGCGCGGCCGTCCTGTAACGCGGGGCGCTTCGATCAGCCGTTGTCGGCGAACCCCGGATAGAGCGTCATGCCGCCATCGACGAAAAGCGTCGTGCCGACGACATAATCGCTCTCGTCGGAGGCGAGCCACACGGCCGCGCGGCCGATATCGTCCACTTCGCCTATGCGTCCATACGGCACGAGCGTGAGCAGCCGGTCGAGCGCTTCCTTCGAGTCCCACGCGTCCTGGTTGATCGGCGTGCGGATGGCGCCGGGCGCAATCGAATTGACGCGGATGCGCTGCGGCGCAACTTCCTGCGCGAGCGATTTCATCAGCATCTGAATGCCGCCCTTCGACGCAGCGTAGTTCACATGCCCGGCCCACGGGATGACTTCGTGCACCGAACTCATGCAGATGATCTTGCCGAGCGCCTTCGATACCGCACGCGGCCCGCGCCGCTGGAACTCGCGCACCGCTCGCTGCGCCGTCAGGAATTGCCCGGTCAGATTCGTTTCGATGACCTTGCGCCAGTCCGCAAGCGTCATCTCGACGAACTTCGCGTCCTGCTGCAAGCCCGAGTTCGCGACGACGATATCCACGGTGCCGTAGCGTTTCACAACGGCGTCGAACATGGCGTCGACCGCGTGTTCGTCGGACACGTCCGCGCCGACGGCAAACGCCTCGCCGCCGAGCGCCGCGATTTCGGCGGCCAGCTTTTCGGCAGGTTCGCCGTGCGAGTGATAGTTAATGGCGACGTGCGCGCCGGCTTCTGCCAGCGCCTTGGCGACGCCCGCGCCGATGCCGGAACTCGCGCCGGTCACGAGAGCGATCTGGCCTGCGAGAGCTTTCTGCATGAGCCTTCCTGATGTCGGTTGATCTGCCGCAGACGGAGCAAGGTGCGCGCCCGGCGCGTGAGTTCAGGCCGCGAGGAGTTGCTGGTACACGTCCGCGTAGCGCTGCGCCGCCGCTTCCCAGCCGAAGTTCTGACTCATCGCGCGCTTCACGACGGTCTTCCACTCGGTGCGCCGCGCCTTCAGGGCGAACGCCCGGCGAACGGCCGCGACGATTCCCGCGCGGTCGAAGCGATCGAAAACGAAGCCGGTGGCGGCGTCGTCGGCGAGATCTTCGAGCGAGCAATCGACGACTGTATCCGCGAGCCCGCCCACGCGATGCACGAGCGGCAGCGCGCCATACGCCAGCGCGTACAACTGCGTGAGCCCGCATGGTTCGAAGCGCGACGGCACCATGACGACGTCGCTCCCCGCGATGATCGAATGCGACAAGGTCTCGTCGAAGCCCAGTTCGACCGCGACCGCGCCCGGATGCGCCGCCGCCGCGTTTTTGAGGCCCGTTTCGAGCGCCGGGTCGCCGGTGCCGAGCACGACGAGCTGCCCGCCGCGATGCACGATGTCCGGCACGGCCGCGAGCAGCAGATCGAGCCCTTTCTGCTCGGTCAGCCGGCTGACGACGCCGAAGAGCAGGGCGTCGTCGTTGCGGGTGAGCCCCATGCGGTCCTGCAACGCCGTCTTGCACTTGCTCTTCGCGGCGGGCTTCGCGGCGGTATAGCGTGAGGCGATGGCGTTGTCGATGGCGGGGCCCCACACCGTATAGTCGACGCCGTTCAGAATCCCGCTGATGTCGTGCGTGCGCGTTTGCAGGAGGCCGTGCAGCCCCGCGCCCTGCGCTTGAGTCTGAATCTCGCGGGCGTACGTGGGGCTCACAGTGGTGATGCGGTCCGCATAGAAGAGGCCGGCCTTGAGGAACGACACCTGACCGTAAAATTCGACGCCATCCACCGCGAAGAAGTCCGGGGGCAGTTGCAGCGTGCCGAATTGTCCGGCCGGGAACACGCCCTGGTACGCCAGGTTATGCACGGTCATCACGGCCGCGACGCGCGGCGCACCGGTCCGCTCGAACGCGCGCAAGTACGCGGGCGCGAGGCCGGCATGCCAGTCGTGGGCGTGGACGATCCGCGGCCGCCATGCGGGGTCCGCGCCGGTCGCGATGCGCGCCGCGGTCCAGCCGAGCAGCGCGAAACGGCGGTCGTTGTCGGCATACGGGCGATGCGCCGCATCGAGATAAGGATTGCCCGGACGGTCGTAGAACTGGTCCGCGCGCACGACATAGACGACCACGCCATGCGGCTGCAGCACGCCGCGTTCGAGCCGCACGTCGCCCGCGCCAAAAGCCGCGCCCAGACTGGCGACCGGCTGAATATCGGTGAGGCCCGCGAGCACGGCGGGAAAACCGGGCAGCACCACGCGCACGTCGGCGCCGAGTTGGGACTGCGCGGGCGGCAGCGCGCCGGCGACATCGGCGAGGCCGCCCGTTTTCAGAAGCGGAAACATCTCTGCTGCGACATGCAGCACGCATACGGTCATCGGCGCTCCCGTCGATTATGGGTTGACTTCGTTCTCAGGCGAAAGGGAAAGGCAAACGCAAAAGGGCGAGCGGCCCGTGACAAGGGCGGGCCGCCCACCGCGTGCGCTCAACGTTCGGCGAGCCGCGCGAGGGCTTCGCGCGTGACGAGCGTGACGCCGGACTCGGTGCGGAAAAAGCGCGCGGCGTCGTCGTCGGGGTCTTCGCCGATCACGAGACCTTCGGGCACCGTGCAGCCGCGATCCACCACCACGCGCTGCAATCGGCAACTCGGCCCGACCGTGACTTGAGGCAACAAGACTGCCTCATTGATGTTACAGAACGAGTGCACGCGCACCGCCGACGAAAACACCGACTTGGACACCTGAGAGCCCGATATCACGCAGCCGCCGCACACCAGCAGATTGGTGATCGCGCCTTGCTGGCCGTTCAGGTCGCGCACGAACTTGCCGGGCGGCAACTGCTCCTGATTGGTCCAGATCGGCCATTTGCGGTCGTACAGGTCCAGTTGGGGAATGGTCGAGGCGAGATCGAGGTTCGCGGCCCAGTAAGCATCCACAGTTCCGACATCGCGCCAGTAAGCGGGCGCGTT
>Ga0308173_10002044_pt1 | contig 10567 bp, 6 predicted proteins | sample PhyPR1_FD_203716 | JGI IMG/M metagenome (GOLD analysis project Ga0308173, IMG submission 203716) | Soil microbial communities from UC Gill Tract Community Farm, Albany, California, United States - DLSLS.P.R1 | ecosystem: Environmental > Terrestrial > Soil > Agricultural land | place: USA... | reverse complement strand
ACCCGGCTGATCGAGACGCTCGTCCGGCTGCGCGACATGGGCAACACGCTCATCGTCGTCGAGCACGACGAGGACACGATCAAGATCGCCGACTGGGTCGTGGACATCGGCCCCGGCGCCGGCGAGCACGGCGGTGAGGTGGTCGTCAGCGGCACCGTCGACGAGCTGCTGGCCAGCGAGCGGTCGATCACCGGCCAGTACCTCTCCGGCCGCCGGCAGATCGAGATCCCCAAGGAGCGGCGCGAACTCACCCCCGGCCGGGAGCTGGTGGTGAAGGGGGCCCGCGAGCACAACCTCAAGGGCATCGACGTCACGTTCCCGCTCGGCGTGCTGGTCGCGGTCACCGGCGTCTCGGGCTCGGGGAAGTCGAGCCTGGTCAACGACATCCTGTACACGACCCTGGCCAACGAGCTGAATCGCGCGCGCCAGGTCCCCGGGCGGCACCGCACGATCACCGGGCTGGAGCACCTCGACAAGGTCGTCCATGTCGACCAGTCGCCGATCGGGCGCACCCCGCGGTCCAACCCGGCGACGTACACCGGGGTCTGGGACGCGGTCCGCAAGCTGTTCGCCCAGACCACCGAGGCGAAGATGCGCGGGTACATGCCCGGGCGCTTCTCGTTCAACGTCAAGGGCGGTCGCTGCGAGGCGTGCTCCGGCGACGGCACGCTCAAGATCGAGATGAACTTCCTGCCCGACGTCTACGTGCCGTGCGAGGTGTGCAAGGGCGCCCGGTTCAACCGGGAGACCCTCGAGGTGCACTACAAGGGCCGGACGGTGGCCGAGGTCCTCGACATGCCCATCGAGGAGGCCGCCGACTTCTTCGCCGCCATCCCGGGCATCGCGCGCTACCTGCGCACCCTCACCGAGGTCGGGCTCGGCTACGTCCGCCTGGGGCAACCCGCGACCACGCTGTCCGGTGGGGAGGCGCAGCGGGTGAAGCTGGCCAGCGAGCTGCAGAAGCGGTCCAACGGCCGCAGCATCTACGTCCTCGACGAGCCGACCACCGGCCTACACTTCGAGGACATCCGCAAGCTGCTGCTCGTCCTCCAGGGCCTGGTCGACAAGGGCAACTCGGTCATCGTCATCGAGCACAACCTCGACGTCATCAAGAGCGCCGACTGGCTGATCGACATGGGACCCGAAGGCGGGTTCCGCGGCGGCACGGTCGTCGCCGAGGGGCCGCCGGAGTTCCTCGCGACGGTGCCCGAGAGCCACACCGGCCGGTACCTCGCGAAGATCCTCGACGAAGACGCCGTCGCCGCGGCGGCCGCACCGAAGAAGCGGGCCCGCAAGAAGGCCAGTTGAGCCGTGCGCTTGACCGTCCGCCTCGGCACCGGTAGGCCGGGGGCGGACACCCGCCGCTGGGAAGGACGCACGATGACGACGACCTCCGGGGACCTGCACCTGCTCCAGAGCGTCGACGGGTCCCGGGTGCGCTACCGGCGGTGGCTGCCGGACGGCGCCGTCCGGGCGACCGTGCAGCTCGTGCACGGCGCGTCCGAGCACTCCGGGCGGTACCGGCGGCTGGCGTCGGCACTGACCGCCCGGGGCTACGGCGTGTGGGCGATGGACCTGCGTGGCCACGGCCGGACGGCGGAGAGCACCGGGATCGGCCGTTTCGGCGGGCTCGGCGTCGACACCGTGCTGGACGACGTGGACGCCCTCCATCTGGTGATCGCCGAGCAACACCCGGGCGTGCCACGGGTGCTGCTCGGCCACTCGATGGGCTCGATCATCGCGCTGGCGAGTGCCGAGCGGAACGGGTCCGACCTCGCCGGGCTCGTCCTCTCCGGGCCGATCGGGGTGGCGCCCCACCTGGCCGACACGGTCACCGCGCTCGAGGAGGCGGTCGCCGCGGGGGCCGCTGACCACGCGCTCGACGCGCTCGGTGCCTTCAACGAGAAGTTCGAGCCGGCCCGGACGCGGTACGACTGGCTGTCGCGGGACGCCGCCGAGGTCGACGCGTACGTCGCCGACCCGCTCAGCGGTGACGAGATGCCGTTGACCGTGGCCTACGCGTCCGGCGTCTTCGCCCTCGCCGTCCGGGCGGCCACACCCGAGGCCGTCGCGACGTTGCCGGACGGGCTGCCGGTGCTCCTGCTCTCCGGTCAGCTCGACCCGGTGGGCGGGGACGACGCCGTGCAGGTGACCGCTCTGGCGCAGTTGTTCACCGAGCGGGGACTGCCGGTCGAGCAACACGTCTACCCGGACGCCCGGCACGAGGTCTTCAACGAGATCAACCGGGACGAGGTCGGCGGCGATCTGATGACGTGGCTCGACGGCCGGCTTCCTGGCGCGTCTCCCGCCACCTGAGTGTCTGACCAGCACTTTCCTCGGCGGTCGGGTTGTCTCCAGCGTTGTTCGAACGTATGATCGAACGATGACGACGGACGCGCCCACCTCCGACTGGTACGCCGAGGCGTGCCGGCGGGCGCGGGCGTACGGGCGACGGCGACGTGCCGCGCAGGCGTCCTCGGCCTGGCCGGCGTTCGCGCCGCCGGTGGCACTGTCCGACGGCCCGCTCGGGGCGGTGCAGGCGGCCGACCGGGAGATCGGCCGGCAGACGTCCATCCGGGCGCGCGCCGTCGCGGCCTTCGCCGCCACCCGACCGGCCAGTGCCGACCGCGGGCAGGGCGAGCCGGGGGCGATGAGCCCGGAGCGGTGGAGCGCGCGCCCGGAGGTGCTGCGCCCGGTGAGCGAGTGGGCCGGCCGGGAACTGATGATCGCGCTGTCGATCTCCGACCAGGCGGCAGACGCCCTGCTGACCAACTCGCTCACCCTGGTGCACCGACTACCCGGGACGCTGACCGCGCTGGAAGCTGGGGCACTGCATCCGGGACACCTCTGGGCGATGCTGGAGAAGGTCGCGCCCATCGCCGATGACCAGATCCGGGCCGAGGTCGAGGCCGAGTTGCTGCGCTGGGCCGCTGGTCGCGTGACGACGCCGGCGCAGCTGGGGGCGAAGGCCCGCCGTGTGGTGCTCGAGCGCGACGCCCGGGCGGCCGCCCGCCGACTGGAGCAGGCGCTGAAGGAGCGTGGCGTCCACCTGAAGCCGCACGGCGTCGACGGCATGGCCACCGTCACCGTGGTGACCACCCTGCCCGAGGCCCGGACGCTCTACCGGGCACTGACGGCTCTCGCTGAGGGCCTCGTCGAGGACGGCGACCCACGCAGCCGCGGCCAGAAGATGGTCGACTGCCTGCTCGACCTGGTGCTGCGCCCCGGGGAGAGCGACCTGCCCCCGGTGCAGGTGCTGCTCACGATGGTCGCGTCGATCAGCACCCTGGCGGGCGGGGACGCTCCGGGTGAGATCGACGGGCAGGTCGTCCCGGCCGAGATGATCCGCCAGTTCCTCACCGCGCTGGTGGCACGGCAGCAGCCCGCCCCCGCCGGCGGGGAGCAGGACGATGGCCGCGACGACGCCGCGCTGTGGGAGGAGACGCTGGCAGCGGAGCTGGCGGCCTGGGGAGCCGAGACCGAACGCCGCGTGCTCGCCGAAGACCCGGCCGACCCCGACCCGCCCGACGACCCGCACCTCGACGACCCGCTCGGGAACGCGCACGCCGACGATCCGCGCGCCGGGGACCCGCGCGCCGACGCCCCGGAGTCCTCGACAGCAGGGGCACCTGCGCGTGCCGGTGCGGGACCAGAGCCCGGCAGATGGGCGGCGGCCGATGCCGCGGTCGAGGACGCCGGCCTGGCCCTGTTCCGAGCAGGTCAGCAGCTCGGGCACGCCCGACGGATGGTGCGGGCCGCAGTCGCGGCCGACCATGCGAACGAGGCCGCCTGGCAGGCAAGCCCGGCCGGGCGGATCACCGACGCCGAGGACGCGATCACCGCCCTGCTGTCGAGCACCGACGCCCAACGGGAATCGCTCTGCGAGCTGCTCACCACCGCCGGTGGCGGCGGACTCGTCGACCGTCCCCGGATCGCCCTCACCGACGCCCTCTCCGGGGCACTGCTCGCACTCACCGACCTGCCCGGGCTGATGCGCGCCGGAACATGTGGTCGCCCCGCGTGCCGTCGCGATCCGAGCGAGTGCAGCCACGACCTGAGTGGGCAGCCCGGACTCGGACCGCCCGGTCCCACCGACGGCTACCGACCCTCGGCCGAACTCGACCGCTGGATGCGCGCCCGCGACCGGCGCTGCCGAGCCCCCGGCTGCCGCCGACGCGTGCCCCGCGGCGGCGAACTCGATCACCACCACCCCTATCCCGCCGGCCCGACCAGCGCCGGGAACCTCGCTGGCTACTGCACCACCGACCACCGGGGCAAACACCAGGCACCCGGCTGGCAGCACGAGCTCGACGCCGACGGCACCCTCACCGTCACCACCCCGACCGGACTCGTCGCCACCACCGCCCCGCCGCCCTACTGACCTCGGAACGCGGGGGGCTTTCCGCCCATCGTCCGCAGTTCACGCTCGACGAGACGCCCGGCCCGGCGAGCGCCCCGACGGGCTGTCGGTGCACCGACCTAATCTGGAGCCATGGCCGACCCGTCGACGTACCGCCCCGCGGTCGGCAGCATCCCCGAGTCCCCGGGTGTGTACCGGTTCCGCGACGCCAGCGGCCGCGTCATCTACGTGGGAAAGGCGAAGAGCCTCCGCCAGCGGCTGAACAGCTACTTCGCCGACGTCGCCGGCCTGCACCCGCGCACCCGCCAGATGGTGACGACGGCGGCGGGCGTCGACTGGACCGTCGTCGGCACCGAGGTGGAGGCCCTCCAGCTCGAGTACAACTGGATCAAGGAGTTCGACCCGCGGTTCAACGTCCGCTACCGCGACGACAAGAGCTATCCGTCGTTGGCCGTGACGCTGAACGAGGAGTACCCCAGGCTCCAGGTCATGCGCGGGCCGAAGAAGAAGGGCGTCCGCTACTTCGGGCCCTACGCCCACGCCTGGGCGATCCGCGAGACCCTCGACACGCTCACCCGCGTCTTCCCGGCCCGCACCTGCTCCAACGGGGTCTTCAAGCGCGCCGGCCAGATCGGGCGGCCGTGCCTGCTCGGCTACATCGGCAAGTGCGCGGCCCCGTGCGTCGGCCGGGTGGATGCCGACGAGCACCGGAAGATCGTCGACGACTTCTGCGACTTCATGGCCGGCCGCACCGAGTCGATGATCAAGCGCCTCGAGCGCGAGATGGCCGCGGCCTCGGAGAACCTGGAGTTCGAGAAGGCCGCCCGGCTCCGCGACGACCTCGGGGCCCTCCGCCGGGCGCTGGAGAAGCAGGCTGTCGTCCTCGGCGACGGTACGGACGCCGACGTCGTCGCCTTCGCCCAGGACGAGCTGGAGGCAGCGGTCCAGGTCTTCCACGTCCGCGGCGGCCGGGTCCGCGGCCAGCGCGGCTGGATCGTCGACAAGGTGGAGGACGTCACCACCGGCGAGCTGGTCGAGCAGTTCCTGCTGCAGGTCTACGGCGGCATCGACGAGCAGACCGGCATCGGCGAAGCGGGGGAGGCCGTCCCGAAGGAGGTGCTCGTTCCTGAACTGCCGGACGACGCCGACGTCTACGAGGAACTGCTCGGCGAACTGCGCGGCAGCCGGGTGAGCCTGCGGGTACCCCAGCGCGGTGACAAGCGGAGCCTGCTCGAGACCGTCGAGCGGAACGCGAAGGAGGCGTTCGCGCGGCACCGGGTGAAGCGCTCCAGCGACCTGACGGCGCGCAGCCTCGCCCTCTCCGAGCTGCAGGAAGCCCTCGAGCTGCCCGACGCCCCGCTGCGGATCGAGTGCATGGACGTCTCGCACGTCCAGGGCACCAACGTGGTCGCGAGCATGGTGGTGTTCGAGGACGGGCTGGCGAAGAAGTCCGACTACCGACGCTTCTCCGTCGCCCAGGGCACCGACGACACCGCCGCCATGGCCGAGGTCGTGCGCCGGCGCTTCGCGAGGCATCTCAAGGACGAGGAGGACCGGCGCGGCGAGCAGGGCATCTCGGCCGAGGAGGGGCGGCCCCGCAGGTTCGCCTACCCGCCGAACCTCCTGGTCGTCGACGGTGGCGCCCCGCAGGTGGCGGCCGCCAGCCGCTCGCTCGCCGAGCTCGGCATCGTCGACGTCGCCGTCTGCGGCCTCGCCAAGCGCATGGAGGAGGTGTGGCTCCCCGGTGACAACGACCCGGTGATCCTGCCGCGCACGTCGGAAGCGCTGTACCTGCTGCAGCGGGTCCGTGACGAGGCTCACCGCTTCGCGATCACGTACCACCGGCAGAAGCGGTCGACCAGCATGCTGGTGTCGTTGTTGGATGACGTTCCCGGCCTCGGGGAGTCGCGGCGGAAGGCACTGATGAAGCAGTTCGGGTCGCTCAAGCGGTTGCGTGCCGCCACCGTCGAGGAGCTGATGGCGGTGCCCGGCATCGGACGGCGGACGGCGGAGGCAGTGCAGGCCGCGATCGCCGAGCCGGCCGACCCCGCGGGCGCCGCCGCTGACGCCGAGAGTCCGGTGGAGTCCTCGACCGCCCCGCAGGGGCCGGCCGAACGAGGCTCCCCGCGTTCGGGCACCGGGGACACCGCCGAGGTCGGCCTGGTGGCCTCGTGAGCGTCGGCACCCCGCACAGCGACGGCGCCCAGCACAGCCCCGTCACGGCTGCCCTGGACCACCTCGGGGTCGAGCCCCAGCCGCTCGAGGTCGTCGTCGTCACGGGGCTCTCCGGGTCCGGCAAGAACAGCGCCGGCCGCGTCCTGGAGGACCTCGGCTGGTACGTGGTCGACAACCTGCCCCCTGCCCTCCTCCAGCCGATGGTGGAGCTGGGGGCGCGCGGTGACCTCCGCCGGTTCGCCGCGGTCGTCGACGTCCGCAGCCGGGCCTTCTCCAGCGACCTGCAGGAGGCCATCCGTCTGCTGTCCGAGGCGGGGCACCGCCCACGGGTCCTGTACGTGCACGCCCGCGACGACGTGCTGGTGCGCCGGTACGAGTCCAACCGGCGCGAGCACCCCTTGCAGGGCAACGGCACGCTGATCGACGGCATCTCCGCCGAGCGGACCCTGCTCACCGGTATCGCCGGCGAGGCCGACCTCTGGGTCGACACCAGCGACCTCAACGTCCACCAGCTGCGGGCGACGTTGGAGAACGCCTTCGCCCGCGACGGCCGGACGCCACCTCTCACCGCGACGGTCATGAGCTTCGGCTTCAAGTACGGCCTGCCGCTCGACGCCGACCTGGTGATCGACGCGCGGTTCCTCCCTAACCCGCACTGGGTCCCGGAACTCCGCGCGCACACCGGGCAGGACGCCGACGTGCGCGAGTTCGTCCTGGGACAGCCGGACGCCGAGGAGTTCCTGGACCGCTACACCGACGTGCTCCGCCTGCTCGTGCCCGGCTACCGCCGGGAGGGGAAGCGGTACCTGAACCTCGCCGTGGGCTGCACCGGGGGGAAGCACCGCAGCGTCGCGATCGCCGAGGAGTTCGCCCGACGGCTGCAGGCCGAGGGGCTCACCGCGACCGCCCGCCACCGCGATCTGGGCCGCGAGTAGTGGGCGACCGGAACCCGCGGGTCGTCGCCTTCGGCGGTGGACACGGGCTCGCTGCGGCCCTGGGCGCCTGGCGGAGGATCACCCCGCACCTGACCGCGGTGGTGACGGTCGCCGACGACGGCGGCTCCTCCGGCCGCATTCGCCGGGAGATGCCCGTGCTGCCCCCCGGCGACCTCCGCATGGCCCTGGCCGCCCTCGCCGGTCCGGGGGAGCGCTCGCAGGAGCTGGCGGCGCTCCTGCAGCACCGCCTGGGCGGGTCCGGCGTCCTCGCCGGGCATCCGGTCGGGAATCTCATGCTGACCGGGCTGGCCGAGATGCACGAGGGCGACACCGTGCGGGCCCTCGACGAGATCGCGGAGCTGCTCGACTGCTGCGGCCGGGTGCTCCCGATGGCCGATGTCCCGCTCGACCTCGTGGCCCGCGTCGAGACCGTCGATCCCGACGATCCCGAGCGCGCCCGCACGATCCGCGGGCAGGTCGCGATCGCGGCGACGTCCGGCCGCGTCCGGGAGATCCTTCTCTCACCGGCGGACCCGCCGGTCAACCCTGCCGTGCTCGAGGCGATCGCCACGGCGGACGTCGTCTCGCTGGGGCCCGGATCCTGGTACACCTCTGTACTGCCGCACCTGCTCGTGCCTGCGTTGCGCGCCGCCCTGGCCGCGACCTCGGCGCGGGTGGTCGTGGTGCTCAATCTGGAACCGCAGCCGGGGGAGACGGATGGGTTCTCCCCGGAGGAGCACCTGAGCGTCCTGCAGGCACATTTGGTCGGGGTGGCGTTGCACACGGTGATCGCTGATGCTGAATCGGTGGTTGACCGCCGTGGTCTCCTGTCTGCAGTGCGCGAGTGCGGTGCGGAGCTGGTTCTGGCTCCCGTGGCCGAACTCGACGGCGCGCCACGGCACGATCCCGTGCGCCTGTCCGCCGCGCTGGCCTCCGTGGTCGGCGCACGGTGAGGGAGTACGGGTGTCCGATCGGGTATCGGAACTGACGGCGACAGTGGCCGGACCGGATCGGTCGGTACGAGGGGGAAGGGGACGCCGCACATGGCGATGACCGCAATGGTCAAGGACGAGCTCTCACGCGTGGAGTGCACGAAGACCTCCGAGCGGAAAGCGGAGGTCACGGCACTGCTCCGCTTCTCGGGCGGGCTGCACATCGTGGGTGGTCGGGTGGTCATCGAGGCCGAGCTCGACACCGGGTCGGTGGCCCGGCGGCTGCGCCGGGACATCAGCGAGGTCTACGGCTACACGAGCGGGGTGAGCGTGCTGGCCGGCGGCAACATCCGCCGCGGCGTGCGCTACCTCGTCCGGATCGCCAAGCACGGCGAGGGCCTGGCGCGGCAGACCGGGCTGGTCGACCAGCGCGGGCGTCCCGTCCGCGGGCTGCCGCCGTCGGTGGTCTCCGGCGGGATCAACGACGCCGAGGCCGCCTGGCGCGGAGCCTTCCTCGCGCACGGGTCGCTCACCGAGCCCGGCCGGTCCTCCTCGCTGGAGGTCACCTGCCCCGGCCCCGAGGCCGCGATGGCGCTCGTCGGCGCTGCCCGCCGGCTGGGCATCCCGGCCAAGGCCCGCGAGGTCCGCGGTGCCGACAGGGTGGTCATCCGGGACGGCGACGCGATCAGCGCGCTGCTCACCCGGATGGGCGCCCACGACGCCGTCCTGGCCTGGGAGGAGCGGCGGATGCGCCGCGAGGTCCGGGCCACCGCCAACCGGCTGGCCAACTTCGACGACGCCAACCTGCGTCGCTCCGCGCGGGCGGCCGTCGCCGCGAGCGCTCGGGTCGAGCGCGCGCTGGAGATCCTGGCCAACGACGCCCCCGAGCACCTGCTCGTGGCCGGCCGATTGCGGCTGGAGTTCGGTCAAGCGTCACTGGAGGAACTCGGTCAGCGCGCCGACCCCCCGATGACCAAGGACGCTGTTGCCGGGCGCATACGGCGTCTCCTGGCGATGGCCGACAAGCGCGCGAAGGACCTCGGCATCCCGGACACCGAGTCCGTGGTCACCGACGACATGCTCGCCCAGTAGAGGCGCCCTTCAGGGGCCCGCGCCGAGCCTGCGAGGGGTGGGGGGAAGGGTTGCTCTTTTCCCGATAGGGTTTCCCGCAGGTGTGGTCGCCCGGGGATGTGCGGCCGCCGTGTGCACCGGTAAGGCGACACATTCATCGCGTCTTTGGAGGCAGCAGTGACGGTCCGGGTAGGCATCAACGGGTTCGGTCGCATCGGGCGGAACTTCTGGCGGGCGGCCGCGGCCAGTGGCCAGGACATCGAGATCGTGGCGGTCAACGACCTGACCAGCCCCGAGGTCCTCGCTCATCTGCTGAAGTACGACAGCATCCTCGGCAAGCTCGCCGAGGACGTCGCCGCCGACGGCGAGGGCATCAAGATCGCCGGCAACACGATGAAGGTGCTCTCCGAGCGCGACCCGGCCAACCTGCCGTGGGGCGACCTGGGCGTCGACGTCGTCGTCGAGTCGACCGGCTTCTTCACCAAGGCCGCCGACGCCCGCAAGCACGTCGACGCCGGTGGCGCCAAGAAGGTCATCATCTCCGCGCCCGCCACCGACGACGACATCACGATCGTCATGGGGGTCAACGACAACCTCTACGACGGCTCGCAGACGATCATCAGCAACGCCTCGTGCACCACGAACTGCCTCGCCCCGCTGGCCAAGGTCCTCAACGACGCCTTCGGCATCGAGCGCGGGCTGATGACCACGATCCACGCGTACACCGCCGACCAGAACCTGCAGGACGGCCCGCACAAGGACCTCCGCCGCGCCCGCGCCGCCGCCCTGAACATGGTGCCGACGTCGACCGGTGCCGCGAAGGCGATCGGCCTGGTCCTGCCCGAACTCAAGGGCAAGCTCGACGGCTACGCGATCCGCGTCCCGGTGCCCACCGGTTCGGCGACCGACCTCACCGTGCAGGTCGCGCGCGAGGCCTCCGCCGACGAGATCGACGCCGCCTACCGCGAGGCCGCGGCCGGACCGCTGGGCAAGTACCTGACCTACACCGCCGACCCGATCGTCTCCTCCGACATCGTCACCGACCCGTCGTCCTGCATCTACGACTCGAAGCTGACCAAGGTGTTCGGCCCGAT
>Ga0308173_10002042_pt1 | contig 10570 bp, 7 predicted proteins | sample PhyPR1_FD_203716 | JGI IMG/M metagenome (GOLD analysis project Ga0308173, IMG submission 203716) | Soil microbial communities from UC Gill Tract Community Farm, Albany, California, United States - DLSLS.P.R1 | ecosystem: Environmental > Terrestrial > Soil > Agricultural land | place: USA... | reverse complement strand
CGGAAGAAGGCACCCGCAACCTCTACGCTGAAGAAGAACAGCGGCGGCGCGAAGGGACCGACAAGCTCTGACAGCGGCCGATCTTCCGGCGCCGGTCGAGCGCTGGTTCGAGGCCAAGGGCTGGAGCCCGCGCCGCCACCAGCTTGAGATGCTGGAGCTCGCGCGGAGAGGTCGCAGCGCGCTGCTGGTGGCCGCGACCGGCGCAGGCAAGACGCTCGCCGGTTTCCTGCCGACCATCTGCGAGCTTGCGGTCGAGGCGCCGGAAGGGTTGCACACGCTTTATGTGTCGCCGCTGAAGGCGTTGGCGGTGGATGTTCAGCGGAACCTTCTCGGCCCGATCGAGGAGATGGGGCTGCCGATCAGGGTCGAGACACGGACGGGGGATACACCGTCGGATCGGAAGGCGCGCCAGCGGGTGAGGCCGCCGCAGGTGCTGCTGACCACGCCGGAATCGCTGAGCCTGCTGCTGAGCTATCCGGACGCGGCGCTGATGTTCGAGAAGCTGCGGACGATCGTCGTCGACGAGCTCCACGGCTTCGCGAAGGAGAAGCGCGGCGACCTGCTGTCGCTGTCGATGGCGCGGCTGGAGAAGCTTGCGCCGGGGCTGCGGCGGGTCGGCCTTTCGGCGACGATCAGCGACCCCGACGCCTATCGATCATGGCTTGCGCCCGACGCTGACATGGAACTGATCGACCTTGTCATCGGAGATCCGGGCGCGGAGCCCGATCTGTCGATCCTTATCCCCGAGAACCGGATACCGTGGGCGGGACATTCGGGCCGTCATGCGGCGCGCGAGGTCATGCAGCTGATCGAGCAGCACAAGACCACGCTCGTCTTCTGCAACACGCGCAGCCTCGCCGAGCTGATCTTCCAGGACCTGTGGACGGTGAACGACAACAGCCTGCCGATCGGAATCCACCATGGCAGCCTCGCGGTCGAGGCGAGGCGGAAGGTCGAAGGTGCGATGGCGGAGGGACGCCTTCGAGGGCTCGTGGCCACCGCCAGCCTCGACCTCGGCATCGACTGGGGCGACGTCGATCTGGTCGTCCAGATGGGCGCGCCCAAGGGCAGCTCGCGCCTGCTGCAGCGGATCGGCCGCGCCAACCACCGGCTTGACGAGCCGAGCAAGGGCACCATCGTGCCCGGCAATCGCTTCGAATATCTGGAGGCGCGGGCCGCGCTGGATGCGGTCGACGAGGGCGAGCTCGATCCCGAGGTCTTCCGCCCTGGGGCGCTCGACGTCCTCGCACAGCACATTCTAGCCATGGCCGTCGCGGCTCCATTCCATCAGGACGAGCTGCTCGCCGAAGTGCGCTCCGCCGCGCCATATGCCGGCCTGAAGCAGGAGACCTTCGAGGAGACCCTCAACTTCATCGCGACGGGCGGCTACGCGCTGAAAGCCTACGACCGCTTCCGGCGGCTGGTCGCGGAAGAAGGCGGCATGTGGCGCATCGCCCGCCCGCAGATCGCGCAGCAGCATCGGCTCAATGCAGGCGTGATCGTCGAGCAGCCTTTGCTCTCCGTGCGGTTCAGGAACGGTCGCAAGCTCGGGACGATCGAGGAGGGCTATGCCTCGACGCTGTCGCCGGGCGACCACTTCTACTTCTCGGGCCTCAGCCTCGAGGTCGAGCAGTTCAAGGACACCGACATCATCGTCCGTGCCTCGTCCAAAACCGCCCGCATCGTCACCTACGGCGGCCAGCGCATGTCGATGTCGACGCACCTAGCGAACCGCGTGCGGCACATGCTGTGCGACCGCAACGACTGGCACCGCTTCCCGGACGACGTGCGCGACTGGCTGGAGGTGCAGAGCGAGCGTTCCGTCCTGCCCGAGCCGCACCAGCTGCTCGTGGAGACCTTTCCGCACGAGGGGCGCCACTACATGGTCGCCTACAGCTTCGAGGGCTGGAACGCGCACCAGTCGCTCGGCATGCTGATCACGCGACGGATGGAGACGGCGGGGCTCAAGCCGCTCGGCTTCGTCGCCAACGACTACGGCCTCGCCTGCTACGGGCTGGAGCCGATCAAGGATCCCCAGGCGCTCTTCTCCCCCGACATCCTCGAACAGGAATTCGTCACCTGGGTTGAAAGCTCGATGCTGCTGAAGAACGCCTTTCGCGAAGTCGCCGTCATCGGCGGCCTGGTCGAGCGGCATCATCCGGGAAAGAAGAAGTCGGGACGGCAGGTCAGCTTCTCGACCGACCTCATCTACGACGTCCTGCGTCGCTACGAGCCCCAGCACCTGCTGCTCCGCGCCGCATGGGATGATGCACGGCGGCGGATGACGGAGCTCGGACGGCTCGTCCGTCTGGTCGACCGGGCGTCGGCAACGATGCTGCACGTCGAGCCGGGGCGCATCACCCCGATGGCAGTTCCATTGATGGTGATCGTCGGCCGCGAGGCTCTTCCACCGGGTGCGGACGCGGATGAGACGCTCCTGACGCAGGCGGAGTCGCTTGCGCAGGAGGCGATGAGCCTCGCCTGACACGCAGCCAACGACCTGATGTGGAAGCTCTTTTCATCGCTTTGATGTTGCCAGCACTGGCCGCGCAGGCGAAGGATGCCGCCATGCGCGCTGCATCACTGGTCCTTGCCGCCTTGCCCGTCCTGTCCGGTTGCGTCGTCGGCACTGTCGCGAAGACTGCTGTCGACGTCGTCACTCTGCCGGTCAAAATGGCCTCAGCCGGCGTGGATGCAGTCACGACGAGCCAGAAGGAGGCCGACGAGAAGCGCGGCCGCGAGCTGCGCAAGCAGGACGAAGAGCGCGGCAAGCTGTATCGCGCAGCGCAGGAACGCTGCCGAAAGGGCCGCGCGCTGCCGACCGACGACTGCGCGCCCGTGAGCCAGCGCTGAGGTACTTCCTCGATACCGAGTTCAACGGGAATGGCGGCGCGTTGTTGAGCATGGCGCTCGTTCCCGACGACGGTGACGATTTCTACCTGACGTTCCAGACCGACGAGCCGATCGTGGACTGGGTGCAGCAGCACGTCGTCCCGTATCTCGACATGGTGCCGGAGCAGCTCAAGTGCCCGAGGCTGACGCGGGCCGATGCCGCCCATGCGCTCGAACGATATCTGGGGCACGATGGCCACCCGCTGATCTTTGCCGATTGGCCGGAGGACATCGCGCAGTTCTGCAACCTGCTGATGACCAAGCCGGGCGACATGGTCGAGCTTCGGAACCTGACCTTCCGGTTAGTGCCGATGAGCAACTTCAGCACGGCGGCGAACAGCAAGGTCCCTCATAACGCCCTGCACGATGCGCGCGCCCTGCGCGATCACGTGCTCGCCATGGAGTAATTATTCGGCGGCGGTTTGCAGCGCCTCGGAGCCTTCCCGTTCGACCCAGATCAGGTCGCCAAGCTTCAACGGGCGCCCGTCATGCGAAAGAACGCAGATCTTGCGCACCGGCTTGCCGTCGCGGCTGTCGGCTAGAGCGATCGACATCGATCCGTAGCCCCATTTCTCGCCCCATTGACGGAGGGCGAGCACGACGGGGAGCAGGTCCTCGCCCTTCGGCGAGAGTGAATAGATGACGCGTCGGCCATCGTCGGGGTCGGCACGGCGCTCAAGAATGCCGCCTGCAACCAGCTTGCTCAGCCGGTCCGAGAGGATGTTGCGCGCGATCCCGAGGCCGGCCTGAAACTCCTCGAAATGCTTGAGCCCGTTGAAGGCGCCGCGAAGAATCAGAAACGCCCATTTTTCGCCGATCAACTCGACGGCCGCAGGCAGAGGACATGACAGCGCCGCTTGCTTAAACGCGTCAATGCCAGACGTCAGCGTATCCGTACGCATGCCCAATCTCTCCCCCCGAGAAATCAACTAAAACACAGAACGGTTCCAATGAACAGTTGCTTTGTGCAACTGGCTGAGCTAATAAGTTGCCTATCGCAACTTTCATAGGGGGTAAATAGCGATGCTTCGGTCTCTGCTGACGTTCTCCGCAATTGTAATCTGTGCAGCGCCCGCCGCTGCTGCTTCCTATTCGGCCAAGCTCGCCACTCCAACCACGCAGCGCATCATTGCGCGCGACATTACCTGGCAATGCGGCGCCGACGCCTGCCAGGGTGCGACGGCCGAAAGCCGTCCCGTCGTGCTGTGCCAGTCGCTCGCGAAGAAGGCCGGCAAGATCGACACCTTCCTAGTCGATGGCCGCGCGCTCGGCGAAGGCGAGCTGGCGAAGTGCAACGCTGCCGCGAAAGCCGCGGCTGGCACGGCCCTCGCGGCGCAATAAGCTCTCCCGAGGGCGCCTGCCTCTCCTCCTCCGGGCGCCCTCACCCTCTTTCGCGCTTGCGCAACAGTGCCGGGCTCCCCCATCTAGACCCTGTGCTGAGACAATATGAGCTGGTCGAGAAGGTCCGCTCCTATGATCCCGATGCGGACGAGGGGCTGATCAACCGCGCCTACGTCTTCTCGATGAAGGCGCATGGCGACCAGCAGCGCGCCTCCGGCGATCCCTATTTCAGCCATCCGATCGAAGTCGCCGGCATCCTCACCGACCTCAAGCTCGACGACCAGACGATCGCCACCGCGATCCTCCACGACACGATCGAGGACACGCTCGCCACTCCGCAAGAGATCGAGAAGCTGTTTGGGAAGGACGTCGCGCGGCTGGTCGACGGCGTCACCAAGCTCAGCAAGATCGAGGCACAGTCCGAAAGCGAGCGCGCCGCCGAGAACCTTCGCAAGTTCCTGCTGGCACTGTCGGACGACATCCGCGTGCTGCTGGTGAAGCTCGCCGACCGGCTCCACAATATGCGGACGCTCCACCACATCAAGTCGGAAGACAAACGCCGGCGGATCGCCCGCGAGACGATGGATATCTATGCGCCGCTCGCGGAGCGCATCGGCATGTACGAGATGATGACCGAGATGCAGACGCTCGCATTTCGGCAGCTTGAGCCCGACGCCTACGCCTCGATCACCCGTCGTCTCCAGCAGCTCACGGAATCCGATGGCGATCTCGTCAGCCGGATTGGGCTCGGACTCCAGCTTTACCTCGCCGACAACGGCCTATCGGCCGAAGTCACTGGCCGCCAGAAGCATCCTTTCTCCATCTGGAAGAAGATGGCCGAGCGACACATCAGCTTCGAGCAGCTCTCGGACGTGATGGCCTTCCGCATCATCGTCGACGATGTTGGCGACTGCTACCGCGCGCTCGGCCTGATCCATCGCCGCTGGCCGATGGTCCCGGGACGCTTCAAGGATTACATCTCGACGCCCAAGCGCAACGGCTATCAGTCGCTGCACACCTCCGTCATCCACGATTCCAAGATGCGGATCGAGATCCAGATCCGCAGCCGCGAGATGCACGAGCAGGCCCAGCGCGGCCTCGCCGCCCACTGGGCGTACAAGGAGGGCAAGCCGCAGGGCGACATCAGCGTCCCGTGGGTCGATGATCTCGTCGAAATCCTCGATCATGCCGAAAGCCCGGAAGAGCTGCTCGAGCATACGCGGATGGCGATGTACCAGGATCGCATCTTTGCCTTCACGCCGAAGGGCGAGCTGATCCAGCTGCCCAAGGGAGCGACCCCGGTCGACTTCGCCTACGCAGTCCACACCGACCTCGGTGACCGCACCGTAGGGGCCAAGGTCAACGGCCGAGTGGTGCCGCTGCGCACAATGCTCGAGAATGGCGACCAGGTCGAAATCCTCGCCTCCGAGGCACAGCACCCTCAGCCAAGCTGGCTGCGCTTCGTCGCCACCGGCAAGGCCCGGGCCGGGGTTCGGCGTTTCGTGCGGCACAAGGAACGCGACGAGACCATCCAGCTTGGCCGCAAGATCTACGATGAGATCGTCGCCCGCCTGCCCGCCGAGCTCGCCAAGGATGCGCAGAAGCGCGCGCTCAAGAAGCTCAAGATCGAGAATGAGGATGAGCTGATGATCGCCATCGCGCGCAAGCGGGTGCGCGATGAGACGCTGATGGAAGCGTTGATGCCAGGCTCAGCCGGCGGCGACGTTGCCCCCCGCCCGATGGGCCAGCGCAAGGCGATCTCGATCAAGGGCCTGACGGCCGGCGTCGCCTATCATCTTGCGCAATGCTGCCATCCTATCCCTGGCGACCGCATCGTCGGTCTGCGTCGCGAGGACGAGGAGATCGAGGTCCACGTTATCGGTTGCGACACGCTGGCGAGCGGCATCGACGCGGACTGGCTCGACCTTGCGTGGGGCGAAGGTTCGGACGGCGGCGCGGCGCGGCTGGCGGTGATCCTGCGCGACATCCCGGGCGCGCTCGGCACCATGTCGAGCATCCTCGGCGCCAAGCACGCCAACATCATCAACCTTCAGCTGGTCCACCGTGACGGCAGCTTCCAGACCTTCCACCTCGACATCGAGGTGCACGACCTCGCGCACCTGCATGCGATGATCGCGGCGCTGCGCGATGCCGAGCCGGTCAGCTCGGTCGAGCGGATCTGACCGTTCGCGCGGCGACCCGCTGCGCGCGGGCATGGGCATCGCCGCTGGCGAGGACGGCAAGCATCACCAGATCCGACGCGCTGGCGGTCATCGGCGCAATCTGCACGGGATGCTCGAGGCCGAGCACGTACGGGCCCATCACGCTCTCGCCACCGAGCTCGCGCAGCAATTTGGCGGAGATGCTGGCGGATTGCAGACCTGGCATGACGAGGATGTTCGCCGGGCCGCTGAGCCGCGTGAACGGGTAGTAGCGCTTCTGCATTTCGTAGTTGAGGGCCACGTCCGGCGCCATTTCGCCTTCGAACTCAAAGTCGGCCTTGAAGCCCGCGAGCAGTTCGACCGCATTGCGCAGGGTCTCGATGTGGGTGCCGGGCGGGTTGCCGAACGTCGTGTAGCTCGTGAAGGCCACGCGCGGTTCCAGTCCCATGCGCCGGGCGAAGGCTGAAGAGCGCAGGGCTATAGCCGCATATTGCTCGGCGGTGGGCCGCTCCGTGACGGCGGTGTCGGCGATGAGCACCGTATGGTTGCGGCCGACCACGACGTTGATCCCGAAGGGAGTGGCGCCGGGCTCGTCCTCGACCACGAGGCGGACCTGTTTCAGCGACTGACTGAACGGCCGCGTGGTCCCCGTGATCATCGCATCGGCTTCACCGAGCGCGAGCATCGCCGCGGCGAAATAGTTGCGGTCCTGGTTGACCAGCCGCTCGACCTCGCGCCGGAGCATGCCGTGACGCTGGTGCTTGGCATAAATGTAGTCGACGGCTCGTCCGACCAATGGCGAGTTGCGGCTGTTGAGCACCTCATACTCGTGCGGATCATCGACACCGATTTCCTTCAGGAGGTCGTAGACCTCCTCGCGGCCGACCAGCACTGGCGTTCCGTAACCTGCCTCCTTGAAGGCAATTGCGGCACGAAGCACGTTGGGCTCCTCGCCCTCCGCGAACAGCACGCGCTTCGGGTTCTGCCGAGCGTTCTCGTAGGCGAGACTCATCACCGACACCGTCGGGTTCAGCCGCCCGCGAAGCTCCTGCCGGTAGGCTTCCATGTTCGCGACGGGCTTTTGGGCGACGCCACTGCTGACGGCCGCCTCGGCGACGGCTGAGGCCACCACTTCCATCAGCCGCGGATCGAACGGCGCCGGGATGATATAGTCGCGCCCGAAGCTGTGCGCCCGCCCGCCGTAGGCCGCTGCGACTTCCTCCGGCACCGGCTCGCGCGCGAGCTCCGCAAGCGCTTCGGCCGCGGCGATCTTCATCTCGTCGTTGATTGCGGTTGCGCGCACATCCAGCGCGCCGCGGAAGATGAAAGGGAAGCCCAGCACGTTGTTGACCTGGTTCGGAAAGTCCGAACGGCCGGTGGCAATGATCGCGTCGGGGCGCGCTTCAATCGCGTCCGGCGGCCAGATTTCCGGATCGGGATTGGCCATGGCGAAGATGATCGGCTCCTTTGCCATCTTCTTGACCATCTCCGGCTTGAGCGCGCCCGCGGCCGACAGCCCGAGAAACACGTCAGCGCCTTCGAGCGCATCCGTCAGCGTGCGCCGCTCGGTGTCGACCGCATGCGCCGACTTCCACTGATCAAGGTCGGTGCGGTCCTTGGTGATCACGCCCTTGCGATCGCACATCAGGACATTGTCGCCGCGCACGCCCATCGCCTTTACGAGCTCGGTGCAGGCGATCGCTGCGGCGCCGGCGCCGTTCACCACGACCTTGATTTCGGACAGTTCGCGGTTCGTCAGATAACAGGCGTTGATCAGGCCTGCGGCGGTGATGATCGCGGTGCCATGCTGGTCGTCGTGGAAGACGGGGATGTTCATCTTCTCGCGCAAAGTCTGCTCGATGATGAAGCAGTCGGGCGCCGCGATGTCTTCGAGGTTGATTCCGCCGAAGCTCGGCTCGAGCAGCTCGACGCAGTCGATGAAGCGCTGGGCGTCCTCGGTCTTCACCTCGATGTCGATCGCGTCGACGTCGGCGAAGCGCTTGAAGAGGACCGCTTTGCCTTCCATCACCGGCTTGGACGCGAGCGCGCCAAGGTTGCCGAGGCCGAGGATCGCGGTGCCGTTCGAGATCACCGCAACCAAATTGCCCTTGGCGGTATAGTCGTAAGCGCAGGTTGGATTTTCGGCGATCGCCCGCACGGGAACTGCAACGCCGGGCGAGTAAGCAAGGCTGAGGTCCCGCTGCGTCGCCATCGGCTTCGTCGCGATGATCTCGAGCTTGCCCGAGCGGCCGCGCGAGTGGAAATCGAGCGCCTCCGCGTCCGTGTACTTGATGTTGGATTCCGACATGGCACGCGAGTTAGCTAATCGCTCCCCTCACGTCACCCTGAACTTGTTTCACCGTCCAACTGGCCGAGGGCTGCGCAAGTGAAAAAATCGATGCTGAAACGAGTTCAGCATGGCGGCCGAAGCGGCTAGGTCCATTGGATGGCCCGCGCCGACGCCCCAACCCCGATGATGGCTCAGTACCACCGCCTCAAGGCAGAGGCCGGCGATGCCCTGCTCTTCTATCGCATGGGTGACTTCTTCGAGCTGTTCTTCGATGATGCGAAGGCTGCCGCGGCCTGCCTCGACATCGCTCTCACCAAGCGCGGCGCAGATGCGGGCGAGCCGATCCCGATGTGCGGCGTGCCCGTGCATTCGGCGGAATCCTACCTGGCGCGGCTGATCAAGGGGGGGCACCGTGTCGCCATTGCCGAGCAGACCGAGAGTCCGGCGGAGGCGCGGAAGGCGCGCGGGTCGAAAGCGCTCGTCGAACGCGCGATCATCCGCCTCGTCACGCCCGGAACGCTGACCGAGGAAACATTACTCGACTCCGGTGCGGCCAATTGTCTCGCGGCGATCGGCAGGGCTGGCGACGAGTGGGCCATTGCCGCTGCCGATATCTCGACCGGCAGGTTTGAGCTTGTGAGCTGTGGGACGGGAGAGGTTGCTGCTGAACTTGCGCGACTCTCGCCGGCCGAGACCATCGCGGACTCGTCCGTGCCAGGTATTCGCACCAGCGCCGGCAAGGGCGGTTTCGAGAGCGGAAGCGGCGAACGCGCGCTCAAAAGCCGCTTTGGTGTTGCGACTCTTGACGGGCTCGGATCTCCGTCGCGAGCGGAGCTTCGCGCGGCGGGCGGGCTCCTCGCCTACCTCGATGCGACGCAGAAAGGCGCGGGGATCCTGCTCGACGCGCCGCGCCGGATCGGGCGTTCGAGCTACATGGCAATCGACGGTGCGAGCCGCGAGAGCCTCGAGCTCACCCGATCCATCAACGGCAGCGTTGCGGGCAGTCTGTTGGGCGAAATCGACCGCTGCCAGACGGCAGGTGGCCGGCGCCTGCTGGCCGAGGACGTAGCAGCGCCGCTCATCGACAGATCCGCCATCGAGCAGCGGCTTTCGCTGGTGGCGTGGTTTCACGAAGACGCGATCCGACGAGTGCGCACACGGCAAACACTCAGGGCCATGCCCGACTTCACCCGCGCCGTCGCACGGCTTGCTGCCGGCAGGGGAAGCCCGCGTGATCTGGCGCTGCTGCGCGATGGCCTCAGCGCAGCCGGCGCAATGAAGCGAGACCTGTCGGGCGAGCCGGACCTCCCGCCGTTGCTGGATAACCTCCTGCCCAAGCTGGGTGGGCACGATGCGCTTGTCGAACGGCTATCGCGCGCGCTGGTCTCGTCGCCGCCGATCGACAGTTCGAAAGGCGGTTACATCGCGGAGGGCTATGACGAGGAGCTCGACCGGTTGCGCGATGCGGCCTCAAACGGCCGCCGCGCAATAGCAGCGCTCGAGGCGAAGTATCGCGACTCGACGGCGGTCAGTTCGCTGAAGATCCGGCACAATGCGGTGCTCGGATATCACGTCGAAGTCTCGGCACGGCATGCGGACAAGCTGATGGCGCCCGACAGCGGCTTCACGCATCGCCAGACGCTCGCCGGCGTGGTGCGCTTCAACTCGCCCGAGCTGCACCAAGAGGCGAGCAAGGTGGTCGAGGCCGGGGCGCACGCGCTTGCAGCCGAGGCAGCGCACGCCGAGGAACTGACCGCTTTTGCCGTCACCTCAGCCGCTCACCTCACTGCCACTGGCGATGCAATTGCACGTATCGACGTGGCAGCAAGCCAGGCGCACCGGGCCGCAGAGGGTGGCTGGATTCAGCCGCAGCTGACGGACCAGC
>Ga0308173_10002041_pt1 | contig 10577 bp, 11 predicted proteins | sample PhyPR1_FD_203716 | JGI IMG/M metagenome (GOLD analysis project Ga0308173, IMG submission 203716) | Soil microbial communities from UC Gill Tract Community Farm, Albany, California, United States - DLSLS.P.R1 | ecosystem: Environmental > Terrestrial > Soil > Agricultural land | place: USA... | reverse complement strand
CCGGTAATGGCGGCTGGCGGCTCTGCGGCAAGCGTCGCCGCGAAGGGCAGTGTTTCCACCGTCAGTTGATCGCCGCGATTTGTGTTCACCCCAACCGCTGCCGCGATAACGGCCTGAATGGTTTTCATGCGCTCGGCCGAGGGCGCGTCGATGAACTTTTGGGGATGGGCTTGCTTTCCTTTTCCCACCACTTCCCAGTGAACATTCTGATCGACCAGCACCGAAACAGACATGCGATGAACGATGCCTTGGGGCAGACGGATTCGCCGCACAGTCCGGCTAGTCTCATACGCCATGCTTTCGCTGCGGCGCGCCAGGCCGTTCGTGCCCGCGGTGGGCGGCCGGAACGTGGGACGCGGCAAATTGGACTGAGTGCCAGGCACACCCGCCGTAGTTTCACGGGCCGTGGAACCTTCCTCCGAACGCTGCGACGAAGTGAGAACGGAGTGGCTAGGGTCGAATGTTTCTTCGCTCTGCTCTCCGCTGGTCAAGTCGCAATCGATGTCGACGCTGGCCCTGTATTTTTCGGAACCGAGCAACGGATCTAAGACAGCCGTGATCTTCGCTTCCGTTTCGTTCTCCAGCTTTTTCTTATACTGCAGAACTTCGTCGGAGGGCCCAGAACCATCGCCAGGCTTTTTGGGACGGATGAGAAGGTCTCCCCGCATATCCATCACGGATACGCTCTCCGGGCCAAGCCCTTCGACCGCGCTGGACACAAGCTGGGCAATGGCGCCGGCGTTGGCCTCCGGAAGCTTGGCTCCCGGCTTCAGCTTGACCATCACGCTGGCCTTTGCTGGCTTCTGCTCCTCGGTGAACACCGACTCTTTTGGGAAAGTGATGTGGACGCGAGCTTCGGCCACTTCCGACATCGCCATGACGGAGCGTTCCAGCTCTCCCTCTATAGCTCGGTGATAGTTTACCTGCTCAGTAAAATCCGTGGCGCCCAGGTTTGTTTTATCAAACAGCTCATAGCCGATGCGGCCACTCTTTGGAATACCCGCAGTAGCCATTTGAAGGCGCAGTTCGGCGATTTTGGCGGAGCGAACCAGGATCGTGGAATCACCATCATGAAGCCGGTAGTCCTCCCCGCCCTCCTTCAGTTTGGCGACAACCGCGCCAGCATCCTCTGGGGAGAGGCTAGAGTAGAGTGGTTTGAAATCACGTTCTTTATTCCAATGAACGAACGAAAGAATACCGATCATTGCGGCAATCGCGACGCCAGCAACCGTGAAGCGCTGGCGCAGACTCAGGCTTTTAAGAAGTTTTCGAAGTTGGTCCATGCCGGTGGCCGCGATCAGGCATCAGGGGTCAGCTAAAGCTGCATGCCCATGATGGATTGGTAAGCGGATACAACTTTATTGCGAACCTGCATGAACAGCTGAAAGGTCAAGTCGGCCTTCTCGGTGGCAATGATCGGCTTATGAACGTCTTCGTTCGCTCCCGAGAGCAAGTCCTCCACCGCTTTGCTTGCTTCCGTCTGAAAATTCTCGACCGTGTTCACTGCACTCTTGAACATGCTTTGAAATACGGCTCCGCCGGCCTGGTTGGATGGCGTGGCATTGACCAGCGGCTGAATGATCGATGCTGGGTCGGCAAGTTGAATGGGATTGATTGGGGCGGCCATCAGATACTCTCCTTAAGAATGTTCCTCGCGAGGGGTAATGTTCTCAGAAAACTCCGATTAGCTTAGGAGGTTGATGGACTGCTGAATCATGTCTTTTACTGCTGAAATCGCCGACACATTTCCTTCGTAGTTGCGGCTTGCTTCGACCAGATCAACCATGTCTTCGGCAGGGTTGATGCGGGGGAACGAAACAAACCCGTCCTTATCGGCGTCGGGGTGTCCGGGCATATAGCGCTTTTCCGGATCGCGCTGATCGATGACGACGTCGCTAACTTGAACGCCCATATACGTGGCGTCCATCTCAGACTGAAATACAGCCGAGAACGGAGAGGAGACCTGCTGGGATTCAAATACGGCGTCCTTGCGGCGATACGGCCCACCGTCAGGAGTACGCGTTGTTTCAGCGTTGGCCATGTTTTCCACCAGCAGTTCGGTGCGGGCACGTTCGGCCGCCATCCCGGAGGCACTGACGGAAAGCGATGAAAATAGGCTCACGATTTTTCTCCTTGGAGCGCTTGCTTGATCATGCTGAACTTATCTTTGAGCAAGCTGGAGGCCAACCGGAATCGCAATGCGTTTTCCGCCAACATCCGGGATTCGCGGTCGATGCTGACGTCGTTTCCGTCGTTTTTCACCTTCAAATCCGGGACTTCTACGACATTTGGCTTTTCGCCGGCCTGCAAGCTCTCGAATTCGAATTGAAAATCGATATCGCGGGTGCGGTAACCGGGCGTGTCCGCGTTAGCGATATTGGCAGCGACGAGTTTTTGCCGCATCGAAACTAGGTCCATGTATTTTTGGAGATCTTGTCCTACGGGGTCGATCATAAATTCACTAACTAGATTTAGAAGAATTCCGGTTCTTCTCAGTTCCCGGGCGCTGAGGGTTCTGAGCCCGCTGCCAGCGAACTGAGGATGACAACGTCGACGCGCCGGTTTCTGGCCCGGCCTTGGTCCGTGCTGTTCTCGGCAATGGGGACGACATCGGCGTAGCCGCTGACGGCCATACGAGAGAGCGGAACGTGGAACTTCGCGGTAATGATTTGAAGGAAGGCAATGCTGCGAGCAGAGGACAGTTCCCAGTTGTTCTTGAAATGATCGTTGTAGATCGGCTGATTGTCAGTGTGACCTTCGAGGCGCACCTGATTAGGGATTTGTTCCATCGCGGCCGCTACTTTGCCCATGGCCGGTAGCGCCGTGTCCTTTACGACGGCTTCACCGGAATCGAAGAGGCCGGCCTGCTTGAAACTGATAACCAGTCCGCGTGACTCCCTGCGCAGCTCTATTTCGCCTTTTCGGATTTCTTCCCTCAGTTCCCGCCTGAGCAACTCCTCTGTGGACAGGAGCTCTTTGGCAGGGTCTTTGATGGCGCCGTTCTTTTTGGGCTGCGCCGCTTCCACAGCTGCTTCCACATCGGCCCGCTTGCCTTGGGAGAACGCCGCTTTCACTGACTCCGAGACGACCCTGGCTTTGGCTTTGTCGGCGTTGGAGGTGGCAAAAAGAACGACAAAGAAGGCAAAAAGAAGAGTGACGAAGTCAGCATAGGAGATAACCCACCGCTCGTGGTTCGACACGCCGTGGGCGTGAGTGTGCCGCCTGTTCCTCATGTGGTCTAGGCCGCGCGCTGCGCCGTTCCCAAGCGGGAAGAAGGCTTGGCTTGCGTCTCGCTCAGATACGCGTTCAGGCGGTTGCGAAGTACCCTGGGATTCACCCCTTCGACGATGCCGATGACTCCATTCAGTATGAGTTCCCTACGGTGGACTTCCATGCGGGAGCGGGCGCGGATTTTGCCAGCCGCGGGTAGCAGCAATATGTTGGCAAGACCAACGCCGTAGATCGTGGCGACAAACGCAACGGCGATGCCATGCCCGACGCCCTCGATGTTGGCCAGGTTTTTCATGACCTGAATCAAGCCGAGCACTGCGCCAATAATTCCGACCGTCGGAGCGTATCCTCCCCCCGATTCGTAGACTCTTGCGGCCTCCTCGGAGCGATGCTCGAAAGCGTCCAGTTCGAGCTCCATGGTTGTCTTCAGTTCAGCTACTCCACTGCCATCGGCGGCCAGATTCAGGGCTTTACGCAGAAACTCGTCCTTGATAGTGGTGGCGTCCAGTTCAAGAGAGGCCAAGCCCTTCGTGCGAGCTTTGATCGAGTACGTAATCATCTCCTCAATGAGCTGGCCGGGCGCATATTGGCTTTCAAAGAAGATCAGTTTCCAGCGCGAAATACCGAGCTTCAATGTTTCCCACGGCGTAGTGACAAGTAGTGCGCCGATGGTTCCGCCCACCACTATTAAGGCCGCTGTAAATTGAGCCACGTCTTTAATGCTGCCCTTCTCGAGCAGCAGACCGCCAACGATGCCGCTGAGAGCAAGGACGATACCACCCAAAGTGGCGCGATCTAGCTTTTGGTGTTGTTTTTTCGAGGCCATTGGTTGTTAATCCTGGCTTTCCTTCCGTGTGGGCGCGGGCAACTTAGGCGTGGATGCTGAGGTTCCAAACGCGGGGAATCCACGTTTTAACGACTGGTGAGGGGCTATAGGTCTGCGTGGCTGAACTGATCCGGTGGATGTACGTCCACTGCACACGAAGAGCGCCCTCCAGTAGCGTTTTCACTCTTCGGCAAAGCTCGTGAAATTCCGTCAAGGACTCCAGAGCCGTATGGTCGGTGCTTTGCCAAGTCTCGGTGGACGAAAGAGCTTTCTCCAGAACGAAACCGGCATTTTCGATGGCGCCGGGAGTCGGATTGAGCAACAGCTTTTCCGCAGTGCGGAGATAACTGCAGGCCGCTGCTATCTGACGATCGCTGGAGGACGTGGGCTCTTCGGAGGAAATCTTGTCCATGAGCGGGGCTCCGTTTGGGTCCATCAATTAGACAGTTACGATTTCCCGGTGTTTGTCTCGGACGAGTTTTCGCTAGGCCGCTTGCTCGTTGGCGTAGTCGGCGATAGCCTGAGCCAGGGAAAGCGCGCGCAGAAGCTGCGGTTCCAGTCCACGGCGACGGACTTCTTCTATGAGCCGCGGGTCTACGGCTGGAAATTCGTATTCGGCTGCCTGCATGATGAGCATTTCATCGTCAACGAGCGCGTATTGATATTGATTCACGGCGATCATGCCTTTCTTATCGGTAGAGAAGTCCGAAATCTCTAGAGTGGTTTACTGGATTTTCAATTAAAAACGTTTAGGAGGCGATCGCTGTCAACGGTATCGCAAGCATACGTAACAAAACCCGGGTCGGCGGTTTGCAGGCTGCGTTTACATTTCTGTGGCTTGCTTCGGCCAGCAACGTTTTGTTTCCGGAGTTCGCGGGAGGCGTCATGCATGGTCGGAAGCGCCCGGAGAATAGCACGGGAGCTCGCGAAATCGGCTCTGCGCGTTGGAAAGGAATGCCGCTAAGTAGCCGGACTTCAACGAGGTAGGGATATTTTGAAGGTCTGTGACCGCTAATGTGATCACGGAGCTGCGGCCTATGGCCAACTGTGCGAGCTGGTGGATCAGTGACGTGGTGTGACACCCGGAGGGCGAGACTCTGCGTGGAGATACTCCGGCCCATCTGACCTGAGATCGAACGCCCTATGCGCTCAGCTTTGAGATCAAAGCACTTTGTAGTCCTACGCTGGACTGGGCGTATTCCGACAGCTCCTGGGCAGTAACTGCTACCGTCCCGCGCCTCCCGACGACAATTCCGGCCGCAACGTTGGCGAGACTTACAGCAACCCTGATGTCGAGACCCGCGGATAGCCCCACGGCAAGAGTGGCGATCACGGTATCACCTGCCCCAACCACGTCAAAAACCCTGCGGGCTTCCGTGGAGATGGTCAATGGCTTTGTTGCGGGCTGGAACAGAGTCATGCCGTCAGGCCCACGGGTAATGAGAACGGAAGATCCAGGTAGAGTAGCTAGAAGCGATTTGCCGGCAGCGAAGATCTCATCTACATGTTCGCTCGGGAAGCCGGTGGCGATCAGCGCTTCCTTCTGATTGGGCGTTACCAGGGCGCAGCCGACGTACTTTGCATAGTTCGTGCCCTTGGGATCGACGATTACAGGCTTATTTTGACCCCGAGCGATTTGGATGGCTGCTTGACAGAAGGCTGTGGAGATTGTTCCCTTACCGTAGTCGGACAGAACGCAGAGATCAGAAGCAGCTACCAGCGACTGGAATCGTTTCACGAGTTCAGATCGGATGTTGGTCGGCAATGCTGATCGATCTTCCACATCAAAACGAACGATTTGTTGTTGGCCTGATACAACGCGGGTTTTACAAGTGGTGGACCGGGCGGCGGTGAGGATGGTACTGGAATCCACGCCTGCCTTCTGTAATGCCTGGCGAAGCAATTCGGCAGGTCTATCTTGACCAGTTACTCCCAGTAAGGTGATACGAGCACCGAGGCTGGCAGCGTTTACAGCTACGTTGGCAGCTCCACCCGCAGCGTAGTGTGTTTCCGTAATCTCGACGACCGGGACAGGTGCTTCAGGCGAGATCCGGGTTGCTTCGCCGACCAGATACTCGTCCAGCATAATGTCGCCGACGACCAGGACGCGTGCACGGCCGAAGTTCGCAAAGAGATGGTTCATCAGACGGCGATGGCTCGTTTAACAAGGTCCGTGATGGCCTGTGCGGACTCTTCTTCGAGAATGCTGGTGGTGCAATGGTGCGTTTCCGCGACACACATGTTCAGGCAGGGCCAAAGAGAAACCTCGGGTTGAATAACAAGGCTCTCAGCTTTCCCTCTGGGCCGCCATCGGACGGGAGAGTAATCGGCGATAGGATTTCCGTTTTTGCCAAAACAGGAGAATACAGCAACGGGCACTTCGGCTGCGGCAGCAATATGGCCGGGCCCGGAATCCATACCGATCAAGGCCTGTGTTGAAGCAATAAGCGCTATGGTCTGGCGGATATTTGTTTGCCCACAGAAGGAGAAGCAGTGGGACAGCTCGCCCGTCAGGAAATCGGCCGTTGGCTTTTCGGAATCTTGGCCAAGGACAAGGAAGCGGATTTCCGGGATGTTGGCCTGTACCCGGTAGAGTATCGATTTGAGCTTGCGAGGAGGAAGCATCTTGCAGGGAAGCGAAGCGCCGGGGCAGATCGTGACGATGGGGCCTTCTCCCGGCAGAGCTGCGAGACGCTTGGTGGCCTGCTTCATCTCGTGAGGGAGCATCCAGAGTTCCAGCTCATCACCTTGTGGCGTTCCGCCAAGGAATTCCAAGAGCGCCAGATTATGCTCCACTTCATGAGCCGCGAAAGGGCGGCTTAGAGTAGACGTAAAGTGGTGCGCATACGGTGGCTTGCTGCGATACCACTCAGCCATGGAAAAGCCCACCACATGCCTGGCCCCGCTCATCCTACCGAGTGCCGCAGCTTCAAAATAATCGTAGTCCCAACGCGGCACTATGGCCAGATCGAATTTCTTCGCCGCAAAATCAACCATGATTGCCTTTGTGACCGGCTGAGTCGATCCCGTGATCTGCATGGTGCCGCCCTCTTTGGAGACGCTGAGAACACGATCGACGAAAGGACAGGATTCGGCTACCGGGAAGACGGCGGGCGTCACCAGCAGGCTGATGCACGCTTTCGGCGCGCTGCGCCGGAGTCCGCGCAAGAAAGGTGTGGCCAATATGAAATCGCCGATGTTATCGAGCTTGGCAACGAGAATGGATCTTAAGTTACCAAGGTCGAAATTGACGCTTGAGTTGGTGCTTACGGGAGTGGTTTCTACCACGGTCATTAGGTTCTCCTGTGGCGATCGCGCCTTGCGGACGCACGCTATGGCTTGAAGAGAAACGCTTCAGAAAGGAGGTGGGTACTGTTGCATATGAATCTCTCCCTTTGGAAATAAACCCGGCAGTTCCATCGCCGAAGCTCCCGCTGGCGTGTTGCCGCTTAAGATCTTTTCAACGGGCGAGCACTTACTGGATATGGTGAACATGACTGGGGCAAATCAGCCGTATCGAATCGGCACACAGATAATAGAATTGCCTCCCGGTCACCTTCTCCCCTACTACCAGCAGCAGCATCTCCTGTATGATCGATTCCCACCTTTCCTGGCGTCAATCTGTCCGAAGAATCACTGGATCCTTGATGTAGGAGCGAACGTCGGCGACACGACAACAGCCATGGTCCAAAATACAAAAGGCCATGTACTGGCCATCGAGGGGCATCCGCCCTTTTTCGAACTCCTGGAAAGGAATATTCATTCTTTTCCTTCCCACATGCGGGATCGGATTCAATTGGTTAAGGCTCTGGTAGGAACACAAGGAGCGACGGGGAATCTGGTGGCATCGAATGGAACCGCGAGGCTCGTCCAGGGCGGCAACAGCGAAATGCATTCCCTTGACGCCATCTTAGAAACCGAGCACGTTGCTCCCCAATCAGTAGCTGTTCTGAAGACCGACACAGACGGCAGCGACTCGGATGTACTTCTGTCGGCTCCAATGTTACTAACCGAAGGGTCCCCCGTACTTTATTTTGAGAATCAGTTTGACAACGACTTGCAACTCGAGCAATTCGAAAACATGTATGCTGCGATCGGCGAATTTGGCTATACTCTTTTTTCGGTTTTCGACAACTTCGGGAATCCTTTGCTGGATAGCGCTCCGCCCTACTTCCTGTCTTCGCTCAACAGGTATTTGAAGGTTCAAAATACCAGACGAGCAACTCGCACGGTCTACTATTATGATGTACTGGCTTATAAACCGGCTCAAGCGGCACTCGCGGCCACGCTAACTTCGCGATATCGAGAATTCATTATGAATTCGTAAAGCTTTTCTGAGGAACGCAGAAGGAAGCGCCTGAAAGCTCACCAAACTCTTTTGCGGAGCGACTTCCTCTCGTATTACGGTCCAGAATTGGAGAACACACGAGACCGCTAGCATCATATAGTTGCGAGATTTTAAGACATTGCAATTCACCTGGCTCCTACGCGGGTAGTGGGCTACTTTGAAAGCCTTTTCAGATCGGCGCGTCTGGCTTTAGCGCCCGAATAGATTCATGCATACCAGGAACGCCATAAGCGCGGTCACTGACGCTATGACGAGAAACGCGAAGGTCCCGGAAAGCATTCCAAGCCAATAGCTGATCGGTTCCCGATCCCGCCGATATGTGCGGCCTTTGAGTGTAAGCACACGACTCCGAAAGGATTTGTAGTAGCCGTTTCCAAGGAGGAAGGCAATCGTCGCATCAAATATGAGTATGAAGACGTTACGCGCCACTTGTGACCAAATCACGATTCTAACGTTCACGCCCCCTGTCTTTCTAATCCCCGCTCTTCGGCATACCGCCAGCTTGACACGTTTTGCTTAAGCCGTTCAAGCTAGGAATTTTCAAAGTAGCCCACTACCCCTACGCGAAATGTGCCTTCTACCAGTTGATTCTCTCGATCGGTCTCTCTCCTCAGCAATAGGTCTAAGGAATTGTCGATAGATATCGAGAGTCGAGAGGAATAGAACGCACTATCTGAGCGTGACAGAAGGATCCCATTGCCGTCTCTGCGGCGGCGCGGTAGTTCCGAGTTTTAGAAAAACGCTCCTCCACAAATACGACGTAACATTCTTGAAGTGTGGACACTGTCTCTCGCTGCAGACTGAAACGCCTTACTGGCTTGAGGAGGCTTACGCGGACGACCGACCGCTGACAGACTGCGGAATGGTGACCAGAACCCTCGACCTTGCTATGAAAATGGACTTGGTCTTATCCATATTAGGAGTGGGGTCCGCGCCTCCTTGCATAGACACAGGTGGTTCTCTCGGCTTGTTTTCGCGTATGATGCGCGATCGCGGATATAACTTTTTCCGAAGCGATCCGTATTCCCGGAATTTCTATGTTCCCTTCCACGATGCAGAAGAAAACAAGGTCACGTCGGCAGCGGTTGTAACGGCCTTCGAAGTGATGGAACACCTGTCAAATCCGAAGCTGGAGCTTAACCGCTTATTCTTGTTGTCGCCCGACGTGTTCGTAGCCAGTACTGAAGTCTATAGGGACCAAACGCCCGACTGGTGGTACTACGCCCCGGATATCGGTCAACACGTATTCTTTTATAGCCCGAGCGCTCTTCAGGCCATAGCCGAATGCTACCAAATGCACCTCATCAGCAATGGAACACTGCATCTATTCTGCCGGAGATCTCCGCAATTTCTAAACTACGGCCCCCACGAACTTCTGAATTAAAGCAGGTGTTCGACAACGGCCAGCGTTTCTATCTGGAGAGCCTGCAGCTTTTTGGTTCAAAATTGGTGGACCCCTACAGGTGGGTAAACAAAGATTACGTCGACATATTAGGACAGATTCGCGCGAAGGATAATGGAGCGGCGAAGATAGCCGAAGGCTTCCTTCGAAGCAGACAAATCTCTCCTACCACCGTTTAGATTTCGAGAATACCCCCAGGGGGCCCGCACTATACAGTGCGAGGGTTAAGAAATTGCAATTCACCTATGTGGATACCGGGCTCGTCAGTGAGCTTGGTCACCACGCTTTCTTCTGCCGCCATGTCGTGCGTGAAATTAGAAACCGCGGGTATCCCACAACGATCTTTGGGCACGCGAATATCTCGCAGGAGCTCCGGGCAGAATTGGACGCCAGGCCTCTCTTCCGCTGCTACACCTATCAACAGTTTGTGCGAGAGGGTGAAACACAATGGGATCCCCTTTGTGGATGGCTTAGCCATTTTGACATCGTCCGGCAGACGACAAAACAGGATCTCGATCGGATCGATTACCTCACAGCCGGCGACTTACTGTACGTGAACTCGGCGATGCCGCCGCAGCTCATGGCTGTCGTAGAGTGGTTCAAACAGAAAAGGGTTGAACAACGTCCAAAGGTAGTCGTGGAACTAAACCTCGACCCCGGAGTGTACTTGAACGATAGCTCCCACGAGAGTTTGCGAAAGGCCCCTGACCCGCGGGTGGATTCCCGGCCAACGCTGTACCGCTACGTTTCGAAGATGTTAAGGCCCGGAG
>Ga0308173_10002040_pt1 | contig 10580 bp, 7 predicted proteins | sample PhyPR1_FD_203716 | JGI IMG/M metagenome (GOLD analysis project Ga0308173, IMG submission 203716) | Soil microbial communities from UC Gill Tract Community Farm, Albany, California, United States - DLSLS.P.R1 | ecosystem: Environmental > Terrestrial > Soil > Agricultural land | place: USA... | reverse complement strand
AAATCCCGCCGGACCTCGAGCAATTGGCCGCCGATGCGTCCACGGCCCCCATGGGCTCCTACACCCCCGCTGCCGGGGAGGACGGGCCCATGATCACCGTGTACCGGCGGGTGGTTGAGCAGGCATGCTCCAGCGTGGAAGAGCTCCAGGACCTGGTCCACGACGTGGTGGTGGAACACACCGCGGAAATGCTCGGCGTCGCACCGGAGACTTTGGATCCCGTCTACCGCCGCCGCTACTGATACCGGCAGCCTGAAACCCTAATAGCCCAGGGTGACGGGGACTGTTTCGCGGCCAGCGGCGGCAGCCAGGAAAGCCAGGGATGAAACATCGTTGCGGCCCTCCTGTCCCACGAGCACGGCGCCATAGGCGGCGTCACCTGACGCCGAAACCACGTAGCCCACGACGTCTGCCCCTTCGGCCTGGTCCGGAATGGCGATGGAGGCGGTGGTTCCTCCGGCAATGTCCGCAGAAGCGGCTGCCCGCACCTTTCCGTCGGCCGTGACGGGCGCGTAGGTGATCGTGGCCCTGGCGTCCAGGGCTCCGAACACCAGCTGGCGGAGGCCCCCCTTGGGGACTGGAACCACGTGCTGGCTGCCGAGCCGCACGGCGGACGACGCCCAGGCGACATCCGAAGGCTGCCCGGCCTGGAGCCCGCGGCTCATCCGGGCCGCAGCGACAAAGGAAACGTCGGATGAGGCCGCCACTGTGTACTGGCCGGCAGGAACACCGGCCAGGGAGACCTCAGTGGTTGAACCGGCTTTTGCGGTGATAACGCCGCCGGATGGAAGGGCATGCTGGCCGTCCCGTCCGTACAGCTTGATCTCCACTACAGCATCGGAGGCGCCGGGAACGGTCAGCTCGAGGGCGGGCCCGGCGTCCCGGTATGCGGGCTGCCCCGTCAGGGCAGCGACCCCGGCAGGGTCCTGGATATCCACGCCCGTCATCACCTGGCGCACCGCAGGGGCAGTCCCCGCGGTAATGAAATCCACCCCGCCCGGAGTCAGGCCACGCAGGACACTTTGCTGGATGGAGGCTGCAACCGGGCCACCGGCGCTGCGGACGTGCACGCTGAGCTGGGATTCGTTGGGTGCCAGGCCGGCCAGGACCACGCTGCGTGTGGTACCGGGGGCAACCAGCAGTCCTCGGCTGCCCGGCGCCTGGATCTGCCCGCCCGCCCCGAACAGTTCAAGGCTCACCGTGGCGGGTGTGCTGGAGGCGTTGGTCAGCGCGAGCACGGATGTGCGGCCAACAGTGGTGCTGGCACCTGCCAGCCACTGGTCGTTCGAGGGCTGCGCGCAGGTAGCCGCGGCACTCCCCTGCAGGTCGCCGTCCCGGGCTGTGTATTCCATGGCGCCTGCAGCCGCCGCGTTCTGGTTCGCCAGGGCCTTGGCGCTGAGGACACTCACCTGGTCCACCGCACGGTCGGCCACGACGCCTGCAAGTAGTTCCTGGGGCGCTCCGGCAGAAGGCGCCGGGCCCGGATCCTTGGCGATTTCGACGGCGGCCGTTCCGTCCAGCCGTGCCAGCCGGCTTGCCGGCAGCACGCCTCCCGCGCTGAGTACGGCGGCGCTGACCCTGGTTGCGGCAGTGGCGGACTCGGGCCGGAACTGGGCGTCGGTGCCCGCATCAGTGCCCTCCAACAGCCGGGCAGGGCCAGGGCAGACGCCCAGGCTGGCTCCTGCGGGGACGGCGGCTTCCACCGCCGGCACAGTCCGGCTGCTTTCGGGGCCGGCCATCAGCGATCCCGCAGCCACCACGGCTCCGCCCGCGGCAAGGATAAGTACGCCGGCAGCCACTCCGGCGACGGATGCTGCACGGCCTGTCCCGCCCGGCAACCGGGTGGCGCCACGGCCGGATGCCTTCCTGCCTTCGCCGGTCGCGGACTGGGCCGAAGCGGCCTTCCCGGCCGGTGTCTTCCTATCGCCTGCAACTGACGATTCGCCCGCGACCGGCGGTGTGGCATCAGCGCGTGCCTTGGCTGCGGCCGGTGGGGTGTGCTCATGCATGTTGGTGTTCCTTACGCAGGGAGCCTTCGTCACGCGAGAGGCCGGTCCGCGGCCGTCGGGCCGGCATGGGGATTGCAAGGATGACTGTCAGCCCTATCACCGTGATCTGGGCAGCAGCAGCCCAGACCGACCATGGGCTGTCATAGCGGATGGTCAATTGGCCGCCGGACGCCGGCAGGGTGAATGCCTGGGACCAACCGGACGTTGTGGAGGTCAGCTTCCGCCCGTCGAGCCAGGCAGTCCAACCGGGATCGGCCCGCTCGGCAAGGACCACCAGCCGCCCCTCGGCACCTGCCGGGACAGCGGCGTCGACGTCATCAGTACCGGAAGCTACCAGGGCCGTAGCCGCGCCACGGGAATCGACGATGCGGACACGGTGGGCCACGTCGGCGGCCTGCAGGACCGGCTGGTTCAGCGGGCTGATGCGCCATAGCCAGCCAACGTCGGTTTGTCCTACGGCCACGAGGCCGGGAACGGCATCCATGCGGCTGGCGGTCAACTGGGCTGCGGTATCCGCGGAACGGAGCACCACGAATCCGACGCCGAGTTGTTCGAGGTCGGAACGCGGATCGACACCCTGCCCGGCGACCAGGGTGGCCACCACGCGGCGGACAGCGGCGGTGACGTCGTCGTCGTCACGCACCTCCTCTGCGCCGGGAGCGCCGATGATATTCCGTGCCGAGGCGATGGCCGAGAGGCTGTCCAGCGTCGTGCCGGCCCCGCGCATCAGTGATGCGTTGAAGGTGCCATCATCTCCGGTGCTGAGCAGGAGGGTCCGTGTCTGTTCGGGCCCGGTCCCCCGGTCGATGGCGGTGGCGGGGAGGGACCGCCCTGTTGCGGCTTCGACCAGCCGCGGAACACCCAGTGCTCCTTCGGTTGCGGGAGCTGATCCGGTGGCGCCTCCCGGCGTTGGCGCTGCCGGCGCGGCGGTTTGTGCTGGGCGCAGCAGGTTCTGCGCAGACCAGGCTGCCATGCCGGCCAGCGGTCCTGCCAGCACGAGCACCAGGCCCAGCGCCAGGCCGGCGCGGGCTGCCGTCCTGGTCTTCGCACCGGCCCCGGTGCCCCGGTCCGCGGCGGACAACAGCTGGTCGGCTCCGAGGAGTGCCGCAGCGAGCAGGACGAAAGAGGCGGCGGAGACGGCAGGCCCGGGGAAAGGCGTCACCATGACGTCCGCGTTCAGTCCGGTGGCAACGTGGCCGGCCAGCCAGCCGCCGGCCAGTGCGATGACGGCGGCGATCCAGAACCATGTGGCAGTGCGCGCACGGCGCCCCGCGCTGAAGAGCCCCACGACGGCAAGGGCAAGCACCGGCCCTGCGATGAGCAGCGCCAACAGCAGCGCCCATGGCACCGGACCGCCTGTGAAGGCCGCCAGCCCCTGGATGCCTCCGGCGGCGTCGAACGACAACGGCTGGCCCAAAATCTGCTGCCACAGCGGGGCGGCATCGAAGCCCAGCGGGAGACCGGGGTCTGCCAGCAGTGCCCTGGGCCGGTCAAGGGTGGACAGCGCGAACGGGACAAACAGGGCGGCGCTGGGCAACAGCGCCCACCACACCGTCCGTCCCCGCCGTCCCAGCAGGAGGCCGCAGAGCACGATGACAACAATTGCGGGGACAAGCAGGGAGGGCGCCGACGCGGCAGCGACCGCCAGCGCCAGGCCGGCAGCTGCGGCGGCCGTCCACGAGGGCACCCCGTTGATGCCCGCTTTCGCCGGGGGCTGTTCAACGGACCGGTACTCCGGTCCGGAGACGGGGCCGAAGCGCCCGTGGCCCACTGCCGAGCCCGTAGCCCGCAATAGGCCCAGGACGACCAGCGGCAGCATGATGTGGGCGATCAGCGCACCGGCCCGGCCCTGGTTCAGGGCCGCCTGAAGCGCCGGGGCAGCAGCCCAGAAGATGGCCGCCACAAACCGAAGCCGGCGGCGTACGGTTACCCCGCCCGCCGCAAACCACGCAGTGAGTCCGGACAACGGGGCCCCGAGCAGGAGCAGCCATGCCATGGCCGGGTTGGCGTCGCCTCCCCCGAAGACACCGATGATCCAGAGGACATAGTCAAAGGGGTCGCCGCGGCCCGGTAGTCCCGCTCCCAGGCTGAGCCACCAACTGGAGGCGTTGTGCCAGATGGCGCCCAGGTTGGCGGAGACGGGAATCAGGGCGCCGCCGGCGACGGCCCCGGCGCGGAACAGCCCGGCCAGGGCGAGGAGTGAGGCCACCGTTGCAATGATGACGGCGGCCAGGGCACCGTTGCCCACCCAGCCGCGTCTGCTGGTGGCCAGGGCGGCGAAGTCGTCAGCGGCATCACCAGTGGGCTGGTGCGCGAGCGGATCCTGCACGAGGTGGTCAGCGCCTGAGCCGTCAGATCCCAGCGCCTCCATCAATGACCTGCGGTGGCTCCACACCTCGCGGCGGGGCGTCTGCAGCTTGCGGATGACCGACCTGCGGATCCGCCGTGTTCGTTTGGCTGCCCGCCTGGCCCGTGCAACTGACCCTGGCCGGCCCAGGGCCGCGCAGGTGGCAAGAAGCTGCGAAATGCCGTGGCCGGGATCCTTGACCACGATGCTCAGGACCAGCTTGAAAAGGCTGCCAAGCAGAGCACCGATGCCGTGGACGGGCACCATCCAGAGCGGACTGTGCTTCAGGCGCAGGTGGACCTGCGCCTTGCGGGCCGCGGACGGGTTTCCAAGCGCATGGGGCCGGTGCGCCACATGGAACATCCGGGCTGCGGGAACAACCACCACCCGGTGCCCTGCCAGCCGGTTCCGCCAGCAGAAGTCCACATCATCACCGCTGCCAGGAAGTGCGGGATCGAAACCGCCCAGGTGTTCCCAGACGTCCCGGCGGACAAGCATGCCGGCTGAATTCACGGCGAAGGTATCGGTACGCCCGTCGTACTGGCCCTGGTCCATCTCGTCGGCGTCGATCAGGGTAAGCCGCTCGGCCCACCGGCTGGTGGAAAGGCCGACATCCATCAGCTTCCGCGGCGAATGCCAGTCCAGCTGTTTGCAGCCGGCAACGGTTACTGATGGCGCCCGCTCCACGGCACCCAGGAGTTCAGCCAGGGCCTCCGGTGCCGGCGCGGCGTCGTCGTGCAGCAGCCATATCCACCCGGTCCCGGCACTGCCGGCGGCTTCCTGGGAGGGCGCGAGCGTGCCAAGTGCGGCGGAGATGGCGGCGCCCATGCCGCCCTTGCCCTTGGGGTGGCTGGCAACGCAGGCCTCACCGAGGGCTTCCCTCAGGAGGCCGTAGGAGTCGTCACTGGACCCGGTGTCCACGCCGATGGCATGGTCAACAGGCCGCGTTTGGGCCGCCAGGGCCGAAAGGGTTCTGGGCAGATAGTCACTGCCGTTGTGGGCGACCACAACGGCAGTGACATGGACATCCTGAAGAATTAGAGTGCTCGCTTCCTAAGCCGCCGGCGCTCACGCTCGGAAAGGCCTCCCCAAATGCCGAACCGTTCGTCATTGGCCAGCGCGTATTCCAGGCACTGCGACCTGACATTGCAGGCACCACAGACCTTCTTGGCATCACGGGTGGAGCCACCCTTTTCGGGGAAGAAGGCTTCCGGATCCGTCTGGGCGCACAAAGCGTCCGTCTGCCAGCCCAACTCGCCCTCGTCGTCGAAGTCCTGCTGGAGCGGCAATCCGATCCATACGGGCTGGACAGTACCCGGCGCAGCCAGTTCCATTGGGGGATCAAGGTCGTCTTCCGGCTCTGCACCGCCGTCGAGGAGTGCCTCGTGCGCCGCAAGGAACGCTGTGGCCTGGTCCTCAAGAATGCTGCTGGAATTCCTGTTGTACCGCTCTGCAGCATCAGGATCCGCCGGGTCCACGTACCAATCGCTCGGCACCCCCCGTGCACGGTACTTTGCCGTTGCCTGACCGGCGACGACGGCATCTTCCTGGATACGCTCTGCTTGCCCCACGGCGACCCTCCTGATGTTTCAGCCATTGCCTGGATACGTGGGCACTCGGTTGTGTGCCGGTATTTACGCAATTGCTTTAGTTACCTAATTACACGTGTGTAACTAGGGCGAGTCAAGCCGTCGCCGGAATAATAGACAGTCGAAGCTGGGAAGTTTGCGTACGCCACGCCCGGGATTTTTGCCCGGCCGGACGTGGCGAAGCCGCCGAGGGGGTCCAGGGTGGCAAAAATGCTTCCAAACCTTTGATCTGGCGGGGAAAATAGCGCGCCTGCCCGAAAATAGCAAGCACACTTAGCAGCAGCCGTGATTAAGATCACCCATGGAACCGAACGCCAACGACGCCGGAAGCGCGGGCATGACCGCGCGGCTGCCGAAAGTGGCAGGATGAAGCCATGACGACTATCCCGGCGATCGACCTGATGTCCAGCCTTCGCTCCGGCAACTCAACAGCACCCCGCCTGACCTGGTATGGGCCTGATTCCGAGCGCGTGGAATTGTCGGGTCGGGTCCTGGACAACTGGGTGGCCAAGACCAGCAACCTGCTGCAGGACGAACTGGACGCGGAACCGGGCATGAGGCTGCGGCTGGCGCTTCCGGCCCACTGGAAAGCCCTGGTCTGGGCGCTGGCCGGCTGGCAGCTTGGACTGGAAAACGTGCTCGACGACGGCCCGGCGGACTTTCTGGCCACGGACGATCCCGGCGTGACTGTGGAACATCACGACGCCGTCATCGCAGTTGCCCTTCCGGCCCTGGCCATGCGCTGGACGGGGGCACTCCCCGCCGGCTGCGTTGACTATGCCGCCGAGGTGCGGTCCCACGGGGACGTCTTCATGCCGCACTCCGATCCGGATCCGTCAGCCTCCGCAGTCAGGACGCAGGCGGGACAAACCATCCCGCACAGCGAACTCATCCGCGGTTTCGCCCTGCCGCACTCCGAAGGCGCCAGGGTTCATATTCCTGCGGATAAGGGACTGGAGAGGGCGTTAGCCGATGCACTGGGCGTCTGGCAGCGGGGCGGTTCCGTAGTGATAACCCACCCTGCCGTGCCGCTGACCGGCAAACTGCTCGCGGACGAACGCATCCACGGCAGCTAGCAGCCTAGGCCTGCGGGCCGCCGTCGACGGTAGTGGAAGCCTGATGCTCAGCCGAACGTGCCGGCTCCCTGTGCGGGTGGCCTTCGATGATTTCGTGGTCGTGGGAGAACTCCGGCTCCTGGTCCAGTTCCTGGTTGAACACCAGGAAGCGGTATGCGAAGAAGCGGACCACCGTGGCAACCAGGATGCCGGCCACGCCCGCCAGGAACAGCAGGTTCTTGTTGTCGATCCCCATCCCATATTTGGCCAGCGCCGTGAAACCGGTGGAAATCCCGATGCCAATGCCGTTGATGATGATGAACATGACAAACTCCCGGAGCACATTCGCCTGGCGGCGGTGCCGGAAGGTCCAGAAGCGATTGGCCACCCACGAGAAAACCGTGGCCACCGTGGCACCCACGAACCGGGCCTTCGCCTCGCTGTCAGACATGGGGCCGTGCATGAGGTAATAGGTCAGCCCGTTATCGATGACGAAGGCCACACCCCCGACCGCACCGAATTTGGCTACCTCACGCCAGAAGAGTGAGGCAAGCCCCCGGATACGATCTGCAAGTGCGCTAAACATGACCCTCCATGGCCGTCAGAAACTGTGGGCCACACGGCCAAAGTCCCATTTTAGCCCCCACTTCCTGGGAGGGCACCGTGAACAGCTTCCGGAATGCCCGGCTTGCAGAAATCTCTCTCCCCCGCCGGGCCGAAAAGGCAGGATCCGGCCTGTCTTCGGTAGGCTGGCAGATGTGACTTTTCCAGTGATAGGCGTGGTTGGCGGCGGCCAGCTCGCGCGAATGATGGCCCCTGCCGCTACAGCACTCGGCTTTGAACTCCGCGTCCTCGCCGAGGGTGACGACGTTTCCGCAGTGTCAGCCGTGCCCGCCACACCCGTGGGCGATTACAAGGACCTGCAGACGCTCCTGGACTTTTCCAAGGGCCTGGACGTGATGACGTTCGACCACGAACACGTGCCCACGGACCACCTTCGGGCCCTCCAGGAGGCCGGAGTCAACGTCCAGCCGGGACCGCACGCCCTGGTCCATGCCCAGGACAAACTGGTCATGCGTGCCGCCATCGACCGGCTTGAGCTGCCCAACCCCACTTGGGCGTCCGTGGGGGACGTTGAGGCGCTGGTCCGCTTCGGCGACGAAACCGGCTGGCCGGTTGTCTTGAAGACCCCACGCGGCGGCTACGACGGCAAGGGCGTGAGGATCGTTGCCTCTGCCGAGGAGGCCGCGGAAGCCGGGGACTGGTTCGCTGCGATGAGTCCCCTTCTGGCTGAGGCAAAAGTCGAATTCACCCGCGAACTCTCGGCGCTGGTGGCCCGCACGCCCGACGGCGAGGCCCGCGCCTGGCCTGTGGTCCACACCATCCAGGTGGACGGTGTCTGCGACGAGGTGATTGCACCCGCGCTGGAGATTCCGTTGGAAGTTGCTGCCGCGGCCGAGGACGCCGCTTTGCGGATCGCCGCCGAGTTGGACGTCACGGGAGTCCTTGCCGTGGAACTCTTCGAAACCCCGGGCAGCGGGGCCGGCTTCCTGATCAACGAGTTGGCCATGCGGCCGCACAACACCGGCCACTGGACCCAGGACGGTTCAATTACCAGCCAGTTCGAACAACACCTCCGTGCCGTCCTGAACCTGCCCCTGGGTGCCACCGATGCGCTGGCACCGGTAACCGTGATGAAGAACTTCCTGGGCGGGGAAAACCAGGACCTGTACGCCGCCTATCCAATGGCACTTGCCACCGAGCCGGCCGCCAAGGTCCACTGCTACGGCAAGTCAGTGCGGCCCGGACGCAAAATCGGCCACGTCAACCTGGTGGGAGCTTCCACGGCGGAGGTCGGGTCGGTACGCCGCCGGGCCGCGGCCGTCGCAGGCATCATCCGTGACGGGCGGGTCACCACCGAAGAACCTTCCGCAATTTTCGAGGAGAACGCATGAGCGCCGAAGCCACCCCAAGCGCCGGTTCCGGGGCCAGCCCCCTGGTTGGCCTGGTCATGGGCTCCGACTCGGACTGGCCCGTCATGGAGGCCGCCGCAGAGGCCCTGGCTGAATTCGGCATCCCCTTTGAAGCGGACGTCGTCTCAGCCCACCGGATGCCCACTGAGATGATCCGCTACGGCCAAACCGCCCACGAACGCGGTTTGCGGGTCATCATTGCCGGCGCCGGCGGTGCCGCCCACCTTCCAGGCATGCTCGCCAGCGTCACGCCGCTGCCCGTGATCGGCGTTCCCGTTCCCTTGAAGACCCTCGACGGAATGGACTCCCTGTTGTCCATCGTCCAGATGCCGGCCGGCGTGCCGGTCGCCACGGTGTCCATCGCAGGTGCCCGGAACGCCGGGCTCCTGGCCGTGCGGATGCTGGCCTCCGGCACTGACGAACTTGCCTCTTCACTGCGCGCGGACCTCCTTGACTTCGCCGCCGACCTCAACGCCGTGGCTTCCCGCAAGGGCGCAAACCTGCGGCAAAAGGTAAGCGAAGTCTTCCCGGACGGCGCCAGCGCTCTTCGGGGCAGCCGTTAGGGCGGCGGGAATGGCCAGCAGCAGCGTGCTCAATCCCGGCCCCGGCGCGTCCCTGACGGACCCGGTCCGTTATCCGGCCAGCGCTTCCCCAGCGGTTCGTACCAAGCGCGCGTTCGTCCTGGTCCTGCTGACGCTCCTGGTGCCGGGCAGCGCCCAGCTCGTGGCCGGCGACCGGAAGCTTGGCCGCACCGCCCTTCGCGTCACGCTCTGCGTGTGGGCGGTCCTGCTGCTCACAGTGGTCCTGCTGCTGCTCGACCGCAGCATGGTCATCAACATCGTCACCAACCCTGTCACGTCACTGGTCCTGGTGATCATTCTGACCGCCCTGGCTGTTGGCTGGGCCTTGCTTTTCGTCAACACCCTGCGGATCATCCGCCCGGTCCTGCTGGCACCGCCGGCCCGCCCCGCCGTCGGGATCGCCCTGGTGTTGGCGCTGGTCCTGGGCAGCGGATCCATGGGTTACGCCGCCTATTTGCTGAACGTGGGCCGCAACGCCATCGGCAGCATCTTCTCGTCCGGTCCCGCCATCGAACCCGTGGACGGGCGCTACAACTTCCTCTTGATGGGTGGAGACGCCGGCGACGACCGTACCGGCCGCCGCCCGGACAGCCTCTCCGTCCTCAGTGTGGACGCCAAAACGGGGCAGACCGCCATCATCTCCGTCCCCCGGAACTTCCAGAATGCGCAGTTCAGCGAGGGCTCCCCCATGCGCGCCCTCTACCCGGACGGCTATGACTGCGGCGACGACTGCCTGATCAACGCCATCAACACCGAGGTCACCAACGAGCACACCGACCTCTACCCCGGAGTGGCAGATCCGGGCGCCCAGGCAACCATGGAAGCAGTGTCCGGAACCCTGGGCATGCAGATCCAGGCTTACGTCCTGGTGGACATGGATGGCTTTTCCAAGTTGATCGATGCCATGGGCGGCATCAGGATCAAGGCGGGCGGGTGGGTCCCCATCAGCGGTGAAACCATCGACGAGGCCAACGGAATTCACGGCATGCCGCTGGGCTGGATACGCGCCGGCGAAAACACGCTCGA
>Ga0308173_10002039_pt1 | contig 10584 bp, 12 predicted proteins | sample PhyPR1_FD_203716 | JGI IMG/M metagenome (GOLD analysis project Ga0308173, IMG submission 203716) | Soil microbial communities from UC Gill Tract Community Farm, Albany, California, United States - DLSLS.P.R1 | ecosystem: Environmental > Terrestrial > Soil > Agricultural land | place: USA... | reverse complement strand
TCCCTCCGGCCGCGCCACCATCCTGCGCATGGGTTCCACATAATCGGCGGGTGCTTGCCCGGTCATCGGAAACCGGACCGCGCCGTTATACACCCGCACCTTGTCCCGGATCTTTCCGCCAAGCAGTTTGTAGACCGGCACGCCCGCCGCCTGTCCGGCAATGTCCCACAAGGCCATCTCGATTGCGCTGACCCCGCTGCCCCACGGCTTGAACGCGCCGCGCTGACGGATGCGCAGCATGACTCGCTCTACATTCGTGGGATCCAGCCCGATCAGCGGCTCGCGAAATCCCAGCACGTGGCTCTTCAGATACGGCTTGAACGACTCCACAGATCCATACCCGCTGATCCCGGCATCGGTGGTGATGCGGACAATCGGGTTCTGCCCGATGACCGCGCATTTCAGGTCGGTGATGCGCATCGCGACGCGATACGGGCCGGGTTGAACCCGGTCAAGCTGTCGCGCACACTGCGGCCGAACCGGCAAGGATGCCCAAGATGACAACGCTTCGTAATTCCGCCCGTGAAAAGCTTGCTGACGGCGGCTTGGCGATCGGTTTTTCGGTTCGCCTGCTCCGCACGGTGGAGGTTGCTCCCGCCGCCAAGGCCGCCGGCTTTGATTGGCTCTGGCTGGATTGCGAGCATGGCACGTTGTCGCTCGATCAAGCCGCGCAGATCGCAGTAGCGGCGCTGGAATGCGGCATTGCCCCGATCGTCCGCGTACCCAACGGGGAATATTCTCTGGCCACCCGCATCCTGGACAACGGCGCGCTAGGCATCGTGGTCCCGCATGTCGATACTGCAGAAGAAGCGAAAGAGGTCGTCCAGAAACTGAAATACCCGCCGGTCGGCCATCGCTCGATCGGCGGCATCGGCCCGCATTATGGCCTGCGATCGCTGAAGGTCGGCGATGCGGCGGCGGTCCTGAATGCTGCCAATCTGACCATCGTGATGCTGGAAACTCCGAAAGCCATCGAAAACGCCGACGCCATAGCTGCTGTTCCCGGCATCGACGTGTTGCTGATCGGCACCAACGATCTGTGTGCGGAAATGGGCATCCCGGGGGAGTTTACGCATGACCGCGTGGCCGCCGCCTACGGCACTATGATCGCCGCGTGCCGTAACCATGGCAAGCATCCGGGAATGGCCGGAATCTACACTGAATCAATCATGCAGCGGTACATCGCGATGGGTGCCAGCTTCGTTCTTGGCGGCGGTGACGCGGCGTTCGTGATGACTGCGGCCACCTCGCGGGCCACCAACCTCCGGAAGATGGCCTCCGCCTGATCGTCGGGGCACCGAACCGTCATCAAACCTTCACAAATCTGCAATCCGCATGTCGTCGGACCGTCCTAGAACCCGCCCCGCTGTTCTCCCGCAGGAGAATGCATAAGGGGACACACATGAAGCTGAAATTCGCTGCCTTGGCGGTTGCCGTGATCACGCCCGGACTGGCCGCACAGGCACAGACCCGGATCACTGGCGCGGGCTCCACCTTCGCCGCGCCGATATACGCCAAATGGGGTGAGGCCGCCGCGTCGGCCATCGGCGTTACACTGAATTATCAGGCCATCGGCTCCGGCGCCGGCATCAACCAGATCAATAATCGCACCGTCGATTTCGGCGCATCCGACATGCCGGTTGCCGCGGACCAGCTTCGCGCCCATGACCTGTTGCAGTTCCCCACCGTGATCGGCGGCGTGGATATCATCGTCAATCTGCCGGGCGTGCAGTCCAACCAGCTTCGGCTTGATGGCGAAACCCTGGCCAGCATCTATCTCGGCACTATCACCAAATGGAACGATCCGAAGCTTGCCGCGCTGAACCCAGGGGTGAAGCTGCCGAATGTCGCAATCGCGCCGGTCTATCGTGCCGATGGTTCGGGCACGACCTTCGTGTTTACCGACTACCTTTCGATGATCAGCCCGACGTGGAAAGACAAGGTTGGCGCGGCCACCAGCGTGAAATGGGCCGCCGGAGCAGGCGCCCGGGGCAGCGACGGCGTTGCTGGTACCGTGCGCAACATCCGCGGTGGAATCGGCTATGTCGAAAGCGCCTATGCCGAACAGAACCACCTGACAACGGCGATGCTGCGCAACAAGACCGGCCAGTTCGTCGCACCCACTCAGGATGCGTTTGCCGCCGCAGCGGCGGCCGCGGACTGGTCCAAGGTGCAGAACTTCGCCATCGATCTGAACAACCAGGCCGGCGAGAAATCCTGGCCGATCGAATCTGCCACCTTCGTGCTGGTGCCGACCGACGCCAAGGACGCGAACCAGACTGCCGCGGTGCTGAAATTTTTCGACTGGGGCTTCGCCAGCGGAGATCCGATCGCGCGCCAGCTTCTCTATATCCCACTGCCCGAAGCGGTGAAGACGGCGGTCCGCGCGGCCTGGAAGGCGCAGGTCAAGACAGCCGCGCGGTAATCCACATGCAGCAAGCCGCTGCTCTCGGCACCTTGCGCCGCAGATTGCCGACGAATGTGGGGGATGCGGTCTTTGCTGCCGCCGTCCGCGCGTCTGGCGCCTTCGTGCTGATACTGCTCGGCGCAATCATCATGTCGTTGTTCATCGGCGGGCTGCCGGCCTTCCGCAGGTTTGGCGTCGGCTTCATCACCAGCACCGACTGGGACCCGGTCAAGCAGATCTTCGGCGCCGCGGTCTCGATCTATGGCACATTGATCACGTCCGTGCTGGCACTGGTTCTCGCCGTGCCGCTTGCGTTTGGCATTGCCTTCTATCTGACCGAGCTCGCACCGACCTGGCTGCGCCGCCCGGTGGGAACCGCGGTGGAGCTGCTGGCCGCAATTCCGTCGATCATCTATGGCATGTGGGGCTTCTTTGTGATCGTACCCGTGATGGGTCAGATCATCGAACCCTGGGTCATCGATGCCATCGGCGATATCCCGGTGATCGGAAACCTGTTCCAGGGTCCCCCCTTCGGCACCGGCATTGCGACCGCGGCAATCATCCTGGCGATCATGGTCATTCCGTTCATCGCCGCGACCATGCGCGATGTGTTCGACACCGTGCCCCCGGTGTACAAGGAATCCGCCTACGGCCTCGGCTGCACGACATGGGAGGTGATGCGGTCCATCGTGCTGCCCTACACCCGCGTCTCCGTGATCGGCAGCATCATGTTGGGGCTGGGCCGCGCGCTGGGAGAGACGATGGCCGTCACGTTCGTGATCGGCAATACGGATCGAATCAGCACCAGCCTGTTCGGTCCCAGCAATACGATCGCCTCGATCGTCGCGCTGGAGTTTCCGGAAAGCCCAGCCGGCAGCTTGAAGCTGTCTTCATTGCTGGCGCTCGGCTTCATCCTGTTCGTTATCTCGTTCATCGTGCTGGCCATATCGCGCCTGCTGCTTCGTCCGCGCCTGGGGGCCTGACCCGAATGAGCGTGACTGCACGCGCAGCTATCGATCGTGGCCCGCGTCGGGATCCCCAGGTCGCGCGCATGCTTGGCCGTCGCCGCAAGCGACGCAACATCGTGATGGAGGCGTTGTGCATCGCCGCCACCATCATCGGTCTTTTGCTGCTGGCTTCGATACTGACCACGCTGCTCTGGCTTGGGGTCGGCGGACTTTCGGCGACCGTGTTCACCAGCGTGACAAAACCGCCGGGCTCGCATGGCGGATTGCTCAACGCGATCATCGGCACGCTGGTGCAAACGGCCATCGGCACTGTCATAGGCACGCCGATTGGCATGATGGTCGGCACGTATCTGGCCGAATATGGCGGCAGTTCCTTCATCTCCAGCGCGATCCGCTATGTTTCGGATGTTTTGCTGTCGGCGCCATCGATCCTGATCGGGTTGTTCATTTACCAGTTGATCGTGCAACCGATGGGTGGATTCTCCGGTCTGGCTGGCAGTCTGGCGCTCGCCGTCATCGTGATCCCAATTGTTGTCCGCACCACGGAGGACATGCTGCGGCTGATACCTGTCTCTCTTCGGGAAGCGGCGGCAGCGCTCGGCGCCCCCAAATGGAAGGTGATCGTCCTCGTCTGCTACCGCGCCGCGCGCGACGGGATCATGACAGGCGTGCTGCTGGCCGTGGCGCGCATTGCCGGGGAAACTGCACCGCTGCTTTTCACCAGCCTCGGGAACCTGAACTGGTCGATCAGCTTGACCAGGCCCATGGCCAGCCTGCCAGTAACGATCTACCAGTATTCCGGTTCGGCCTTTGCCGACTGGGTTCAGCTCGCCTGGACCGGAGCGCTGTTGATCACCGCCGGTGTCCTCGCAACCAACATCATCGCGCGCCTGCTGTTGCGCGGCAGTCGATAGAGGAAGCTGAATGAGCGCCATGACAGGCGATGCCACGGGGCAGACGTCATCGTTCGGCGGCCTCACCAAGCCCGGTGAAGCTGCGCTGCATCAACCGCGGATCAGCATCCACGACCTTGATTTCTATTACGGCAGCAACCAGGCACTTAAGGCGATCACGCTCGATCTGCCCGATCGACAGGTCACCGCCCTGATCGGCCCCTCCGGCTGCGGCAAATCAACGTTGCTGCGCGTGCTCAACCGGATGTACGATCTCTATCCCGGCCAGCGCGCCACCGGCGAGGTGCTGATGGACCAGCAAAACATCATCGGCCCTGACGTGGACGTGAATGAACTGCGCTCACGTATCGGCATGGTGTTCCAGAAACCCACGCCATTTCCGGTGTCGATCGCCGAGAACATCGCCTTTGGCGTCCGCCTGCACGAACGACTCTCCCGCGCGGCCTTGAACGAGCGCGTGGAATGGTCGCTGACCCGGGCCGCGCTCTGGAACGAGGTGAAAGATCGGTTGAATACGCCGGCGCTGGGGCTTTCCGGCGGGCAGCAGCAGCGTTTGTGCATCGCCCGCACCATTGCGGTGCGCCCTGAGGTGATCCTGCTCGATGAACCGACCAGCGCCCTCGATCCCATCAGCACCCTTCATATCGAGGAACTGATGGACGATCTGAAGCATGACTTCACCATCGTGCTGGTCACTCACAACATGCAGCAGGCGGCGCGCTGCGCTGACCAGGTAGCGTTCCTCTATCTCGGCGAACTGATCGAAGTCGCCAGCGCCGCGCAGATGTTTACCGCCCCGCGCGAGCGCCGTACCCAGGACTACATCACCGGCCGGTTCGGCTGATACAGGAGCGCAAATGCCTGACGAACCTCAGCACTTTGTCAGAAGCTTCGATCAGGAGCTCAAGCATCTGCGCGACATGATGACCGAGATGGGCGGCATCGTCGAAAACCAGGTTGCGCTCGCCTCCGCCGCGATCATCGAACGCGACGCTGACGCAGCGACCAAAGCCGTGGAAGCGGATCCCCGTGTCGATGCGCTGGAACGCGAAATAGAGCAGTTTGTCATCCGCATGCTGGCGCTCCGCCAACCCGTGGCCGGCGATTTGCGACAGGTCGTGGCTGCACTGAAAATGACCGATGATCTTGAACGGATCGGGGACTATGCCGCCAATGTTGCCAAGCGCAGCATTGTGCTGGCCGAGTTCACCATGCCGTATAGTCTCGCCGGACTGGCACATATGGTACGACTGGTGCAGGAGAATCTGAAGCTCACCATCGACGCTATCGGCGAAAGCGACGCCGACAAGGCGATGCAGGTCTGGCGATCCGACCTGATGATCGATGATCTGTACACAGTAATCTTCCGCGAGCTGATCACCTACATGATGGAGGACCCACGCAACATCACGCCGTGCACGCATCTGCTGTTTGTTGCAAAGAACCTGGAGCGCATCGGCGACCACGCAACCAATATTGCCGAAATCATCTATTACGCCGTGAAAGGCGAATCATTGCCCGACGCGCGGCCGAAGGGGGATTCCTCCGCCTACGCGGTGATTCGCCCGCGCGAATAGAAGGCAGCACCGGACCATGGCAAAGCCACTGATCCTGGTCTTGGAGGACGACGCCGCGCTGGCCACCATGCTGCGGTACAATCTTGAGAAGGAAGCGTTTCGCGTCGATGAAGCGACCGATGGGCCAGAGGCTATAACCCGTATCTCCGAAACCACGCCCGATCTCGTGCTGCTCGATTGGATGCTGCCGGTCATGTCGGGACTGGAAGTGTGTCGGCAGATTCGCCGTCGCCCCGACACCCGCCATCTGCCGGTCATCATGGTGACCGCGCGGGTGGAGGACCAGGATGCGGTCCGTGGTCTGAATACCGGCGCCGACGACTATATCACCAAGCCGTTCAGTATCGATGCGCTGCTGGCCCGCATCCGCGCGCTGCTGCGGCGAGCCAACCCGGTCGCGACGCAAGGCCAGCTGTCGTTTCACGACATCGTCATGGAGCTCGCGAGCCATCGTGTCGTTCGCAATGGCCGGCCGGTGCATCTGGGTCCGACCGAGTTCCGCCTGCTGGAATTCTTCCTGCGGCACCCAAGGCGCGTTTTTTCCCGCGAGGAGCTGCTGAATTCGGTCTGGGGCGCGGACATACACGTGGAACCCCGCACGGTGGACGTTCACATCCGCCGTCTGCGCAAGGCAATCAACGCCGAGAACGAGCTGGACATCGTCCGCACGGTCCGTTCCGCCGGCTACGCGCTGGATACCGAAGCGATTTAACCCGGTCAGTAGCTTCGCGGCAGACCGAGTACGTGCTCCGCGATATAGGACAGCACCAGATTCGTACTGATTGGCGCCACCTGATACAGCCGCGCTTCGCGGAACTTGCGCTCCACGTCGTATTCCTCCGCAAAACCGAACCCGCCATGCGTCTGAATGCAAGCTTCAGCGGCCGCCCAGGATGCATCGGCGGCGAGCATCTTCGCCATGTTTGCCTCTTCTCCACAGGGCAGATCGGCTTCGAACTTGCGGTAACCTTCATGCACCAGCAATTCGGCCGCGCGCATCTGCGCATACGCCCGGGCAATTGGGAACTGGATGCCCTGGTTCTGCCCGATCGGGCGATTGAACACCCGCCGCTGTTTCGCATAGGAGGTCGATTTCGTGGTGAACCACTTGGCATCGCCAATGCTTTCGGCAGCAATCAGCAGCCGCTCGGCGTTCATGCCGTCCAGGATGTAACGGAAACCCTTGCCTTCCTCCCCGACCAGATTAGTGGCCGGCACCACCATGTTGTCGAAGAATATCTCCGTGGAATTATGATTCATCATGGTGCGGATCGGGCGGATGATCATGCCGTGGCCGATTGCCTCGCGCATGTCGACGATGAAGGTTGAAAGTCCGTCAGTGCGCGTTCGCACCTGGTCACGCTGGGTGGTGCGGGCCAGCAGCAGCATCAGATCGGAATGTTCGGCCCGGCTGGTCCAGACCTTCTGTCCATTGACGATGTAGCGGTCACCTTCTCGCCGGGCGAAGGTGCGCAGGGCGGTGGTGTCGGTGCCCGATGTGGGTTCTGTTACGCCAAACGCCTGCAGTCGCAACTCGCCAGTAGCAATCTTTGGCAGGTAATCCCGCTTCTGCTGCACCGATCCGTGCCGCAGGATCGTGCCCATGATGTACATCTGCGCGTGGCAGGCGGCGCCGTTGCAGCCCTCGGTATGGATGGTTTCCAGGATTGCGCCGGCGGCCGACAACGGCAGCCCGGCACCGCCGTACTCTTCCGGGATCAATGCCGCCAGGTATCCGGCCTCAGTCAGCGCCTGAACGAATTCCGTGGGATATGTGCGGGCGGCATCGAGCTTGCGCCAGTACTCGCCGGGAAAGCGGGTGCAGAGCTTGCGCACTTCATCGCGAATTTCGGTGTGCTGGGCGGCCGGGGCATCTGCGTCCATGGGCTCCTCCGCGCTTTGGGTAAGCCGGGCGGTCCAAAATTGCCAGTCGCAGCAGCCTCCGTGGCTGGCAAGCCAGGAACTCGGGTCGTATATCGCGAGGCAATGAAGACCCGGAGCCTCGATTTCAGGAGGGTTGCCCATGGACCACAACCGCACGCACCGCTTGGAAAAGGACGCTCTTGGCGACGTGCCGGTTCCGGCCGAACATCTCTGGGGCGCGCAGACGCAGCGGTCGTGTTTGAACTTCCAGATCGGCGTCGAGCGGTTCCAATGGGGGCGGCCGGTAATCCGCGCACTGGGGTTGCTGAAGAAATGCGCGGCAATGGCAAATGCCGAACTCGGACATTTGCCGAAACACAAGGCTGAGCTGATCGTCCGTGCGGCGCAGGAGGTTATCGACGGCGCGCTCGACGACGAGTTTCCGCTCGTGGTCTTCCAGACCGGCTCGGGCACGCAGACCAACATGAATGCCAATGAAGTGATCGCCAATCGCGCGATCCAACTTGCCGGCGGCGTGATCGGATCGAAAACACCCGTGCATCCGAACGATGACGTGAATCTTAGCCAGTCCTCTAACGATACGTTTCCGACCGTGATGCACATCGCTGCCGTCGAGCAGCTTCAGGACGAAATGTTGCCGGCTGTCAGAACCTTGCGCGACACGTTGGCGGCCAAATCCGCGGCGTTTCAGTCGATCGTGATGGTTGGGCGGACACATCTGCAGGATGCCACGCCGGTGACCTTGGGCCAGGTGTTTTCCGGCTGGACCGGGCAACTCGACCATGCGATCGGCGGGGTCGAACATGCGATCAGCGGACTGCTGCCGCTGGCGATCGGCGGCACTGCCGTGGGCACCGGGCTGAACGCCGATCCCCGTTTCGGCGATCTGGTGGCCCGAAAGCTGACCGAGGAAACCGGAAATCCGTTCGTGTCCGCGCCCAACAAGTTCGCGGCATTGTCCGCCGATGACGCGCTGGTCGATGCCAGCGCAGCGCTACGCACCCTGGCTGGCGCGCTGATGAAGATCGCCAATGACGTTCGCCTCTATGCGTGCGGGCCGCGTGCGGGAATCGGAGAATTGCGACTTCCCGAGAACGAACCGGGATCCTCCATTATGCCGGGCAAGATCAATCCTACCCAGTGCGAGGCCCTCACCATGGTCGCGGTGCAGGTGTTCGGCAACGACCATGCTGTGGCGTTCGCCGGATCCCAGGGACAGTTTCAGTTGAATGTATACAAGCCGGTCATCCTTCACAACGTGCTGGAGTCGGCGGAGCTGCTGGCACATTCCTGCATATCGTTCGATCAGAATTGTGCCCGCGGAATCGAACCGGACGAAAAGCGGATCAAGCAGCACCTTGACGAGTCGTTGATGCTGGTAACTGCGCTCAATCCGCACATTGGTTACGAGAATGCGGCGAAGATTTCATTAAAGGCGTACCACGAAGACATCAGCCTGCGCGAAGCGGCGTTGAAGCTTGGCCTGGTCACCGCGGAACAGTTCGATGAATGGGTGCGGCCGGCGGACATGACGCATCCGATGCCCCCAGGCGCGACCTGATCAGATACAGCAGTTTCCGGCAGACGTCCGCCTGTGCGATGCTCATCCGCTTGGCAGAAGGATCGCGCGCAATGATCACCCTTTACGGCATGGCCAGCCCGGTCGCCTAGTCCGATGCCACAGCATTCCTGGCAACGGGCCGTCTATGCCGCGCTCAAAGCCGCCCACATCACGCAACTCGGCTACGTGCCGGACGCCGGCCACGCCCATCTGATAACGGCTGCCCAGGCCGACCCGAACATGCGCGACGTGGTCCTGACCACAGAAGAAGAAGGGATCGCCCTGGCCGCCGGCGCCTGGCTCGGTGGCCAGCGCGCGGTGCTGCTGATGCAGTCTTCCGGTGTCGGCAATTGCATCAACATGCTGTCGCTGCCGGTGAATTGCCGCATGCCCTTCCTGACGCTGGTGACCATGCGCGGCGAGTGGGGCGAGTTCAATCCGTGGCAGGTGCCGATGGGCGCGGCCACCCCGCACGTGCTCGCGGCGGCCGGTGTGCATGTGCATCGTGCCGACCGCCCGGACGAGGCCGCCGACACCGTCGCGGCGGCCGCCGCCCTCGCCTTCGACAGCGCGGTTTCCGTGGCAGTGCTGTTAGGACAACGCCTGATTGGGACCAAGGTGTTCGTCGAATGAGAAATGAAGGCACTCTCGACCGGCGCGCGGTCGTCGCCGCCCTGTTGCAGGATCCCGGCGATTTGCTGGTGGTCACCGGCTTGGGCGCGGCCACCTACGATGCCGGCGCGACCGGCGACCGGCCGCTGAACTTCTATCTTTGGGGGGCGATGGGCGGCGCCGCCATGATCGGGCTGGGCTTGGCGCTCGCGCAACCCGAACGCCGCGTCCTGGTGCTGACGGGCGACGGCGAGATGCTGATGGGCATCGGGTCGCTCGCCACGATCGCCGCCGCCGGCGCCCCTAATCTGGCGATCGCCGTGCTCGACAACGCGCAATTCGGAGAAACCGGCGCGCAGGCCAGCCACACCGCCGGCGCGACCGATCTGGCGGCGGTCGCCGCCGCGTGCGGCTGGAGCGAAACGGTCACGGCCCGAAGCATGGACGAGGTCGAACTGCTGCGCTCCCGCCTGAGGCATCAGGCCGTGTTCGCCGTGGTCAAGATCTCGCCGGCCGAGGTGCCGCGTTACCTGCCCCCGCGCGACGGTGCATACTTGGCGGATCGGTTCCGTCGGGCGCTCGGCGTGCAGCTGTCCTGATCCGCATGTTTCAACATGTAACCCGGCCAATTCGGCCGCATTTGGGGCTGGCATAAGGGGCC
>Ga0308173_10002038_pt1 | contig 10584 bp, 10 predicted proteins | sample PhyPR1_FD_203716 | JGI IMG/M metagenome (GOLD analysis project Ga0308173, IMG submission 203716) | Soil microbial communities from UC Gill Tract Community Farm, Albany, California, United States - DLSLS.P.R1 | ecosystem: Environmental > Terrestrial > Soil > Agricultural land | place: USA... | reverse complement strand
GTAGTGCGGCCCGCGCAGCCATGCGTAGACCCCCTCGGCCAGCGACGGGTCGATCTCCCGGGCCAGCGCCCGCAGCCGCGGCGACCACGCGTCGGTCAGGTCCACGAACCGCGGCCCCACGAGCGGCGACGTGCCGGTCAGGTTCAGGTGGTCGGAGACCAGCACCGGCCGCCCGACCTCCCAGTCGCCGCGCAGCGACCCGTTCGCGTTCGTGAGCACCGCGAGCCGGGCCCCGCAGGCGGCGGCCGTGCGCACGCCGTGCACCACGGGTCGCAGGCCGTGCCCCTCGTAGAGATGGGTCCGGCCGAGGTAGGCCAGGACCCGCACCCCACGCACGTCGTAGGACCTGATCTCGCCGAGGTGGCCTTCCGCCACGGGGGCGAGGAAACCGGGCACGGCGACCATCGGGAACGCCGCGACCGGCTCGCCCCACGCCGCGGCCGCGGGTGCCCACCCGGATCCGAGCACCACCACCGCGTCGTGGGCCGGCACGCCGGTCAGCCCGGCGACGGCAGCGGCGGCCTCGACGGCCTGGTCTGTCGCCTTCCGGGTCTCGGTGTCCACGCCGTCATCATGGCGGCTTCACCATGACGACGGCGCGGGCCGGCACGGGCGTGTGTCGAGCAGATGCCGGGCCGGCGGACGTGGCATCCGCGCCCGGTCCGGCAAGGCGGAGGTGCGAGAGCGCAGCGGGCTGCGCCGAGCGCCGACAACGCCGCCGGCCGGGATGCGGGGACACGGACGTCCCGGCAGATGTGAGAGACAGCCCTAGCTGGACGCGACGGGGCTGCGTCCGGCGGCGGCGAGCAGCGTCTCGGCCGCGGAGCGCAGACCCTCCATCTGGTCGAGCTCCTGGTCCTCGTGCTCGATGTTCACGGGCATGTCCGGGTCCACCTCCTCGAGCGCCTCGAGGAACCCGCGCCACCAGGCCACGTCGTGCCCCCGACCGACGGCGACGAAGTCCCACGACGACGGGGCGGGCCACCGACTCAGGGTGTAGTCGCCGCCGAGGCTCAGCGCGTCCGGGGCGTCCGGCGCCACCCGGCCGAAGCTGTCGTCGAGGACGCCGTTGACCCGGGCCGCCGCGTTGATGCGGGTGTCCTTGGCCGCCGCGTTGTAGACGAGACCGCCGAGGTGACGGACCGCCTCGATCGGCTCGATGCCCTGCCAGAACAGGTGGCTCGGGTCCATCTCCGCACCGACGTGCGTGGCGTCGATCTCGGTCGCGAGGCGTTCCAGCGTCGCCGGGTTGTAGACGATGTTGTGCGGGTGCATCTCGATGGCGACCCGCACGTCGTGGTCGGCGGCGTGCGCCTGCACCTTCTTCCAGAACGGGACCGCCACCTCGTTCCACTGGTAGTCGCGCACGTCGAGGTACACGCTGTGCCACGGCAGCACGTTCCAGGCGGGCCGGGTGCCGCCCGCACTGGCGGCCGGGGTGCCGGACATCGTGACCACGCGCTTCACGCCGAGCAGGGCGGCGACCTCGATCGAGTCGAGGATGTCCTGGGCCTGCCGGGGGCCGACCGCGGGGTTGGGGTCCAGCGGGTTGCCGTTGCAGTTCAGGGCGGTGAGCGTGATGCCGGCCTGCTCGTACTCGCCGAGGTAGTCCTGGCGGGCCTGCTCGCTCTTGCGCAGGTCGTCGACGGGCAGGTGCACCGGCGGCAGGAAGCCGCCGGAGTTGATCTCCGCGCTCTCCAGGCCGAGGGACGCGAGCGTCCGCAGGGCCTCGGGCAGCGGCTGGTCGTGCAGGCAGGCGGTGTAGGCGCCGAGCTTCATGGTGGTTCCTCTCAGGAGACGGTGGCGTGGCTGCGGGCCGGGTCGGTGCTGGTCGGGCCGGTGCTGGCCGGGTCGGTGCCCGTCGGCTCCGGGCGGACCGCGACCTCGGCGCCGCCGCGGCCCGCGGACTCGACGACGGACCGCAGCAGCCGCAGGTTGTGCAGCCCGGCCGACAGCGGCGGGCAAGGGGGCAGCCCCTCGATCCCCGCGACCTGCTCGAGGAAGGCCCGGGCCTGGAAGGAGAACAGGTCGTTCTGCCCGTAGCCCACGCCGGGGAAGTCCATCGGCAGCCCGCCCGTCAGGTAGGGGTGGTCGGGGCCGATCGTGACCGTCCGGGTGCCGCGGGTGGGCGCGCCGACGGACCGGTCCGCGACCTGGATCTCGCCGGGCCGGTCGAGGTCGAAGGACGCGGCACCGTCGGTGGCGAACAGGTCGAAGCCGAGGGAGTTGGCGTGCCCGAACGCCGCGCGGGACGCGGTCAGCGTCGCGGTGGCGCCGGAGACGAACCGGGCGGTGAACGACACCACGTCCTCGTTCTCCACCGGCTCGCGTACGTCGCTCAGCCGGGCCTTGGCGTGGCCGACGACGGCGCCGAGCGGCACGGCCCGCTCCGTGACCACGGTGGAGAGCACGGCACCGCGCACCGACTCGATGGGCCCGCACAGGAACTCCGCGAGGTCGACGAGGTGGCTGCCGATGTCGGCCAGCGCTCCCGAGCCCGGCCCGCCCTTGTAGCGCCAGGACATCGGGCCCTCCGGGTCCACCGCGTAGTCGCACCAGTAGCGGCCGCCGAGCTGCACGGGCCGCCCGAGCGCCCCGGAGCCGACCAGGTCGCGGACGGCGGCGATGGCCGGCGACCGGCGGAAGGTGAAGCCGACCGCGGACTGGACCGGGGCCGCCTCGGCGGCCGCGACCATCGCCTCGGCGTCCTCGACGCTCGGCGCGAGCGGCTTCTCGCACAGCACGTGCTTGCCGGCGGCGAGCAGCGCCTCGACGACCTCGCGGTGCAGCGGGTTGGCCAGCACGACGCTGACCACGTCGACGTCGTCGGCGGCGGCCACGGCCTGCCAGGTGGAGTCGCTGCGCTGGTAGCCGTAGCGGCGCGCGGTGTCCGCCGCCAGCTCCGGGTTCGCGTCGGCGACGCTGACCAGGCGGACCTCCGGCAGGCCCGGGCCGTAGAGCGTGGGGGCGGTCCGGTAGCCGGCGGCGTGCGAACGGCCCGCCATCCCGGCGCCGATGACGGCCACGCCGATGGGTCGACTCATGGTGGTTCTCCCTCATCTTTAAAGCGCTTTAAGGATTGGCTATGATGGTGCCGCCCCGGACCGGGGAGTGTCAAGGGTCACCAGCACAGGAGGAGCCGGATGAGCGGCACACCGCACCGCCGGCCGCGGCTCGAGGACGTCGCGGCCCGGGTCGGCGTGTCCACCGGCACCGTCTCCCTGGTGCTCCGCAACGCGCCGGGACCGAGCGCGGCCACCCGCGAGCGGGTCGCGGCGGCCGCCGCCGAGCTCGGCTACCGGCCGGACCGCGCGGCCAGCCTGCTGGCCCGGCGGCGGGCGCACCTGCTGGGCGTGATGCTCGACGTGCGCAGCACCTTCCACGCCGAGCTGGTCGCGGACCTGCACGACGCCGCGGAGGCGGCCGGCTACGACGTGCTGCTCAGCACCGTCACGCCCACCCGGGCCTCCCGCCGCGCCATCGAAACGCTCGTGGACTCGCGCTGCGAGGCGCTGGTCCTGCTCGGGCCGGACGCCCCAACGGCGCGGCTCACCACCCTCGGCGAGCAGATCCCGGTCGTCGTCGTGGGCCGCAGGCTGCGGTCGGCCACCCTCGACGTGGTGCGCAGCGCCGACGACCACGGTGTCGCCGCCGCCGTCGACCACCTCGTCGGGCTGGGCCACCGCGACGTCACGTTCGTGGACGGCGGGGTGGGCACCATCGCCACCGACCGCCGCTCCGGCTACCTGCGCGCGATGCGCCGGCACGGCCTCGACGACCGGGTCCGGGTCCTCGCCCGGGAGCAGCACGAGGCGGCCGGCATCCGCGCCGCTGCCGAGCTGCTCGACGCCGGCACGCTGCCCACCGCGGTCGTCACCTTCAACGACCGGGTCGCCCTCGGGCTGCTCGACGCCCTGCTGCGCGCGGGCGTCCCCGTGCCCGAGCAGGTGTCCGTGGTGGGCTACGACGACAGCCCCTCGGCGCAGCTGCCCCACGTGGACCTGACGACGGTCAGCCAGGACACCCGCGCGCAGGCCGAGAACGCCGTGCGGGCAGCGGTCGAACGCCTCGACGGCGGCCGCACGACACCGCGCGAGGTGGTGCTCGAGCCCCGCCTCGTCGTACGCCGGAGCACGTCGGCGCCGCGGACGGGCAGCGCGGTCAACGGAGCAGCGGCACGGTCGACAGCACCGTGAACACCAGCACCAGGGACTCGAACCGCCGCTGGTCGAGGCGGCCGATGACCCGGCGACCCACGTAGGTGCCGACCAGCACGCACGGGACCAGCACCGCGTCCCGGACCAGGGACGTGGTCGAGATCAGCCCGAGGCCGATGCTGAACGGCACCTTGAACAGGTTGACCAGGAAGAAGAACCAGGCCGTCGTGCCGAGGAACCCGAGCATGCTCAGCCCGGACGACAGCAGGTAGAGCGACATCACCGCCCCGCCGGAGTTGGCCACCATCGTGGTGAACCCGGCGAGCGAGCCGTAGCCCCCCGTCGCCACGTGGTGCCGGACCCCCGAGCCGCCGCGCGCCGGTGGCCCGTTCCCGCGCCGTCGCAGCACCACGTGCACCAGCACCAGGCCCAGCAGGATCACTCCGATCGTCCGGCCCATGACCGTGTCGTCGACCCGGTCGACGAACACCACGCCGATGAGCACCCCGACCACCACGGCCGGCAGCAGGCGGAGCAGGGTGCCCCAGTGCGCGTGTGCCCGGTAGGCGCGGACCGCGACCACGTCCCCGACGAGGAGCAGCGGGAGCAGCAGCCCCGTCGACTCGCGCGCCGGCAGCACGGCCGCGAAGACGGCCACGCTGATCGCGGCGACGCCGCCGACCGCGGTCTTCGCGAACCCCACCAGCACGGCCGCGACCGCGAGCAGCACCCAGCTCGTGGGCCCGAGGTCCAGCACGCGTGCCCTCTCTCAGACCCGGGGTCCGGACGCACCGGGGGCGGGGCGCAGCACGACCGGGGAGCCGCTGCGCGCGGAGGCGTCCAGCGCCTGCAGCGTCGCGGCCTGCGCGACCGCGTCCGCGCGCGCGAACGGCAGCGGGGTGCCGGTCAGGGCCGCACGCGACACCACGTCGAGCTCGTGGCGGTACACCGCCCCCTCGTCCAGACCGAGCCGGCTGCCCGCGGGGATCTCGACGGGGATCGTCTCGGGCTCCTTGCCGCGGCGGAGCTCGAGCGCGGTGCTCACGCCGATCCACGGGTCGGGCACGACGAGCGAGCCGGTCGACCCCACCAGCTCCAGCTCGTCGCGACGGGTGTGCGTGAGCCCGACGTCGAGCTGGCCGAGCACGCCGTCGTCCAGCTGCAGCGACGCCACCATCCGCAGGTCGACGCCGTCGTCGTCGTAGACCGCCTCGGCGTGGACGCGTCGCGGCTCCCCGCCGAACAGCCGCAGGGCGCTGGCGCAGTAGCAGCCGAGGTCGAGGTACGCGCCGCCGCCGAGGCCCCGGACCCGGCGGATGTCACCTTCCGGCACGTCCACGGTGAGCGCGGCGCGCACCAGCAGCAGGTCACCGATCGCCCCGTCGTGCACGAGCTCGCGGGCCAGCTGCGTCTGCGGGTGGTAGCGCCACATCAGCGCCTCGGCGCACAGCCGGCCGGCGGACTCGGCCGCCGCGAAGCACCGGTCCGCGTCCGCGGCGCTGGTGGCGAACGGCTTCTCGCACAGCACGTGCTTGCCGGCCTCCAGCGCCTTGACGGTCCACTCGGTGTGCAGGCTGATCGGGAGGGCGACGTACACCGCATCGACCTCGTCCGAGGCCAGCATCTCCTCGTAGGAGCCGAACGAGTGCGGCAGCCCGCTCTCGCGGGCGAACGCCTCGGCCTTGGCGCCGTCGCGGCGCGCGACCGCGACCAACACCGCGGGCTCCCAGCCGCGGTTCGCCTCGACGACGAGCCGTCCGATGGCGGCCGTGGACAGCAGGCCCCAGCGCAGCGACATCATGGTCCTCCCGACCTCAGAGCCGGCCCGCGACGAACTGCGCCACGCCGTGGCCGAAGGACCAGTCCTCGCGGGCGTTCTCGGTCACCGAGACGACCAGGTCCTCGGGCCGCAGCCCGGTGCGGTCCTGCAGCCGCTCGGCCAGCCGGGCGTACATCGCCTGCTTCTGCTCCTGGCTGCGGCCCTGCTGGACCACCTGCACCAGCACCACCTTGTCGGTGCGCTCGATCCCGAGGCCGGAGTCCTGGAGGACCAGGTGCCCCGGCCGGTGCTCGGTGAGAACCTGGTAGCGGTCCCGCGGTGGCGCCGCGAAGACCTCCTCCATGACCTCCTGCACGGTGTCGAGGAGCGTGCGGAGCTCCTCGTCCGAGCGGCCCTCGAGCACGTCGACCCGGACCAGCGGCATGGTCAGCCCCAGCCCTTGGTGCGACGCGCGATCTCCTCGCGCATGAAGAGGCTGGACTCCCGGGCCCGGTCCTCCCAGGCGAAGACGCAGACGGTCATGATCGTCTCGTCGCGGCGGTGGAACTCCAGCCGGCCGAGGGTCTCGAAGAACTCGTCCCAGTCGACCTCGCCCTGGCCGATGTCCAGGTGCTGGTGCACCCGGGCCGTCGACCCCGGCGGGTTCACGATGTAGCGCAGCCCGGACGACGCCCGGTGGTCGAACGAGTCGGCGACGTGCAGGTGCGTCAGCAGGCGGCCGGCGTACTCCATGATCCCGGCGATGTCCCCGCCCTGGTGGAACGTGTGCGGGGCGCAGTACAGGAAGGACACCAGCGACGAGTTGATGCCGCGCACCATGTCCACGGCGACCTTGCCGTCCTCGACGAAGTCGTCGGGGTGCGGCTCGAGGCGGAGCTGGACGCCCTCCCGCTCGAACACCGGCAGCAGCTCCTCCATGGACCGCCAGAACTGCGCCTCGCTGCGGCTGGCCTGCTCGGGCCGGCCGTTGAACTCGGAGTTCATCACCCGGCAGTCGAGGTCGACGGTGAGCTGGATGGCCCGCTTCCAGTAGCGGACCGCCGCCTGCCGCTCGACCTCGTCGGGCCCGGACCAGCGGTACAACGGCAGGTGGCAGGCCACCCCGACGCCCGCCGCGTCGAGCGCCGCCTTGAACTTCGTCACTACGTCCCGGTTGGCCCGCGGGTGCAGGAAGAACGGCGTGAAGTCCTCGCGCGGCGAGAGCTCGATCCACTCGTAGCCGAGGTCGGCGACCAGGCCGGGCAGCTCGAGCAGCGGGGTGCTGCGGAACATGTACGGGTCCAGGGCGAGCTTCACCGCTCGGCCTCCTTGGCGTAGAGGTCGGGCTTGTCGCGGAGCGTGACCGGGACCGTGGCGCCGCTGCGCAGCGCCTCGACGGCGGCGTCGGAGACCACGGCTGCGGCGTACCCGTCCCAGGAGCTCGGACCGGTCGCCCCGCGGCCGGCCGCGACCGCGTCCACCCACTCCTGGAGCTCCACGTCGTAGGCGCGCAGGAACCGCTCGCGCCAGTCCTCGGGCACCCGGCCGGACACCGTGCCGCCGCGCCGGACCAGCACCGGCGCCGAGTCGGCCAGCGCCACCGTCCCGTCCTCGCCGACGACCTCCCCGCGGATGTCGTAGCCGTAGCGGATGTTCACCGACGTCTCGACGTCGACCAGCGCGCCCGACTCCGTCTCGAACAGCATCAGCAGCGGGTCCTGCAGTTCACCGCCGTGCCGGCTCCGCCGCGGCGTGAGCACGGTGGCGGACACGAGCTCCTCCCCCAGCAGCCACCGCACGGTGTCGAAGTCGTGCACCGCGGTGTCGGTGATCGCCATCTCGCGGGTGTAGTGCTCCGGCACCGACGGGTTGCGGTGCCGCGAGTGCACCATCAACGGCGAGCCGATGTCGCCGCTGTCGACGACCCGCTTCATCGCCCGGTACGCCGCGTCGTACCGGCGCATGAAGCCCACCTGGACCAGCCGCCGGCCCGCCTCGACCTCGGCGTCGATGATCCGCGAGCAGGCCTCCTCCGTGGTCGCGAGCGGCTTCTCGCAGAACACCGGCTTGCCGGCCCACAGCGAGGCGAGTACGTACTCCTCGTGCGTCGGCCCCCAGGACGCGACGATGACGGCCTGCACGTCGGGGTCGGCGATCAGCTCCTCGCCGGTGGCGTGGACCCGCGCCGGCACCGGCAGCGAGTCGGCCACCTCCTTGGTGCGCACGGCGTCGACGTCGGTGACGGCGACGACCCGTGAGCCCGCGAGGACGTGGGTGAGCCGGCGGATGTGGTCCTGGCCGATCATGCCGACGCCGATGACGCCGATGGTGACGGTCATGGTGACTCCTGTCTGGAACGGGTGGTCTGGGAGCGCGGTCAGCCGTCGACCCCGACACCACGCAGGTAGTCGCGGGTACGACGGGCGATGGGCTCGGGCTTGTCGAAGGGTGCTGGGTACATGTCCTGCTCGACGACGACGAAGAGCTCGGCGTCGAGCCCGTCCAGCGCCTCGACCACGGACGGGATGTCCGGCAGGCCGGCCGGCGGCTCGCAGCTGGCGCCCATCGCGACCGCCTGGCCGAACGCCAGGTCCTCCCGCTCGGCCCGCTCCACGATCGCCGGGTCCATCTGCTTGATGTGGACGTAGCCGATCCGGTCCGGGTAGCCGCGGATGATCGCGACGTTGTCGGCCCGGGTGTAGGCGAGATGACCGGTGTCCAGGCACAGGTTGACCCACCGCGGGTCGGTCTCGTCGAGGAACCGCTCGGTCTGCGCCTGGGTCTCCACGTGGCTGTCGGCGTGCGGGTGGAACTGCAGCTTGAGCCCGTAGTCCTCGGCGACGATCTTCCCGAGCTCGTTGGTCGAGGTCACCAGGGTCTTCCAGGCGCCCTCGTCCAGCTCCGCCGGCTCGAGGTAGGCACCGGTCTCGTCGTCCCGGTAGCCCGGGACCGGCACGAAGACCAGGTGCTCGGCCCCGACCGCCCGGGTCAGCTCGGCGACCTTGCGGGTCGCCTCCTCGATCGCCGGGAAGTCGTCGGCCCGGTGCAGCCCGCTGTACCCGTGCATCGTTCCGGCGGCGACCTTGAGGTTGCGCCGGTCGAGCTCGTCGCGGAGCCGGTCCGGGTCCGTGGGGAGGTAGCCGTACGGCCCGAGCTCCAGCCACTCGTACCCGACCCCCGCCAGCTCGTCGAGGAAGCGGTCCCACGGCGTCTGCTTCGGGTCGTCGGCGAACCAGACGCCCCACGAGTCGGGGCAGCTGCCGAGCAGGAGGCGACGTGGCGCCGTCGTCATACGGTGTCCTTCCGCTGGGCAGGGTCCTCGGCCGGCTTCTGGGCAGGCTCACCGTTGCTGCTGCCGGTGCCGCGGCCGGGGCCGCGCCGCAGCTCGTGGCTCAGCGCGTCGAGCTCGTCGCCGCCGGCCATCTGCTGGGTGAGCTCGTCGAGGGAGATGTCGTCCCGCTTGGTGTCGAGCGCCATCTTCCCGCGGTTCAGCAGCACCATGTGGTCGCCGACCATGTAGGCGTGGTGCGGGTTGTGCGTGATGAAGATGACGCCCAGACCCTGGTCGGCCGCCGCCCGCACGTACCTCAGCACCACCCCGGACTGCTTGACGCCGAGCGCGGCGGTCGGCTCGTCGAGGATCAGCACGCGGGCCCCGAAGAACACCGCCCGGGCGATCGCGACGCACTGCCGCTGGCCACCGGACAGGCTGCCGATCGGCGCGTCGATGTCCGGCAGGTCGATGCCCATCTTGTGCAGCTCCTGCTTGGCGGTCTCCTTCATCTCGTCGACCCTCAGGCGACGGATCGGCCAGGGGCCGTCGGTCTCCTCGGACCCGAGGAAGAAGTTGCGCCACACCGGCATGAGCGGCACCACGGCGAGGTCCTGGTAGACCGTGCCGATGCCGTGGTCGAGCGCCTCGCGCGGCGAGCCCAGCTTCACGGAGTGGCCGTCGACGAGCAGCTCGCCCTCGTCGTGCTGGTGCCGTCCGGAGATGATCTTGATCAGCGTGGACTTGCCGGCGCCGTTGTCCCCGAGGACACAGGTCACCTCGCCCTTGCCGACCTTGAGGTTGATCCCCTTCAGCGCGGTGATGTTCCCGTAGGACTTGCCGACGTCCTTGAGCTGCACCAGCGGTACGCCGGTCGGGATCTCCTCGAGCGAGGCTTCTGCGATGTCTTGCGTCATGTCCGTCATCTCCTTCGTCATCTCCGCGAGGCTTGGTTCTTGACCCAGAGGTTGGTCACGGTGGCCAGCAGCAGCATCAGACCGAGGAAGAACTTCACCCAGTCCGGGTTCCAGCCGGCGTAGACGATGCCCTGGTTGGTCATGCCGTAGATGAAGGCGCCGATCGCGGCGCCGACCGCCGTGCCGTAGCCACCGGTCAGCATGCAGCCACCGATCACGGCCGCGATGATGAAGATGAACTCGTTGCCCACGCCCTCACCGGACTGCACCGTGTCGAAGCGGAACAGCAGGTGCATGCCGGAGAACCAGGCGAGGAAGCCGACGCCCATGAACAGCCCGATCTTGGTCTTCGCGACCGGCACGCCGACCGCGCGGGCGCTCTCCGCGTCACCGCCGACCGCGTAGATCCAGTTGCCCACCTTGGTGCGCAGCAGGATCCAGGTGGCGATCGCCACGAAGATCAGCCAGTAGATGACCGTG
>Ga0308173_10002037_pt1 | contig 10586 bp, 7 predicted proteins | sample PhyPR1_FD_203716 | JGI IMG/M metagenome (GOLD analysis project Ga0308173, IMG submission 203716) | Soil microbial communities from UC Gill Tract Community Farm, Albany, California, United States - DLSLS.P.R1 | ecosystem: Environmental > Terrestrial > Soil > Agricultural land | place: USA... | reverse complement strand
GCGGCGGCCCCGCGTACGGCACCAGCAGCTGCTGGCCGCTCTCGACCCAGCCGGTGTCCCAGCCGCTGTCGGTGGTGATCCGGTACGCGAGCTGTTCCGCGGCACCGTCGGGCAGCTGCCACGACAGCCGCGGTGTCGTCGTCCGGATGCCGAGCACCTCGTCGAGGTGCTCGACCCGAAGGCCGGCAGGAGCGGTCACAGCACCACCGTGGTCGAGGCGACGAGCGCGCCGGCGCTGGGACCGGTGGCGAGCGTCAGCTCGCCCGGTTCGACGGTCCAGCCGCCGTCCCAGTGCCGCAGAACGCGCGGCGATATCTCGACCGGCACCTCGACGGCCTCGCCCGGCGCGGCCGTGACGACGGTGAAGCCCGCCAGCCAGCGCGCGGGCCGCTCGACCGCGGAGCCGGGACGCGAGGCGTAGACCTGCACGACCTGCTTTCCGGCCCGGTCGCCGGTGTTGCGCAGCCGGACGGTGGCGGTCGTCGCCTCGGCGGCCTCGATCGACTCGTACTCCCAGGTCGTGTAGCCGAGCCCGTGCCCGAACCAGAACGCCGGCTCGGTGCCGGCGCGCAGGTAGGCCCGGTGTCCGATGTGCAGGCCCTCGGCGTACTCGAGCCGGCCATCGGTGGGTGTGACCTCGAGGACGGGGGCGTCGGTCATCGCGACGGGCCAGGTCGTGGGCAGCCGGCCACCCGGCTCCACGGCGCCGAGGAGGACGTCGGCCAGCGCGTTGCCGAACTCCATGCCCGGGAACCACGAGACCAGCAGGGCCGAGACCTCGTCGCGCCACGGCAGCTCGACGGGGGCGCCCGCGTTGACCACCACCACCGTCCGTGGGTTCGCGGCCGCCACCGCGCGCACCAGCTCGTCCTGCCGCCCCGGCAGGGTCAGGGAGGTGCGGTCGAAGCCCTCGCTCTCCACGGCGTCCGAGGTGCCCACCACGACCACCGCGAGGTCGGCGGCGCGCGCCAGCTCGACGGCGCGCGCGATCTCGTCGTCCGGCGCGCCCAGCGGGGAGCCGACCACGAACCCGACCTTGAAGATGAAGCCACCGGCCGGCCAGCGGTAGCGAAGGCGCACGTCCACCCGCTGTCCGGCACGGAGCGCGACGACGGTGTCGTGCTGGGGCGGCGAGGCGAAGACCTCGTGCACGTCGAAGGGACCGCCGGTGTCGGCGGCCTGCACCACGGTGTCGCCGTCGAGGGACAGCGTGCAGTCGCCGCGGCCTACGACGCCGACCCGCCAGTCGCCGTCCTCGTCGGGGGTGAAGCCGGCGCGGATCTCCAGCTCCACGGCTCCGTCCGGGGCGTCGCCGAGCAGCCGGACGATCGTCGCCGTCCCGGCGGTCTGCTCCTGAAGGACGGCGCCCTGGTCGTCCAGCCAGCGGAATCCGACGTCGACCGTGCCGTCCACGCCCGCCAGCTCGTCGGGCCGGGGTGAGCGCAGCAGGTCGGACAACGCTGCGCCGACGGCGGTGACGACCTCGGCGCGGCCGGCCAACGCCGTCCGCAGCCCGGCGACCGGCGTGACGACGTAGGCGGGCGGAACGCTCGCGGACCCGCCGCCGAGCGGCCGGGCGTCCCGGGCACCGGGACCGAGCACCGCCACGCGGCGCAGTTCGTCGGCCCGCAGCGGCAGGAGCCCGTCGTTGCGCAGGAGCACCGCCGCGGCCGACGCCGCGGCGCGGGCCAGCGCGGCGGCATCGGAGATGGGCGCGGCCTGCGGGACGGGCGAGCCGGAGGCCACGCCGTCGAGGGCACCCGCCCGGGCGGCGAGGAGCAGCAGGCGCCGGACCTTGGCGTCGATGTCCGCCTCGTCGACGCGGCCGGCGCGCACCGCCTCGACCAGCGGCTCCCGCCACTTCTCCTCCGGGCCCGGCATCGCGAGGTCGAGGGCGGCGCGGGCCGCCGGCTCGCCGTCGTAGACCGCGGTCCAGTCGGAAACGACCGCGCCGTCGAAGCCCCACTCGCCCTTCAGCGGCTCGGCCAGCAGGTCGTTCTGGGTCATCGGGGCACCGTTGACCCCGTTGTAGGCCGCCATCACCATCCACGGCGACGCATCGGCGACGACGGCCTCGAACGGCGCCAGGTAGAGCTCGCGCAGCGTCCGCTCGTCGACGCGGTTGTCGACGGTGAAGCGGTCGGTCTCGGCGTCGTTGGCGACGTAGTGCTTGGGGCAGGCTCCCACCCCCTGCTCCTGCAGGCCCCGCACGTAGGCGGTGGCCAGCCGGCCGGTCAGCAGCGGGTCCTCCGACATGCACTCGAAGTGGCGGCCGCCCAGCGGCGAGCGGTGCAGGTTGATCGTCGGGCCGAGGACGACGTCGACGCCCTTGCGCGCCGCCTCGCTCGCGAGCAGTCCGCCGATCCGCCCCAGGAGCTCCTCGTCCCAGGTGGCGGCCAGGGCCGAGCCGTTGGGCAGCGCGGCCGAGGCGTCCAGCTCGGTGTCGGTACCGCCGCGGACGCCCACCGGCCCGTCGGAGACCGTCAGCGACCGCAGCCCGATCTCCGGGACCGCCTCGGTCGTCCAGGCGCCGGAGCCGGACAGCAGGCGAACCTTCGTCTCCAGGTCCAGTTTCCCGATCAGAGAAAGGATCTCGCTGCCCCCCACCGCTCGCAGGCTCGCGTCGGGTCCCTGCGCCGAGGCCGTCACAGGGCCGAGACGCTCTCGGCGTGGTGGCAGGCGGTGAGCGTCTCGTGCACCAGCCGCAGCGGCGGCCGCTCGGCGACGCAGACGTCGGTCGCCAGCGGACAGCGGGGCACGAACGGGCAGCCGGTCGCGCCCGGGCCGGCGGCACCGGCGGTGCCGACGCCGAGCGCCTCACGGGCGGCCCGACGGGCGGCCTGCTCGGCCGGCCGAGGGACGGGCGCCGCGGCGGTCAGCGCCACCGTGTACGGGTGCCTGGATGCCGAGTTCACCGCCTCGACCGGGCCGGTCTCCATGATCTGGCCGCGGTAGAGCACGACCGTTCGCTGGGCCAGGAACCGCACGACGCCCAGGTCGTGCGCGATGAACAGAAAGGCGAGCCCGCGCTGGTCGCGCAGGTCGGCCAGCAGGTTGAGCACCTGGGCCTGGGTGGAGAGGTCCAGCGCCGACACCGGCTCGTCGAGGACGACGACCTTCGGGTCGCAGACCAGGGCCCGGGCGATCGCGATGCGCTGCCGCTGGCCGCCGGAGAACTGGGCCGGGTAGCGGTCGACGGCGTCGCCGGGCAGGCCGACGGACTCCAGGCCGGCGCGCGCCTTCTGCATCCCCTCGGCGCCCTTGATCCCCATCAGCCGGAGCGGCTCGACGAGCGTCTGCCCGATGGTGCGGGCCGGGTTGAGCGAGGAGTACGGGTCCTGGAAGACCACTCGCAGGTCGGCCACCTGGGTGCTGCGCTGCTTGAGCGACATCGACGTGATGTCCTGCCCGTGCAGCGTCACCGTGCCCGAGGACGCCGGCTGCAGCCCGAGGACGGCCTTCCCGATCGTGGACTTGCCCGAGCCGGACTCGCCGACGACGCCGAGCGTCTCGCCGGGCGCGATGTCGAAGCTGACGCCGTCCACGGCGGGCGGGGTGTGCCGCGCCTTGCGGCCTGACCCGTATCGGACGACGAGGTCACGGACCTCGAGCACGGGTGCCGGGGCGGCGAGGCGCGCCGCGGTGGCGCCGGCAGGGACGGTCATGAGGGCACTCCAGCGGAGATCTCGGCGCCGGCGACGTCGGCGTCCCAGGTGACGTTCTCGCGGGCCAGCTCGTCGACCCGGATGCAGCGCACCGAGCCGTCCCCGTGCGCCGGGAACGACACGAAGGGCACCGTGCACTGCGCCTGGGCGAACTGGCAGCGGGTGGCGAACCGGCAGCCGGTCGGCCAGGAACCGGGCGGCGGGACCGTGCCCGGGATCGAGGCCAGCCGCAGCGGCACCGGCTGTCCCTCGGGCACGTGGGGGTTCGCGCCGAGCAGAGCCATCGTGTACGGGTGCGCCGGGTCGTCCAGGACGGCGGCGGCGGTGCCCGATTCGACGACCTCGCCGGCGTACATGACCGCGACCTCGTCGCAGATGTCGGCGACGACGCCCAGGTCGTGGCTGACGATGACCATGGAGAGCCCGGTGTCGCGGACGAGCGCACGCAGCAGGCTGAGAATCTCCGCCTGCACCGTGACGTCGAGCGCCGTCGTCGGCTCGTCGGCGATCAGCAGCTTGGGCCGCCCGGTGAGCGCGAGGGCGATGCAGACGCGCTGCGCCATGCCGCCGGACAGCTGGTGCGGGTAGCTCTTCAGCACCCGGTCGGCGTCCACGATGCCCACCTGGCGGAGAAGTTCGGCCGCGATCGTCCGCGCCTCGCGCCGGCCGACGCCGCGGAAGCGCCGGATCGGCTGGGTCAGCTGGTAGGCGACGGAGAACATCGGGTCAAGGGCGACCATCGGCTCCTGGGAGATCATCGCGATCTCGCGGCCGCGGACGGCGTTGAGCCGGCTCTCCGGGAGCCCGACCAGCTCGCGGCCCTGCCAGAGGATCGACCCGCCGGACACGTGGACGCCGTCCGGGAGCAGGCCGAGCAGCGATCGCGCCGTCATCGTCTTGCCGCAGCCGGACTCGCCGACCAGGCCGAGCACCTCGCCCGGCTCCAGGGCGAAGGAGACCTCGGTGACCAGCTGTGGGCCGTCTTCGACGGCGACGGACAGGTCGCGTACCTCCAGGACGGCGTCGGGGTCGGCGGGGGCGGCCGTGCTCGACGCCACGACGCGGACCCGCCGGCGCGGCGGGGTCTTCTCCTTGGCCGCCTTGCCGGCGATGGCGTCGGCCAGCTCGTTGACCGCGACGACGGTCAGCGCCAGCACCAGCCCGGTCGGCACCATCAGCCAGGGCGCGTCGTAGATGTGCTGGGACGCCGTCTGGATCATCGTGCCCCAGCTCGGCGTCGGCTCGGCCGGGCCGAAGCCGAGGAACGCCAGGCCCGAGAGGATCAGCAGGCCGATGCCGAACAGCTGGGCCGCCTGGACGGCGATGACGGTGGCCATGGCCGGGAGCACGTGACGGACGTTCACCGCGAACGAGCCGAGGCCGTTGACCCGGGCGGCGTCGACGTAGAGCCGCGTGCGCACCGACTGGGCGACGCCGAGCAGCACCCGGTAGGTGGCCGCGGAGATCATCACCCCGAGGATCGCCATGACCCAGTAGATCTTCACGCCGATCACGCCGATGACGGCGAGCAGCAGGATCGTCGAGGGCAGCGCCAGCAGCACCTCGGTGAGGCGGCTGATGACCCGCTCCACCCGCGGGCCGCGCTCCGCTGCGATCAGGGCCAGCGGGACGCCGATACCGAAGGCGACGAGCACGGTCAGCGACGAGGCGAGCAGCGGCTGCGCGCCCGCGGAGAAGATCCTGGACAGGAGGTCGCGGCCATTGGGGTCGGTGCCCAGCCAGTGCGCGGCCGACGGGCCCTGCAGCCGGTTGGCCAGGTCCTGCCGCGCGACCTCGTAGGGCCGCCACAGCGGGGCGGTGAACGAGGCCACGACGAGGAAGACCAGCCACAGGACGCTCGGCGCGGTACCGGGCCGGCGCAGCAGCGCGGGGACGCCGCCGCGGCGGGTCGGGGGCGCGGGCTCGGTCGAGACCTCGTCGGCCGCATCCAGGGGCAGGACGCTCATGCGGTACGCACCTTCGGGTCCAGTGCCGCGACCACGAGCTCGAGGAGCAGGTTGGTGATCACGACGACGACGGTGGCGATGACGACCACGCCGACGAGCGCCGGCAGGTCGTGGGAGCTCGAGGCGGCCTGGCTGGCCTGGCCGAGCCCGGGGAGGGCGAAGAGGTTCTCGATGATCACCGAGCCGCCGAACAGGGCGATGAACTGGATGCCGAGCACCGAGACGACCGGGACGCTGGCGAAGCGGAGGGCGTGCAGGTAGCGGATCCGCCAGGCCGGCGTGCCCATGGCGCGCAGCGTGCGGATGTGTTCCTGGCGCAGCGCCTCGCGCATGCCGGCCGCGGCCGTGCGGGCGATGATCGCGGCCCCGCCGACGGTGAGCGTCAGCACGGGCAGCAGGAGGCTGGTGAACCAGCCGACCGGGTCGTCGGTGAAGCGCACGTAGCCGGTCGCGGGCAGCCAGCCCAGCTGCAGCGACAGCACGTAGACCAGCAGGATGCCGACCCAGAACGCCGGGAGGGAGAGCGCCACCCCGCTGCTGGAGGTGATGAAGCGGCCGAACCGGCCGCCGCGGACGGCCGCCGTCACGCCCAGCACGATGCCGACGACCCCGGAGAGGATCGTGGCGAACAGGGCGATGAAGCCCGTGACGGGCAGCCGGGCGGCGAGGTCGGCCCCGATGTCCTTGCTGTCGATCAGCGAGGACCCGAAGTTGCCCTGCACGAGCTGGACGAGATAGTCGGCGAACTGCTTCCACAGCGGCTGGTCCCAGCCGAGCTGGTGGTTGTACTGGGCGATCTCCGCGGCCGTCCCGCCCGCACCCGCCTTGATGGCGCCGGGGCTACCGGGGGTGGCGTGCACCAGCAGGAAGCTGATGACGACGGCGGCCAGGACGGTGCCGACCGCCAGGGCGAACCGCCGGGCGATGTAGGCGAGCATGAGCGGGTCCTCGGGGTCGGCGCGGAGGAGCGGTGGGCGGGCCGGGTGGCCGCGGGCTGTCCCGCGGCCACCCGGTCGCTCAGGAACCGGTCAGCCGGCCGGCGTGATGCTGGAGAGCACGAGGAAGTTGTTCGTGCCCGCCCAGGCCGGCTCGGCCACCTTGCTCTTGTTGTAGCCGGTGTAGGTGAAGTCCTCGTACACCGGGACGTACCAGCCGTCGTCGGTGATCGCGGCGTTGAGCGCCTTCAGCGCACCCTGCTGCGCGTCCCCGGTGGCACCGAGGGCCGCACCGAGCGACTTCTCGATGTTCGGGTCCGTGGCGTGCTGGAGGTTGGCGAAGCCGTTGTAGACGACGCCGGCCACGAAGCCCGCCGGGTTGCTGCCGACGGCGAACGGACCGAAGCCCAGCGGCTGGGTCACCGCGGCGGCGAAGATCTGGTCGGTCGACGTCGCCGTGATGAAGTTCAGCGTGACGCCGATCTTCTTCCACTGCTCCTGGAGGGCCAGCTCGTCCGGCGTCGGCTGACCACCGATCGTCAGGTCGATCTTCAAGTCCGAGGCGCCCGCGGCGGCCAGCAGCTGCTTGGCCTTGTCGGGGTCGTAGGCGTAGGTCTTGTTCAGCGCGGCGTCGAAGCCCGGGCTGTCGGACGGGAACAGCTGCGCCGTCGCCTTGGAGCCCGGGTGCAGGTCCTTGACGATGGCGTCCCGGTCGGTGCCGTAGCTCAGGGCCAGGCGGACGTTCGGGTCCTTGAATGCGGGGTTCGTGGCGCCGGTCTTGTCGAACACCGGGAAGCCGACGATCGTGCCGCCGATCTTGGTGACGGTCTGCTTGGACTGCACCAGATCGAGGGTCGTCTGGTCGATCTGGCTCGCGACGTCGGCCTGGCCGGAGACGAGCGCGTTCGCCAGGGCCTGCGGGTCGGTGATCACCTTGACGACGACGTGGTTGTAGGACCAGTCGCCGGCGTTCGCGCTCTTGGCGTTCTTGTCCAGGGTGTAGGTGCTGCCCTTGGTCGTCTTCCCGGTGTTCAGCGTGTACGGGCCCGAGCCGTCGGGGGTGGCGGCCAGCGAGTCGGCGTTCGCGACGCCGTCCGGTCCGACGATGACTCCGACGGTGTCGGCCAGGTTGTTCTCCGGCGTCGCCTGGGGGGCCTTCCACGTGATGACGACGGTCTTCGGGTCGGGCGCCGCCACGTCGGTGATCTCGCTGGCGCCACCGGGGGCGACCGTTCCGTAGGCCGCCAGCTTCTTGTCGCTGCGGCGGTCGAGGTTCGCCTTGACGACGGTGGAGTCCAGCGCCTTGCCGTCGGTGAAGGTCACGCCGTCCTTGAGGGTCAGCGTCGTCGTCAGGTTGTCCGCGCTGTTCTCGGACTTGCTGACCAGGTCGGGCTGCGCCTTGCCGTCCTTGTCGGTGGCGAACAGGGCGTCGTAGATCGTCCCGAAGAACTGGTACTGGCCCTGCGAGTAGAGCAGCGGGTCGTAACCGTTGGGGGCCGCGTCGGCGTTCAGCGCGATCGTCACGGTGTCGCTGGCGCTCTGACTGCCGCCGCCGCCACCACTCCCACCGCCGCAGGCGGCGAGGGAGGCCGCGCTCGCGAGCGCGATCACCACCGTGCCGCTGGTCTTGAATCGATTCATGATCTTGGTGGCTCCTTCGCCGTCAAACGGAGGGGTCATGGGGGGCCGTCCTGGCCGGGCCGATGCAGAGAAGCCCGGCTTGGCGGCAACGATGCGGTGGGCGTCACAGCCGCGTCAGGCACAATGCCAACCAATGGAACACAACTGTGGCGCGCGCCTCAGCGGAAACGGCAGGTGATCCACCCGTGACCGACGCCTCCTCCCCGCCGGCTCGCGTGCGCGGCAAGCGTCCCGCCCAGGGCGACCCGGTGGTCGACCGCGCCTTCGCCCTGCTCGGGGCCTTCGACGCCGCGCACCGGTCACTCACCCTCGGCGAGCTGAGCCGGCGCAGCGGCATCCCGACCAGCTCGACGCTGCGGCTGGCCGGGCGACTCCAGGCCTGGGGCGCGCTCGAACGCGGCACCGACGGGCGCTTCACGATCGGCCTGCGCCTGTGGGAGGTCGCCTCGCTGGCGCCCCGCGGGCAGGGTCTGAAGCAGGTGGCGCTGCCCTTCATGGGCGACCTCGAGGAGGTCACCCGCCAGCACGTGCTGCTCGCCGTCCGGGAGGGCACCGATGCGCTGATGGTGGAACGCCTCTCGGCCCACGGGGCGATGGCCGTCCTCTACCGGGTCGGCGGGCGGCTGCCGCTGCACTCCACCGGGGTCGGTCTCGTGCTGCTCGCGTTCGCCGAGCCGGGGTTCCAGGAGGAGGTGCTGGCGCAGCCATTGGTGCACATGCCCGAGAACGTGGCTGTCTCCCCCGCCGCTCTCCGCCGCACCCTCTCCGAGGTCCGCCGGGAAGGGCTGGCGACGATCCGCCGCCGGAGTCCCCAGCCCCTGGTCACCGTCGCGGCTCCCATCTTCGGGGCGGACGACACCATCGCCGCCGCGCTCTCGGTCGTCGTGCCCCAGGAGAACGCCGAGCCCCGCCTGCTCGGTCCCGCCGTGCGCACGGCCGCACGCGCCATCTCTCGCGGCCTCGGCGCGCGCCGGTCGATCGGGGTCCCCGGGGCCTGACCTGCCGCTCAATGGCATCCCCCTGTGTCCCAGGGCACCCGTCGGCAACGCTCTCGGCGTGCCCATCCATGCGAGCCAGACGTCGAAGTTCCACCTCCTGGAGGGCATCGAGTCCTTCGAGAAGGGCCTCGCCGACCCGGTGACCCGCGCCCGGCTGGACCAGTTCATGTCGATCACCGACGCGCCGGCCCCGCCGCCGGCCGAGGTCCGCGAGACCGAGGCGCCCGGTCCCCACGGTCCGGTGCGGGTGCGCATCTACTGCCCGAGCGAGGAGGGCACCGACCGGCCGGCCTTCGTCTGGCTGCACGGCGGGGCGTTCCGGATGGGCGACCTCGACATGCCGGAGGGCGACTGGACCGCCCGCCAGATCTGCGCGCGGGCCGGAGCGGTCGTCGTCAGCGTCGACTACCGGCTGTGCGTCGGCGGGGTCACCTACCCGGTGCCCCACGACGACACGGTGGCCGCGATCCGCTGGGTGCGCGACAACGCCGCCGACCTGGGCATCGATCCCGCGCGCATCTCCGTGGGCGGGGCCAGCGCGGGCGGCAACCTGGCGACCGGCGCCGTCCTCCGGCTGCGGGACGACGACGGCTGGGTGCCCGCCGCGTTGCTCCTGGCCTACACCACGCTGCACGCCGTCGTCCCGCCGCCGTCACCGTCCCTCGCGCCTCTCCTCGAGGACATACCGCGGCTGCTTCGCTTCCTCCCGGAGGACCGGCGGAGCATCACCGAGAACTACCTCGGCGGAGCCGCCAGCCTGGCCGACGGTTACGCCATGCCGGCCAACGCCGTGCTCGAGGGGCTCTGCCCGGTCGTGCTGCTCAACTCCGAGTACGACGACCTCCGCGCGTCGGCGGAGGTGTTCGCCGGTCAGCTGGCAGTGGCGGGAGTCGACGTCCGGCAGGTTCTCGTCCGGGGAATGCTGCACGGCTTCCTGAACCTGCACGCCGGCATAGAGCCGGTCCACGAGGCGCTCGACCTGATGGCCGACGTCGTCGCCGCCTGAGGCCGGACGAGGTTGCCGTTCAATGGCACTGCCGTGGGACCGGTGACGGCCGTCACCGATGCTCGACCCAGTCACCGATGACCCGACCCGGGGAGAACTGATGAGCTTCGAGTACCTGATCGACCCCGCGAAGGGCCCGCAGTGGAAGGGCATCCTCCCCGGGAAGCCGCAGCCCTACGTGCTGCGCAAGGGCGAGGGCGAGCACGCGATGCTGTTCACCGATCTCTTCACTGTGCTGCTGTCCGGCGACGAGACGGAGAACCAGTTCGGGATCATCGTGAGCGACTCCCCCGCCGGCGACATCATCCCGACGCACTCGCACAACGAGACCCACGAGACCTTCTACGTGCTCGAGGGCAAGGTGCGGCTGTACT
>Ga0308173_10002036_pt1 | contig 10597 bp, 6 predicted proteins | sample PhyPR1_FD_203716 | JGI IMG/M metagenome (GOLD analysis project Ga0308173, IMG submission 203716) | Soil microbial communities from UC Gill Tract Community Farm, Albany, California, United States - DLSLS.P.R1 | ecosystem: Environmental > Terrestrial > Soil > Agricultural land | place: USA... | reverse complement strand
CGAGCACCAGCAGGCGCCACAGGTCCTCGCGCAGGGGATCCGTTGCGAGGAGGCCCCGCAGGTCTCCGACGACCTCCGCGTGCATGCCCAGGGCGAGCTGTGCCTCGAGCAGCGCGGTGTGGGCACCGGCGCGCAGTTCCCCCAGGCGCATCCGCTCGGCCGCGGCGAACGGTGCGTCCGGCCAGTCCTCGTACGGATCTCCCCGCCAGAGGTCGAGGGCGGCGGTCAGCGCTTCCGCGGCACGCGCGGCGTCCCCGGCCGCCAGCAGCGCACGACCCCGAGAAACCAGCTCGCCGACGCCCAGGGCATCGAGCTCGTCGCCGGCCGCGGCCAGCGAGTAGCCCGCGCCGCGTCGCACGACGTAGCGCCCTGGGGAGCCCCGTGGCCGCTGCGGTTCCAGAGCGCTGCGAAGCCGGACGAGGTGTACGTGCAGCGAACTGCGAGCCGATGCCGGGCGGTCACCGTTCCACAGCCCTTCGAGGAGCCGGTCGACGCTGACCGCATCGGGGGTCCCCGCGGCCAGGAGCGCCAGTAGGAGGCGCTCCTTGGCGCCCGGCACCGCCACCCGTTGGCCGGCGTCGTCTCGGACCTCCAGCGGTCCGAGGACGGCGATGTGCATCCCGCGAAGCTAGACCTGCGACATACGCCCCGACAGGGTCCGACGACCGGTCACCAGCTCGATCCGCAGCTGCATTCAGGTGACCACAGGTGGACCGCAATGCGTCGGCAATCCGATCGCAAGGGGGCGGCGATGGCCTGGCTTCGTCGCCGGGAACCGCCCGGCACGACCACCAGGAGACACCGGTCATGTCCCGCACCAGCACCCGCCGCGCCGCCGCCCTCGCCGTCCTCGCCCCCATCGCCACCGCCGGCCTCATCGCCGCCGCCGGCCCCGCCTCGGCCATCCCCTTCGAGGGGGACCCCACCCCGCCGTCCACCTGCCTGCGCCTCGAGCGGCTCCCCGACGCCGGCCCCGCCGGCAGCACCCTCTTCATCTCCTACGGGTACTACCTCGCGCTCAGCGACGACTGCTGAGCAGCGGCAGTCGACGACACCCAGCCGCCGCCCCCGCCGCCCGGCCGGGGGCGGCGGCGGGCGGTCTATCCCAGGTCGCTGCAGGTCGGCCGGTACTCCCGCCCCGGCAGGTAGCGGGCCCACTCCGCGCGCGTCAGATCCCGCCCGACGACTGCGCACGCCTCCCGCAACCACCGGTCGGCATCGAGCGGGTAGCTCAACCCCACGTGCTGGTCGTTGAGCGCGACCAGTTCGTCGCCGGGGTCCGGAACCAGGCGGGCATAACCCGCCTCGCCGTGCACGGACGCAGGCAGTCCCTTGGCCCGGACGACACCGCGACGGGTGTCGAACAGCGACACCGTGCCGTCGACGCCGGTGGAGGCGACCGTGCGCCCGTCCTCGAGCCACTCGATCTGGAGCAGTGGGGACTCGTGCAGAAGGACCGGGTCGCGCGCCTCCCAGGTCCTCGTGTCCGCGAGGTGCAGCCCGCCGGTCAGTCCGCCGGCCGCTACGAATCGGCCGTCGGGCGAGAAGGACAACGCCGACACGCGGTCGTCACCCCGGAGTGGCACATCATGGCGTACCAGGAGGGTGCCGGGATCGAGGAAGACCAGCGACGACCCGTCGCCACCGGACACCGCCAGCGACCGGCCGTCCGGGCTCACCGCCATCACCTCGGGCACGACCGGCACGGCCTTGCTGTCCACGACTCGCCAGCTGTCGGTGTCCACCACCGCGATCTCCCCGCCGCCGCGTGGGTCGGCCTTCTCGTCGGTGCCGATGAGCAGCTTGGACCCGTCGGGCGACCACGCCACCGACCACGCGACCCCCGCCGGCAAGGGCTTGCCGTCCGCCCCCGGGTAGTCGGTCGCCGGCAGCACGATGGGGGCGGTGACCTCCTCGCGGGTGCGGGTGTCCAGGACCGTGGTGGCCAGGCCGGACGCCACCGCCACCCAGGGATGCTTCGTGCTCACCGCGACGGAGGCTCCGAAGTAGATCTCCGGCACCGCCGCCGTGTCCCCTACCGGTACCTGGTCGACGACCTCGCCGGTCCGCGGGTCCAGGAACGTGGCGGCCACTTCCAGGGTCGGCGCCCCCGCGTAGGGAATCTCCTGACCGTTCGGGTCCAGAGGACGGGTCGGCGCGACGATGAGCCGGCCCGGGTCCACCACCTCCGGCCGATTGGCCAGCCAGCGGCCGGGAAGGCCCGGGTGCGCGGCCCCGAAACCCCCGTCGGGATCGACGTCCCAGACGATCACCGTGTCGTCCGAGGCCAACGTGAACAACCGCTTTCCGGTCGCGTCGATCTCGACCTCCTGCACGGTTCCGGCGTGTCCAGGGAGCGACTCGCGCATCGACCAACGGCCGGTGCTGGGGTCGACGTCCCACAGCGCGACCTCGCCGCTCTCACCGCCGGTGGCGGCCCAGGTCCCGTCCGGCGCCAATGCGACGTCGTACACGGGCTGCCGGAGCCCCTGCAGCTCCTGGATGACCGCCCCGGTGCGGTCGTAGACGGTGACCGTGCCGTCGAGCCGCATCTGGACGGCGCCGGAGGGCAGTGCCCGATAGTCGACGTTCTGTTCAGTGGCCTTCGGGTCGGGGGTCCGCAGCGCGACCTCCGTTCCGCTGGAGAGGTCCACCAGCCTGGGGGAGGCCGATCCGTCGTAGGTGAAGAGGACGGCGGTGGACCCGTCGTCGGCGATCGTGGCCCCGGTCCCCTGCGCACCCGCCGGCAGGCTGCCGGAGACGCCGGTCTCCCGCCGCGTCCCGTCGACGGGATCGATCTGCACCAATCGCCAGGTCGACACTGCGCCGGCAGGAACCTCCCGCGCCACCAGGACATCCACCCAGCGCCCGTCCGGCGTGAAGGACACGCCGAACGGTCGACCGCCGATGGCCTCGCCGTGCCAGACCGCGCGGACCTTGCCGTCCGCTCCGAGCAGCCGCAACCATGAGCCGAGGGTCTTGTTCATCCCCACCATGGCCGCGATGTCGTCGGTCGGTGAGCCGTCGGTCGCCCGCCATCCGAGCCACGAGTCGTCCAGCTCCAGGATCACGCCCGGCAATTCATCGGAGGGGACGTTCCAGCTGAGGATCCGGTCGCCGCCGGCGATGAACAGGGTTCGTCCTCCGTCGGCCAGCCGCCCGCCCCACGTCATCGGCGGGAAGGGCACCGCGCGCGCCACTCGTCGGTGCTCGGCCAGGACCGAGAACAGCGCGTCCCGCGTCTGCGGGGTGTCGGCGACCCGGAACCCCTGGGCGGCGAGGAGGTAGGCCAGGTCCAGCGATTCCACCGAGTCGGACAGGGCCGCGAGGCGGTCGGCATCCGACGTCGTCGACAACCGCTCGGCGGCCCGCCGTGAACGGAGCGCCAGCCCTCCCGCGACGAGCGCCACGACCAGCACCGCGGCCAGGCCCACTGCCAGCCTGCGGGTCCGCCGGCGAGCCCTTGCCTCACGGCGGGCGCGCTCGCGCGCCTCGTCCAGTTCCGCGTCGGCACGGGCGCGTGACGCCTCGAGGAACCGCCGCTCGACCGGCGTGACGTCGGCATCGGGGCTCCCGGCCCAGTCCAGCGCGGCGGCGAGGCGGGCTCCCCGGTAGAGCTCCTCGTCCGGGTCCCCGCGCTCCGCCCACTCCCGCGCCGCGGGCGCCAGGTGCCGGCGCACCGTCCGGCCGGCGGCGTCGTCCTCCAGCCACGCGGCCAGCCTCGGCCAGCCGGTCAGCAGCGCCTCGTGGGCGACCTGGAGCCGCTCGCCGTCCACCGACAGGAGGCGGCGGTTCACGAAGGTCTCCATCACCTGCCGGCGCGCGCCGCCGCCCTCGCCGTCCAGGTCGAGTTCGGCGAGCGGGACCGGCCGCCGCACGAGCGCCCCCGCGTCGTCCACGTCGGCGAGCCGGACCAGCAGATGGCGGGCTGTGTCGCGACCGACGTCGTCCAGCGCGGCGTACGCCGACTCGGCGGACCGCGTGAGCGCCCCGGCGACACCACCGGCCCCGAGGTAGCCGGCGAGCGTGAGTCGGTCGTCCCTCCGCCGCTCCCACGTGCCCACGAGGGCGGTCGACAGGAGGGGCAGCGCGCCGGGACGGCCCAGGACGTCGGCGACGACCGCGTCGACCAGCTCGGGTTCCGCGGTGAGGCCCACGGCGCCCGCCGGCTCGCGGACGACCTCGCGCAGCTCCGCATCGGTGAGCGCGGGAACGAGCACCAGGGCCCCGCCGACCCGCTCGGCGAACCCGGCGTGCTCGGCGAGGCGGCCCACGTGGTCACCGCGGACGACGGCGACGCACCGGGCGGCGATCCCGTCGTCCAGGAGCCCGAGCAGCGCGTCGAGGAACGCGGCCCGCTCCCCCGGGTCGACGACCGGCGCCCACAGCTCCTCGAACTGGTCGCAGACCAGCACGACCGGCGCGGCCGGTGGAGGGTCCCCGGTGAGACCGGCGAGGACGTCGACCGGGGTGCGTCCGGGCGTGACGACAACCGGTCGCCAGCTCGCGCTGTCCGGCAGCGCGCCGCCGGCCAGCGCGGGCACCAGCCCGGCACGGACGACCGAGGACTTCCCCGCCCCGCTCGGGCCGGAGACGACGAGCAGCGACGCATCGGCCAGGCGGCCGACCAGCCCGGCGACCAGGCGGGCGCGGCCCCGGAACAGCGCCGCGTCGGCGGCCTGGTAGGCGGCCAGGCCCTTGTAGGGACAGGTGGCGGCCGCGGCGGGGCGCTGGTGGCCGTCCGCCACCAGGGACTGACGGGTCGGGACGACGAGACCGATCGCCGGGTCCTGGGCGAGGATCGCCGCCTCCATCGCCCGCAGTCCCGGACCGGGGTCGGTCCCGAGCTCCTCGGCCAGGAGCGCCCGCGCCCGACGCCCGGCGCCGAGCGCGTCCGCCTGCCGGCCGGCCCGGTAGAGCGCCAGCATCAGCAGCCGCCACCACCGCTCCTGCAGCGGCTCCTCGGCGACCAGCCGCTCGAGCTCGGGCAGCACGTCGGCATGCCGGCCGAGCGCGAGCTCGGCCGTCAGCAACCCCTCGACGGCACCGGAGCGCACCTCGGCGAGCCGCCGCCGTTCCGGACCCGCGAAGGGGGCGTCCGGCCAGTCGGCGTACGGCTCACCGCGCCACAGCTCGACGGCGGCGCGGAGCTCCTCGACCGCCACGTCGGCGTGGCCCGCCGCCAGCTCGGCGCGGCCACGGGCGGCGAGATCCGGCATGCGCAGGGCGTCGAGGGAGGCCCGGTCCAGCGCGAGCGCGTACCCGGCGCCGCGCCGGACCACGTACCGGCCGGTCGAGCCCTGCGGTCGGTCCGGCTCGAGGGCGCTGCGCAACCGCACCAGGTGCGCCTGCAGCGACTTGCGTGCGGTGGCCGGTGGACCGTCGTCCCACAGGCTCTCCACGAGACGGTCGGTGGAGACGACGTCCGGAGCACCGGCCGCGAGCACGGCGAGCAGCAGCCGCTCCTTCGCTCCCGGCACGGGAACGGGAGCGCCGTCATCCCTCCGGACCTCCAGCGGTCCGATGACCGCGATCCGCATCGGCGGAAGATATGCCCGATCCCGATCCGGTTGGGGGTCCCGAGGCGCGCGGTCAGGACAGGTCGCTGCAGGTGGGCCGGTACGCCCGTCCGGGGAGGTAGGTGTTCCACTCCGCCTGCGTGAGGTCCCGGCCGACCACCGCGCAGGCTTCGTGGAGCTCGTCCGCGGCGTCCATGAACGGGAATCGGCGCGCCCGCTCCTCCCGGATGCCCCCGAGGGTGGGCAGGTCACGCATGTCCCACGAGATCACCCGGTCGTCGAGCGACACGCTGTAGAGCCGCCCTCCGTCGGGGTCGGCCTCGACGCCGACGACGGCGCCGCCGTGGCCGTTCATGCGCTCGGGATTGCGCCAGATGCCGCTCACGGGATCGACGTCCCAGCGGACCACCCACCCCACGTCGCCGGCGGTCACCGCCCAGTCGCCTTGTGGTGGCACGAGGGCGTCCCGGACCTGGCCCACGTGGAAGATCAGGTCCTGCACGTCGATGCCGTCACCGTCGATCCTGGACATGGCGCCGTCGTCCCACAGCTGGAGCGCCCCGTCCGGCATCGCGACGTACCCGGCGATGCCCGCGGGCCGGGGATGGTCAGAGACGGCCGCCCGCCGCCCGCTGCCGACGTCGACGAGGACGGCGGGTGCCGCCTGGGTCACGTCCCAGACGACGACGGTCCGTCCGTCGTCGGAGAAGTCGGCGTCGAGTGCGTCCGTCGCCGCCGGGACGACGCCTCGCAGGCCGGTGTCCCGGGCCGACCCGTGCTCGAGGTCCACCTCGAGCACCCGCCAGCGGGCGTTGTCGCTGCGCTCCGCCACGAGCACGAGCACGCGGCGGCCGTCCGGCGTGACCACCGCGTCGACCGGGCGGCCCACGAGCCGGTCGCCCGCGAGGACGAGGCGTGAGGTGCCGTCCACCGTGGAGATGGTCCGCAGCCACGGCCCGTCGAGGTTCTCCCCCGCCGCCACGATCACGGGGGCGGTGGGCGACGGGGCGGTGACCAGCCAGGCACCCCACTCACCGGGGACGGGCAGGAGAACGCGGACCTCCGGGACGGGCCCCGGCGTCAGCTCCAGGAGCGTCCGGTCGTTGCGGAAGGTGAGCACCTTCCCACCGGAGAGGACCGGGTCGTTCGGCAGTCCGGGAAAGGTGGCGACGTACTCGGCCCGTCCCAGGTTCCCGAGGACGGAGAGCAGCCTCCGCCGGTTGTCCACGCTGGCGTCGGCGCGCACGGCCGCGATCGCAAGCAGCAGGGAGATGTCGACGGGGTCCTGCCGGTCCACGATCGTGGGCGCGCGTCCGGAACCGATGTCGGTGGGCGCGGACGCCGCCGACGGGGTGGCCCGGTCGTTCCACTGGACCCGGACGGCGACGCCGGCCACGACCAGCGCCGCGACGAGGACGGCGACCAGCGCGCCCCGTCGTCCCCGGGCCGGTGGCTCGACCGGTTCGGGGGATGTGTCGACCCCATCGGGCACGGAGGACGGCTCCGCGGAGCTTCCGACGGCGGACGACTCGGACCGGGAGGGCCGGACCGGCTCGGGGGGTGTCGCGACGGGCGGCCGGTACTGCGGCACGGGCACGAAGGCGCGCGGCCGAGGTGCCGCGTCCTCCTGCTGCCGGCGAGCGTCGGCGAGCAGCGCCGTCGCCTCGTCGTGGGCAGCGGCCAGGCGGCGCCGCGCGGCCTCGGCGAACTCGGCGTGCGGCCACTCGTCGTAGGGCCGGCCCCGCCACAGGCGCAGCGCGGTGGTGAGCAGCCGGACCGCCTCCGCCGGCTCTCCCGCGGCGAGGTCGCTGCGCCCCTGCGCCACGAGACCCTCGAACCGCGGCACGTCGATGTCACCACGCCCCAGGACCAGGGCGTATCCACTCCCGCGACGCAGGACGTACTGGCCGCTCGAGCGCTCCGGCAGGCCCGGCTGGAGGACGCCGCGCAGGTGCCCGAGACGGGTGCGCAACGACTCCGGGTCCGCCTCGCCGTCGGGCAGGAGGGCCAGGAGCCGTTCGGTGCTCACCGGGTGGGGGGCGGCGTCGGCGAGGGCGGCGAGCAGCAGCCGCTCCGTCGGCCCGGGTACGGCCACCGGTGCTCCGCTGTCGGTTTCGACCTCCAGCGGCCCCAGGACCGCGACGCGCATGGCTCGACGGTAAGCCTCAGACGGCGGACGGGATGCCTCCCGGCGCGGCACCGCTGCCGCCGAGACGTGCGTAGAGCAGGACGTCGCTGGGGTGACCGCGGTGCAGGAAGCGCTGCCGTACCAGTCCTTCGGCGACGAAGCCGGCGCGCTCGGCCACACGGCGCGAGCCGACGTTCGCCGGATCGACGTGCAGCTCCAGCCGCCGGAGGCCGAGGTGGCCGAACACCCAGTCGGTCAGGACGCACAGCGCCGCGGCGGTGTACCCGCGGCCTCGGTGCTCGGCGACGGTCCAGTACCCCGCCTCGCTGAAGCCGTCGGACGGCGGGAACAGACCGATGCTGGCCAGCAAGGGGCCGCCGTTCCGGGGCTCGACGGCGAAGAGCGCGCCGCCGGACGCCCACGTCTCGGAGGCGATGCCGCCGACGAACCCCTCGGCGTCCTCCCGGCGGTACGGCACGGGCACCTGCGTCCAGCGCTGGAGCTCCGGGTCCTGGCAGGCGGCGACGACCGCGTCGACGTCGTCCCGCCGCCAGGGCCGCAACCGCACCCGTTCGCCGGTCAACGTCGGCTGCTGCCCCCGGTCGCTCCCCGCGGTCGTCATCGGACGATTGTGGTCGGCGCCCGAAGGGATGCGCACGAGGGTCTCCGGACCGCTGCGTTAGCGTCCCCGCGTGAATCAGGCTTCCGAGAACGATCCCGACACCCTCGCCGCGCGGGCGGCCGAGGAGCTCACCGCCGTCCTCGGCGGACCGCACGACGTGGCGGTGGTGATGGGCTCCGGCTGGGCCCCGGCCGCCGACGCGTTCGGAGCCGCGGCCGGTTCCGTGGCGATCGGCGAGCTGCCCGGCTTCGCGGCTCCCACCGCCGTCGGGCACGGCGGCGAGGTCCGATCGGTCGAGGTCGGCGGGCGGCGCGTGCTGCTCTTCCTGGGCCGGACCCACCTCTACGAGGGCCGGGGTGTCGAGCCGGTCGTGCACGGCGTCCGCACCGCGGCGGCGGCGGGCGTGACGACCGTCGTCCTCACCAATGCCGCCGGTGGCCTGGCGCCGGAGCACCGCGTCGGCCAGGCCGTCGTGATCGCCGACCACCTGAACCTGACCGCGCGGTCGCCGCTGGTCGGCGCGAACTTCGTCGACCTCACCGACCTCTACTCCGCCCGCCTGCGAAAGCTGGCCGCCGAACTCGACCCGTCGCTGACCGAGGGCGTGTACGCGGCGCTGCCCGGGCCGCACTACGAGACGCCGGCCGAGATCCGCATGCTGCGCACCCTGGGCGCCGACCTCGTCGGCATGTCGACCGCGCTGGAGGCCATCGCCGCGCGCGCCGCGGGCCTGGAGGTGTTCGGCCTCTCGATGGTCACGAACGCCGCGGCCGGCATCACCGGCGAGAAGCTGAACCACGAGGAGGTGCTGGCGGCGGGCAAGGCGGCGGCCGGCCGGCTCGGGGAGTTCCTGGTCGAGTTCATCGGGCGGTTGCCGTGAGCGGGCCCGTACTCCTCACCGGGGCGGCAGGCCGGATCGGCACGTGGCTGCGCGGCGGCCTGCCGGAGCGCGGCTGGGCGGTGCGCTGCCTCGACGTCGTCCCCGTGGCCGACGTCCGGCCGGGCGAGGAGCACGTCGTCGCCGACGTCACCGACCTGGCCGCCGTGGTCGACGCCACCGAGGGCGCGTCGGCGGTCGTGCACATGGCCGGCATCGCGAGCGAGTCGACGTGGCCGGCGATCAGCCATGCGAACATCGAGGGCACCTACTGCGTGCTGGAGGCGGCCCGCCGGGCCGGTGTGCAGCGCGTCGTCCTGGCCAGCAGCAACCACGCCACCGGGTACACCCCGCGCCCGGCCGCGGGGCTGCTCACCGAGGCCGACGCACCGCCGCGGCCGGACACGTACTACGGCGTCGCCAAGGCGACGATGGAGGCGCTCGGCTCGCTCTACGTCGACCGCTACGGGATGGACGTCGTCTGCCTGCGGATCGGCAGCGCCTTCGAGGAGCCGACGACGACGCGGCAGCTGTCGACGTGGCTCTCCCCCGCCGACTCCGTGTCGCTGGTGGACGCCGCCCTGAAGGCACCCTCGCCGGGGTTCTCCGTCGTCTGGGGGGTCTCCGACAACACCCGGCGCTGGTGGGACCTCACCGCCGCCCGCGCGCTGGGCTACGAGCCGGCCGACGACGCGGAGGTCTACGCCGACGCGCTGATCGAGGTGCACGGCGAACCGGACCTCACCGATCCGGTGCACGCCCGCGTCGGTGGCGAGTACACGACCGCCGAGTTCGACGCCGAGAACTTCGAGGCGGGCGCGTGACGGCCGACCTGCTCGCCACCGCGCGGGCCTGGGCCGACGACGACCCGCACGCCGGTGACCGCGCGGAGATCGAGGCGCTGATCGAGGCCGGCGACCTGGCCGAGCTGGGACAGCGGTTCGCGGGTCCGCTCACGTTCGGCACCGCCGGGCTGCGCGGCCCCCTCCGCGCCGGGCCGGCCGGGATGAACGCCGCCGTCGTCACGCGGGCGGCGGCCGGGCTCGGGCGGTACCTGGTCGCCTCCGGGCAGGCCGGTGGCGGTGTGGTCATCGGCTTCGACGCCCGCCGGCGGTCCGACGAGTTCGCGCACGTCACGGCGGCCGTGCTGTCGGCGGCGGGGTTCGCCGTCCAGGTGCTGCCGCACGCGCTGCCGACGCCGGTGCTGTCCTTCGCCGTCCGCCATCTGGGCTGCGCGGCCGGCGTGATGGTGACCGCCAGCCACAACCCGCCCGACGACAACGGATACAAGGTCTACCTCGGCGACGGCCGCCAGCTCGTGCCGCCGGCCGACGCGGCCATCGAATCGGCGATCGCCGCCGTGGGACCGGCGCGGGAAGTGCCGCTCGCCGACGACTGGCTGACCCTCGGGGACGACGTCGCGGCCGACTACGTGGCCGCCGTCGTGGACG